>Ga0163150_10010481_pt1 | contig 10023 bp, 9 predicted proteins | sample OliLakLV19P2IB_FD_148628 | JGI IMG/M metagenome (GOLD analysis project Ga0163150, IMG submission 148628) | Freshwater microbial mat bacterial communities from Lake Vanda, McMurdo Dry Valleys, Antarctica - Oligotrophic Lake LV.19.P2.IB | ecosystem: Environmental > Aquatic > Freshwater > Lake >...
CGACACCTGGGAGGACGCTCTGCTCACCGCGGCGATCGACCGGGGTCTGCCGTTCCTCGGCATCTGCCGCGGTGCCCAAGTGCTCAACGTTGCCCTCGGTGGAACGCTGCATCAGCACCTTCCGGATGTGATCGGCACGACCCGTTACAGCCTCGGTGGCGGAGTATTCGCCGAGAACGAGGTCGCCGTCGAACCTGCGTCAACCCTTGCGGCGCTCGTCGGCGACGGCATCACCGTCAAGAGCTATCACCACCAGGCAATCGATACGGTTGCCGACGGACTCGTGGTGACCGCCCGCTCCGACGACGGAACGATTCAGGCCGTTGAACTTCCGAGCGTGCCGTTCGGGGTCGCCGTGCAGTGGCATCCGGAAGAGGATGCGGCCGAAGACGCGCGCCTGTTCGCAGGCCTTGTCGACGCAGCAAAGGAGTACCGCCGTGGCTAGTGCCGCCATTTTCACGACAACGCTCATCAACCCGGCGACCGCCGCGCCGTTCGAGACGATCGCGCAGTCGAGCCTCGAGCAGGTCGATGACGCGATCGCCCGCGCGGTCACGGCCCAGCGATCGTGGGCCGCTCTGGCTCCGGCCGCACGGGCCCGGGCGCTCCGCGACTTCGCAACCGTCGTGGGGGGAGCGGTCGAGGAACTCGCCATGCTCGAAGTCGTCAACTCCGGGCATCCGATCACCCAGGCTCGCTGGGAGGCCGGGCACGTTCGCGACGTGCTCAACTACTACGCGGCCGCGCCCGAACGCATGTTGGGCAAGCAGATCCCCGTTGCTGGCGGCCTTGACATCACCTTCCTCGAGCCGCTCGGCGTTGTCGGCATCATCGTTCCGTGGAACTTTCCGATGACGATTGCGAGTTGGGGCTTCGCTCCTGCCCTCGCCGCCGGGAACGCCGTCGTGCTCAAGCCGGCCGAGTGGACCCCGTTGACCGCGATCCGCATCGGCGAACTCGCTCTGGAAGCTGGCCTGCCGGCTGGGTTGTTCCAAGTGCTGCCAGGCAAGGGCTCCGTCGTCGGCGACCGTTTCGTCACGCACGAGCAGGTGCGCAAGATCGTCTTTACCGGGTCGACCGAGGTCGGCAAGCAGGTCATGGCCGGATGCTCGGCGCAAGTCAAGGCTGTGACGCTGGAGCTAGGCGGCAAGAGTGCCAACGTGATCTTCGCCGACTCGGATCTCGAGAAGGCCGCGGCGACTGCGCCGTACTCGGTCTTCGAGAACGCCGGACAGGATTGCTGTGCCCGATCGCGAATCCTCGTCGAGCGCAGCGTCTACGACCGCTTCCTCGAGCTCCTCGAGCCAGCGGTGAAGGGCGTAAAGGTCGGGGATCCGACCGATGAGGACACCGAGATGGGCCCGCTCGTCTCCAAGTCGCACTTCGACTCGGTGACCGCATACCAATCGGATGATACGGACGTCGCGTTTCGCGGAAGCGCACCGAGCGGGCCCGGCTACTGGTTTGCACCGACCGTCGTGCTGCCGCCATCACGGGATGATCGGCGGGTCAAGGACGAGATCTTCGGCCCGGTCGTCACGGTGTTGCCGTTCGACGATGAGGCCGATGCAATCGCTCTCGCGAACGACTCGATCTACGGGCTCAGCGGCTCGATTTGGACGCGTGACGTCGGCCGCGCCATGCGAGTTGCGCGCGGGGTGGAGAGCGGCAACCTCTCCGTCAACTCGCACTCGAGCGTGCGCTACTCCACGCCATTCGGCGGATTCAAGCAGAGCGGCCTCGGCCGGGAGCTCGGTCCGGATGCCGCCGACGCGTTCACCGAAACCAAGAACGTCTTCATCGCTACCGACTAGGAGTCTCATGCCCATCTCCCCAATCACCCCAATCGATCTCACTCAGCGACTCGCTGGTAAGGTCGCAGTCATCACCGGCGGTGCGAGCGGTATTGGCCTCGCGACCGCGCGACGATTCGCGGCTGAAGGCGCGATTGTCGTGATTGGCGACTTCAACGCTGTGGCAGGCGAGGAGGCCGCTGCCGAAGTTGACGGACTGTTTGTGCAGGTGGATGTCACGGACGAGGCGCAGGTCAATAACCTCTTCGACACCGCGGCCGCAACGTATGGCTCAGTGGACATCGCGTTCAACAATGCGGGCATCTCGCCGCCAGACGACGACTCAATCGAGACCACCGAGCTTCCGGCGTGGGATCGGGTTCAAGACGTCAACCTCAAGAGCGTCTACCTCTGCTCGCGGGCGGCGCTCCGGCACATGGTCCAGCAGCAGTCCGGCTCGATCATCAACACGGCATCGTTTGTGGCCGTCATGGGCTCCGCGACAAGTCAGATCTCGTACACCGCTTCCAAGGGTGGGGTGCTGGCCATGACGAAGGAGCTTGGGGTGCAGTTCGCGCGCCAGGGCATTCGGGTCAACGCGCTGTGCCCGGGCCCGGTGAATACGCCGTTGCTGCAGGAGCTCTTCGCAAAGGATCCCGAGCGGGCCCAACGCCGTCTGGTGCACATTCCGAAGGGTCGTTTCGCCGAGCCGGAGGAACTGGCAGCAGCAGTGGCATTCCTTGCCAGCGACGACGCTTCGTTTATTACGGCCTCAACCTTCCTCGTTGATGGCGGCATTTCCTCCGCCTACGTCACTCCGCTCTGAGTTTGACGGCGCTTCAAGCACCGATCATGGCCGAACCGGGGGATGTTGGACTTGCCGACGAGGTGCTGTTTCGCCCGGTGCGCGGCGGCAACGTCTTCGAGGATACGGTTGCTCGCTTACTGCAGACGATCCGCCTTGGGATCGTGCAGCCGGGGGAACCGTTGCCTCCTGAGCGCGACCTCGCGACGCGCTTGAGCGTGAGTCGGGATACGGTTCGCGAAGCAATCCGCTCGCTATCCGACGCGGGCTACCTCGTCTCACGCCGTGGGCGGTACGGCGGCACGTTCGTCAATGACCCGCTCCCACAACCGCCGAGCGCGCACATTGTTGCTCTCAATGCGTCCGAGATCGACGATGTGCTCGGGCTGCGCGAGATCCTCGAGGTCGGAGCGGCGCGCAGTGCCGCTGGCCGCGAACTGAGTGCTGCCGAGCGCGAACTTCTTTGGACCCGCCTTCGCGAGACGACCGCGGCCTCTGTCGACGACTACCGCCGGTTCGATTCTCGATTGCATCTCACGATCGGAGAAGTGGTCGGCGTTCCGTCGCTGGTCTCGCTCTTGGCCGACAACCGCTCGCGGGTGAACGCGCTGCTTGACGGTATCCCGCTGCTGTCGCGCAATATTGAGCACTCGAACCAGCAACACGAAGACATCGTCGTGGCAATTCTGACGGGAAACGTTGACCGCGCGGCCACCGCGATGCGCGAGCACCTTCAAGGATCCGCAGCGCTCCTGCGCGGCTTTCTCAGCTAGGGCTGGTCAGCGCCGAACACGCGCCGCGATAGCGCCTGCACATCACGGTCGAGCGCGTCGATTTTCGCGTTGGTCGAGTCGAATCGCGCCTTCACTTCGCCCTTGAAGCCGCTCACCTCGGAGCGAATGCCGTCGAGCTTGGCGTCCATCGCGTCGAACTTGCCGTCGAACTTCCCCTCGATGCGGTCGAACTTCCCCTCGATGCCGTCGAACTTCCCCTCGATGCCCTCGCGCAACCCCTGAATCGCCGAATTGATGGTGCGGTTGAAGCTCGCGGTCTGCACGCCAATGATCGAGAAGATTGCGGCGCCAAAGACCCCGATCAGCACCCAGATCTGCGGTTCGGTCAGTTCGATCACTCTCCTATTGTCGTCGATGACGCCACGTTATTCGCGACCGAAGCGAAACCCCGCTATGGCGACGGAATTGTGGAGAACTCTTGCGCGGCTTTCTCGTCTAAGGAGCTGGCGGCGCGACGGGCGGCGTTGTCGTGCGCTGCGGCTTGGTTGCGGCCGGTGCAGCCGGTGCCGCCGGAGCCGCCGGACCCGCGGGCGCCACGGGGCTTGCTGCTGCCACTGGCCCGGGTTGGGCGTTCACCACGGGGGCCTTGGGCGGGCGGTGCTTGGCGACGTAGATCTGGGCTGCTGTCGTAGCGATCAGGAGATAGCGCACAAGGATGAACAACAGGGCGAGGACGACCAGAAGCACGAATACTGACAAGAGGCCTTCGATCAGCCATCTGGCAACGCCGAACAATCCTCCGCCGAAGCGATCAGGTCCGTCGAGATCCATCATTCAGTCCTCCAACTTGGCGGACCCGTTCGAGTCCTTCACTACTGTTCCGACAGCGATGGCCACGGTCAAGCCCCAGCTAATCCACATCAGGGCAAGCCGCCAGTCGCGGGGCCCCTTTCTGGTCGCTTGCACGGTACCCCAGCCACCAAAGATTGCGCTGAGAAGTGTGGTGTTGAAGATGAGCCTGCGCACGGTGCCTCCTTGTAGGTACATCGACCACGTTACTGGCTGATGTCGCATCGCTGAGAATTCACCCAAAACTGACCGTTCGGACAGGCTGCTGACCGTTCGGTCAGCTACAGTCAAGCGGTGTCCAGCCACGAAGATCTCCGTATCATCGCGCTCGCCGAATTTGCGACCGCCGGGTACACCGCGACTTCCCTGCAACGCATTGCTGAACTGGCTGGCCTATCGAAATCGAGCGTTCTGTATCACTACGCATCGAAGGAAGCGCTCCTGGAAGCGGCGATTGGTCCCGCGATCGATCGAATGATCGAGATCGTTGGTCCGTTCGAGGGGGCTGACTTCAGTGACGAGGAACGAACCGAGTTTCTCGAAGCCTTCGTTGACCTTTTGTTGCAGTACCGCCTCGAAGTGCACATGTTCATCAATCAAGGCCCGTCGCTCGTTGATGTTCCCGTCATCGATCGCGCCAACGCCTTGGTGCTGCGTCTCGCCGAGTTCTTTTCCGCCAACTCATCGAGCCTCGAAGACAAAATGCGCTTTGGAGTCGCGCTGGGAGGTGCGGCGTACATGCTGTGCACCGTGCACACCCTCGACCTCCCGGTCGAACCGCAAGAGGAGATCAGGGCTGCTCTCCTGTCAATCATGGGCGAACTGCTCGCCTCCGTCCGCACCCGCTAACCGCCGCACGTCCTAACCGCCTCACAGCCCTGGAGTATCCGATGGCAACGCTTCTGTATCGACTTGGTCGCTTCTCGTATCGCCGACCGTGGCGCGTCATCTTGGTGTGGTTGATGCTGCTCGTCGGCATTCTCGGCAGCGGTATCGCGCTCGGTGGCCAGACCCAAGACTCGTTCGACATCCCAGGGACCGAATCGCAGGCGGCGCTCGACCGGCTCGAAGCGGTATTCCCGTCGGTAGCCGGCGCAAGCTCGCAAGTGGTGCTTGTCGCGCAGAACGGCGACACGGTGTTCGACGACAGCGCTGTCAAAGCAATCGATGAACTCGTTGCTGCCATTGGAGACATCAACGGTGTCAACTCGGCCGTTTCGCCGTTCAGCGAGTTCGCGGGCGAGGCCGTCACGGCCGACGAATCGATGGCAATTATCCGAGTGCAGTTCGACGGGCCAGCGGCCCAAGTCACCGACGAGACCCTTGCCGAATTGACGGCAACCGCGTCGATCGGTGAGGCGAGCAATCTGCGCGTCGAGTATGGCGGTCAGGTCTTTCAGGACACGAGCTTCGGGCTGACGGTCTCCGAGGTGATCGGCGTCGTCTTCGCTGGACTTGTGCTGTTCATTACCTTCGGGTCGTTGCTTGCTGCCGGGATGCCGCTCCTCACCGCCCTGATCGGTGTCGCGATCGCGTACGGCGGCATCGCGATCTACACCGCATTCGTGACGGTCTCAAGTACTGCGCCGCTGCTCGCCGTCATGATCGGCCTGGCGGTCGGTATTGACTACTCGCTGTTCATCCTGTCGCGCCATCGAACCCAACTCGCGCTCGGTGAGGACCCCCAAGAATCGGCGGCCATATCAGTCGGCACAGCGGGCACAGCGGTCGTGTTCGCCGGAGTCACGGTGATTATTGCGCTCCTCGGCCTGCTCGTGGTCGGCATCCCGTTCCTGAGCGTCATGGGGGTCGGTGCAGCGTTCGCGGTGTTCATTGCCATTGCGGTCGCAATCACGCTGCTTCCGGCGGTGTTGGGGTTGGCTGGATCGCGGCTGGTTCCGAAGGCCGGCTCCCGGGCATCCGCTCGTGCTATCGCGAGCCACGGAGCGACCGTCGAAGTCGACGAGCTCGGTGCCCTCGCGAGCAAGCCGAGCATGGGGCTTCGATGGGTGCGCGGCGTGATGAAGCGACCGATACTCGCGAGCATCGGCGTTGTCGCCATTCTCGGCACAATCGCGGTGCCAGCGCTGAGCTTGGACCTCAACGTGCCGAGCGGCGGGTCCCAGCCGTCCGGGTCGACTCAGCGTGAAGCGTACGACTTGATCACCGACGGGTTCGGGCCGGGGTTCAACGGACCACTTCTCGTGGCCGTCGACATCACCCAGACCGTCAACATTCTCGAAGACCTTCAGACGATCGGCGATCGGCTCGCAACCCTCGACGGTGTCGCGTCGGTATCCCCGGGCTTCCCAGACGCGGGGCTCGACACGGCGATCATCCAGGTCATTCCTGAAACAGCCCCGAATGACGCGGCGACCAAGACCGTCGTGCAGGAGATCCGCGACCTCGCTCCGGAGATTGAACGACAGCTCGACACTCCAATTGCGGTGACCGGTGCGACTGCGATCGGGATCGACATCTCGACGAGGCTCACGAACGCGCTTCTGCCATTCGGCATCGTCGTTGTCGGCCTGTCGATTCTGTTGCTCATGATGGTCTTTCGCTCGGTGCTCGTGCCAATCAAGGCGGCACTTGGCTTCCTCTTGTCGGTGTTCGCTTCCTTCGGTGTTGTCGTCGCGATCTTCCAGTGGGGTTGGTTCTCCGAGTTGCTCGACGTCGAGAACCCCGGGCCGATTCTGAGCTTCCTCCCGGTGCTGCTCATGGCAGTACTGTTCGGTCTCGCGATGGACTACCAGGTGTTCTTGGTTTCAGGAATGCGCGAGGAATTTGTCAAGACCGGGGATGCGAGATTCGCCATCGAGCGTGGATTCGCCGGGTCTGCTCGGGTTGTCACGGCAGCCGCGCTCATCATGTTCTTCGTGTTCTTCGCCTTTGTGCCGGAAGGCAGTGGCGAGATCAAGCCCATCGCACTCGGCCTTGCCGCCGGAATCGCCTTCGACGCCTTCCTCGTGCGCATGACGCTCGTGCCGGCACTCATGACACTGTTCGGCCGCGCTGCATGGTGGATGCCACGTTGGCTCGGTCGACTCCTGCCGAACGTCGACATCGAGGGCGAGCACTTGCGCGACCACCGCCAGGCGGTCGAATGGGCCGCTGGCGAACGCGACAGTGCCATCAGCGCCGACTATCTCGTCAGCGGAAGCGCCGAACACTCGATCGGCCCGGTCTCGCTGACGGTGCCACACGGCGCTCTGGTGGTCGCGAGCGGCGACGCTGTTGATCGCCGACTGCTCGCGGCGACCCTTGGTGGGCGACTGGCCCTTCGTGCCGGACGTGCCCAGGTAATGGGCCATCCGCTGCCGTCAGAGATCGACAGCGTGCGCAAGCGGGTCGCGCTTGCCGATATCGGTGGAACAGAGCGATCGGATACGACCGCGACGGTCGGTGAGCTGCTGGCCGAGCGAATCGAACTCACCGCGCCGTGGTTCCAGGCGTTTGCAACGCGCCGTCGTGCTGCCGGGTGGGTGGACCGAATAAACACCGTGCTCGGCGAAGTCACCGACGGTCGCGCGCAGCCCATTCAGGTTGGCTCGAGCCTGACGTCGCTACCGCAGCTCGAGCGTGCCGTCGCACTGTCGGCTGTCGCCATCGCCGAGAACACTCCGGTGATCATGCTCGACCAACTGGATGCGTTCGCTGACGCCGGTGACGAGTCCGCATTTTTCACCGCAGTTGCTCGACTTGCCGCTCCGACCACCACCGTCGTCGTCGGAACTCCGGTGCCGGCTCGCGCCCTCTCGACCGGCGACACCGGTGCCCGCGAGGTCGTCACGGTCAATCTCTACTCACTCTCGACAGAAGGAACCCTCCGATGAATTCCAGCGAACAACCGCGGTGGCGCAACCGCTGGGCCGTCGTGGCGCGCTTGGCTGCGCTGGCGCTCGTGCCGCTTGCAATCGTCGCACTCTTCGTCGGTGCTGTTGGGCAGACCGACTCAGCAATCGACCGCATACCGGCGGCGATTGTGAACGAGGATCGCCTCATCATGTCGACCGCAGCCGATGGCACAGAACAACCCGTGTTCGTCGGCCGACTGCTCGTCACCGAGCTCACCGGCGCGGACGGATTCGACTGGACCATCACGAACCAGAAGGATGCCGACGCTGCCCTCGCACGTGGCGAGGTCTATGCGATCCTCACCATCCCGAGCAACTTCTCGCGCTCGATCCTTTCATTGTCAGGCCAGTCGCCTGAGCAAGCGAACATCGCGATCCGCACGGATGACGCGCACGGCTACCTCACCGGCTCGGTCGCGCAGGTCGTCGGCCAGACCATGGCAGACACCTTTGGGACAGAGATCACCGCGCAGTACCTCGGCGGCATCTACGCAAGCTTTGGCGAACTCGGCTCTGCCTTCACGCTGGCGGCCGATGGTGCTGACGCGCTATCGACCGGCGCGGGAGCGCTTGCCGGTGGTCTGCGCGACTACACCGGAGGAGTCGACTCGCTCGCCTTCGGTTTGTCTCAACTCGAGGATGGCGCGGCCGAGCTCGGCGGTCTGAGCGCTGGCGTTTCCCAATACACCAGCGGCATCTCAGGATTGTCGGCCGGGTTGAGCGCCGTGAATCCAGGGGTCCAGTTGAATCCGGGGGTCGACGCAGCCACGAAGGCCGGTCTTCAGCAGATCGTCGACGGGCTCGCGGCAGCTGCTGCAGGCGGGCAAACACTCTCGTCCCAGACATCCTCCGGCATCGCGGAGTTCCAGGCCGGCGTCTCGCAGTCGGTCGGCGGCGCGTACCAACTCGCCGACGGTTCGCCCGCACTCGTCTCTGGTGCGGATGCTCTTGCCGCCGGCGCAGGGGAGCTTGCGAGTGGCCTTCGTGACGGTGCCTCCCAGCTGCCGACTTCAGACGCTGGCACGATCGACCAGACCCTGAACGTGGTCGCTGATCCAGTCGGAGTGTCGGTGACGACTGACAACGCCGTGACCGAGGTCGGTCAGGTCGTCGCAACGTTCGTGGTGCCACTCGGGCTTTGGGTCGGGGCATTCGCGGCCTTCCTCGTGCTGCCACGCCTCTCTCGCCGAGCGATGGCATCGACGGCGAGCAGTGCGCGACTCACGGCTGCGACCTTCGGTCGTGCCGCGCTCGTCACGAGTGCCAGCGCGATGCTGCTCGTTGCGGTGCTCCATACCGCTATTGGAGTCAGTATCTCGATGCTGCCGGCGACCGTCCTGTTCTCGCTCGTGATGGCACTGGCGTTCACCGCAGTGCACTACGCCCTGACGGTCGCGCTGGGTCGAGCCGGCATGGTCGTGTCGCTGCTGCTGCTGGCCATTCAACTCACCTCGACAGGCGGGGTCTACCCGATCCAGCTCCTTTCGGCGCCGTTCCAAGCGATCAGTCCGTTCCTGCCGCTCACCTACGCGGTCGACGGCATGCAGGCGATCATCGCCGGTGGGGCACCCGGCACTGCGCTGAGTGCAGGAGTTGCGCTCGTGGTCTTTGGTTCGATCAGCATGATCATCGCTTCACTGGCGCTTCGACAGCGACGGAAGGCCGGTGCGCTCGGACTCGTTCCGATCAGTGCGTGAGCGCGGTCGTAGCGTGCGGGTGATCAGAGCCAATGCTTGCGCTTGAAGACAATGTAGAGACCCAATCCGCACGCGAGCATGAGCGCGAGCGCGAGGGGGTACCCGAACGTCCACTGGAGCTCTGGCATGAACCGAAAGTTCATGCCGTAGATCGTGCCGACCAGCGTCGGCGCGAACAGGATCGCCGCCCAGCCAGAGATCTTCTTCACCTGGTCGCCTTGGCGAACACTCTGTTCGGCGAGAGTGCGCATCTCGGCGTTCTGCCCTTGGGCCATGAGCGTCGATTGC
>Ga0163150_10010483_pt1 | contig 10022 bp, 18 predicted proteins | sample OliLakLV19P2IB_FD_148628 | JGI IMG/M metagenome (GOLD analysis project Ga0163150, IMG submission 148628) | Freshwater microbial mat bacterial communities from Lake Vanda, McMurdo Dry Valleys, Antarctica - Oligotrophic Lake LV.19.P2.IB | ecosystem: Environmental > Aquatic > Freshwater > Lake >...
AATTTACTCTTGACAGGCATAATTTTGACAAACCTTTTGAAAACGAAATTTGCATCATCCGCAAGTCGCAAATTGTCAAGTCGGAGCGGTCAAGTAGCAATGAGGCATAACGGTTTCGGGCTTTGCGTTCGGGCTGGATTTTGAAAAAGAATTATTCACTTAATAACAATTTTAAATATGGAAACGAAAACTTTATTAAACCACGAAACCCAGCCTGACGCAAAACCCGTGTTAGCGGCTGCCAAAGTTCGTGTGATAAACAAAAAACAAATTACACTATCATCTGCATTACTGCTTATTGATAGCGATGAATGCAACAAGTTTGATATTCATTACAGATACTTAGAAGGTGATGCAAATTACTATGTGAAAGGCAATATCTATTTCAGCGATGCAATCGAAGATAATCCTGATTTGTCGGTTGAAAAATTTATTGAACAAGCAGATAATTACGGTTCTTTCTGGCTGTCAGTTTGGTCTGGAGTTGATAACGAAGAATATAAAATGTTTCAAATTGTCGATGATAAAACTTTCGAGCCGCTGTAATTGGTTGCCGCTAACATAAGAGTTTTACGCAACCACTAAAAACAAAACACACAATGGCAAAGAAAAAAAGAGTTCGCAGGAAGAAATCTTCCGTACTTTTTTGTTTCAGGTAGTGCAGCTGTGAACTTGATCAAGTGTCCTCATTGTAATTCTAAAAAATTTGATCACGTTAGGAAATAATTTTAGGTCCCAACTTTAGACCAAGACTAAGCAAATACATTGACGTAATTTGCAGGATTAACAAAAGTTCCTTTCTCATTGCGCATAGTAAAATGTAAATGCGCCCCTGTGATCTTCTCACCTGTCTTCCCACTTAATGCAATGATATCACCTTGCTTCACTTTACTTCCTATTGACTTCTTCCATTGTGATAAATGCGCATAGCCTGTTTTAAAACCATTGGCGTGTGTTAAGATCATTTGCCTTCCTCCAGCTGCATGTTCATATACACTTGATACAATGGCATCAGCTGGAGCGTAGATAGGTGTTCCTTCAGGCGCATATAGATCAATTCCATTGTGAAATTCTGTTTTACCTTGCAATGTCCTATTCCCGTAAGGTGAAGTAATCTTTGCTTTGATCGGAGCAATCCAGCTGATCACTTTCTTACCAACAGCCAAAGAAGCCACAAACAAGCTAGCAAGCCCTAATAGTACATTTTTAGTCTGTTTGTCCAAAATTCGATCTCATTAAAAGCCATTAGACGAACGATCTCAAGGGGGGGCTTATAGTTCCGACCTTTGAAACCAATTACTTCCTATCAATCCTTAGAATACCCCTTTACATTGAATTTGCCACCAGCTGTCTTAGCCATATCGGATAGAAGTTGCCTGATCAGCGGATAAACCCTTTTAAAGTCATGGGCTGGAAGGTATTGTTTAGCTTCATACTTCAGCTTTGCAAGAAAGAAATTATCAATATGTTTTTTCTTCAGGCAGTAACCAACATATTGTTCAAATAATCTTGCCCAAATTTCATTGTGCCTAAACCAATATTCTTTACCCTCAAACTGAAGCTTCAGATTTTTATAGTAATCACTCCAACCCTTTTTTTTCTTGTCCCAAATGCAAGCATTGATCACTCTATTCATCCCCTGCACTAACTTATCACCTTTTGTTAATTGTTCCTTAGTGAAGTGTGTATAGGTACGATCACCGCCTGATAATGAAACGGACTTGGAAACATATTGCCCGAAAAAATAATCAAGCGCATGACCGTATTCGTGTGCCAAACTTCCTATTCCACCTGTACCAAAAAACCGTTGCTCTTTTGTTCCACGTGCTTTATCTGCACGATGGTATCTTGTTAAATTGATCGCAAAAGTATTTGGTTCAAAGTGTGCTAATGCCTTGCCTTGTCCCCTTGCACCAAAGGCAACAGATAGTGTCTGAAACAAACCGATATTATTTTTGAATCCTAGTGTGATATTGAGATCATGGCTTGCTAAGATCAAAGCAAGGAGATAATTATAACGATCTTCATTTGTTGTCCACTTACCAAACTCAATTCCTTTCCATTGATAAAAGTTGATCAATGTATCGAACGGTTCTGTACTGAAGAAATTTTCCTTCAGCTTTAAAGATGGTTTCCGAACATCTTTGTAAAAATCTTTGAATCCTTTTTTACTCCAATACTCCGCTAACTTTCCATGCTTGCTAATATCGCTATCTGTATCGCTGTATTTATAGCCTGTGAGGGCGTGTTGTTTTTCCTTCAGCTTAATCCTAGTTAAAGTTTTCTTAGGCATGGATTAAGGCTTTGAAGTGCGGACTGAAGCTTTGCATTTTGAGATAACAAGCAAGCGATTGTCAATAGGTATAGCTCCCCCTGTGGTATCAATAAATTTCAGAGTGTAAATAGTTACGTCCATTTCATTCTCATTGATAGGAAGACGAACACCATTTGTACCAATAGTTTGAGTAGGAGGGCCAAACAATATGTTAGGCACGATTATCAAACCATTGATATCAATAGTAGTAGTGCCCAAATTATAGAACTGATATTCAACTACACCTTCATCATTGATATATTGATCTGCATCAGTAAGCACCTGAAATCTAAACACGAATTGTTTTTGCTGAAGATATCTTGCAAGCAATTTTTGTAATTTCTCAATCATTTATGCGCCTCCTTTGTGCATTAGTTTCTATCAAAGTAGTACCTAATTTAACAGCCACGAATATAACAGCTGCACCGATCAATACTTTCTTTGTTCCTCCTTTCAAAAAGTCTGCAAGCTTATCGCCCCATCCTTTATCTTCCTCTTTCTTTTCCTCCAGCTTTTCAGCCGTAGTCTTTACTCCCTGATCTTGCAATGACTTATAATCGTACCAGCCTGTAACGTGCTTAACAAAACCTTCTCCCTCCAGCTGCCACCATACAGAACCATCTTTTACACCTTTCGCATCTTTGCCATACACCCATGAATAAACTATACCCACATTATTACCTGACTTTGCAACGCTTAATACTTTTGCGTTCGTTGTAGGTGATGAACGTATGTTTACATTGGTCTTTGCGATCAATGTCTTTCCTATGATATCGGCTGCATTTACTGTTGGCATATTACATTGCTCTAAGTGCTTTTATAAACGTCTTGAATTGCTCTGTGTCCTTCTCTGCAAGTTCAGCAAATTTTAATAGATCAAGATCAAGGTCTTTGTCGTACTTGTAAAGTTTGGTGATCGCTAAATTGATATTCTTCTTAACGTCCCTTCCTGTTTTTTTCTTAATGTCTTCCACGCCTGAAACTGAATCAGCAAGTTCTAATTCTTTTTCCTCTGACTTATCCTTGATCTTCTTTTTAGTGATCAATCCTTCCACCCGATCAAAGATTTTTTCAATACGTCCCAAACTATCACTACTATCAAAGTCCTGATCGTCTTCATCGTCTTCATCGTCTTCCTCCAAAGCTTTTAAGCGATTTAATATTTCATTATTCGCTCTCACTCCTTCAGCTGCGATCAAGGCTTCAGTAACGATCTTACCCATGTCCTCTTTAGTAACGTAGTTACTGTTTTGCTGGCCGTTCATTCCCTGCATCATGTTATTACTTGCAAGTTGGAAACGGAAACGAATTTTATTTGCTTTCTTCTTAGATCGCAAAGGACGTTTAATGTCTTCACCTTCTTCAGCTTCGCTTTCTTCTTCGTCAATCAATGCTCTTTCATCAAAAAGAAAGATATCGTAAACAGTTGTATTTACAGGGTTTGAATTGAGAAGGTTGCTTGCCCAATCGGTGAAGCTCGTAACTGTCTTAGGGTTGCTATCACAAAAAATATTCTCGAATACAGGCGTACTTCCTTTGCCTGCACCCTCCCTATATATAATGAATTTAGTAAGTCCACTTTGCCTGATTAAGTTAGCAACAGGATTTATACCAATTACATCAATACTCATGGTCTATAAGATTAGGACTGTTGTCTGAAGCTTGCTTTTTTATCTTTCTTCTCAATCGCTTCACTTTCAGAATAAGAAATATCCAAAAGTAAAACTACTGTTGCAGCTGGTATCAATGCTACGTTTGCAATTTCTATATAAGACTTCGGCCAATTTACTTTTTGTCCTGCAAACAAAGTAGGGAACCATGATACAAATGTATTTGCTACTGCTGGCAATACAATTGTGCTGGCTACATTTTTGAAACTTAGCAGGGGTTTTTGCCACATGAAATTTTTTCCATTGTACGATTGCAGCGTTAAGAAAATGCTACTGTATAAAGCCTGATTAACCAACGGAGTATTAGACAATATAGATACAGGTATCTCTTGAAGTGTCCAGCTTTCAATGTTCCACAAATGAACATTCCGTAAGTTAGGTACATCAGGAAGCTGAATTTTATTTGTTGTTGAGCCTCCTATGATCTTTACTTCGATCACTTCTGATTTTATTAATTTTCTTGCCATTGTAGATTTTTTGTGAGTATTTCCGCACCTCGTAAGGTGCGGAAATTACATACTCGATTTATATAATTGTTAAACCATGACCTTCTTAACCTTGAAACTTACTCGCGTTCTGACCAAGTAAACCCCTGAACACTAACCAAAGGTTATTAATGTTCATTGATTGTGGCCCACCTAAAGGCGCTGTCCAAGCAATTACTGCTGGAGCAATACCAACAGGAAGGGAAATGATAATATCATTCTTCTTTGCGCCCGATAATGTAAGCATAGGCTGAAGGGGATAAGTACCATCGTTTGCAAAATTGATATTCGGCAAAGTTGCGCCCGGAATACCTGCACTTGTACTTTGGAATTGTGTTTGTGTAAAACAGTTGTGCTTTTTCATGTCCCATTTTTCAAGGAACGATATTTTGTTCACCTGTATTTGCAAGTTACCGTTGTACACATCGTCCAATACGCGCGCTGCCACGTTCAATTCATCAGGCGCATAAGTAAGCAATCTTTTTGTGATCGCTGGACTTGCTGCATCGGTAACATCAGCCCCAAGATAAAAAGCGATCTCTCCAGCAATAAATTCATCATTGATATTGAGTCGAATCTCTTGAGCCTGAATTGCTGTGGCTGTGTCATTTTCCAAGATCGGGAAAGTGTAAGCGTTCTTTGCAGCGACAATATTCTGAATTAATATTATCGTGCTTTGTGTAAGGCGTACCTGGGCTTTTCCAATTTTCTTATACTTAGCCTTGATCGCTGCGTAATTTTGTCTTAAAATCATTTTGAATAGGTATTAAATAAAACATTATACATCATTGCAAAGGCAATGAAGACGAACCCTTACGAGCGCGAATTTTTATAGATGATCTAATAATCATCATCATCAGCGTTCACCACTGATAAGTCTTCATCGGCATTGATCACATTAAGATCATCACCATCCATGTACTCATCATCATCATAATCACCAAGTACATTATCGCTGATATCTTCAAACTCAACGTCTTCAATACCTTCCAGCGCAACGGCTAAAGTCTTTGAATCATCACCGCCCAAAACATTTTCTCCTATGCCAAAGCTTTCAGCAAGTTCAAGAGTTCCAACAACAACGAATCCTTTACCTACATCGCCAAGCATTGCCTTTGTCTTGCCATCTTTAGAGATCATTGGTAAAAATACACCTACCGCGATCTTTGCCCCAGCAACAAGATTTTTGTTTAATGTGTCTGGAATCACTTTGTTAAGCAATTTTGCACCAAGCGCACCAACGGCAAGGGCAATAAGTGATTGAGTATCTACCGCGCCCATTCCGCGTGATCTCCTGTTAGTGCTTTTCTTTTTTTTCTTCTTAGTCTTTGCCATTTGATTTTGATTTTTAGTTAAGAATTACGAATTGATTTCAAGTCCCGCAGCTTCGTAATTCTTTTTTAAGTGCAACGGGAAATCTTCATGTTTTAAATTACGATTGGCTTCCATATAGTCCACCAATTCCCCTGCTGTACTAGGGGTCTTTTTAGTCTTAGTCTTTGCAGCTTTCTTAGCTGGCTTTTTTAAAGAACCTTTCTTTGCCATAAGTATAGAGTTTAGTAAAGTCGAATATTAAATGCAAAATGTAAAAAGCTATTGAAACAATTACAAGAAAAGCTGCACCACCAAATAATAAAGGGGCTGCATCCTTCCATGTTTGCGGTGAATAGATCAATACAAATAATGTTTTGAAAAGGAAACCACCAACTGACCAGAAGCTTCCAGCTGTGGGCTTGTCTTTGAGTAGTGCTACACTTGCATCCTGTGGCATTTCAGCTGTTGTTACATCACCGTTCTTTGCAAGCTCATTCATTCCTGTACTGATATCACCTTGCAAGCCTGAAGCATCTTCTTCGCTGGCCGTGCCATTTTTTTTGAATAGTGCAAGTACAGGGACAAGTATTGCAGCTGCCGAAGCAAGTAGCGCAGCATCTACAACAATTCCCATTTCTTTACCTGATATCTGTACGCGACTACCTTTGATAATGGCTTTCTTCAGCACTTCGATATCACCGCCAAACTTAGTCCACAAGTTCTTAACGTCTTTAGGATTTTTCTTCCATGTAGCTGCTAAATTGGTTGCAAGCTTCCTTGCATTGATTGTAACCAATGTAAGGAAACCAGCGCGCGCAGGGACAAGCCCGACCTTAGCAACTTTCTTAACGATCTTCTTTAACAAGCCTTTCCCCATTTGTTGATTGCCTGATAAATATACAAGATCACCAATTTGTGCTTTCTTATTAGTCTTTTTAGTCTTTTTGTTTTTCATTTTTTCAATGGTTTGATATCGGTTATATACTTATATGAACATTCATCGTCAAAATTCTTAATGCAAGCATCTATACATACTTCCTGACCATTGATAAAGGCTACACAATAAGCGTGTGTAGGTGTTGCATCGTAATAATTAAATGAAGCAAGCCTGAATACACAAGGTATCTTCAAGGCTCGGAGTATGCAAACAGAGAAGATCGAATAATGCTTGCAATCACCAAAGCCATCAGCCATTAAGCGATTGATCGTCTTAGCTGATTGCAATGAAGCTGGCTCCTTATTGTATGTAATGTTATTACGCAGGAAGTACCAAACCAGCTTGCAGCTTTCTACTCTTGTCTTGGCTTCAAAGAACTTAATGATCTTCCCTACATACTTCCTACTGTCTAACTCCGCTATCCTTAACAGCTTTGCGATATCGTTTGCGGTTTGGTTTTTCTTAACAAGTATAGCCCTATACTGTGGCGCTGGCATATTGCGCCTTAAACTTGCTCTGTTCATTTAAGGCTTAACTTTTCATTGATCGGATAAGTAATTCCTTCAGCGTTCACCGTACCGATTATATGAAGATCTATTTTTTTGCCTGAAGCGATATCAATGGCCATCTGTGTAAGTCCACCAGCGAAGGCAATAACAGGGAAGTTAAGTATTGTAGTTCCAGTCTTTAAGAAGATCTTATTTATATACTCCACCCTGCCGATCATTACTGAACCGTTATATACTACTCCAAAAACATTATTGATCTGAAGAGGTGTGGTAGTGGGATTGACTGCATCCAAACTGAAGATCAGTTTCTTGTCCTTCAGGGAGAAGCTTTTAGGAAAGTATTGAAGCTTAGAAGCTGTACTACCTTTTAATAAGGTATATCCAGCAAGTGCAGCGATCAGGATAAGAAAAGGATTCATAGACCAGGATTAAAGGACTTGCCTACGAAATAAGCGAATTATTCTACATTATGGTTAATGCTTTGTCCTTCTTTCCTCTCAACGTCCCCCAATATGCGCTTAATAAACTGCAATTCCTTCTCATAGTAAACCCTCTTTAGCTTGTTTACAGCGAAGAACTTGCGGTAAGGCTTCAGTCTTAGCCTTAGAGTAACGGTTGATACCTTGTAATAGTCTGCAATCTCTTTAAAGGAGGCACTACCTTTTAAATCTTTACTCATTTAGAAGTGATCAATATTAATTTGTAATGTATTTATAAGGAATTTCGGGAAACGAATATAAGAAAAAGGGAATTATTGGGGTAAAAGGTAGGTTATTAACAATAAAAAAAGGAGGGTATCCCTCCCTCCCTGTGGTACAGATCGCTACAATCGTCACCTTTATAACAACGGACTGTTGAAAAGTCCTTTCGGATGAAGCAAAAGTAATAATAAAACCAATTACTTTTGTTATCGCTGCGATCTCATTCATCTTAATTATAACAATGAATATTAACAATACAGGCATACTTCCAAAATCAAATGATCAGGCTTCAGCCGTTCAGATACATTTCCATTATTCCTATAAAGGAGGTGCTTTGAGGTAGTTTAGATCAAAACATATCTGAACCGCTGTAAAGGTGCATCTTTCGGCTGTTTAATTAAAACGGGACTACTGCAAAGTGGTTGTCCGATGGGGAATCAACCCCCCTATAATTAAGCAGCCGATTTCTTTTTGCCCTAACTTTTAAACCTCAAACCTTTTAGTAAACCTGCAAACATTAGTAAACATCAGTTAGATAACTGATAAGGAAATAAACCAAAGGTAGGAAGTTCGTTTACACTCACTTCCTCCTAACTGTAAACATCAAAATTCAGATCGCTATGAAATCAATTATTTGGGACAAAGTATATTCATCCTTTTGGTGGCAAATAGAATTGAACCCTACACACCATTTAAATAAGGGTGCGTACGGGTTTAGAGGCTATTGCAAAGCTGAAGGACAAACAGAACCAAAGGATAAAGATCAGCTGTTAAAGACAAAACTAGTAATGCTGTTCACTCAAGGGTACATTGATCGGTGCTTGAGTATTATAGTACACCAGCGCAAAGGTGCTTTTATCAATCTTGCTGAAGATACACCGATCATTCATTTGACACCTCACAATGCTATTCTATATCCAGCTTACAAAGGCAACAATTCAGAGATACAGAAATTGATCAGCGATATTTATCAAAAGGCAATGAAAGGCGTACAGGTGGATTTAATTCTACGAAAACCAAAGTACGAAACCAAGCTGATCAATAATTCAAAAGATGATAAGCTGGACGTAAATAAAATAAAGCTGTATAGTATAGATGCTTTGTCTAACTACTGCACACGCTTACTTACTGAAGGTTTCCCAAGGGAAGCCGTTAATAGTTTCATGCAAAAAAGTTTAGATCGTAATCCTAATATGCTTTAATATGGAAACATTTATATTACGCCAACAATATTTTTTTTGAAACCTTTAAAATAAAATCATGGGACAAATGAAAATCCAATTTCGACCAGAGCCAAGAAAAAAGTATAAAACGATTTCAGAGAGTGAAGCTGAAGCGATCTGGCAATACTATTTAGAAACTCAACAAAGCACCCAAAGGATTGGTGCGCACTTTGGTATTGATTACATTGCTATCAGCCGTTGTATTGATCGCAAGCTGATTGAGTACAAAGAGAAAAGGAGAGCAACAAAAAACAACATTTAAAACAAAAAATATGAATATGATGGACAAGATAATATTATCTTTACAGTAATGCGCGCCCCACGCTATACAAAATTAGAAGTGCGCACCTTCTAACTGGGGCTTTTTTTAATCTTACAATATGGACTTAGATAAACTATTAGCTTACGGCTCAATACATGATAACAAGCCGTTACAAATTTACAGATCACGCAACCTGAAGGCAAAGAAGATTTACGTTTATGTTTGCCTGATCTATGTAAGTGAATTAATGTTTTACAAACTGTTTCCGCTGGCTGTACAGATAACAGCTGATGAACTTGATCAGCTTTGCCAAACGTATGAAGAAAGAATCACGCTGATAGAGATTGACACCGCCCCGATCATTAATGAAAAGGGCAAATTACAATTAGCACCATGATAGAAGAAGATAACAATATCAAAGGTAGTGAAATTGATAAGCCCGATCTATGGCTTAAATTGATCTGCATAAATTGTAAACAATACTTTTTTGTTTCAGGTAGTGCAGCTGTGAACTTGATCAAGTGTCCTCATTGTAATTCTAAAAAATTTGATCACGTTAGGAAATAATTTTAGGTCCCAACTTTAGACCAAGACTAAGCAAATACAT
>Ga0163150_10010485_pt1 | contig 10022 bp, 3 predicted proteins | sample OliLakLV19P2IB_FD_148628 | JGI IMG/M metagenome (GOLD analysis project Ga0163150, IMG submission 148628) | Freshwater microbial mat bacterial communities from Lake Vanda, McMurdo Dry Valleys, Antarctica - Oligotrophic Lake LV.19.P2.IB | ecosystem: Environmental > Aquatic > Freshwater > Lake >...
CAGCAGCGCCTGACGCCTCACCTTCAGGAGCGAGGCTTCGGTTTCGACCCCTTTGTAGCTCTTGCCCGCGGAGAGCGCGACTACCGGCAGCTTGGGCATTTCCGCCCCGAGCTCGATCGCGTAGTTCGCGCCGATGCTCCCGCCGATGACCCCGATCCGATCGACATTGATGCGATCAGGGAACTCCCCCAGCGCCAGCACCGCATTGCGGACATCGCTCAGTCCCGCCTGCCACTCGGTCGGATTGAACGACTCGTAGCCGTTCGGTCCGCCCTCGCTGGTGCCATGCCCGCGCAGGTCGATCGCAAAGCTGCCGATGCCCTCATCGGCGAGGAGCAGCTGGAAGTCTTTCCACGTGCTGCGGTCGCGTCCCAGCATATGGACCAGCACGACAGTCGGCGCGGGGTCGGCACGTTTGGGCAGGACCAGGGTGCCGCCGATGTTGACCCCATCGGACAAGAACTCGATTTCTTCAAACCGGCGTCCATCCGGATCGGTGGTCATGTCCGAACTCTTCGTCTTACCCGATTCGCCACTCTTGGGAAGCTGCGAGCCCCCGGCATAGCCCCGGGCCTTGATCGAGGGACCTTCCTCCTGCTTCTTGCAGGCGGTGGCCTCACTCAGGAAGAGTCCGATGAGCAGCAGGATCAGCGCGGGATGTCGCATCGCTTGATTATAAGAAAGAAAAGGAAATGCAAAGCGGGATGGCTTTGAGAAGCCATCCCGCGGGGAAAGTGGTCTGATGGGAACCGGCGACGTCTAGTAGCGGCCCTTGGTGCGGCTGTTGCGCGATCCGCGAGGGGAATCGCTTTCCCGGGCGCCGGTGTCATCGTGCTTGGGCTTACCGGGCTTCTCCTCTGGGTCGTCCTCGTCGGCATCCTCACCGACCACTTCGACCGACAGGAGGACGGAGCCGAAGATTACGCGATCGGTCTGCTCGATGGTCTTGATGGGCTCGAGCTCATCGTCGCCAGGGCTTTTCGCGTCGGGATTGCTGACGCCCGCCATGATGCGCTGGGCATCGTCATCCTGGAGCGATTCATCGCCGAGGAGCGACTGGGGACCGCCGCCGGCGATCGGACGATAGAGCTCGATCACGAGCTCATTCATCTTCTCGCCTTTAAGGAACTCTTTGACGAGATCATCCAGCGATTCCGGTGGCTTGGGAGCGACGGGGCCCATGGTCTGCGGCATGAAGTTGGGCATCGCCTGTCCCTGGGCGGACATCTGGAAGATGCTGGGGAGGCGTCCACCACCGCGCACTTCCAGGGAGGTCACGCCCAGCGGCATGTCATCGGGGATCCTGATGGTGAGCCGTTCGAGACGTTCCGCCTCGCGATAGGGCTTCAGATGCACTTCGACCGTGACTGCCTGTCCGGGCCGCACGCGGACTGGCTCGCCAGTACTCATGCCGTTCATCGAGGGAACCTCATAGCTCTGGACCGTGGTGGCCTGGTGCTGCTCCTCATTGTTTCCCTGGAGCGGATCGGGCTCCGTCTCCTGATCCGGGGGCTCCAGTTCCTGACTTTCGATCACCTGATGATCGGGCTCCAGCAAGTCAGGCGCAGTATGACCATCGCTACCGACGATCTCCGCCTTGATGATGTCGCTGGTCTGACGATTCTGGGTTACCTCGACATCGATGATGACTTCCTGAATCTGGACATCTTCGAAGATGTTCTGCGTAGTCAGCAGGTAGAGGCCCTGGACCAGTTCCATGAAGCCGACGCCGCTGAACTGATCGTAAAAGAGGTTGGTCCGCTCGATGGGTTCGAGCTTATCGGTGATGATCCTGAAATGGCTGCTGATGGTCGCGGGACCCTGGCGATCCATTACTTCCGACAGCCCCTGGATCGGCGGCAGCATCCCGAGGAACGGGAGGATCGATTCGTAATCGACCACGCTGTAGTTGTAGCGGCGGACGCGATCGAGGTCGGTGTCGCGGACTGTCAGATGGAACGGGATCATCTTCGGCGACTGGCCCAATACTCCCGAGATACCCGACGCGCGATCCTGATTGATGGTCCCGACCAGGCTCACCGCTTCGCCCATCTTGAAGGAGCGTTCGATCGATTTCATGGTGTGGACAATCCGCGCCTTCGTGAGCGGCAACTCGATGGCGCCGACCTGCATGAAGGGATGCCCGAAGGCGAGGACATTCTGCTGATCGATGTAGGTCAGCGTCCCGATGGCGGTCATGTCGATATCGCCGGCGACCAGCTGGGCGCCGACCGCGGCGCCGGGCTGCAGACCCGGGAAGAGATCGACCGAGGCCGCGCCGCCGGTCGCGCTGGAATAGCCAGCGGCGGCGGAGGTGCCCCCGGGTCCGGACATGATCTCAAGATAGGGGAACATCGGACCGAGCTCTTTTTGAATGCGCTCGATCAGGGCCGGATTCAGGCCGTTCACGAAAAGCGGCGTCTTGCACGGCGTCAGCGTGAGGATGCCCGCATCGGCATCGGCCGCGATGTCTTCCACCGAACTCGCGGGCCCCTGCGCAAGATAGAGCGTATCGAGCGATTGGCCATCGATCGTGATCGCGTTCGACAGTGGCGTCAGATTGCCGGTGACCAGACCCTCATTGGCGGTTGGATAGCCGAAGTTCTTGAACATCTCTTCGATCGGGGTCACACCCGCGATGCTGTGATCGGCGAAGTACCATGCCGCGCTGATCGCGCCGATCATCTTCCCGTCGATGTAGACCGGGCTGCCGGAATACCCGCCGGCAAAGCCTCCAGTCGCATCGAGGACCGGACCGGTGCCGCGAACGAGCACCATCGGGCCGCCGTTGAAACCACCACGTTCCAGGATGCCGACAATCTCGATATCGAAGTCCTGGATGGCCGTTCCTTCAATGACCGTCTTGCCGACACCTTTCATCCCTTCACGCAGCGATGACACGGGCATCACCGTTTCCTGCGCTGAGGCAGGTGCGAGCGTGAACATTCCCAGTACGACGCACATGACACTGACCAGAGCGGAGCGGGGCATAAGGGCTGTCTCCCGACCTGAGGACGTGGGGCTTACAACAACAGACTTTCCCTTCCGCGGCGGCTGGAGGGGGAAAGCTGATAAGCCCGCATTAAGATCGATTGTACTGGCTGGTTTGAGTCCTGATGCCCGCGCCTTCGATGCGATTCTCGATTTACGACGAGCTGAGTCGCCCCGGGATGACTCCCAGGGCGAAGGTGACTTCAGGGTGCGCAAGGTAATCGGCTGCATGGCGTGCCTCAACGGCAGGCCCTTACTCGCTGGGATGGAACGGGTCACTGTATCTGGGATCGTCCCTGAGCGGCTCATCGGTGAGCGTATGCAGGAAGGCGAGCAGTCCGTCTTTCTCTTCCTGATTGAGATTCAGACGTTCCGCGGGTGCCCCTTCCTCATCGCCTTCGCGCAGGAAACGGTGCAGTCCAGGATGGTTGCTCACGCCGAAGGAGTAAAAATCAACGACCTCCTCGAGCGTTGCAAATCGACCGTCGTGCATATACGGCGCGGTCAGCGCGATGTTGCGCAATGAGGGCGCTTTGAATTCGGTCTCATTCGTCTCCGGCTCGTAGTAGGCGACGGTGAGTCCATTGTTGAGTCTGAATGGTCCTTCAAGCGTGCCGTACGAAGGATTCGCAGCCGCCCCCATCGTCTGGACCCCGGTGGCATGGCATTGCACGCAGTTCGCCTGCTTGACGTTGTATCCGAGTACGCCCTCGAAGACTGCGAGTCCGGTGAATTCTTCCGGCGTAAAGGTACCGATGAAATCCGGCGTGTCGCCCGGCCCGGCGGTCATCGCCTCGTCATACTTCGAACGGTAGGACACGATCGACCGCAGGAACTGCGCGAGGGCTTTCGCCACCCGGTCGCTGCTGACGGTCGAGTCGCCAAAGGCATCCTCGAACAGCGGCCGGTAGAACGCCGTATTGGTCAGCCGATCTTCCAGCTCAGGGAGGCTCAGTCCCATCTCGACCTCATCCTGGATCGGCATCAACGCCAGTTCTTCCAGCGATGCCGCACGCTCATCGGCGAACATGCGCCCTCCAAAGTAGTAGCGGCAATTTGCGAGACCCATGGCATTCCTGGAGGTGAACCCGCCGTTGAACCCCTTGCTGACCGGCGTTGCATCGGCGAAGCCCAGCGATTGCTTGTGGCATGACGCGCAGGAGATCGTGTAGTTCTTCGAGAGCCGCGTGTCATAGAACAGGACGCGCCCCAGTGTCGCGCCGGCATCGGACGTGATGTTGTCCAGCGGCGTATTGTCGGAGGTCGCGATGACACCCCGGGGGAAGCTCAGATCCGTGAAATGCCGCGGCAGATCGGAGGGCGTGTAATCGTAAAGTTCGGCTGGCAAGGTAGGAAGCGGCGGGGCAACCGTGAGCGGGAAGGGAATGTCGACATAGCTCGTACCCTGCGTGACGCGGACATTGCAGACATGCATCCCTGGGACAGTGACCGCTTTCAGGGTCGGTGAGGGATTGTTCGAAGTGCCGGGAATGGTCGCTCCATCGAAGTCCCAGGCATAGCTGGTGGCCGGAATCGGATTACCAGTCAATTCCACTGTGAACTCCACGTTCTTTCCAGGTTCGACCGTTGATGGGCCCGTGTAAACTGCGGCTACTGGCGGCAGGATCGGCACCCGCACGAACTGATAGCGGGCATTGAGATACGGTCCGGCATCGACGGCCAGTTGCTGCTCGTTGAGAGCCCTGATCGGTGCGGTGCCCATGTCCTGGGTGTCGAGGATCTGAATGAAGCCGGGGACGTCATATGCTTCGCTCGCCGGCTCCAGGTCCTGGTTCACGACCTTAATCGTCACGTTACGAGACCGCTGCTGGTTGCCGGTTGGCTGACTGACGGTGCCATAGAACAGGTCATCGGCATCCAGCGCCGGGATGCTCGCGCTGACCAGCCCTGGCGCGGATTGGCGTCGGATTTGTCCGAGATTGGCGATGTTGGGGAAGATCACGGCCACCTTGGCGGCATTGTCCCAATCGAGGACTCGCAGCTTGACAAGCCCTTCGGTTCCCGGCGTATTGACCGGGAGCCCCTCATTTTCGATGACCGAGATGATCTGCAGGTCGCCGCAGGCCTCCGGCAAGGCGTAAGCGAACGCACTGAAGTTACCCGGGTCCGGCAAGCGATTCGCGCGTTTCTCATCGACCGTCACTCCGCCGCGGGGATCCATGTATTTCGCGGCGACCACGACTCCCACCGGTCCGGCGAAATCGTCCGGAATGCGGAGCGAGGTTTCGACTGATGCACCTTGGGGGACAACGTCGTAGCCGATCGCCGAGCGCAGTGACGAGCCGCTCCACCCGCCATTTGTAGGCATGTAGTTCCCCAGCGCTGAATAGGGATCATCGCTAAAGAGGAGCTTGTAGGGGAAGGTGTTCGTGCCATCAGTGATGCCCAGCGACGTCAGATCGACCAGCGGCGCGAGATGACGATAGCCATCCGCGTTGTGGAGCAGTCCCGTGTTGACCTGCACGGCTCCGTCGAAGAATTGATCGCCACCGGAGGCGACCACCACCGCCTGGACATCGAAGAGAAAGAGGTCGGCGCGTTTCGTCGCTGTGGCCGGACGCTCAAGATCTGTCGGCATAGCAACCGGATGCCGGAACTGAATCCGGTACTCGGTCACATCAGGAGTTGGATGCGTCGTGCTGATCAGCTGCAGATTCTCCGCAGTCATGAAGGGACGAATCGATAGTTCATAGACATCACCCAGCGCGGTGGCCTGACGTCCCATCGAGAGTCGAGCGATGCCAGGATCAGATGCGTCACGCTCCAGCCAGTAGACACCCAGCGCTTCCTGGGAGCTTCCGGTCGCGGGATCCGCCACGGTGGAAGTCAACACCTCCCCAGCAGGGATGGTGAATTCCGTCGGTGCGATTGCGGTCGCCGCAGGATTTCCTCCTCCCGAGCGGGAGCAACTCAGCAGTGACAAAGCAGCAAGTACGACTGCGGAAGTCTGTAGGGATCGAATCATTCTGAGCCTCCGGTGGCGCGAACCTATCGTGAGGACTTGAGGGATACCGGCATTCCAACTGCAGAGCACCAACGACCGTTGGCACCTCGGAGCAATGATACTGCAGCAATCGCAATACGATCCGACGTAGTACGGCTCTACATGACATCGAACTTGAAGATTTTACAGTGCCGCTTTTTAAAGCAAAACCCCCCGTTGCCGGGGGGTGGTGTCTTGGGTAGCGCGCTTCTGGTTATGGCGCGATCGGGAACGGGTTGCTTGTCTTGAACTAAGCCCGCTCTACGGCGCGATCGCGAAAGGGTTGCTGTATTTGGGATCCGTCCGCATCGGCTCGTCGGTGAGGGTCTGGAGGAACGCCACCAGGAAGCCGGTCTGCGTGGGGGTCAGATTGAAGACCTCGGGCGGATTGCCGGGCAGGTCGTTGACACGGAGCAGGTGGTGGAGGTTCGCGTGATTCTGGACGCCGGTGGAGTAGAAGTTCACGACCGCGGTGAGCGAGGTGAAACGACCGTCGTGCATGTACGGGGGCGTCAGCGCGATGTTGCGGAGCGTGGAAGCCTTGAACTCATCGACGGTTGTGATGGGCTCGTAGTAGGCAGTTCCCAGTCCGTTGTTGAGCTTGAATGGCCCTTCTTCCTGACCGCTCGCCGCATGCTCCGCCGCACCCATCGTGAGGGCGCCCGTGGCATGGCACTGATTGCAGCCCATGTTCGGCTCGCTGATGCCGTCGACGGTCCCCTGGAAGAGGTCCAGACCGTGCAACTCATCATTGGTGAAGACTGCTTCGAAGTCAGGAGTGCCGTCGGGGCCGGCGGACATCGCCTGGTCGTACTTCGATCGGTAGGAAACGATCGAGCGCATGAACTGCGCGAGGGCCTTGCCGATGCGCTCATCAGTGATGGCATCGTCGCCGAACGCGTCTTCGAACAGCCCACCGTAAAACGGAGTCGAGTTGAGACGGGCCTTCAGATCGGTCAATGAGAGCCCCATCTCCTTGCTGTCCTGGATCGGCATGAGCGCCTGCTCTTCAAGGGTGGCGGCGCGCTCATCGGCGAACATGCGCCCATTGACGTAGTACCGGCAGTTTGTCAGGCCCATCGAGTTGCGGGTGGTGATGGCGCCGTTGAAGCCCGTGCTGAAGCGGGTCGTATTCGCAAAGCCGTCAGCCTGTGCGTGGCACGAGGCGCAGGACTTCGTGTAGTTCTGGGAAAGTCGGACATCGTAGAAGAGCACGCGGCCGAGGGTCGCGCCGAGGTCCGTCGTCGGGTTCGTCGCAGGTGTGTTGTCTGAGCTCGCGATCACGCCGCCCGGGAATTCCAGATCGGTGTAGTGACGGGGCAGCGGGAGATTCGCATAGTTCAGCGGCTCTTCCGGCAGAGTCGGGACACCCGCCGTGATATCGATCGTGAAGGGCACTTCGATTTCAGAGTCAAGATGGCTGACGGTGACGGATGCCTGGTAGGTGCCCTCGATCTGGCTCAGGGTCACGAACGGATTCGCGAGCGGGCTCGTCGCAGGAGTGCCGGCGGTGCCGAAGTTCCAGGCGTATGCGGTCGCCGGACCGTTGATGACCGGGACTGCGAACTGGACCGTTTTGGTCGGCATGCCCGCGTTGGGAGTCACGTTGTCGACCAGCATCTTGGGATCGACATGGACCGACGCCAATGCAAACCGGGCGTTGAGCAGGTTGCCGGTGGAGACCACGTTCTGATCCTCATCGAGGACGATCGCGCTGTTCTCGGTCAGGTCCTGCGCATCGATGAGCCGGATCATGCCCGGGACATCAATGCCCAGCGCGGGGATGTCAGTCAGGGTGCGATCCAGATTGCGGATGGGGATGTTGACATCGATGTACTCGCCCACCTCACCGGAAGTCGTGCCGGGAGTGCCGATGAAATCGGTGGCCGCATTCAGATCGGGGAAGCTCGCGAGGATCTGCCCGACATGCGAGGCCTGCTTCAGCGAAGACGGCCGGGTCTGATCGGGGAAGGAAGTGGCGACGGGATACTGGTGATCCCAGTCGAGGATATGCGCCGTGATAGTCGCGGTGGTTTCCGTCGCGTCTTCGCGGACAGTCCCGGAGGTGGTCGTCGTAGTGATCTGCAGATCGCCGGAGGCTTCCGGGAGGAAGTAGCGGAAGCTGCGAGGTCGCGCCGGATCCGGCAGCCGATTTTCGCGCTTCTCTTCGATCGTCGCGCCATCGCGGGGATCCATGTACTTGGCGACGACCGCGACCGCGACCGGTCCGGTCAGATCGTTCTTCACGCGAAGGGTCGCTTCTGCGGACGCGCCCTGCGGGACGACGTCGTAGCCGGTCGCCTGCAGGTGATCTTCGCCGAGCCAGCCGTTGTCCAGCGTGTAGTTGCCGGTCAGAATCCCGGGCATCGGGTTGTAGAGCAATTTGTAGGGGAACACATTGGTGCCGTCGGTGATGCCCAGCGATGCCAGGTTGACCATCGGTTCCAGCATGCGGTAACCATCGGCATTCGGCATCATCGACGTATTGGACTTCACACTGCCGCGGAAGAAGCTGTCCTCGCCCGGAGCTACAAGCACCGTCTGCACATCGAAGAGGAAGAGGTCCGTGCGCTTGGTGGCCGTCGCGGGACGTGTGACGTCCGCGGGCATCGCGAAGGGGTGGGTGAATTCCAGGGTGTAGTCGGTGCAGTTGTCAGGGACATTCTGCGTACGGACGAGTTTGAGGTTCTGGCCCGTCATGAAGGGACGGACCGAGAGCTCGTAGACATCGCCCTGCGTCGCCGCCGCGGCGCGAGCCATGGTGAGTTGCGCACTGTCGCCATTGCGCTCGAGCCACCAGACTCCGAGGGCTTCAAAATTAGCCCCGGTGTTTTTGTCGATGACGGGCGACATGCCCACATCGCCGCTGGGCAACTGTGCGCCAGAGGCAGGTGAGCCCAACGTGTCCGTTGGCGTCGTGGTCGGAGTGGAGCCGCTGTTGCAGCTCGTCAGTGCGAGTGAAAGTCCGATCAGTCCGAGGCCTGGTATCAGTGATCGCATGGGGAACTCCGTGGGGGTGGAGAAGAATCGAGGATGTAGTGAGAAGGGCTTGGGTGCGGAGGAAAAGACGGCACCCTCGTCTGACAGCACGCAGTATACCTAACTTAAGATTACTGCAATGTTGCATTTTGCGACACCGCCTCTTGTTATTTGCCCTCCGGTAGTTTTCCCAAAAAGTGGGTCCATAGAGAAGCCCCCCAGTCCGATCCGGGGGGCGGCGCCTGCTTCGACTTGCTCAGCTGACTGAAACGCGGCTGGCGAAAGCTGCGATCTAGCGGCCAGGCAACTATTCCTCTAGTTAGGGAATGGGTTGCTTGTCTTTACTGTGGGAATGGGTTGCTGTATTTCGCGTCAGTGATGAGCGGCTGATCGGTCAGCGTCTGCATGAATGCGAGGAGGCCGGCACGCTCGTCGGGTGTCAGGGTGAAGCGCTCGATGGGATTCCCCGGCTGACCGCCGACGCGGAGTTGCGGCGAGGTGTTCGGACTGTCCACCACCCCCTGCGCGTAGAAGGTGATCACGTTGTCGAGAGTTGGGAAGCGCCCATCGTGCATGTACGGTCCGGTGATGCTGATGTTGCGTAGGGTCGGCGACTTGAAGCGTCCGTTGCCAGCACCGGGGTCGACTGGATTCAGGTCCAGCCCGTTGTTGGTCGCGAACGGTCCAGGAGGGGGACCGGGCGGAGGCGCGCCTGCGGAACCGAGAGTCTGCGTCGCAGTTCCGTGGCATTGATTGCACTGCATGTTGGTCGCCGTGATGCCGGGGAAGCCCTGGTAGACCGCGAGCCCGAGTAGTTCTTGGGGCGTGAAGACGGTCTCGAAAGACGGCGTCTGCCCCGGACCGGCCACCATCGCCTGGTCGAACTTCGTGCGGTACGACACGATCGAGCGGACATACTGCGCCAGCGCACGGCTGATGCGATCGCTGGTGATCGTGGAATCGCCGAAGGCTGCTGCGAACAGCGCCGGATAGAACGCCGTCTGCGTCAGCTTCTGCTCCAGCGCGGGAAGGGTCATCCCCATTTCAG
>Ga0163150_10010487_pt1 | contig 10021 bp, 9 predicted proteins | sample OliLakLV19P2IB_FD_148628 | JGI IMG/M metagenome (GOLD analysis project Ga0163150, IMG submission 148628) | Freshwater microbial mat bacterial communities from Lake Vanda, McMurdo Dry Valleys, Antarctica - Oligotrophic Lake LV.19.P2.IB | ecosystem: Environmental > Aquatic > Freshwater > Lake >...
GGTTTCCGGTCACGCATCCGGGGATTCGCCCTTGGCCAATGACGAGTTCGTATTCCACTACTGACCCGACCGGACAGGCAGCGACCAGCCCTGCGACAGCACTGGCCGTCGTTCACGGGAGCCTTCGTTTTCTGCTGGAAACCGGCCCACCCACACAAAACCCGGAAGAGCCAAAAAAAGGGACGCCGGCGAAAAGCTAGCATCGTGTTCGTCGACGAGAGCGGTTTCCGGCTGCAGCCGGTGACCGCCGCACGTGGGCGCCGCGCGGGCAGACGCCCTTGCAGCGCGCCTGGGACCGTCACGACCGGCTGTCGGTCATCGGCGGCGTGGCGCTGGCCCCGCAGCGCGAGCGCGTCGGCTTGTACTTTCAGGTCCACGATCAGAACGTCCGCGCCGAGCAGATCGTGGAGTTCGTCTGGCACCTGCGACGACAGTTGCGACGCCGCATCATCCTGGTGTGGGACCGTGGGGGCATCCATCGGGCCGCGGCGAAGCGGCTGCACGATCGGGCCGACTGGCTGGAGATCGAGTGGCTGCCGGCGTACGCGCCGGAGTTGAACCCCGTGGAAGCCTTGTGAAGCCATACCAAGCACGGCGACCTCGCCAACTTCGTGCCAGACGACGTACCGGAACTGGAAGACGGCCTGCTGGAATCCTTGTGCGATCAATACTACAACGGCCCGCTCAAACGCAGCTTCTTCCACACCGCCCAGTTGAACTTGTGAACGGCCCATTCGCTGCGCAGGGGTCAAATAGGCGCTTCAATTGGTGCGTGGCTCGGCCGTCCCATCCTCGGCTGCTTCGCAGGCTTCATTTTGGGCGTACTGGTTGTTTTTTGCATCCCGATAGCGTTGCCCATGTGACGGTTGGAGAGACTTTTCCAAACGGTATCACTACCCGGTGTTCCGCCAACTTGCATTCGCGATTTGTCGCGGGTAGGCTGGCCGGTGGCCGTGACGGGCGGCCGACGGTCCGCGTAAAGGGTTGAACCCACCTGTATACCGCAGCCAGCATTGACCTTCTTTCTGCCCGAGAGACGCGGACGCCGGGCGCTCCAAAGAAGGAAGGTGCGCCATGTCCCAGCCGCTCCCTGCGCGGCCCGATTTCGGTTGGTTGCGGAAGCTCTCGAAGGATCGCTTGGCGGCGATCCGCGCCCACGATCCGGCCGCCAAGCTGAGCGATGCCCAGTTGGCGGTCGCTCGCGAGCACGGTTTTCCCAGTTGGCGAAAGCTCAAAGCGCACGTCGAGCGAATTCGCCAACAGCTTGCAATCCAGACCTCGGGCGAGCAAGTTCCGCCGGAGGGCCCGGCCATTGCCTCGCCGGTTGAGGCCATTCCGACGGACGATCCCGACTTGTCGCAATTGCTGGCGGCCGCCGAAGCCGGCGACTCGTCGACGATCGTGGCGATTCTCAGCCGCCGGCCCAACCTGGCCAACGCCCGCGGACCGCAAGGACAGACCCCGCTGCACGCGGCCGCATTGAGCGACGATCCGCGGCTGGCCGTGCTGTTGCTGGCCTATCGGGCCGATCCGGAAGCCCGTTACGGCGAGTCCGGCCACACGGCCCTTTCCTGGGCGGTGACCGTTCAATCACTCGCCTTCGCCCGAGCGTTGGTGCAGCTTGGCAGCCGGCCGGACCTGTTTTGCGCGGCCGGCATCGGTTCGCTGCCGCTCGTGCAGGCGTTCTTTGACGAGGCCGGCGGATTGCAGCCGGGGGCTTCGCGCACCGGCAGTTCGCGAATGACCGCCGGCGGCACGCGGCTGATCTGTCCGCCCGAGGCGCCTCGCGAACAAGTCTCCGACGCACTGTACATCGCCTGCCGCACGGGCCAGGTGGAGGTCGCCAGCTTTCTGCTGGGCAAGGATCCGGACCTGTCGTTCCGGGCTTACGCGGGCGGCACGGCCCTGCATTGGGCGCATTTCGGCGGCTCGCAGGCGATCGTCGAGATGTTGGAGCAAGCGGGCGCAGATCCGACGGCCCGGGACGACTACTTCCGCTGCACTCCGCGAGCATTCGGCATTTGCGTGCCTGCCGCCTGGGGAATTGCGTTCCTGGTTCGGCAACGTCTGGCCGAAGACCCGACGCTGGCCATCATCATGGATGGCGTCACCGGGCCCCTGCACGAAGCCGCCCGCGCCGGCCACTTGGAGATCGTGCGACTCTTGCTCGACGCGGGAGCTTCACCCGCACTTGGCGATGGCGACGGACGCACGCCTCTTGATCTTGCAGCCGCGGGTGGGCACGAGGCGGTAGGGGAGTTGCTGGGCGCCTGGTTTGTTTAAGCGGCGCATGGCACGTCATCGGGTTGACCACAAGTGCCGGGAGTTGGCGGCGCACTAGCCCCTCCCCCCCCGCGGTTTCGCCCGGGATATTGCCCGAGCCAGCGGACTAGATATACTAGATGACTAGTAGTGACTCTTTCCCGCCGGCGGAGCTGACCCTTGTCCAGCAACCCAGGATGGCCGTCGCTTCCGCCGCCGCCGTCGCGTGGCAAGTCGCCGATCGTCTGGATCGTCTTGCTGCTGGGAGGCGGCGCCGCCGCCGTGCTGTGTTGCGGCGGCGGGGGGCTGCTGTTTCTTGCCACAAGGATGGCGTACGTCGGCCCTCCGCAAGCGCTCGACGGTAATTGGCGCTGTGTCTCCACCGGCGCGATTTACACCATCAGCGCGTTCGACGGCCATCCGCGGTTGGTAGCCATCGTGGACAGCGATGGCGAGGAGTTCCGCATTCAAGAATCGAAATGGGACGGCCGCGAACTCAAAGTCCGCTTCCGCGTCCCGTCGACCGGCTACTCGTTGGTCGAAGAGCTGCGCCTAAGCGGCCCGGACAGCTTGTATGGCGAATACGTCTCCTCCGCGCCGGACGGCAGCAGCAGCAGGAGCTTCGATACTTGGGTCCGGCAGTAGCCCCGCCGGGGACGCTGCGGTTGGTTCGTCCGCCGGCGTCATCGGGTTGACCACAAGTGTCGCGAGTTGGCGGCGCAGCATCCCCCTTGGCCCCGCAGACTCGCCCAGGCGGGGGATTGCCTGAAAGCGCCTAAGCGCAAGAATACATCAGGTGTTACGGAGATCGAAGCAATGATTCTTCAGGTTTTGGCACGGTCGTTGCTTTAAGTAATTATGCAAGATGTGAGCTAGCGGTAGCTCATCGACAACCCAGGAGCGGCCGAACGGTGCGGCGGACATCCCAGAGTCCCCGGCGCTGCCTAGGCCGCAAAGCCCCTCGCAGGAGGTAGTCATGAAACGTTTTCTGAAACTCGCCATCGCTCCGGCCGTCTTGTTCGGCGCGGTGCTGATGGCCTCCCCGCAACAAGCCCAAGCCCAACACGGTCACCACGGGCATCACGGGCACCGCTCCGGCATCTCGGTCTACCTCGGTAGCGGCTACGGCGGCGGGTACTACGGCGGATACTCCAGCCGAGGTTACAGCGGGTACTCCAGCCGCGGATACGGCTACAGCAGCTACTATCCGCGGTCGTACAGTTACGGCTATTCGCCGCGGTCATACAGCTCCGGCTACTCAAGTTACTACTCGCGGCCGAGCTATAGCTTCTACTACGGCGGCGGCGGACACTACGGCGGCGGCCACGGCCACCATCACCACCACGACCACGGTCATCACCATCACGGTCACGGCGGCCACGGGCACGGCGGCCACGGCCATCACCACTAAGCAGGCGGACCTCGCCTGCGGGGGCGCCGCGGCGCGTTGATCCTTGGCGATCGACGGCCGCCGCAACCGTAAGACTCTGAAACGCAAACAGTCCGGCAGGCCCCTTTGGCCTGGCCGGACTGTTTTGCTTTCCCTCCTGGGGAAGTCGGCACGGTGGTCGGTTCTGGCGGAAGTGGCCTTGGTCCGCGGTTGCGCGCGGCTTCGCCCCCCACGATGTGCGTGACGCCGAGAACGCCGCAGTCCAGAAATGCCAGGGTGGCATTTGCGCGGGATTCGGCCGGCTCGCGGGAAGGCCCCCCTTCTAACGAGGACGCTTTAGAAAGCGTCGCAACCGGTCGGCAAGTAGGATATCGACCCGCGGCCAAGCCGCACTTTGGCAATCTTTGCCGATTGTACCGCCGGTAGGTTGGGCGAACCGCCGTTTTGGCCTAGGGAGCGGATGCCGCGGCGCGCCAGTCGAGTGCGTCGATGCGTTGAAGTTCGGCTTCGAGATCGTCCCCTTCATAGAACGACAGCCAGCCCCGCAAGCGCCGCGTTTCGCCCGCAGGGCAATCCGGAAACCGCGGATCGGAATGCAGGCAAGGGCAAGGCGCGTTGCCCCAGGCGCGGTGGCCGGGCGTCCAGGCCGCGATGATCCAGCGGCTGCCCGAGGGGTCGCGGCAGCAGGCGTATTCGCCGCGGAAGACCTTGTTGTCGTTGGTTTGCTCCTCGAAGCCGGCCGCGCCGCGGAGCATCACGCACTGCTGCACCCGCAGATCGGTCAGCGCCTCGTCGGTTCCGTTGGTCAGCCACATTTCCATCCGCACGGCATCGCGGCCGGGCGCGACGCGCGTGCCGAAGGCGATGCCATTGGGAAGCGTGCGGCTCATCTCCAGCGTGCCATCGTCGTTGCGCGTCCACTCCTGGCGTTCCAGCTCGATGCCTTGTTGCGACCATACGGTCGGCACGTGCGTATGCGCCAGGTAGGTCAAGCCGAGATTCGACCAGAGGGCCTCGGGCACGTCCGCCACGACGTAGCTTTCGGCGTCCCAGGGGGCGAAGACACTGACCTTGGTATCGCGTTGCGGGCGGATTGCGCCGTCGCGAAAGCCGGTCCGCGGATGCCGCCCGCCGGGATACGGCAGCACCAGCAAAGGCGCATCGGCCGCGCGGGCGGGGCGCGTCGCGGCATCGATCTGCCAACGCCGGGCGGCAGCGTCGATAGTCTCGGCATCCAAGCCCGTGGCGGCCGAGATTTCCTCGGTCGTCAGGCGATGATGCCAGATCATGTTCTCCAGCCAATACCGCAACTCGGCGTCGTTGGCCGGAGGCCGGGGATCGGCCGTGTCGTCGGCGACGGCAGGGGGGCCGGCCAAAAAAGGGGCCAACAGCAGGACGATCGTCGACGCACGGCGGCACATGTTGTTCATGGTTCGTCCGATCTCAGGGCCGGCTTCAGAGCGACGCCCCGTTTACTCTCCCACCAGCGTCGACGGATGCGGCTCGCGCTCCACCAGCGGCAGCACGCGGGGCTTGTAGACCGTATTGTAGGCCGTCGCCAGCCGATGGGCGTCCAGCGCCGCCGGCGTTTCCCAACGCTCGCAGAGCAGGAACCGCCCTTCGTCCGCCTGCGATTGGTACACCTCAAACCGCAAGCAGCCCGGCTCCAAGCGGCTCAAGCGGCCCTGCTCGGCCAGCAAGTCGCGGACTTGCGCGATGTGGGCAGGGTCTTTAACGGTCAGCCAAATGTTCAGATACAGCATTGCTTTCTCCGGACGCGGCTAAGAACTTACCACTTCCACCCCGGGCGGACGGCCGGGTTGACCACGCAGGCTTCCGGCCAACGGCCGCGATGCAGGTCCACCACGCACTCGGCGGCCAGGCGGCCCATCGCCTCCAGGGACTCCACGTCCAGTCCGCCCATGTGCGGGCTGACCAGCACGTTGTCGAAGGTCAACAGCGGGCTGTCCGCGGGCAACGGCTCGCGCTTGAAGACATCCAGTCCGGCCGCGGCCAAGTGGCCGCTGCGCAGCGCATCGACCAGCGCGTCTTCGTCCACCAGATTGCCGCGGGCGGTGTTGATCAGGATCGACCCGCGCTTCATCCGCGCCAGCGAGGCGGCGTTGATGAGGTTGGTCGTCTCGGCCGTGCCGGGCAAGTGCAGGCTGACGATGTCCGCCCGCGCCAAGAGGTCGTCCAGCTCGCAAAGTTCGATGCCGCGTTGGGCGGCGAAGTCGCGATCGGGATAGGGATCGTAGGCGATGACCTTCAGTCCCAGGCCCAAGGCGCGGGGCGCGACGGCCTTGCCGATGCGGCCCAGGCCGACCAGTCCCATGGTGCGTCCGGCCAACCGCGGCAGGCTGCGGCGAATCCACTGCCCTCGGCGGACTTCGTCCAAGCGGCCGGGAAAGCCGCGGGTGACGCCGCTGAGCAAGGCGATGGTTTGCTCGGCGACCGAGTGCTCGTTGGCGCCCGGCGTGATGGAGACCACGACTCCGCGCTCAGTGGCGGCCGCCACGTCGACGGCGTCGTAGCCCACGCCCATCCGGGCGATGGCCCGCAGCCGGCAGCGGGACAGCACTTCGCGAGTGTACGGCTCGACGCTGGCCACGGTGGCGTCGATGTCTTCCAACTGGGCGCAAAGCACGGCCGGATCGGACAACTCGGCGCCGCGCGGCGGGTAGACCACCTCGAAGCCGGCTGCCTCGAGCACGTCGCGATACGAACCCGGCATGCCGTTCAGCACGGCCGGTGTGACAAGCACGCGTGGCATGCGGCGTCTCGCAGTAGGGCGGAAGGAAATATGGGGATCGACCGGTTTTAGTGGACGCGGCGCGGGGGTTCAAGTGTTCCATCGCGATGCGGCGCAGCGGCGCCCCATGCCCGACCGTTTGGATTGCCGTAACATTCGGTCCGGCGTTCGCGCTAAGGCAAACTGCCGCTTTGCGATCGGGCATTTCCGCCAGACCCCCTATTTTCGCTTGCCTCGGTGCAGGTAAACGGCAACAATACGGGTGAGGTTGGCGGATTGCCGGACCTTGAAACTCAGGAAACTCTGGCGTTTATGGCTCGTCGGGTCTTCACCGCCGCGGTGATTTTCGCTTTGCTCGTCGCGCCCACGTCGGCGCTGCCGTGGTGCCATTTGGGCCTCGGCAATAGCGGGCAAGGATGCTGCTGCGCGCAGCCGAAGAGCGAACTGCCCCCCTGCTGCCAGAAGAAGGCCGAGCGGAAGCGGGAAAGCGAAGGGGCGGGATGGCAAGGCCCGAGTTGCCATTGCCGGGCAGTGCCGGCGCAGCCCGCCTCGCCCGCGCGGGAAATCCGGGCTACCGCAATCACGGTATGGGATGGGGCGATCGCTTCGATCGCGGCCCCAGCGCCCGCGCTCACCTTCGATCGCGGCGGGCTCCGCGTCGTTCATCGCGGACCGGCCGATAGCGGCCCCCCTCTCCGCGTGCTGCTGTGCGCCTGGCGGATCTGATTCCGCGGGCAGGCTCTTTCCTCCGCGCTTAATGCGCGGTTAGCCGCGCGCATTTTCCGTCGCGCGGCCGTCGTCGATTTACCCCTCGCGCGCCGCATTCGTCGCGGCGCGCTGGAAATACCAATTGCATTGCTTCACACATTTTTCGAGGAGACCGGGTCATGAAGATGCGTAAGTTGTTGGCGGCCTTGGCCGCCCCCGCCTTGCTGACGGCCGGCCTGCTGTGGGCCGACGAGGATGCCGAGAAGGCCGAGTTCGCGGCGACTTGCCCGGTGTCGGGCCAGCCGGCCGTGGAAGAGTCTTCGTTGGAGTACCAGGGCAAGAAGCTGTACTTCTGCTGCGACAACTGCCCGGCGGCCTACAAGGCGGACCCGGAGAAGTACACGGCCAAGGCCAACTACCAGTTGCTGCAGACCGCGCAAATCGTGCAAGTGGCTTGCCCCTTCACCGGCGGCGACATCAACGCGGACACGGCCACGGAAATCGGCACGGTCAAGGTGGCCTTCTGTTGTGAAAACTGCCAGGCCAAGGCGCAGAAGGCCGAGGGGGACGAGCAGTTCGCCCTCATTTTCGGCGACATCTCGAAGGGCTTCACGCTGCAGACGGAATGCCCGGTGAGCGGCCAGCCGATCGACGTCGCGCAGTCGGTGGAGCACGAAGGCAAGAAGGTGTACTTCTGCTGCGAGAATTGCCCGGCGGCCTTCACGGCCGATCCGGCGAAGTTCCTGGACAAGCTGCCGCAGTTCGCGGAAGAGGCGGCCGAGTAGTCCGGTTGCTACCGCCAACCTTGAACGATCCAACGTTGTCCGACGGGGCGTTCCTCACAGCGGGGAGCGCCCCGTTCTTTTTTGCGCCGTGGACCTGCCGCCTCACCATCGACGGTGGAGCGCGGCGGCGACCCTCGTCACATGGGCCGCTCGCCCGTGCCCCATCTTCACGATGCACGTTGTACGGGAACGGTTTTGTCCATCATGGATAGCCTCTGTGTCTGAATCGTTAAATCTCGGGGCCACAAGCATTTCGGGCGATCAAAACGCATGCGGCCCAACGGGCAGCGAGCCACTAGACGTCCGCGGATTTTCGCTCGATCGAGCCGAATTCAGCGTAAGGTACGCTTTCCGGGCGAGCAAGGCACGATACCGTGGATGATTTCGATGAGTGCGAACTCCGCGCAACTAAGGCGATCGATTCGGCGCGGCTTCACGCTGATCGAAGTGCTGATCGTCGTCGTGATTGTCGCGGTGCTCGCGGCGCTCGTCGTTCCGCGATTCATCAATTCGGCGGAGGAATCCAAGGCCTCTGTCTTGAAGCATAACCTGCACGCCCTGCGGTTGCAGATCACTTTGTACCGGATGCATCACGCGGGGGCGTCTCCGACGATCCAGGGTCAGCAGCTTCCGCAACTCACCTCGGCGACCAACCCCGCCGGAGACATCGGCGGCGGCCCCGGCTTTCCCTGCGGGCCGTACATCGTCGCCATGCCGGACAATCCCTACACCGGCTTGAATAACGTCGTTGCCGCCGCGGCGGCTCCGCCAACGACAGAGGCCAGCAACGCCGGCTGGCAATACCACGAGGCGAGCGGACGGATTTGGCCCAACAAATCGGAGTTTTTCGACGACTAGGTGTAGGGACAAAACGGAATACGCTCACCCCTCGACGGGGCTTTCCGCGCCGGCCACGGCTTGTTGCACTTCGATCCGCACGCGCTCGATGCGGCGGCGGCTGACGTCCAGAACGGTGAACCGCAGGTTGCCGCGGACCAGTTCCTCGCCCGGCTTGGGGATGCGGCCCAGCTCGTGGAAGACGTAGCCGCCGATGGTGTCGAATTCGCCGGCCTCGGAAAGGTCCAGCCGCAGCCGCTCGTTGATCTCGTCGATGCGGACGCGGGCCAGCACGTCGGCCGTGCGCTCGTCGATTTGCTTGATGCCCTCGACCAGGGCGTCGTCGTACTCGTCGACGATCTCGCCCACGATCTCTTCCAGCACGTCCTCGATGGTCACCAGGCCGGAGACGCCGCCGTACTCATCCAGCACCACCGCCATGTGGTTGCGGTTGCGTTGAAACTCCCGCAGCAGGGCATCCACCGGCTTGGTCTCCGGCACGAAGTGCGGCGGCCGGATGACCTCGGCCAGCTTTCGCGCGGGGCTGCCGGCCGGGCGGATGAGCTCCGGCAGCAGGTCGCGGATGTACAGAATGCCCACGATGTCGTCGCGGTTCTTGTCGTAGATGGGGATCCGCGAATGGGCGGCGTCGACGACCACCCGCACGGCCTCCTCCAACGACAACCCCACGTGCATGCTGACCATGTCGGTCCGCGGCGTCATGATCTGCGAGACCGAGGCGTCGCGGAGCTCCATGACGCCTTCGATCATCTCGCGGGCCTCGCCTTCCAACAACCCCTCGCGGTGGCCGGCCGAAACGATGGTGCGGATCTCCTGTTCGAAGGCCTCGTCGGTGGGTTGCTTGTCCGCCCGGCCGGCCAGCCGATGAAAGGCGACATCCAGCGCGTGGGCAATCAGCGTCGCCGGAGACAACAGCGGGGCGAGCATTCGCCACAGGGGCCAGGTGGCCACGATCAGGGCCTCTCCCCAGACGCGGCCTATCGCCCGCGCCAGCCAGAAGTCGGCGGCCAGCAGCAGTCCCAGCCCGGCCAACCCCCAGCCCAACAACCGCAGCGGGTCGCGGCCGCCGTCCGTGGTCGCCGAGGCCTCCCAGGCGTACAGTGCCGCGGCGGCGACGTACGCGCAAACGGCCAGCGCGCGGGCGGCGTCCACCGTCACGCCTAGCGACTCGTGCCGGCGAAGGATGTCGGCCAGCAGCGAGTCTCGGCGTCGGCGGCGGCAGATTGCGATCAGCTCGTGCCGGGAGAAACCGGCGAACGCCCGCGA
>Ga0163150_10010489_pt1 | contig 10019 bp, 10 predicted proteins | sample OliLakLV19P2IB_FD_148628 | JGI IMG/M metagenome (GOLD analysis project Ga0163150, IMG submission 148628) | Freshwater microbial mat bacterial communities from Lake Vanda, McMurdo Dry Valleys, Antarctica - Oligotrophic Lake LV.19.P2.IB | ecosystem: Environmental > Aquatic > Freshwater > Lake >...
TGCTTCCGTTTACCCAATGCCATGTGCATCCTTTCACAGAAACTGCGTGCGTCCGACCGCCGAAATTGTCGCAACCCGCGCCGCAGCGTCAACCAGGCTTTTTCAACGGACTGCTAAGGCGATCATCGTACCCATCGACCAGCGTATTTCCATATATGGCTACCTTGGCGATTGGGTACCGGCAGTCTGCGTCTTATTGCTCGTCGCTGGCTTCGCCCGAAGCGCGCGTTTGCAACGCATGCCAGATCTCGCTGGAGATGTCATTTAGAACAAAGCGAGCCGAGCCGTCGCAAAGTAGCATGTTCACACCGCCAGTGTGACAACTTCGCGCACCCGACTGGGTATTCGCTTCTTGCTGTGTCCCCGACACTTTGCAGGACATCCCCTCCGCGGCAAGTCCGCTGACACCGACGCGGATAGTCAGGTTCGTGCAACCGATTAATTCCTCGCTATTTGGGTCAAGCGAATTGGGGTGACCAGCCTCGGCATGCTTACCGCTACGAGCGATCGCGCTTGCCCCCACTTGTCCCAGCGCCCAGACGCCTCGCGGGTCAATATCTGCGATGCCCGCGCGAATCTCCGTCACCGCCATCGTGTGGGAAAGGCCGTCGGAGAACTCACGAAAGCGGAACGAACGATTGACCCCCGCGATCCCGCTGCCCCAAACCTGAAAGTTCCTGGTCTCCAAGGGAGTGCCCGCGGCGATCCACCCCGAGACGCATGGTCCGTCGGGCGTCATTGTGCCATTGACGCAGTTTCCGTCCGGACCGACGTTGATCGCATAGGTTCCCCGAGCGTAGTGTTGTTCGGGGAGATCCCCCCGTGCATATCTCGTGCCCGTGTACGGATCGGACACGCAGACCATCCACGAGACGGTCGTTTCCCGCAATGCTTTGTTGGCAGGCGACGAGATCGGCTTCGTCAGGTCGGCGGAGCTGTATAGCCCGCTTTCCTCGGCGAACGGCAATAGCGCGATCGCCCAATTGCCATAGATCGTATCGCGTGCGACATCGGCATTTCGGGCAACGCGATCAATAACTCCGATCGGCAGGACGCCGAACCCGAGCGGCTCGCCGGCAGGCGACCAGATGACCATCGGCGGGAGAACACGAACCGAGTCGTGATACAACTGGAATGCAGTGCCAATCTGCTTGAGGTTGTTGGCGCAGTGCGAGCGTCGCGCAGTTTCCCGGGCGTACTGGATCGCCGGAATGGCGAGTGCCAAGAGTAGGCCGACGACTCCAACTACGACCAGCAATTCAATTGTCGTGAAACCGCGTTTCATGGTCGCCGACTGAGAAAATGTCGGGCACATTGATTTACTTCGCAGCTAGTTTCGCCCTCAACTGCCGAATTGCAAACGCAGCAAGCAGGCAAGCTACGCCGCCAATCGCGAGCCAGAACCACAGGGACGTGCCGATGCTTGCGGGCATCGCAATTCGGTCGTCATAACCGTAACTGGATAACTTGAACTCACGTGGCGGCGCGGCTCCAAAACGCATCATGTTCACCAGAAGCTTATCGGTAACCGTTCGATTGGGATGAAACGTGGTCGTCGTTAGACCCGTCAATGCCGGAACCGGATCCCCGTCAGCATAGGTCAATGCCGAGGCAACTCGAAACGTTTGTCCGGACGGCTTCTTCATCTGGACAGACATTTCCCAGCGATCAATGACCCAAAGGAGAGTTGGACGAAAAGTGGCCCAACCCTCGGCGTTAAACTCATTGTTCGCGATCTGAAAAGTTAGCCGGACGTGGTCTGCTTCCTCTCTGATCGATTTGATCTTAAAGTCCTTACTCCTAAGCCATTCTGCGACCGTCTTGCCATATAATGCAAAGGGGGCGTAGATAGCCTCCAGCGCGGCACTATCGATTGTCCGCGAGGCCTCCGAGAATCCGAGTTCGCTGCGATCCACTTGCTGCAGCAAGGGAGATTTTCCCTGCTTCGTATAAATGCTGAAGCTGATTTCCGGCGAAGCCACCACGGTTCGGGTTCGCTCGTAGGTACTGTCACCGTGGTGAGATATGAGTGTACGATCGTATTTTCGCCGAGTGCCGTCGTAAGCGAAATGAAATGTCGCCGTGTTGTAATCGGGCGATTTGTCGTTCGACACCGTTTCTGAAACGTCGACCGTACACTCGGCGTAAGCATTCGCCAATTTCTGCGCAGCGGGCAAATAGTTTTCGAAGAACCACGCCGATTCTTTCTCTTCCCCATTTACCGGCGACGAAACCAAACACATCACCAGCGCGACTATTACTCGGTGCATTTTAGATTGCCACTCGTCCCTGTACATTCGCACGAACAGGCTTCGGCATGAGGGCATACGTCGAATTTGTCGTTCGCGGAGGTGCAAGCGACGCAGTTCGAATCCTGGCATGGCAGTTTGCCTCTCGCATGTGCAAGCGAAGGTGTGAGCAGGATGGAGCCGGCGACCAGGCACAAACCGCCGCATGTGAGAAGCGATTGGATAAAGTGCATCAAAACATCCTCCAATAGTGAACATCGGGCGAAAAGTTTCATTGAGACACGCCGGATATTGTGAGTAGCATGGCGGGAATCGGTCCATCGAAATAGAGCTCGATCTCCTGCTCGAAGTGACCCGCTTCGGACGGAGGCGTAAATGTAAAGGCTAACGCGGTTGCTCTGAAGGGCTCAAGGGCCATCGGCATATCAGGAGCAACAACGCAAGAACACGAAATGTTTGCACCGGCGAGCCTAACCGTCTCGTTCTGCAAGTTGGTTACATTAAACTCTACTTTGATTGGCTCGTTGCCTTTAATGGTGCCAACGTAGTTAACCGGGTGGTCGATCGAGATTGATCTGCCGGAGAGAGAATCGATGGCGTTTGACAGGGAGCCGAATTGCCACTGCGCCAAACCTGCGACGATCGCCGCGAGCAATCCTATGAGAATCCCGGACGTTACCACGCCATTCGTTTTCATTGCGATCAGTTTCATCGAAACCGTTACGCATTATCCGAAGGTGTGTGGTACCCACCCCACTGGTGCAAAGTCATCCTATCGATGGGGGGATGTCGAGTCAAGGACGAGCCTGCGATTTTCGCCAGCCGATTAACGATTAAGCAGCCGCCGCAATTCTGTGTCGCAGTATGCCGTAACCTCATGTCGCCCCCTAACGTCGCCAATAGAACTGCCTCGCGCGTGTTGAGCAACAGCTTGCTATAATCCCCCGGTCGGGCCGCGAGCCATTCGGTTCGTGCGTCTGGCGATTGGATACGCCTCCCGTCAGTTCCTTAGCGAGACCTCGGTCATGGTCTGTTCCGTACGTTTCTCATGGGTTGTCTGTTGCGCCGCACTGGTGCTCGTTGCTCACGCGGTTGTGGCCGCCGACAAGCCCTCGGCCGACGCGCCGTACCTGGTCGGTCGCGGCAGCGCGGACATCACCGGACCGCTGGTCGGCATGCGCATGCTGGGCTATGTGCGCCCCGACCAGATCGACGAAGGCTTGCACCTGCGGCAATTTGCCCGAACGTTTATCGTCGCCGACCGCGCGGGCCAGCGGCGGCTGGCAATCGTGACCACCGATTTGCAAAGCGTGACCCACTCGCTCTACCTGTCGGTGTTGGACGCGGTCCGCGCCAAGCTCGGTGACGCCTATGGACTGGACAACACGGTCATCGCCGCCACGCATACCCACGCCGTGCCGGCCGGTTACTGGCACTACGGCGCCGACACGTCGTTAGGGTCCCCCTTTTATCAAGAGCATTTTGACGCGCTGGTGCGCGGCATTGCCGATTCGATCGTTGCCGCGCATCAGGACCTGCGGCCGGGCCATATCTACGTCGCCGAGGGCGAGGTCGAGGGCGGCGGCTTCCAGCGGTCGCGCGACGCCTATATGCAGAATCCCGAGTCCGAGCGGCAGTCGTATGCTAAGGACGTCGACGACCAGATGACGCTCCTGAGCTTCACGGTCGACGGCCGGCCGGTGGGCTTGCTCAACTGGCACGCCGTGCATCCCACGTCGATGAATTTCTACAACAAGCTGATCTCCAGCGACAACAAGGGCTATGCTGCCTATGCGGTGGAGAAAAAGCACAACCCCAACCACGATGCCCCTTCCAACGGCGATCAGCATAAGCCAGAACGCTTCGTGGCCGCCTTTGCCCAGGCCAATTGCGGCGACGTCACGCCCAACTCCAAGCTACAAGGCGAAGGACCCGGCAAAGACGACGCTGACAGCACACGGATTATCGGCGGCCGGATGGCCCAGGCGGCCGAGCGCCTGCTGACCGCGGCCGACGAGGAGATATCGGGCCCGATCGACTATCGCCAGGCTTACGTCGACTTCGGACATCTGACCGTCGGCGACGACTTTACGCATGCCGGCGACCAGAGCACCAGTCCCGCGGCCTATGGCTACTCGTTTGCCGCCGGGTCGACCGAAGACGGCGGCGGCCAACCGATCTTTCGCGAGGGCATGACCAAGCAGGAACCGTTTATCGACATCCTGGCGAAGGCCTCGCTGCCGCTGCCCACCGCCAGCCCCGAGATGCGCCGCGGACACCTGCCCAAGCCGATTCTGCTGGCGTTGGGCGCGACCACCCCGCCGTCGTTTCCCGAGGTGTTGCCAGTGGGCGTGGCCCGGATCGGGCAGTTGGCGATCGTCACTGGTCCGGCCGAGTTCACCACCATGAGCGGCCGCCGCTTTCGCCAGGCGGTCAAGCAGGCGCTGCCCGGTGTGAAGTACGTGGTCGTGGCCGGCTACGCCAACGACTACGCCGGTTACGTTGCCACGCAAGAAGAGTACCAGATCCAGCACTATGAAGGAGCGGCCACGCTTTATGGACCTTGGACCCAGGCCGCTTATCAACAGGAATTCTCCCGCCTGGCCGGTGATCTGGCGGCCGGTCGCAAGAGCGAAACCCACGACGCGCCCCCCGACGTGCGCGGCATGGTGCGGCCGACTCCGCTGGAAACGCCTTATGACCGCGTGCCGCCCGCTGCAAAGTTCGGCGACGCAGTCGGCGAGCTCGAGGCGGTGTACAAGGCCGGCGATACGGTCAAAGCTGAATTCTTCACCGGCAATCCGCTGAACGGGTACAAGCCCGAGCGCCAATATGCGCGGATCGAGCGACAGGACGGCGACCAATGGCGCATCGTGGCCGAGGACGGCGACTGGGAGGTCAGATGCCGTTGGTACCAACCGACCGGCGAGAAAAAGCCCGCTGCTCCCGTGGCCAAGGCCGACGGGAAAAAGCGCGCGGCGATCAACCTGCCGGTCACGCCGTCCACCAAACCTTATACGGCCGACGACCATCGACTGGCCGCCCATGTTCTGACCATTCTCTGGGAGGTGCCCTCCGACGCCGCGCCCGGCAAATATCGCGTCACGCATACCGGCGCCTTCAAAGCCGAGGCCGATGGGCAGGTGCACGAATTTGCGGCCCAATCGCGGACGTTTGACGTCGATTAAACGCAACCGCCAAACGACTCAAAATATGATTGCCTCGCTCCGCTCACTGCGCTAGAGTGGACACTCGTAGGCGGCCGATCTCGTGGTGATCTTCTCAGTGGGGGAGTCGGATGAAAGGATTTCGGGCGAGCTTGGGTCGCATGATGGCGGCCGTCTGTCTGGCCGTCGCGCTAAGTGCCAGCAACCTGGCGGCCGAGCCGGCGAACCTCAAGCTGCTCACCTGGAACATCCAGATGCTGCCCACGGCCCTGGACTTTGCCACCCCCGATTTGCAAAAAGGGCAAGCCCTGCGGGCGCCTTGGATCGTCGAACATCTGAACCAGTCCGACTACGACGTCGTCGTGCTGCAGGAAGTGATCGACAAGAAGATCGCCGAGCAGATGCAGGCCGGGCTCAAGGCGACTTACCCGCACGTGGTGTTTGCTCCTGCCAAGCTGGGCGTGGCGGGGTGCAGCGGCGGCAACCTGATCGTCGGTCGCCTGCCGCTTAAGTACGTTACGCACACGGTCTTCAAGAACATCGCGGGCGTCGACAAGCTGGCCGAGAAGGGCTGTCTGGTCGTCGAGGCCGAGGTCGAAGGCGTCCGAGTGCAGATCATCGGCGCCCACCTGCAAGCCGGCAACGACAAGGTCAACGAAGCCGAGTACGCGGAGATTCGCGACGGCGCGATTCGTCCTCTGACGCAGTTGGGCGTGCCGCAGATCCTGGCCGGCGACATGAACGTCGCTGCGGGCGAAGCACAATTCGACCGCTTGCTCTCGACGGTCGAGATGGCCGCATTTCCGCTCGACGACCCCAACCCCTTCACCGTCGACGGCCACAACAGTTGGAACAAACCGAACAAGCGACCCAAGCACATCGACCACGTGTTGCTGAATGCCCGCGGAACGAAGAGCACCGTGGTTGGCCAGGCCATCCAGCGGGCGCGCCGCGAGCACCAGGGGCGCACCGTGGACCTGGCCGACCATTACGGCGTCATCGCCGAGATCCGAATTTCCAAATAATCAATCGCCATCGACCGTGAGGAACCCCATGCGCCGCGCACCACTCGTTTCGTTCGTCATGCTTGTGACCCTGGCCTTTGCCAGCGCCGCCAGTTCGCAGGAAGCCTCGCGATTCACTCCGCCAGACGACGTCGCTTTTCGCACCGTGAACATCATCAGCGAGGGGACGCGGCTAACGGCCGAGGTCTATGCTCCTAAGAATCCGGCGACAGAGAAGTTGCCGACGATCATCATGGCGCACGGTTGGGGAGGCGTCGCGGCGCACCTGCGGCCCGAGGCCGTGGCGTTTGCTAGGGCGGGATATCTGGTCGTGACGTTCGACTATCGCGGCTGGGGCGCCAGCGACTCGCGGGTGGTCTTGACCAAGCCGCAACCGCCGCGAAGCGCCGACCGCCGCTTCACGGCCGAGGTCGAGGAAGTGCGCGAAGTCGTCGACCCGATCGACCAGACCACCGACCTGTTGAACGTCGTGAGCTGGGTAGCCGGCGAGCCGCAGTGCGATCCGGCGCGGATCGGCATGTGGGGCAGCAGCTACTCAGGCGGACACGTCGTATTCGTCGCGGCCCACGACCCGCGCATTAAGGCGACGGTCAGCCAGGTGCCGGCGTTCGACTCGCGTTGGGTGCTCCAGACCGACGAGGAAGCGGCCAAGACCTATGCGGAAGCATCGGCCCGCACCCACGGCGAGCTGGGTTATCCCGCTCCCGGCGCCAAGGTGATCGGCAACCTCCGCGGCGCGCCGATTCGCGAGAAGCTGATGCAGTACGCGCCGGTCGAGGACGTCGCCCGGGCAGGCCAATGCGCGATGTTGTTCGTGCTGGCCGAAAATGAAGAGCTGTTCGACAATAAGGACCACGGTCAAAAGGCCTTCGACCGCGCCGTGGGCAAGAAGAAGCTGGTCGTGGTGCCCAAGATCAAGCACTACGGCATCTACATGGAAGCCCGCAACGACGCCCGCAAGCTGGCGATCGACTGGTACGACGAGAATCTGAAGAAGTAACCATCGCACGAGCGGCGGCAAATAAACCCTCGCCCACTTGTGGGAGAGGGTGGCCTGCGCGAGCAGGCCGGGTGAGGGTCGCATCGTTGTTGGCGACCGACTGCCGAGTGGTGGCCAGCCCTCACCCTGCTCGCCTCACGGCGAGCTGTCGCTCTCCCGCGTGCGGGAGAGGGGGACATGTCAATGCACCGCTGTCTTGGAGAACAGGTGCACTACCACCACGCCGGCCACGATCAGCGCCAGTCCGATGATCGCCGGCAGATCGGGCACCTGGCGATAGTAGATCGCGCTCGATACGGCCACCAGCACAATGCCCAGCCCGGCCCAGATCGCGTAGGCCACGCCCACCGGAATGGTGTCGAGCACCAGCGAGAGGCAGACAAACGCGACGAGGTATCCGGCCGCCACGGCCAGGCTCGGACCCAGCCGCGTGAAGCCTTCGGTAGATTTCAGCGCGGTGGTGCCGATCACTTCGGCCACGATGGCGATTGCCAGGTACAAGTAGCTCATGCAAGTCTCCCACGACTAATCGCTGTTTAGTGCCGCCAAAAGGCCAGCATCAGCAGGTCGATGGCGAAAAAAATCACGACCAGCACTTCCAACCAGGTCATGCGGCGGTTGTTGATGTCGGCATTGACCACGCTGTACAGGTCGTCAAGCTGGGCCAGGCGGTCCTCGACGCTCTTGCGCCATTGGTTGAGATAAAACCGCTCGCCGGCTCCCAGATAGACTCTCGCCAGGTACCAGTCGCCGAAAAACTTGCTGATGTGGGTGACCTCGTCGTTGAGCTTGGTAACGTCGACGCGAAACAGACGCAGCTTCGACAGCGTGGCCGAATAGGTGCCAAACAGGCCGAACCGCCGCTTCTTCAGGTCGGCGTAGGCGCCGTCCAGATAACGGTCCAACTTCAGGTCCATCGTCTTGTATTCTTCGAGCTGCAGATTGGCCAGCTCCAGCACATACAGCACATCGTCGAGGTAGCCGTCCAGGTCGATCGCCAGCGCCGCGTCCCAGTCGATCACCATCAGGTCGCTCTTGGCATACGACCGCGTAATCCGCAGGACTTCGTCGCTCTGCAATGCGCTGAGCGTACCGGGCCGGGCTTCGGTCAGCAGTTCGGCCACGGCCGGGCGATGGGCCGCCAGCCACTGGCTCGTGTCGGTGGCGCCCCCCAGGTCCGTCAGGCAAAAGACGGTGTAAGCCTCGGGATCGGTCGGGCCGGACCCCGAGATGATTGCATCGCGCAGGCTGAGGCAGACCTGGTCGCACAGGTCGCGGGCCAGTTGATCCAATGGCCGGCCGTCGTCGAGCTTCGGTCGATGAAACGGCGTCAGTTCCCAGAGCGTCTGGACCTCAAAGGGCACGCGAACGGCGATCGAAACCACGCCGACCTCGTAGACTCGCACCGCCAACCGCGTGGGCCGACCGCCGATCGCGCCTGACGGCTCGGCCGGTTCGATGGCCAAAGGTCGCACCAGGGGAACGTCCTTGGGAAAGGTGTGCTCGGCGCGAATCTCAAACGGCACCGGGCAGCTGGAGAGAATCTCCTGCACGCGCGAGTTGACAATCTCGTTGGCCACGTCAAATGCGTAAAGATAGACCACTTCGCCGTGCATGGCCGAACCGTCCGATCAGTCAAAGATCAGCGTGCCAAATTTGCGAACCTCATGGAAGCTCGCGCCGACACGAGCCCAGTCCCAGCCGGTGGTCTGTCCGCCGTCGTAGTCCATCCGATAGAAGTTGGCTCGCCAGCGCGTGCCGGGCTTGGGTGGCACATTCTGCAGCGGCTCCAGGAGCTTGTATGGCACGAAGACCTCGGCCGTCCAGCCGGTGATCTTGGCGCCCGATTTCTTCTCGCCGCCGCTGACCGAGGTCGCTCGGCGCGTCAGGCGGTCGCCCTCATAGTGCCAGGGTCGCCAGCCGAGAAATTTGCCGTCGAAATTCGGCACCAGGATCGGCAGCTCGCGGCCGAGCGGCGAAATCTCATATTCAAAGTAGACCGGCCATCGCTCGTCAGTCCAAAAGAAGAACTCCCAGACGTCCTCGTTCCAAAGGTCGTCAAAGTCCTGGTCCATCTTGGCCGAAAGGGTTTCGTCGGTGCCGTTCATCAGCACGTAGATGCCCTTGGGCGAGTACAGGATCTTGAAACGGGACTCGTACGCTCGACCCTTGGCCGTTCGCCGGGTGAGCGGCTCCCAGGCAATCGGCCGCCAGGCCGCAGCCGTGCCGTCGCCGGTGAGCTCGAAGTCGACCGTCGGCTTTACGTGCAGTTGCTTGCTCTGCGCAGCAGGCTTTGTCGCGGGTTGTTCAGTGGATTCATCCATTTTCAATCTCTCGGCGCTAAACAGGGCTCGGTCGGTCAGGGCCAACGACAGACCGCTTGCCAGCAGACCGCAGGTGATCCAATGGCGAGTCCATTCGGTGCGATGAATACCTGACACGGCCAGTCTCCTGGATCAGGGGTTGTGTGGACAAGTCTGGACAGCCGCGGGGCGTGCAATGACGTTAAACGTGGTCCAGCTCTGCCATCCGGCTGGTCGCCGCGATCGCCGCTGACGAAAGCGATCCGCGCCAGGCC
>Ga0163150_10010490_pt1 | contig 10019 bp, 11 predicted proteins | sample OliLakLV19P2IB_FD_148628 | JGI IMG/M metagenome (GOLD analysis project Ga0163150, IMG submission 148628) | Freshwater microbial mat bacterial communities from Lake Vanda, McMurdo Dry Valleys, Antarctica - Oligotrophic Lake LV.19.P2.IB | ecosystem: Environmental > Aquatic > Freshwater > Lake >...
CGGTATGGGTGCATGGCATATTTGCGCGCCTGGCCAACAGCCTGTTTCTGGAATGGCGCAGCCACCAAAAGAAACCGCAGCACAAGACCACCACCGACTTTGCCGCACGCATGGCCGCCGAACACGGCCGGCGCGTGATGCTCGCCGTAACCAGCCGCCGCCCCAACCTCCGCTCCCCTTCGTGAATACGCCGTGGCCTTCGCGTAAGACGCCGCGCGCAGAGTTGAAAGACCCGCCGCCGCCGCGCAGAAGAGCAGCAGGGCGAAACGAGTTGTCCAAATGCGGCGCATCGCAAACTTTGTGCAGGAAACCGCTGGATGGACTCAATGGAATACTCGACGGCGCGGGAGTTTTTACAGTTTGCCTTCGGTTGCTCCCATTCGGTTGCCCTCTGATCTAAGTGGCAGCATCGAAGCAAACGAATCGAGGCAAACGAATCGAAGCAAACGAATTGAGGCAAACGAATTGAGGCAAACGAATTGAGGCAAACGAATTGAGGCAAACGAATTGAGGCAAACAAATGGGGGGCAGCCGCGACCACAGCAGCACACCTCGCGCGGCGTTGGAATTTGGAGTTTGGTGCTTGGAGTTTGTTTGAGATTTGGGATTTGGGATTTGGGATTTGGAATTTGTCTGACGTTCTGCAGGGCAAACGCATCAAAATGCTTTGCTAGATCTGGGTTTTCATTCGTCTGCCCCAATTCGTTTGCCAGCTTTCATTCCGGCCGCGGAGCGGCAGACGAATTGGGGCAGACGAATGGAAAAACATCGTCGCTGATCCTCAGTTCCTCGCGCATCCCGATGAGTTTTGATGCGTTTGCCCTGTGACGTTCCGCCCTCCGCCTTGCCACACCCCGCGCGCCCGCGTAGCTTGCCCGCGATTTTGGGAGGGCGGAGAATCGCTCTTCGCGCAAGCGGAGGGAGGAAAGTCCGAACACCATGAGGGCGCGATGCCGCGTAACTCCGGTTCGGCCGGAGATACACGCGGGAGGAACAGCGGAGACGCTTTCCGACGGACAGTGCCACAGAGAACATACCGCCTGGGTCGCGAGACACGGGTAAGGGTGAAAAGGTGCGGTAAGAGCGCACCGCGCGAAGCGCAAGCAACGCGGCACGGCAAACCCCATCGGGTGCAAGGCCAAATAGGGAACCGCGCGGCGGCCCGCCGCAGGACGGCTCGCGCAAGCGGGACGGACCGGTTCCGGGTATGGGCTGCTCAGACAAATGATTCTCTCCGTCCGCAAGGACGCAGACAAAAATCGGCTTACAGCCCTCCCAAAATCATTCCCTCGGAGCGCGGGCCGCCGAGTCCGCGTGGTCTCCAGGCAGAACCACGGAAAACACCGAAGACACGGAAAGCAAAGCCACTCGCGGGTGAACAACTTGCGGTAAGAAAGTGATTGGTCATGAACCCTCCCTTCCGTGTGTTCCGTGTCTTCCGTGGTTGAACACGCGGACTCAGCGGTTCGCGCTCCGCCTAGCGCAGCAACCCCTCCACGCCCGCGCGGTCATCCGTCAACACCGGGGCGCGGAATGCCGCGGCCGGTGCGTTCGTGTCGAAAGATTTCAGCCGCGTCGTGAAAGTCGGCAGTTTCACCTGGCGGCTCCGCACCAGCGCGGCTCCGGCGGCCTCCACGCGCGCCGGATCAAACCGCTCGGGATTTCTCGTGGCGATCAGCACCACGTTCCGGCTTTCCGTGGCGGGGAAAAAATACACCTGCGGAAACACCTCGCGCAGCGTGCGGTAAATCGAGCCGACGAACTCCTCGTTCCACCCCTCCATCTGTCCGATGATGTTGTAGGCCAGAACGCCGTCTGCGGTGAGATGATTCCGCGCGAGTTGGAAAAACTCCGTGGTCGTCAGGTGTGGCGGCACCGACGATCCGTAGCGCGTCGTGGCGTAGGCATCCATGATCACGGCGTCGTAAAGGTTCGTCGTGCGCCGCAGAAAAATCCTCCCGTCATTCGTGTGGATGCGGTGCATGGGCGTCGGCACCGTGCGGAAAAAATCCTTCGCCACGCGGATGACCACGGGATCGAGTTCCACGGTGTCCACGAAGACATTCGTGTAGTAGTGCTGATACGCGCGCTGCGTGCTGCCGCCGCCCAGACCGATCATCAGCACGCGCTTCAGGTTCGTGTTCCAGAGCCACGGCATGTGGAAATACTCGGTGTATTCAAAGTGTCCTTGCAGCGGATTCATCCGCGACATCTTCGTCTCCATTGAGCCGTTGAAACTGAGCGTGCGGATGCCGAGGTCGTCCAAGACCTGAATGTGGTGATAGGCCGAGTAGGTGTTGAACACGACGACGGCGCCTGGGGCGAAAGCGGCATTCAAGACCGCGACCAGCACCACCGCGCGTTTGAGGAAAAAGCTGTTCATGGCGTGGCCATTCTTCAGCGGAGATTAGGATTTCGATGAAGATTAAGAATCAGCAGCGGCTGCGGCTCCCCCTTATTCTTCATCGTAATCTTAATCGGGTGCATCTTGAGGCTGTTCTGTTGTGGCGGATGGCGGGGCTTTCGTCGCGGAGCGACGGCGGAAATTAGCCCGGCACGAAGTGCCGGGTCCGTTGCGGAAAATTCGTTTCCGTCCCGAAGGGACGGCGGAAAGCCGGCGTCCTTTCAGGACGCGACCACGAACAAGCCTGGCCCCAGACACTTCGTGTCTGGCTAATTTCCGCAGCCGCTTCGCGGCCTGGCAAGAACAGTGTCCAGATGCGCCCATCGTAATCGTAATCCCCTTCATTTGTGTTTCGCGAACCATCGATCCATCCCCAAGCTCAACACCGCCAGCAGCAGCGTCAACGCTCCCGTGGCGCGGAAAATATCCGGCACGTCCATGTGATCAATCAGCACGTAGCCGGAGATGAAGACACCCGCGATGCTTCCGACCGTGCTGGCCGCGTAAATAAATCCGCTCACCGCGCCGACGTGTTCCAGTTGCCGCGAGGCGAGACGAATCATGTACGGCGGCAGCGTGGCGAGCACGACGCACGGCAGGAAAAAAACCAGCGTGCTGCCGAGGACGGGATCGAGCTTTTGCCAGAGCGGCGGAATTCCCTGCTCCAGCGGATGCCGCATCACAATGGCTTCGAGCAGCGGCGGTGTGAAATTCGGAATGAGCAGGATGGCCAGCCCCGCGACCGCCAGCGGCACGGCCAGAAACGCGGCGCGCCGAAATCGATCCGCCAGCGCGCCGCCCACCGCATAACCCCAAGGGTAGCTTTGAGCGGAGCGCGCCGACGGTGTAGAGCACGACGAGAGCGTCGTCGCGCGGAGCCTCAAAGCTACCGCTGGTTGGACGAGACCGGTGAATTTTCCAGAACCTCAGCCTTGCAACCCGTGACGCTCCGAACAAAAAAATCCCCTTAAACCCCTCGTAAAAAATGCAAATTGCTTTTACCACATCCACCCGCGCTCTGACCATCGTTGTTTTCGCCCAAGCTCGCAGATAGTTTCACGGCCATGCATTCGGTCTTCAGCAACCCCACGTCTGTCGTCCAGCCGATCGATTCGGCCGAACGAGCGCGTCTGAATCCGCTCGGATCATCGCATAGCCGCCAGGCCGCCGCGCGAGCGGCTCAGTCCAACCCAGCGCCAGCGCCACGAGGATGACGCCAATCTGGCTGATCCAGACGTAGAACGAGCCGCCGAAATCCTTGGCCAGATACCGTGCGCCGATGATCTCCAGCACCATCACCGCGAACCCGCCGAGAAAAACATACGCCGCCGCCGCGAGCTTGAGCATGGCGCAGTCTAGCGGCGAGGCGCTGGAGTCCAAGCTTCAGCGTGCGGAAAGGACACGCTGAGGCGTGAACTCCAGCCATCTTTCGGTTTGAATCACACGCACGCGAGTTGCACTCTCCGTCCATGAAACCGGATGACTTCGGATTCTTCGTTGACCGAAACTCGACGCCGACCACGCGCCGAAAGTTCCTCCAACAGACCGTCGGTGCCGCGGCGGGCGCAGCGGCTCTCGCGGAGGTTTCTTCCAGCGCCGCCGTAACCGCCGACCCGCTTCTGCCCACCATCAAGCTGGGCAAACACGATGTGACGCGGCTTATCATCGGTGGCAATCCCATTTACGGTTATTCGCACTTCAACAAGATTCTCAGCCAATACCAGACCGCGTGGCACACACCGGAGCGCGTCGTCGAATTGCTCAAGCATTGCGAGACCAAGGGCATCAACACCTGGCAGAACAGTTTCTCGGAACGAACGCTGTCCGATCTCGATGGCTTCCGTGCCGCGGGCGGCAAGATGAACTGGCTGCTCCTGGGCAAGCCAGATTGGGACAAAAACCCGCATCTCATCGCCGAGGCCGCGAAGCGCAAACCCATCGGCATCTCCCCGCACGGCGCGTTGGGCGAGCGCCTGCTGCGCGAGAAGAAACTCGATGTGCTGACGGATTTGCTGAAGCGCATCCGCGATCAAGGCGTGCTTGTCGGACTGTCCGCGCACAATCCCGCGCTCATCGAACTCGCCGAGGAGAAAGGCTGGGATGTGGACTACTACATGTGCTGTCTCTACTACCTCACCCGCCCGCGCGAAGAATTCCAGAAGCTGCTCGGCGGCGAGTTGCCGCTCGGCGAAATCTATTTGCAGGACGATCCGCCGCGCATGTTCAAAGTGATCCAGAGCACGCGCAAGCCCTGCCTCACTTACAAAATTCTCGCGGCAGGCCGGCGTGTCGAGAGCGCAGCGCAAGTGCGACAGGCATTCGAGACCGCGTTCAATAACATCAAGCCCACAGACGCGGTGATCGTGGGGATGTATCAGCAGTTGAGCGATCAGGTTGGCGAGAACGCGGCCCTGGTGCGGCAGATCTGCGCGAAGGCATAGAACTCCAATGACGGAGCGCGGCTGTGCGTGAAAGCGTCAGCCGCAGCAAGTGTGGAACTTTATTGGCATGGTCGAGTTTGCTGCGGCTGGCCCTTCGGGCACAGCCGCGCATCCGCAGACGCTCGACCATGCCAGCGCCCTGCCGAATGCAATTCGGCGATACAGCAGATTGAAAATCTGCGCTACGAGCGCGACATCGCCACGCTGTTCACCGAAGCCGATGAGAGATGCAGGCAAGCCATAGAGCAAATTGCGCGTGGGATTTCTTCATGGCCGGCCGGCACCCAGCGCCTTTTCCGCCAGTTCGCGAATGTGATGTTCGGACGGGTCCTTCCGGGTGTCGCGCAGGTGGGCATAGATGCGGTTGGCTTGGGACTGCTTGCCGTTCGCGGCCAGTCGCTCGGCCAGCAGCAGGCAGTGCCGGGTCGCTTCCGTTCGCTCCCAACCCTCGGCGCTATCAGCGGACTTCAGGAGCGCATCCGTGGCGCTCGCTTCGCCGAGATTGGCCAGCGCCCAGGCGGCGGTGCGGCGCACGTCGCGGTCCTGTTCGTCCAAAGCTTTTTTGAGCGCGCCTGCTGAACCGGCGTCCTGCAAGACTCCCAAGGCTTGGATGATGGTGACGCGGTTCCTCCCTTTCGACTTGTCCAGCGCGCTTCGGAATTGCGCCGCCGCGCTATCCCGGATGGTCAGCAGCGCCAGCGCGGCATCGCCGCTCAGTTCGTCATCGAGGAGATGTTTGCCCAGCGCACTTGCGGCCTGTTTGTCGCCGAGCACTCGCAGTTCGCGAATGAAGTATCCCTTCACGGCCTTCGAGTGTTTGTCGCCGCCGAGTTGGGAGGCGAGGGTGTCAGCGAGAAGCCGCCGATTATTTTCCTGACCCGTGCGCCCCGCCAGAATCACCAGACCGTGGAGCACGTAGCCCGCCTTGTAGTTCTTGAAGTCGGCGTCGCCCGGCTCGCGCACCAATCCCAGCAACTCCGTGATGCTCTCGCGCCCGCCGGACAAAATCTCGGCGAAGATTTTCTCCGCCGCACCGGGATCGGGGCCGGTGAACTTGCTCGCCGCGCCCCAGCGATCCGGCTTCGGTTTGGGTTTGTCGGGAGCGTCGGGCTGGGCCTGTTGTTTGGCTTCGTCGGCCTTGGCCTGAATGTCCCGGTCCGTTTCGGGCATCTGCTCGACCAGTGCGGCGATGTTTGGTTTTGTGGCTGCCATATTGAATTCCTTTCTCTGGTTTACGCGGCGGCGGTCCCGGTGAGGAAATGACGGCGGAAGATCGGCTTGAGATGGTTTTTCATGGGTGCTTGTTCGACGCCGTGCCCATGCCGGCGTATTCGGTCGTTGTTGCCCCGAATTCTGCGGGGCCGAATCAGTCGATTCAACTTCAACCGTGGTGGTAGTTCCAGGCTTTGTTCAAAGCGCCTCAATCTCCGCGATCACCGTCGGCAGATTGGGATGATTGAAACTCAAATTCGCTGCGGGAATACGGTTTTGGCGGATGTCCGGCGGCACGTGCTTATGGTGGGGAAAGGTGGAGGCGAGCGATTCATCTTCCGGGTGCGGGAAATCATCATACCAGAACAACCGTTCTGTTCCGCGATAGACTTCATAACCGTAAGAGACAATCAGGCCGGCGTCGAAATCCACCTCCTCGCGCATCCGCAGCCGCACTCCGTTCGTGAAGTGGACTTCACCCTCGGCTATGCCCGTGAACGGACTGTCCGACCAGACCGCCAAAGTGGAGTGGGAGACGGTCGGACGGTCGATGCACTCGGCCACGAAGCGGCTGTAGGCAGGCAGCGAAGCGAGCGGGGATTCGCCCATGATCAATACGCCGGCTGGAACCGCAGTGCTTCAGCGAAACCGTGCGCCTTGATTTGCTTTTCGTAGGCTTCCTTGCGGCGCAGCCAGGTTTGATAAAGACCTTTCCACCGGCTGAAATCGGAGCGCGTTTCATCAAACTCGTCATAGCGGGCCAGTTCACCCGCCATCAATGCCGCGTGGAAGTCGGCGCTTAGAACGCCGTATTTCTCCTCGAAAAGAGTCATGCGCCGCTCCAGAAGCTTCATCTCCACGACCAGTTCGTGAGTTTGCATGGGGCACTTTTGTTCCCGACCAGTGATGTGTCAACTGTCGTTCCGTGCTGCCTCCAATCCAGATTGGCCTTGGTCGAAATGTTCGCGCGGGTCATCCTGTGACTTTCAAGTGCGAAGTTTTCGGAATGTTCAGTCCGGCTTCGGTTTGGGTTTGTCGGGAGCGCCGGGCTGGGCCTGTTGTTTGGCTTCGTCGGCCTTGGCCTGAATGTCCCGGTCCGTTTCAGGCATCTGCTCGACCAGTGCGGCGATGTTTGGTTTTGTGGCTGCCATATTGAATTCCTTTCTCTGGTTTACGCGGCGGCGGTCCCGGTGAGGAAATGACGGCGGGAGGCGGGCTTGAGATGTTTTTTCATGGGTGCTTGTTCGACGCCGTGCCAGTGCCGGCGTATTCGGTCGTTGTTTGCCCCGAATTCTCCGGAGCCGAATCAAAAGAGTGGGTCGTGGCACCGTTTGAAAATGTCTGTGCCATTCAACTCCGGTGAAGTTCAACAACTCCGGGGCGCGTGTGCATTCAATTCTTCGGCGAATGTCACCGCGCCGTTGGATGAGCCGATACCGGCGTGGATGTGTTCACTGGCGCGTTGCGGACTTCCGCATTGTGTTCCGCCGACGTTCTGCCACGCTCGGCTCCGTCAACAACCCTTCGCTTCATAATTCGTTGGCGGTTGTGCGGATGGCGGCGGGGGCGTGACTGGTCAACAGCAACAATTATTGTATGCGCTCGAATCGAATCTCGCTCGCGTTCGCTTTGTCGCTGCACCGCGCGGCACGGGTCGCCAGTCTCCTCGCCATACTCAACGCTTCCGTCCACTCCGCCGGGAAGACCGCTTTCGCCAAGGACTTGCTGCCGGACTACCCTGCCCATCCCATCCACACCTGCAACTTATGAAAACACCTAGACTCCGATTCATCCACCTCCTCCCTGTGCTCGCCGCGCTATTGACCGCCGGTCTTGCGCTCACCCACGCCGCGCCGCCCAGCCTGCAACCGCTCCTTCCCGGTAAGTGGCCGGTATCAGCAGGCGATTCTCGTGATGTCAAGGTGGCGGGCAACTACGCCTACGTGGCGGATGCCCGCTTGGGCTTGCAGGTGATTGACGTGAGCAACCCGACCAACTGCGTTCGAGTCGGTGGTTATCGCACCAACAGCGGGCAAGCCTACCGCGTGGCGGTGTCGGGCAACTACGCCTACGTGGCCGATTTAGGGGTCACTTCCCAAGGGGCAGGTTTGCAGGTGATTGACGTGCGCAACCCGGCCAACTGCGTGCGCGTAGGTGGCTATGATACCATCGGGTGGGCCTCCGGCGTAGCGGTGTCGGGTAATTACGCCTACGTGGCGGATAGAGAGGGCGGTTTGCAGGTGATTGACGTGCGCAACCCCACCAACTGCGTGCGCGTGGGCGGCTATGACACCAGCGGGACTGCCACCGGCGTAACGGTGGTCGCCGGCCGCATCTACGTGGCCGATGGGGACGCGGGCCTGCTGGTGCTGCCCACGCTGCGAGATTTTCAGTTCACCGTGCGGGTGGACGCCACGCCCGGCGTGCCCTTCACCCTCGAGGCCGCCACGAACCTGAACACCCCCATTCCGTGGACGCCCCTCCTCACCACCAACGTCCCCGCCATGCCCTTCGACTACGTGGACTTCGACGTGAAGCTCACCAACAAGCCTCAGAAGTATTACCGCGTCCGCCAGCCGTGACGCGGAGTTGTCGAACTTCACCGGAGTTGAAAGGCCCAGACATTTTCAAACTGGACCATTACCCGATTCTCGCAATGTCGAGGCGGCATCACTGCGGCATTCTGGCCGTCCCATGAAAACAAAAGCGCGCCTTGGCTGGCTGGCGATCCTGCTGCTCATCTCCCATGCTGCGGTCGCCATCGCGGCTGACCCCGGCGTGCCTGCAATCAACACGGTTCGGGTCGCAGCGGCGCAGGCCGGCGCGGCGCGTCATTGATTTTCGTCTCAAGCCGGACGAGGCGCTCGCGGCGGTGGAGAAGAACTTCGACTGTCACAGGTGCCAGGGCGCACGCATGGGTTGATTGACCAATCGGTTCGCTTCCTCGTCACCGACAATCACTTCCTTCACGGGATCGAAGCGAATCTTGCGCCCGACGCGGATGGCGTTGTTGGCGAGGTGAAGGCCAAGCGCTCAATCCCGCCGCGAAATCGCCGAGGGCCAATACAAAACGGCGGCGTTCACGGGGTCGCGGGCGGCGGAGTGGCCTGCGCAAGCACGACCAGAAAATCCGTCGGCGTGATGGCTGGCAGTGGCGAGCCGGCGAAGTCGGGCACGTTCCGAGTCACCACGTAATCGCAATGCGTCGCTTCAGCCACGCTGGCCACAACCGCATCCTCGAAGTCGGCCAGGGACAGTTGTCGAGCGCGACGAAACATCGCTTTGTCAGCGACGCCAATATCGAAGTGAGTGAGGAGCCAGTCCACGGTCTGGTCGGCTTTGGTTGTGCCCGCAGCTTTGGCGAGGATGTAGTAGAGCGTCGTCACTGCGTGGCCAGGCACCAGGGCCGAAATATCTCCCGCTCGGACGCGGCTCAACACATCGGCCGAGTCTTGATAATGGGGCTGCCGGTTCTGCACGACATCCAGCACCACGTTGAGGTCGATGGCGACCTTCATTTGTGTTTGTCGAGGAGGCGCTGTCGATACTCAGCCTTCACGTCAACGTCTGCGGGAACGAGGCCGGTAATGCTCACGATGTCCGGGTGGAGCGGTCTGCGGCCAGCCCCTTTCAGCCGTTCGACGTAACGGGCGACTAATTGGGCGACCGTCGTATCGTGCTGCCGAGCGTAGTCGTTGAGGAAATCGATTTCCTCGGCGGGCAGTCGCAATGTCAGTTCAGCGGTTGGCATACGAGTGTTTCGTTCTGTCGTCTGGCGCAAAGTATCCCGTCCAACGCCGCAACAAAAGCGGAAATTCGGCGTCGGGGGTTCTATGGGCGCATCTCAGTTTCTTGCAGGGGTGAATGAGGTGTGAGGGAAGAGCAGGTGCCAGCGGTCGTTGCGCCAGAAGGTTTCCAAACACAGCAAGGCTTCGTCGCCGGCCTGACTCCAGAACTGGCCC
>Ga0163150_10010496_pt1 | contig 10018 bp, 3 predicted proteins | sample OliLakLV19P2IB_FD_148628 | JGI IMG/M metagenome (GOLD analysis project Ga0163150, IMG submission 148628) | Freshwater microbial mat bacterial communities from Lake Vanda, McMurdo Dry Valleys, Antarctica - Oligotrophic Lake LV.19.P2.IB | ecosystem: Environmental > Aquatic > Freshwater > Lake >...
GCGTTCCTGCGCGCGAGCCAACACGCTGCCGAGCCAGTACTGATTCGTTCGAGCGGATTCCCGCAAACTGGTCAGCACGGGTTTTTTCGCGCGGTCGAGTTCGTCCTCGGTGATTCCCTTGACGGCCACATCGGCCGCGATGTCCACGATGATGTCGGCCACCTGTTCCGCTCGCGGCGGATCCACGGTCACGCTGGCCTGCAGATAACCGTAGCCCGGATAAATGTCGCTCGCCGCGCTGCCGACGCCGGGACTGTACGCGTCGCCCAGTTCCTCCCGGACCTTGATGCGCAAGCGATCGCTCAATACCTCGCTGAGCAGGTTGAGGCGACGAGCGCGATGGATTTCCCGGCCGTCGGTCGTGGGCCAGAAAAGGGCGACGTCACCCTTCGAGATTTCGGTGGCGATGGTGAACTCGCGCTTGAAAGGTTCACGCGGAAACGTGACTTGGCGCAACGCGGTGAGGGCGGGGCGGGGGGCGCGTTCCGGGAGCGCACCGAGGGTGCTGGCGACCGCTGCGATCGTCGCATCGATATCGATATCGCCGACGATGGCGATCTCGATGGCGCCGCGCGCGAGCTCGGGCGTGACCCAGGCACGGACTTCGTCGAGGTTGCGTTTCAGCATCTCGTCTTGCGGTGGGAGCCCGAATCGGGGATCGCCGCTCGCCAGCAGACGCGGGACCTCCAACGTGAACGGTCCGCTCGCCGTGTGAGCGAAGCTGAGGTAGATCTGCTCGATGGCCTTGCGTGCCTGCCGCGCCGCCTCCGGGCGGTATCCGGGGTCGGTGATGCGCGCCGTCATTAATTGCAGCTGAAGCAGCAGATCCTCTCGATTCGTGCCGCCATTGATGACGAACGCATCGCCGCCGACGTTGAAGCCGGCGCCGACTGTCTTACCCGCGAGGATACGGCGGAGATCGTCCGCACTGTGTTGGCCCAGACCGCCGTCCGTGTAGCTCTGGCCGGTGTAGAACGCCAGACCCTGCTGGTCGCGCGGTTCCGTCAACTGGCCGGAACCGATGCGCAGGCTCATCCGGATCCGGTTGGCCTCGAAGTCGGTTTTCTTCAGGTTCAGGCGCACGCCATTGGCGAAGGTCAACAGCGTGACGTCCAAGTCTTCCACTTGCTTCCGTTCGATAACTTTCCCCGGCGCGCCGAAATCCGTGTAGGCCCATTTACCTTCGGCCATGGCTTCCGGTGGCGCGACTGCGACGGCGTTGGATTTCTTAAAGGCGTCGCTGATAATGGCCACTGCTTGATCGCCGGCGGGAATTTCCGCGTTGCCGGTCACCATCACGAGGCGATGGGGTGCGCTCCAAGCGTCGCGCAAGCCCGCCAGGCAGTCGGCCACCGTCGCTTTTTCCAGCGCTGGAGCAAACAGAGCGAGGTCGTCTGCCGGCGTGGTGAAAACCTCGCGGTCCAGCAAGGTGTCGGTGATCCCATCCGCGAGATCACCCGAGCGCCGCGTCGCCGCCGTCTTCGCGGCCTGGGCGAAGCCGTTGCGCATGTTGGCCACGACTTCCTGCAATTCGGCGGGTTGAAAACCATGCTCGAGCGCGCGGCGAAGCTCCTGGTCCGCGACGCTCAAGGCATCCGACCACTGATCACGCCGGCACGTGAGCGCTATCACGGACTGCCGGTAAAAACGATAAGCCTCACCCGCTCCGGCGCTACCGCTGACGAAGGGCGCGCCCTCTTTGCGGGCCAGGATCGCGAGGCGCCGGTTGATCATCGCGTGGGCCAAGGTGCGCGGCAGGTACTTGAGCCGGATGGCGGCGGTATCGGGCTCGGGCGTATAGGGAACCGCGGTCGCAATCGTCACTTTCGTGTCCGGCGCTTCAGCTTCCAGATGGTAAAACACCTGCACGCCATCCGCGTGGTGCACGCGACCGAGATCGGGCTCGGGGCGAGCGGGGGCGCGGGGCTGGAGGTTTGAGAAGGCTGCCACGATCTGCTGCTCGACGGCGGTCACATCGAAGTCTCCCACGACGACCATCGACATGAGCTCCGGCCGATACCACGTGTTGTAGTAATCGAGGAACTGCTCGCGGTCGGCGTTGGAGATGATCTCGGCGGTACCGATGACGTCCCGCTTGGCGAACATCGTATCGCGCAACAGAAAATTATTGGTGGCGAGCCACGTCCGATAGCCAACCGAATCGCGCGTGCGTTTCTCGCTGAGAATGATGCCGCGTTCCTTGTCGATTTCCTGCCCATTCAGCAGTAGTCCGCCCGCATAGTCGCGGAATACCTTCAAGCCTTCGGCCATCGTGGCCTCTTTGGTTTCGGGCAACTCGAGCAGGTAAAGCGTCCGCGTGTACCACGTGCTCGCATTCGTGTCGCCGCCGAAGTTCATGCCCATCCGCTGGAAAAACTCGATCAACGTCCCGGGCGCATAGTTTTCGCTCCCATTGAAAGCCAGATGCTCCAGGAAATGCGCGAGGCCGAGTTGCTTTTCCGTCTCGTGGATGGCGCCCGCCTCGATGAGGAGACGCAGGGAGGCGCGCTCCCGCGGTTCCTGATTGGCCCGGACCACATAGCGCAGGCCGTTGGGCAGCGTGCCAAACCGCGCGGCAGGATCCGGTTTGAGATCGCTCTGGGCTTGGGGAAACGGAATCGCCGGAAACGGCGTCGCCGCATTCACCGCGGACATGAAAAGGGCTGACGCAAGAACGAGCAGGGGAACGACGCGAGTCATGACCATAGACTCCACAGACGCACAAAACCCGCAAAAGGAAAAACGAACCGCGCGTTTCCGTGACCGTGGCGGCGGCGAAGCGGAGCCCGCCGTTCGGTTACGCGCAGTGGGGGATTGCCTCGGGTAGGTTGGCGGGGCCATGACATGGCGGAGACATGTTGTGGATTTACCGCCTGCTTTTTCTGCCCGCTCTGCTGGTGCTCAGCCCGCGATATCTCTTACGCATGCGGAAACGCGGCGGCTATGGGGCGCATTTCAGCCAGCGTTTCGGCGCGCATCCGCGGCTTCCCGGCCGCGGATCCAAGGCGGCGCCCCGGGTCTGGTTGCAGGCGGTCAGCGTGGGCGAGATGCTCGCGATCGGCCCCTTACTGGAGGGGTTGCAGGGCGACGGCGTCGACGTGTATCTCACGACCACCACCAGCACCGGGTTCAAGTTGGCGAACGACCGTTATCGTGGACTGACTGTGGGTATTGGTTACTTCCCCGTCGACTGGTGGTGGTTTTCGGCGCGGGCCTGGGCGCGTATTGCGCCGGATCTGATGATCCTCACCGAGGGCGAACGGTGGCCGGAGCATCTGTTTCAAGCGACGCGACGCGGCGTGCCGGTTTTGAGCATCAATACGCGGCTTTCCGATCGCAGCTTCGCCCGCATGCAGCGAATTCCGGCGGCGGCGCGCTTGATGACTCGCGGCATTACGCGGTTTATGCCGGTTTCTGCGGAGGACTCCGCCCGACTTGCCGCGCTGGGAGTCGCCCCGGAGCGCATGACCACCACGGGCAACATCAAGCTGGACGTGCGGATCCCGCTGTTATCTCCCGAGGAGCGGAACCCGTTGCGGGGTGAACTCGGTCTGGTGGAACCGCTGGTGTTGTTGGGCTCATCGACCTGGCCCGGGGAGGAAGCGGCGCTGGTGGGAGCCTGGCAAACGGCGCGCGCGGCAGGTGTGCGCTGTTCGCTGCTGATCGTTCCTCGTCATGCCGAGCGGCGGGCCGAGATCGAGCAGGTCCTGATCGCGACGGGAGTACGTTTTCATTTCCGGTCCCGCGGAGCGGCGCCGGATGCGGTGGACGTGGCGGTCGCCGACACCACCGGCGAACTGCGTCGGCTCACGCAACTGGCGGACGTGGTCTTTGTGGGCAAAAGCCTCGGGTCGCACACCGAAGGGCAGACGCCGGTCGAAGCGGCTGCGCTCGGCAAACCGATTTTGTTTGGTCCCGGCATGAGCAACTTTCGCGACATCGCGCGCGACCTCCTCAAACGGGGTGCCGCGCTGGAAGTCGCGGATGCTGCGCGGTTGAGCGAACTCACCCTCCAGCTCATGCAGAACGATGCCCAACGTGAATCTCTCAGCTTGGCTGCAACCACCTGGCACCGGGGAAATTCCGGAGCTTTGGTCCGGACTATGGACGTCGTACGCGCTGAAATGTTGAAGATCAGAGAGCAAAAAAATCGTGGTGGTGGGTAACTCGCACCGAGTTGCGTGACGGACTATTTCGTAAGTATTTAATAGCTAAATTCCCTAATCGGGCGCGCCGCTTATAACCTCCACATCGATTACCTTGGCGGAGCCGATTTCGGAAAATTCGAGATTGCACCCGCCACTTCGAAACCTACGGTCGCAAACTTTTAGATTTGATGCAGTCACACGGACCCAAGCGCGTCTATACACCGCATTCCCTCGAGTTCTGGTTTATCAGACTCGAAAATGATTGGGCCGGAGCTTTCTCCGATGCGCAGCTTGAACAAGGGCGGGAGATCTATCGTGACGGCCAGGTCCGTGAGCTCGAACTCACCGACAAGGATGCAATCGTCCACCGCCGCGTGGAGAAGAAAGATGAGTACGCCGTTATCGAGTGGAGCGGTGAAACCCTCAGCGTTCGTTCTTCCTCGACGGATCGTGAGCTCGCGCACGCCTTGGCCGTGGCTGGTCTGCACGAGATCGAAGAGTTGGTGGCGGACGAGATTTCACCATTGCCAGGCGAAGCGCCAGCCGAGTCACCGCGCAACGGCCACGCCACGACTTCCACCCGTACCTCCGTGCGCCCGGCGCCAACCTTCGGGGGCGGCATGGCCAAGAACGGAGCCGGGTCGTCGTCGGCCGGACCAAGTACGTCCGCCGTGGCCGGATCCCCTCCGGCCGCTGGGAGTAGCGGTACGCGGACGTTGATCCTGATTTTCAAGACGAAGACGTCGGGACTGACCTTTCAGGCGACGTGGCTGGATGCGGACAAGAAGACCAAGCACCCGGCGCTCGGGCCCGACGCCCATGCGAACAACGTGCACGCGACGACCAGCGAGCGCGCGAAGCTGATCGGCTTGGCGGCCTACGCGCGGAAGGCGCATTTCCATTATCATCAGGACACCGGCGTCTACACGATGGAGTCGCTGGTCGAGATCCCCAACTTCTTGAAAACCGTTCTGCCCGCGTGGCGGAAGATGTTTGCGGTCGAGCTCGACGAGCGCTCGGCCAACCTGCTCAAAGGCACGCGCATGGTGGAGGTCGAGGCCGTCGCCGAACGCAGCTCCGGCGGCCGCACCGCCGGCGGAGCGGATGTCGCGGCTCTGAACTTACGGTGGATTTTCCGCGCGGGTGAGCGGATGCTGACCGACAGTGAGGTCAGCGCCTTGCTGAAGCGCAGCGGTCAGCCGTTGATCTTGCCGAGCCTCGGCATTGTCGCGCTTTCTCCGGAAAAGTGGGAGAGTTACAGTGCGTGGCAGCGGAACGTCGACGAGACTCAACCCGCGGGTGCGGTGGACCACGCGGCGCTGTCACCTTACCTGATCTTTTCGTTGTTCAACGACGCCCGAATGCAGCTGACGTTGTCGCCGGAAATCGAGGCATGGCGTCAAAGCGTGCTCGCGCCCCCGGCGGAGCCGCCCCCGCTCCCCGAGTTGCTGCGCCCGTATCAGCGCCGCGGTGTCGAGTGGATGCATCATCTCTGCGACGTCGGCTGTCACGGGTTGCTTGCGGACGAGATGGGCCTCGGTAAAACGTTACAGGTCTTAACGCTCCTCGCGACGCGTCCCATCACGGACAAACCGGTCCTGATCGTTTGTCCGGCGAGTGTCGTGCCGGTGTGGCGCGAAGAAGTGGCCAAGTTCTTCCCGCATCTGGCGGTCGAGGTGCTCAAGACCGGCCACGATTTCACGCAGCAAACCAAGTCCGTCCTCTGGCTGGCCAGCTACACCCAGCTGCGTAAACATCGCGCGCTGTTGAGTGGAGTGGAGTTCGGTTACGCGGTCTTGGACGAAGGGCAGTTCATCAAGAATCCTGACGCCAAGATCACCCAGACTTGTTTCGCGGTCCGCGCCGCCCACCGGATCGTCCTGACGGGTACGCCGCTCGAGAATCGCCAACTTGATTTGTGGAGCATTTTCCGTTTCCTGCTGCCTGGCCTTTTGGGCTCAAGGTCCTCGTTTGAGTCGGCTTTGATCACGGATCGAGACGGAACGTTGGCGAGGCTTCGCACGCAGCTGGCTCCTTTCATCCTGCGACGGACCAAGAAGGAAGTGGCGACGGAACTGCCGCCTAAGCTCGAGATGGATCTGATTTGTCCGATGACCGATGTGCAGCGCACCGAGTACGCGCGCATCTGCTCGGAGGGGTTGGAACGCCTCGGCGACGATGTCGGCGCCGCGATGCGCGAAAAGTCGTTCGGTTTCCTCGCGCTCCTCACGCGGTTGCGCCAAACCTGTTGCGACCCCGATATGTTGCCGTGGCTCAAGGCCCCGCTTTCCGATTCGGGCAAGATCACGCTGCTGCTGGAGAAACTGACCGAGATCGTCGGCAGCGGTCACAAGGTCGTGATCTTTTCCCAGTTCGTGATGCTGCTGGATCGCGTGCGGGAAGCGCTCGCGGCCAACTTCCCTGATCTCGCGCGCTTCGAGCTGACCGGCATGACCCTCGACCGGCAAAAGCCCGTCCAATCGTTCCAGCAAGCCCAGGGCTCGGCGGCGATGCTCGTGTCGTTGAAGGCGGCGGGCACGGGCATCACGTTGCACGCGGCTGATTACGTTTTCCTGCTCGATCCCTGGTGGAATCCTGCCGTTGAAGCCCAGGCGGTGGATCGCGTCCACCGTATCGGCCAAACTAATACCGTCTTCGTTTACCGCATGGTCACGGCCGGCACGATCGAGGAACGCATCCAGGCGCTCAAGGCGTCGAAGAAAGATCTCTTCGACAAGCTGATCGGTGGCTTGGGCGGAGATTTCGATTTGAGCCAGCACTTCACCTCGCTGAAGAGCCTCGTCACCCTGACCTCGCTCTCCGAGTCCGAAGACGTGCAAGAACCGTATACGCTCGATTGAGCGGTCGCTGCTTTTGGATTTTGTGCGGTGGTGCCGGTGAGGCCGACCTCCGGGAATTACGGCGCAAGCGTCCGCCGCTCGGCGGCCCGAAAGCCTGCTCCCCTGGGACCGCGGCCGCCCCCGGCCGCATCCGAAAAGCCCTTCTCGTGTAGTTATACCAATCGCCCGTGATTTTTAGACTGTCATGGCGAGAAGCGAAGCGACGAAGCAATCCAGCTGGATCGCCACGGCGCGCTTCGCGCCCTTCTAATGAACACCTACCGTTTGTCATTGCGAAGGAGCCTAAGCGACTGCGGCAATCCACGCGTCCCGATGGATTGCCACGCTCGGCAAGCTTCGCTCGCAATGACAATTGGGAGTGTTCATTGGCGATTCCACCCATCGTAGGGTTGGTCCAGCCCTACTATTGAACTGATGGTTGTCATCACGAGCCCGGCTCCGCCGGGTGTGGTGATCCAGCTGGATGGCCACGACGCTACGCGTCTCGCCGTGACAAGGATGGGTTCATTGGCCTTTCCATCCAAGCGCCCGGGCTTGGTTTGCCGTCTCGCGATGACAATCGTCTCGTTTATACGGGCGATGGGTATTAGAGTTCGTGAATCGCCACGTGGCCAGGGCTCGCGGCAGTGATGGAAAGCCATGGGGTGTCGCGGTAAAAGTTGATCGCGGGCTTGTTTCCGCGGCTATCCGTTCTAGGGTGCGACTGCCGTGAGTTTGCCGACTGATTTCTTCGCGGAGGCGCAAGCTGTGATCCTCGACCTTGACGTGGATTCCGGCTTGGCGGCGGTCGACGCCATCCATCACCGCGTCGTGGCCTCCAGTGATGCCGTCCGGAACGGACCCCAGTTTCTCGCCGACGTCCGCGCGCGCATGAAGCTCGCGCCGGTGTGTCTCTCGGGGGAGCTCGCGATGCCGCATGCGCGGACCAACGCCGTTTCGCGGTTGGTGGTGGGGATTGCGCGCACCGTGGGGCCGCTGGCCTTTGATGCGGAACATCCGGCCGTGCGGTTCATTTTCCTGCTCGGGACGCCCAAGGCCGCGGTGACCGAGTACCTGCAGGCCGTGGCGGCGTTGGCGCGTTTTTTTAGAAGTCCGTCTGCGCGGGCGCGGCTCCTGGAAGCTCCGGACGAAGCGGAATTTAGGGCCGTCCTTTCAGGCAGCGCTGCTGCGCTGCGATGAAGGCGGAGACGGAACCCACCGGCGTTTTGATGCGCCGCTTGCTCCGGCTGCTGCGCTGGCGGGTTTGGATTCAGGAACGTCTTCAACCCACGGAGTGGCAGGTCACGTTGATGTGGGCCGCCGTGGCGGGTTTTCTCGGCGCCTTGACCTCGATTGTGTTTCTGACGTTGACCGAACGCGCGCACGACTGGTTCGGCAATTCGCGTCTGGGCGTGGTGGAGTCGATGCAGCGGCTGCCCTGGTGGGGCTGTCTGCTCGTTCCGACGGTGGGGGGCGCACTCGCCGGCATCGTGCTGAAGTTCGGCCAGCGTCTGACGCGAGCGCAGAGCTCCACCGACTACATGGAGGCGATCGTGATTGGTAACGGTAACGTGCCCGTGCGCGGCAGCCTCGTGAAGTCCGCGGCGGCGTTGTTCTCCATCGCCTCCGGCGGCTCGATCGGGCGGGAAGGTCCTCTCGTCCAACTCGCCGCGGTGGTCGCCTCGTCCTTGGGTCGGTGGCGGAAATTTTCGCCGCCCCAGCTCCGGCTGCTGGTGGCGTGCGGCGCCGCGGCGGGCATCGCATCCGCCTACAACGCGCCGATCGCGGGCTCGTTTTTCGTCGCCGAAATTATCCTCGGCACAATCGCGATGGAGAGCTTGGGACCGCTCGTGGTTTCCGCCGTTTCGGCGACGCTGACGGTCCAGGTGCTGACTTCGGCGCATGTGCTGTACCGCGTGCCTTCGTTTCAGCAGGTATCGGCGTGGGAAATGCCCGGCTATATCATGCTGGGCATTATCGTCGGCGTGCTCGCGCCGGTTTTCTTGCTGTCGCTGAAGCACGCGGAAAACTTCTTCGTTTCGCTGAAGCTACCCCTGATCGCGCGCCTCGCCACGGGTGGTCTGATTGTGGGCGCAATCGCGATCAATGTCCCCGAAGTCACCGGCAACGGTTACTCCGTCGTCGTCGACATCGTGAACGGCCGGCTGATGTGGGTTTCGATCGTCGGGATCTTTGCCTGTAAGTGGCTCGCGACGATGGCCTCCTTCGGCTCCGGCGCACCCGGCGGTGTTTTCACTCCGTCGCTGTTCATGGGCGCAGGTTCGGGACTTCTTTTCGGGACGATGTTGCACCACTTTTTTCCCAGTGCTGCCGTCGATCCGCGGGCTTTTGCGCTGGTCGGCATGGGCGCATTTCTTTCCGCGGCCACCCACGCTCCCGTCATGGCGGTCATCTTGCTGTTCGAAATGACGCTGAGCTACGACATCATCCTGCCGTTGTTACTCTGCAGCGTGATCGCCTATTACACCTCAAAGGGTCTCAAAGGCACGTCGCTCTACAGTGAAATCTTGAAACGCAAAGCGGCCGCCGCACCTGATCCCACGCTCGGCGAGGGCCGCGTCGCGGATATGATGCGTCCCAACCCGCCCACGCTCTCCGCCAATGCCCAGTTCGCGGAAATTGCCCGGGCGTTTCTTAATGTGCGCGTCAATAATATCTATGTGGTCGATCCGGAAGGAAAGTATGTCGGAGTGGTGGCCCTGCATGACATCAAACCCTACCTGGCCGAGCCGGACCTCGCGGAACTCGTGATCGCGCGCGATATTCTGCGGGACGACTTTCCGACCGTCGCGCCGGATCAGCCGCTGACCGAAGCCCTGGCCGGGTTCCTCGGCGTCACGGCGGAGCGGTTACCGGTGGTGGATCGCGACATGTTGCTGCGCGGCAGCCTCGCGAAGGGCGATCTCCTGCTGGCGCTGGTGGAGAAGCGCAAGTCACCCCAGGGATTGCCCGAAATGACCGCCGCCGGTGGCGTTCGATCGACGTCTCCAGAACTTGGAGACGTCGATC
>Ga0163150_10010497_pt1 | contig 10018 bp, 7 predicted proteins | sample OliLakLV19P2IB_FD_148628 | JGI IMG/M metagenome (GOLD analysis project Ga0163150, IMG submission 148628) | Freshwater microbial mat bacterial communities from Lake Vanda, McMurdo Dry Valleys, Antarctica - Oligotrophic Lake LV.19.P2.IB | ecosystem: Environmental > Aquatic > Freshwater > Lake >...
GTCAGCGGTACCGCCGCGGCCCGATCTCAAGGAAATTCGCGACATCACGGCTGTCGACGAATCGGGCCACCCGATCACGCTCGAATTGCTCGAGTTGACCCGCTGGCTGGCGGACTACTACCTCTGCTCCTGGGGCGAGGCGCTGAAAGCGGCGCTTCCGGGGGGCCTCGAGCCGTCGCGCGCGGCGCCGATTCGGCGTCGAAAGCCGGCGGAACCCCCAATTGCCATGGGAGCGGAGTCCGAGACGGTCGACGAGGCGTCGTCACCGCGCCGCTCCCTCACCACTCAACAGCGGGCAGCTCTCGAATCGATCCTGCCGGCTGTCACGGAACCGGCGCACCGGGCCTTCCTCCTGTTCGGCGTGACCGGCAGCGGCAAGACCGAGGTCTATCTCGAGGCGGCGGCCCGGGCCCGGGAAGTCGGCGGCCAGTGCCTCATCATGGTTCCGGAGATCTCGCTCGCGCCCCAGCTGATGGGGCAGTTCCGCCGTCGATTCGGCGACGCCGTTGTTCTCTGGCACAGCGGCGTTCCCCAGGCGCAACGCCGCGACTCCTGGCGTCGTGTCGCGGATGGATCGGCCGGCATCGTGGTCGGGGCGCGATCGGCGGTCTTCGCGCCATTCCGCTCGCTCCGGCTCATCGTGGTCGATGAGGAGCATGAGCCGGCCTACAAGCAGGACGAGACGCCGCGCTATCACGGCCGCGATGTGGCCATCGTTCGGGCCCATCGGCTCGGTATCCCCATCGTGCTCGGATCGGCCACGCCGTCGCTCGAGTCGTACCAGAATGCCGAGAACGGCAAATACACCCGGCTCGACATGCCGCGGCGCATCGACGACCGTCCCACACCACCGGTCACGATCGTGCCGCTCCGAAGACGGGGAGAGGCGACATCAAACGATGACCTGCCGGAGGCCGCCCGCGAGGACGAGGAACCCGGCGGTCGACGCGGTTCCGGAATCCTCTCCCCGCCCCTGATCCGGGCCCTGCGTGATCGGATTCGTCGGGCGGAGCAATCCATTCTGTTCCTTAACCGCCGGGGTCATTCCACGGTGGTCCGATGCGATGATTGCGGGTGGGTGGCCCGCTGCCCGCACTGTGACATCTCGCTGACCTGGCACGCCGACCGTGTCGAGCTTCGTTGCCACTACTGTGCCTACCGGAGTCGCTCCATCGAGGTCTGCCCTGATTGCAAAGGCGCCTGCTTTGTCTATCGCGGGATCGGGACCCAGAAGGTTGAGGCGGAAATCGCCCGCCTCGTGCCGGAGGCGCGCCTCGCGCGGATGGATTTCGACAGTACGCGCCGCCGCGGCTCAATGGAGAAGATCATCGATGATTTTCGCCACCGTCGGGCCGACATCCTGCTCGGTACTCAGATGGTGGCCCGCGGTCTCGATTTTCCGGGCGTCACGCTCGTCGGTGTCATCAACGCCGACACCCAGCTCAACCTTCCGGACTTCCGAAGCGCCGAGCGAACCTTCCAGCTCCTGACGCAGGTGGCCGGGCGTGCCGGCCGCGGTTCCATCGCGGGCGAGGTCATCGTTCAGTCGTACGCAGCCGGGCACTACGCGGTCGAGGCGGCCCGCGGACACGACTTTCCCCTGTTTTTCGCCACCGAAATGGTTTTCCGGCGCGAGGTCGATTATCCGCCACTCAGCCGGATGATCAGCCTCTTGTTCGATGGCGTTGACGAGGCGCGTGTGATTGCCCGCGCGGAGGAGACGGCCCGGCAACTCAAGGCGTGGCTCGAGCTGCCGAGCTCGGGCAATTCCCCCGGGCGGATAGAGCTACTGGGTCCCGCGCCGCGTTCCCTCTCCCGCCTCAAGGGGAAGCACCGGTGGCATCTCACCTTGAAGGGACACGACCACCGGTCGCTCCGGCGTGCCGCTGAGGCAGCCCTGGCCCTGCCGTTCGATGGAAAAGGGAAGAGCGCGGTACGGCTGGCGGTCGATGTCGATCCGGTCAGCCTGCTCTGAGGAAGTTGGCCAGCTCCCCGTTAAACGCGGCCGGTCGCTCGATATTCGACAGATGTGCGGTGTCGGCCATCACGACCAATCGGCCCTGCGGGATGGCGGCGGCCATGGCCTCGATGTCGGCCCGCGGGATCAGGGGGTCGTCATCCCCGGCGAGGACAAGCGCAGGAGCGCGAAGTCCCGCCAGGATGGACGTTCGATCGGGGCGTGCGGCCATTGCCCGTTGCGCGGCGGCCAGTGCCTCCGGCATCTGATCGAGCATGAGTTCACGCAGGCGGCCGACAAGATTCGGCTGGTTCGCTTGGGTGGCTCCGGAGATCATTTTCTCGGGTAGACCGAGCGTGACCGCCGCCACCCCCTCGGCCGTCACCTGCTGCGCCGACTTGAGACGCGTGGCGCGCCCTTCGTCGGTATCCGCCTGGCTTCGCGTGTGGCCGAGGACCAACCCGGCCACCCGTGCCGGCCACTGTTCAAGGAAGGCGAGCGCGATATATCCCCCCATGGATACGCCGCACAGAACGGCCTTGTCGATCTGGTGATGATCGAGAAGCGCCGCGAGATCTGCGGCGTGCGCTTCGAGCGAATCCACCGGCGAAAGAGGAGCGGAACAACCGAAGCCGCGGAGGTCCGGGATGATCAATCGCGCCACCCGGGACAACTCCTCGCGCTGTTCGTGCCAGAACCGTCCATCGAACGGATAGGCGTGGATCAGGAGGAGCGGGGGGCCCTCACCGAGAATGTCGTGCGCCAGGATCGCCATGTGCCGAGGATACAACGTGGCGGCCGAAGGGAACCCGTGGAATTATCGGCCGCCCCGGCCACCACCGCCGGTACCCTGGCCGCGCCCGCCCCGACGCCCACGGCGTCCCGGGTCGTCCAGGGTGGGCGGACCACCGCGATCGCGCCGGCCGCCCGGAGGATCGATGCCGGGGGGCGGTCCGTTTGGATTCTTGCCACCCCGGGCCCGATCCCGGATGGCCCGAAGGATCTGGCCGGGCGGAATACCGCGGTCCAGCGCGCTCTTGATCTCCTTCTGGATCTCCATCGGATTGGCGCCCTGCTTGATGGCCTGCGCCACGCCGAACCCCAGGTCCTCAAGGGCCGGCCCACGGGCCCCGCCGGCATGAAGTTCGCGGACGAAGGCGAGACCCTGATCGGGGGGGAGGCCCTCGGCTGTCAGGCTGGTCAGGGCCAGGAGCGGCGCTCGTGTCGAGATGAGCCGGTCGGTCGGCGTGGGGCCGGCGGCAAATTCGGTCAATGTCGTCGTCAACGCCGTCGGCGGCACACCTTGATCGAGGGCAAAGGCGGTCTGATCGATCAGCCGGCGGCGCGCCTCGAAGGCCGTTGGAAGTGGGTTGCCCGCCGCGGGGCTCTTCGGGGGATGTCCCGCGTCGATATCCGGAAACGCCGCGTCCACGAGCCGGCCGCTTTCCCGCAGGCGGCGATCGAGTTTGGTCACCGCGAAGTCGATTCGTTCCGGCGACGCCTTCTTGACCAGGCCCTGCCGCATCCGATCGAGCATCGGTTTGAGCGGCAGGCCGTCCTGTGCCAGGCCCGTCAGGGTGTTGACGAAACGTTCGAGTTGCTCATCCGACAGCCCCGCCGTCCGGCCGCGAACGAGCAGGTCATTCAGATCAGCCGCGGCGATGCCGGCGGTCGTGGCCCGTGCCGTCATGGTGCTGATGTCCCCGCCGGAAACCGGCGATGATGCGGAACTCGGTTGTCCAAAGGCCAGCCGGGCCGGCAGGGGCATGAGCAGCACGACGAGAAGCACGACGATCCTTGTCGTCGCCGTGTTTCGTGTGGAACGTGATCTTGATGTCGTGGTGGCCAGTTTCATGTGCGTCATCTCGGGTTGGTGACACTGCTTGGACCGCCGCCGGCACCATCCGTTACAGGGGCGGCCACATCCAGCACGCCGTTCCGCTGGCCGAAGTCATCGTCCTCGTAGAGGTGGGCACCTTCCGGGGTGCGCCATTCCGTTGTATCTATATGAAAAATATAGCGATAGAGCCCCGGATCCAACTTGAGCGTCGTTTCCCAGACGCCATCCGGCGTGGGCCCGGTCATCGGGTGCGCCCCGGTTAACCAGTCGTTCATGGTTCCGACCAGGTGAACCGAGGTGGCCCGGGGGGCCCGGCACCGGAAAGTGACGCCGTTGGCGCCGACGGTGGGCGACAGCGGATTCCGGGCGGGGGTCGTCGACCCGAATATCCCGGTATCCCATGGCCCAGGCGCCGCGGCCGCCGGCTGACCGAAGCGAAAACTCACTCCGCCGCTCAGCCGTGTCCGATCAAAGGCGTAATCGTCGAGGCTCGAGGCGTAATCGAGGTACGCCAGCCCGGCGAACAGCCTGGTATTCCCGACGATCCTGCGCTCCAGGTCGATTGCCAGCGAGATGGAGACGTCCTCGCGGCCCACGCCGGGGCGGACGGCACCGGAGGGAAGTTGAATCGGATAGAGGAATCGATCGTAGTTGCGCCGTTCCCGTGCAATCTCTCCGCCAACGGCCCAACTTCGGCCAATATCGCCACTGATCCCGAAGGAGATTCGATCGCCGCCGTACTCGTACTGCCGGGAATTGCTGTCGACCGCGAGCCGGGCCACCATCGTGGACAGGCGCCAGCGCTCATTAAAATCGAAGCCGACCGCGAGTTCAAGTTCGTCCGGACGATCGATCTGTGTCTCTCCCCCGAGTGCCTGCGTGGTCCGTTCCGGGTAGGCGATGCGGGCCCGGCGCCAGGTGCCCTGCAAGCTCCAGCGGTCGTCCATTTGCCAGATGGCCGCGGGCGCGGCTTCCTGTCGATTGAAGTCGTAGTCCTGAAACTCCGTTCGATGAAACCACTCGACTTCGCCGTCCAGGCGAAGCTGGACGTCCGGGGCGACACGAAAACCGAAACCGGCCTGACCGCTGTTGTCATGGTAGGCGCCGGCTTCTTCGGATTCATAGGCGTTCAGCACATAGCTCCACCCCCCCGACAAGGAACAGCGTCCGGGGGCCCAGACGGCCCACAACGACGGTGCCAGGTTCATGTAGCCGGTTGCCAGAATAGGGAAGGAGCTGTTTTCGCCCGGACGGCCGAGGACATCATCGTCGTATCCCCCGCCGGCCGACAGCTCGGCGCGCCAGGTGGAGGCTGCCATGGCAGTTGGGATGCCGAGCGGGGTCAGGGCCATCAGCCCGCCGACCAGAAAACCGCTGGCAGGGGAGGTACGGGTGAATCGAGTCAGGATCATCCTGACCGAGCTTACAGGAAGATGACTGCGTTACGGTTGCCGAAGCCGTCGTCGGTATGAAGCTCGGCGGCGGGGTCGGTGACCCACCCCTCGTCCACGACAAACATGTATTCGTGGCGCCCGGGAGGAAGATTCATCTGGATGCTCCACGTCCCTTCGGCTTCGTTCCGCACCAGCGGGACCTCGCAGACGGTCCAGTCGTTGAAGTCGCCGACGAGACAGACGCGCTGCGCAGTTGGCGCCTCGATCATGAACTGATGAGGAATGGACTCGCCGGCCTCGGCCTCGAGCCCCGGCGCGTTGGGCAGATCGGACGGCGTCCCCGGCTGGAGCGTCGCTTTCACCAGCCAGAGCGCCAGCGCGGCCGTGGCGAGGCCGGAAGTGAGGCGAACCACCGGAATACGCCACAGGGCCACCAGATGCGAGATCCATCCGCCGGTGGATTGGGTCACTGCCGGCTCATCCTCGATGCGGGCCATGACCCGCGAGGCGAAACCGAGAGGTGCCTCGGCGCCATCGCCTCGACGGGCGGCCAGCGCCAGGCGCTCCAGTTGTTCGAGTTCCTGCCCGGTGGGCTCGGAGCCGCGGTTCGTCGTTTTGTCCGTCATGGTCGTTACTTCGTTTCCCGGTTTCCCGCTAAAGGACGCCCCGCGCGCGGAGTGCCTGAACAATCATCTCGCGTGCCCGGTGCAATCGCACCTTTGCGTTGCCGACGCTGATACCCAGCACGCCGGCGATTTCTTCATACGGCCGTCCTTCGATCTGCCGAAGGACGAAGATGACTCGATACGTTTCGGCCAACCCCGCCACCACCGTTTCGAACTCGCGAACGGCCTGCCGATCGAGCACGGCCTCGTCGCTGCCGAACCCCGGATCGGCGACGGGTACGAACCCCTTCGTCATCACTTCTTCGAGGGGGATTTCACCCGAGCGCTTCCGCCGACGCCCCAACCGGTCGTAACACACATTCAAAGCGATCCGGTGGAGCCACGTCGACACGCGGGCCCGGTGCTCGAACCGCTCGAGCGCCCGCCAGGCCTTCACGAACACGTCCTGAGCTGCTTCCAGCGCCTCATCCCGGTTTTTCAGGAGCCGGAGCGTGACACCGACGATACGATCCTGATGTCGTTCGACCAGGCGGCGAAAAGCTTCTCCATCGCCGTTCCGGGCCAGTTCCACCAGTTGGTCATCGCTTTCAGCGGATTCGATTGGGCCCCCGTTCCTCGCCTCGTTTGTCATGCCTCGGTCTGCCAGGGGCCCTCGACCCGCCGATCGATTAGAAGACCGGCGTCCACCCCGTAAGACCACCCCAACCCGGGCCCGGTTACAGTTTTGCCCTTCCGGGCCGATCTTATTTCATGGCCGTGTTGTAACCTGGGCCGCACGGCGCGGTCAAAGGCAGCGGTATCACACACCCTAACCGATTGCCGCACCTCAAGAAGGAGACATCAATGAATTTCAAGAAACGCTCCCCGGGACCGCTGGCCGCCGCGGTGGCCCTGCTGGCAGTCCTCAATGGCTGCGGCGACTCATCGACAAACGTAACCCCCGACGGATTCGGGCGGGTGACGGTGAGGATCACCGACGCGCCCGCCGTCGACCTGACCGACATTTCCAATCTCTATGTCACTTTCGATCGCCTGGTGGTTTTCCCCGAGGCGGACAGCATTCCCGCCGACACCACCGGTGACGGCCCGGAGCGGATCGAAATTCTGACATCCCCCATCACGTTTGACCTCCTCAGCCTGACCAACGGGCTCTCGGAAGCCCTGGGCCAGGCGGACCTGCCGGCGGGCAACTATCGCCGACTGGTTCTGGATCTCGCGCCGGATGGCGCCTGGTTGATTGAGGCCAACGGTGACTCGCACGACGTCAAGGTGCCCTCGGGGCGCCTGATCATCAAGACTGACTTCACGGTGGAGGACGGCGAAAACACCGAGGTGCTGCTCGATTTCGATGTGGCGGCCTCCCTGCGCCTCAAGCAGACCGGCAACGGCAAGTACATCCTTCGTCCGGTTCTGCGCCAGCTTCCGGCTCTCCGGGATGCCGGCTCGATCGCGGGACAGGTTCTGGTGCAGACCGCCACCGGCCTGGTGTCGGCCGGCGACATCCTGGTGCCGAATCCATGGCGCGGAAGGCCGGGGCACAATAATGGCAACGGCCGTCGCCCCGGCGACAGGGGCAATCATGGCCGCCGTCCGGATGACCGGGCGATGGTGCCGCTCACGGTGGCCTTTCCGATGGTCGTGCATGCCCATGTCTTCGGCGATTCCGACGATGTCGGTGAGGATCATGACGACGACGGAGAAGACGAGGCGGTCCGCCCCGGCCTGAACCCGCTCGACCACCCGAATGACGGTAATGACGATGTTCACCGCCCGCGCGGCCGTGGCACGCTGGTCGACAAGGACGGCGATTACCTGATCGCCCGCGTTCGGAAGAACGTCGAGTATGACCTGCGGCTCCTCGTTCACCCGCGTTCCGGCTTCGAGGTTGTTTCCGCACCGGCCAACATCCTGGTTGACGGCGACGAGACCGGTCAGGACTTCATCATCCGGGCCAAACCCGAAGCTCCTTGAAGCATGCTGCCGTCGGGACGATAATCCCGACGGCGCATGTGATCCGCTTTGCCGAAACGAAACGGCGGCCCGCGTGGCCGTCGTTTCGTTTTTTCGTTTCCCCGGCCGGTGCCGCCCCATCGATTGCCGGACCGCCGCCGACCATCCCCCTGGACGCCGAACCGATGACCGTGATGCTGGACAGCTCAAACCGTGCGCTCCTTGCGCCGTATGTCACCAACCTCGACGGCCCGGTCTATGCGCTGCAGAACCTCCCCGAGGAGGTCGTGGCCGTCCTGTTCGCCTATTACAGCCGGAGCCGGGAGAGTCTGCGGGACAATCTTCTCCGGCTGATCAAGGAGGGGGATCTGGCGCTGACCCGGTCGGACAGTCCGGCCACGGAGTCCGCCAACATCGCCAGCGCCGACTTTCTGGCCCGCGCTGCCGAGAGGGCGCGGGCTTTCCACGAGAAGTGGGTGGTAGGCTACGGACACTCGTCGGTGGCCGAACATGCCGTGGTTCACCTGGCCATCGAAGAGGTGTCGATCGTGGCCAGCAAGGTCATTGAGGATGCCCGGCTTGCCTCGTACACGGAAAAATCGACGCGCTATGTGCCGTTTGATACATCCTGCTATCACACCCCTGTTGCTTACACTGGCTCGACGCCCGCGGCCGGGGCGTGGCACCACGCCATCGATGCGTTGATGACAACCTACGACGGCTCCATGCCCCGCCTCGTCGATTGGTTCGTGGCCAACCGCGTGCCAAAAGAGGGCCAGAGCGACAAGGCCCACCTGTCGGCCTGCCGGGCCCAGGCTTGCGATGTCCTCCGCTACCTGCTGCCGGCCGCCACTCACACGAACCTGGGGCTCACGGCCAATGCTCGTGTGCTCGAAGCCATGCTCTCCCGGCTTTTATCTCACCCGCTGACCGAGGTGCGCGACATCGGTGGGCGCATGAAAACCGAGGCACTGCGCATCGTGCCAACGCTGATCAAGTACGCGGAACCATCGGTGTATCGAGCCGAAACGTCGGCCGCCATGCGGGAGCGGGCGGCAATGATCTTCGATAGTGCGCCGACGGGTGGCACCGAACTGAAACCCGCACGACTCGTCCGCTGGGATGACGATGCCGAAGAGCGGGTGGCCGAAGCGATCCTGGCCGGCGTGTCGAACCGCCCGGCGGAGGTCATTCGCGCCGCGGTGGCCGTCATGACCGCCCCGGCCCGCCGTGAGCTGCTGGCCGATTACGTCTCGCGCCGTGGCCGACACGATCCGCCGCTCCGGGCTCTCGAAGCCACGACCATGACCTTTGAGATAGTCGTCGACTACGGTGCCTGGCGAGATCTGCAGCGCCACCGCCTGATGTCGGTGGAGGAGCAGCCGCTCACGCCTCATCTCGGATACGAACGGCCGGATGTCCTCACTTCAGCCGGCCTCTCGGACGACTACAACCGGGCAATGGCGGCCGTGGAGGAGTCCTATCCACTTCTTCTGGCCGAATCACCCGATGATGCCGCCTATGTCATCCCGCTGGCGTTTCGGAAACGGGCCTTTCTCACCCTCAATCTGCGGGAACTCCACCACATGGTTCAGCTCCGTTCGGCGCGGCAGGGGCACGCCTCCTACCGTCGGGTCGCCCAGGCAATGCACGCGGAATTTGCACGAATCCAGCCGGTTCTTGCGTCGGACATCCGCGTGGATGGGAGTGATTATGACCTCAGCCGGGCCTGACCGAATCGGCTCCGTCGCCCGGAAGTCACGGTTCCTCCTGAAAATTGACGGTTGACAGTGTTCGGTTCGGCTGATTAGGATTGCTCCACCAGTCACGAGAACACGGTTTGCTTCGTTCTCGCCAACCCCCGTTCATTCACGCGCCGGCTCCCAGGTTTAAGGCCCAAATCATCGCTCGCAATACACAGTCGCGGGCCGGGCCGGTCGCTCAACAAGGTTCATCCACTCACGAGGTTCATTCCGTTGGACAGCACACCCCGCCCCCGTGGCCGCGGCACCCGCAGCCGGCCAGCCGCCACCGAAACCGTCGAAACGCTCGCACCTGAAGTTGTTGTAGACACTCAGGGGCCCCCGCCGACCGCCCAGCAGCGCGGCGAATCGATGGATATTGCTGCCATGAAGTCGAAGACGATTCCCGAGCTCCAGCAGATGGCCGAGGACCTGGGGTTGGGTTCCATCTCGGCGCTCCGGAAGCAGGAGCTGATCTTCAAGATCCTCGAGGGACAGACGCAGAAGAA
>Ga0163150_10010502_pt1 | contig 10016 bp, 9 predicted proteins | sample OliLakLV19P2IB_FD_148628 | JGI IMG/M metagenome (GOLD analysis project Ga0163150, IMG submission 148628) | Freshwater microbial mat bacterial communities from Lake Vanda, McMurdo Dry Valleys, Antarctica - Oligotrophic Lake LV.19.P2.IB | ecosystem: Environmental > Aquatic > Freshwater > Lake >...
GGTTAATGGGGCAATTTACTAGTCTTCGTTGAGTGCCTATTTGTAATAGCTAAAAGAGGCGAATTGTAATTTATGCCACAAACAAATATCGGCACTCTTGTTGTGCCATGTATTACATGCTTCTGGAAATAAATTACATAATTCACACATATTCCGCTTCTGCCTCCTATCACGGTTTGCACTCCCCATAAACTAAAATGATTTTTGATAATGCGGAAAATAAATAGTTTGAAGCATTAAATGAAACCAGTGCTGAGATGTAAAGTTTCAAATGGATCTAAAGTCTTTAAAGGGTTGCTAAAAACGGCTCTTTTGGTTTTGCCTGTGTGTCGGCTTGTGTGCGGTTGGGGCAAAACCAAATGTGCCGTTTGTGCGGCTTGTGGTGGGATAAAACCCTCTTTTTGTTGTGTTCTTTAATTCTTCAGCATCCTTTTTTAAAACTTGTAATTGGGTAGCGTTTTCAATTGTCTTTAATAAACATCGTTTGTTTTCTTCTGTGTTTTCAATGTACCAACATCTATGCGTATAACTAAATATTGCTCCAATTGATTTTACTTTCTCCATAATGCGATCATCATACTTAAAGTATAGGCCTAATTGATTTTTACCTTTATGCCATAATGGTTTAATTTCTATGTTGCTCATTTTGTTGTCAAGATTGGATTGCTATAAAGTGAAAATAATTTTTTATAATTCCAAATGACTTTATTTAAATGTTAGCGCCCCGAGACTATAGGCGACGCGAAACGGCGGTGCAGAACAGTGTGAAGCTCGGAACCCGGAAGGTGAGGATAAGGCGCCCATAAAAAAATCCTGCCCGAAAAAAATCGAACAGGATTTGTAACATAACACTAAACCTACTTTTACTACAAGGCTACCTGGAACTGGAAGTTTACCATACTGTTTCGTTGCATTACATCGAATGTTGTATTATTAAATACCGGACGGTTTTGATAATTAATCGTCATTTTATATTTATGTCCTTCGAATAAAAAATTAAGTCCTGCATCAAATGTTGCCATGATGCTGTTTAACCGATCCCATTTTGCAATTTGGGTACAGAAATAAGGCATCATGGTAAATGTTGGATTCTCTTTTTTACTGAACCATTTTTTTGGTAACATTACTCCTGTTTGAAGATATCCTACATGCCCCGTTCCTATCATTGGATAGGAAGTTCCGGTTCCATTGATTTGGGGTGTGCCCGCAGCAACCGTTTGTCCCGGATTCATAGGTCCGAAGGAACGAAGATAGTTTGGGCCATAGTTCATGTAATTATATGCTCCATAAACCGATAATCCCCAGTCTTTGTTTTTACCAAGGTAGGTGTCGTAGAATACATCACCACCTATAATAAACATGTCTGCAAACGAAGTATCAGTACCTGTTCTGGAATACCACATGGCGTCAGGTTGATATTGATAACCTACTCCGAAATTTAATACACGTTTTTTACCCAGATAAGTTCCGGCAAAATAGGGGAGTTGGTTTTCTTCCTGATCGAACAACTGTAAATTTACATAAGCGGTTGTTTGAACTGATCTACCAATAGGACTGAAGTTTGCGTATTGCGAAATCAACGGATTATACAAAGTACTTGTGGTAATTGTTAACGGATCGACAACTGCAAAACGATAATCAAATTTCCATGCTTTACCTTTTACATAAATAGAAAGTTTACGCAAAAACTGATCTGTTGCATCGTTCGTTGTTTGTTGATACAGAGGTGCATCAATTCCTAAAAAAGAGGCAACACTGGGTGATGAAAATCTGCTCGGACCTGTCCAAGCTGTTAATCCTGCACCTATTGCTAAACTAAACACCGTTTGACCTTTTTTGTTTTCATTCATGATCTTTACCGGAGTGTATTCCAATACAGCATCGTGAAAAAAGTCACCTACTTTACGAACGGAAAGTGCATTGAAGTTATTGATTCCGAATTGAACATACACAAGGAATTTATCATGCAATTGGCCTATTACCTGGAATCTTAATCTACGGATTCCGATATCAAAAGTATAGGGTTTATCAACCGCATTTACGATGGTGCCGGGGTTACTTTCGTTAAATCGAACCCATACCTGATTTGTAATGGTGAACTTTACATAATGGGTCCCCGATTTATTAAAGTTAAACCGGAGATCTTTTTTATCATCAACGTCATCAGGATTGATAGTTTGAGCATATACGTTTAGAGTTAGTAAAAATATAAGCAGACTAAAAATCTTTTTCATTTTTTTTCTATAAATTAATTAATTCTATGTTCATGATCTATATCAGAATCTTTTCTAGAATCAGAATCAGCCGTATTTCTGTTTTTTAGTTCTTTACGAACATCTTTAGGCAGAATCTGGGTGCTATCAGCATGTTTAGAAATGGCTTTATGTCTGTCAAGTCCCGTAAACTGAAACTCTCCACCATTGGATTCATAATCTTTTTTGAATGTTTTAAATGTTTCCATGGAGGTATGATCAACCAGTACACATTCCGAAAGATCAACATAGATTCTGCTTTGTGCAGGAATTTCATTTATTTTTTTCATAATTCCCGGAAGATTTGTTACAACAGCCCCACCCGAAATATGAACGACATATCTTTCGGGATCTTGTTCAATTCGCAATCCGGCTTTGAATGTATTTTTAAAAGGAAGTCCTCCAAGATAATGGATAGAAAATTTAACAGCCAGTCCAATACCTACACCCACCAAAAGATCAGTTAGCAAAATGGCTACCGTAGTGGAAACAAGAACCACCAGTTGCCACCAACCAATTTTAAAAATGTGAATGAATTCTTTTATTGATGCTAAACGATACCCTACTCCAATCAACATAGCTGCTAACGCAGTATTTGGAATCATTTCTATTACAGGAGTTGCGGCAACAACAAATATCAATAAAAATACGCCATGAAAAATATTTGACCATCTTGTTCTTGCACCATAATTAACGTTTGCAGTACTTCGGGCAACTTCGGAAATCATAGGTAATCCACCTAATACTCCGGAAATTCCGTTTCCTACTCCCTGAGCAATTAAATCTTTATTTGTTTTTGCTTTTCTTCTCCATGGGTCCATTAAATCAACTGCTTTTACTGTAAGCAGCGATTCAATACTTCCGATAAGCGCAAACATAATTACATATTTTATAAATACTCCCGTATGTGTGGTCATACCCGCAAAACTTACATTGTAATTAGCGATTTCAAAAATGTTATCCACTTTTACCAATCCTCCTTTTATATCTTTTAAACCGAATATTATTCCTAATGGAATTGATAAGGCCAAAACAACCAAAGGGGCAGGAATTTTTTTAACGTATTTGTTTTTTATCATTGGCCAACCAAATACAATTACTAAACAAATAGCACCAACCAATAGTATGGTTTGATTTCCGGGATTCGCCATAATGGATTGAACGGTATTAGGAAGTTCCATAAATAAATCAATTGGTTCTGCTATTGATTTTAGTTTACCATCAACAAGATGTGTTGGACTTATGCCGCCGAGAATATGCAATTGTTTAGCGAGGATCATAAATCCAATGGCACCAAGCATACCGTGAATTACAGTATGTGGAAAATAATCACTGAATTTTCCGAGTTTTAAAACTCCAAACAACACTTGAACTCCAGCGGCAACAACGATTGCTCCAAGGGCCATGTGCCAACCTTCAATACCTCCGCCAAATCCATTTACGGCTCCTGCAACAATTACAATTAATCCTGCTGCAGGACCTTTAATACTTAAAGGTGATCCGGAAATAAGGCCAACCACTACGCCACCAATGATGGCTGTGAGTACTCCCATAATTGCAGGGAATTCACTTGCTTTTGCAATTCCTAAACTTAGGGGAAGTGCAAGCAACGATACTATTAATCCGGCTACAAGATCTTTTGACCAATTTTTCTTCAGTCCTTTGAATCCGTCTTCCGGAATTTCCATTTGAGTTTTCATGATTTAATAATTGAAATAAATTTTACGATTTTATTTTTCTGGTTAGTTCTAATATTCCATTTACAAAGGTGAGTGGATGAACAGGATTTCCCGGAACATAAAGGTCGACGACCTTATCATCCAGAAAACTTCTGTCAATTGCAGGACTTCCGGTAAAAATTCCACCACTAATTGCATCCGTTCCCGCTAAAATGAGAAACTTAGGATATGGAATAGCATCCCAACAGATTTGTAATGCTTCGGCCATGTTTTTACTAATAGGGCCTGTTAATACTAATCCGTCGGCATGACGAGGTGAGGGTACCCAATCGATACCAAATCTTGCAAGGTCGAAATTGGGATTAACAGTAGCGTTGAGCTCTAATTCGCTGCTATTGTCTCCACCTGCACTTACTTCTCTTAAGCGCAGTGATCTTCCAAACAAAGACTTGATTTCTTTGCGTATGATAGTTTGATCGATCCTAATAATTTGTTCTTCTCCTTCTTTTATTATTAATGATCTTCGATCGTTTGTTGCTGTTTTGTAGTCGTTAGAAAATTTTACTTTATGCGGAAACCTGAATGCACATTCTCCACAAAAAGTACATTTTCCAATGTCGATTGTAATTCCATTGTCATCAGCAATGGCTTCAGTTGGACATATAGCCATCAATTCCTGATTGTCGATTTCCTCGGTAGAAATAATGGGACGACCTTTAAATGTAGCCGGTAAATTTGGCTGGGTGATGTCGGGAATAAATTGTTTTCCGTGAGACCTTAATATTTTAAAATTTTCAAGCATAGTCTTTTAATTATAAATCATGTCCACAATAAGAAAGGTCGTAACTTTTATTATTAATCGGGAAGTCACTTATTTCACGATCTCTTAATGAGAGTGCAAGTGCCCACCAATTATGCATTGATGGATCTTTGATTTTATAACAACATATTTTTCCTTCATCATCAGTAATTGCGGTATGAACAATTTCACCTCTCCAGCCTTCAGTAATCGAAAAAGTTAAACAGTTTTTTGCAAGACGAAGATTTTCATCGGTTAATGGTTGTGGTGTAGGTGAATCATAGTTCATGATCTCCGCAATTCTTCGGAGATATTTTATGCTTTGCAAAATTTCATAATGTCTAACCTGAATTCTTGCATAAATATCTCCGGTGTCAAATGTAACAGGTTCATGATGCAGGTCATGGTATCCTGCAAATGGATGACTCCAACGTGAATCGCGTTTTAAGCCAGCCATTTTTGCTGTTACTCCAACCGCACCAATCATGTACATTTGCTTTCTGGTTAATGTTCCAATATCCTGAAAACGAAGTACAATACCTGATAAATTCAAAAATTTATCAGCAATGGCCATATATCTTTCTTCCATGTTATCAAGATATGCTAACATTTTTTCTTTCAAATCCATTGTAAATGGATAAAACGATCCTCCCGGACGAATTAATCCTTTTGCAAAACGATTTCCACACCAGGTTTGAAAGAAATTAATTGTTGGTGTTCTCAATACGCCCAAGGTTGCATTGCCTAATTGATACGCTGCTCCGGTACATAAATTTGATAGGTCGAACAAATGCATTCCAATCCTTTCGAGTTCCAATGCAATAACCCTTTCGTAATTTAATCGTTCTCTTATTTTTAATCCGGCTAGAGATTCTATAGCTTGCGAATAGGCGAGGGCATGACCCACGGCAGTATCACCTGCAACCTGCTCGGCAAGTGTTGCTCTTTGATTTAGTTTTTGCTTTTGTAGAAATAAATATTCTATGCCTCGGTGCTGCCATCCTAACTGAATTTCAAGATGTAATACTCTTTCTCCTGCACAAAGAAATCTAAAATGTCCGGGTTCAATAATACCGGCGTGAATAGGCCCTACACCTACTTCATGTAATTCGTTTCCTTCGATTTTGTAAAAAGGGTAATCAGTAATTACAGATTCCTGATTTACTCTGTCGTGAGAATAACGTAAAGGTTTTAGAAAGTGATTGTCTTCAAACATCACTCCGTATTTTTCATGAATGTCTCTTTCAAACGAATGAAACACATCATATTTAGGCATCATGGAATAAACTTTTAAAGGAGCTCCTTTTGGGATGATGTGGGAAACAACGGAGATCGATTTATTTGGATCATCGGCAATGGCACAAATGAATTTTAAACCTTCCTCTGTTGGATAGGCTATATAACTTAGAATATGATAATCCTGCGATCTAAGTAAGAATGTGATCACTTCAAAAAACTTCGAATATGGAACAACCGGAATGTCGGCGATTCGTACTGGAAGATTGTTTTTTGTTTCAAGTAATTTTTCCATAATTAATGAGGTAATGTTGAAATGGCCGTACTTATATAATTTACAACCGCGTCAGGTTTTACAACTCCTAAATAAAATACTATTCCAAGTACTCCTAATTGAATGATTGATTCAAAATTGTTTTTTCCACTGATGTCGTAATCTTTGTTTTCTGATTTTCCCATTAAAATGTGGAACACCCGAATTGAAATAGCATAAACAATAAATAATAGAAGCAAACAAACCAGAATAGACAACCACCAAAGCTTCGAATTGTAAATACTTTCGAAAATGTAAATCTCGCTGATAAACATGGCCGAAGGTGGCATTCCTATTACCGCCAGATAGGCCAAGAATAAAACCAATGCCCCCAGCGGATTAATTTTCAGATATGATCCCATCTTTTGATATTCTTTTTCTTTGAATATTCTATGCATTTGTCGGAATTGTAAAAACAAGGTGGATTTAACCAACGAGTGTACAATAAGATGTAAGATTGCTGCAAAGTATCCTATTCCACCACATGAAAAGGCAATGATGGCTAACGAGGCGTGCTCCATGCTAGAGTATGCCAGCAAACGCTTGAAATTATTTACCTTGATAATATATGCAACAGAAAAAATGAGTGATATAATCCCTACTATTAGTAAAACACTATTCATCCATTTTAGATTAACTGATGGTGCAATGGCATCATAGAATCTGAAGATTGCTACAAATCCTGCATTCATTAATACACTGGATAGTTTTGCTCCAACGGGTGATGGTGAAACGTCTTTTGCATCAATGTCAACATTGAACAAAGGCACCAATCCCATTTTTACGCTAAAGCCGGTAACAATGAATACAAAACAAGCTTTCATCCAAAACGGATTGATTTTCTCGGCATTTGATTTTATCACATCGAAAGCCAGATCATTTACAAGGACCTCGCTGGCACCAATACTTAAAAATAAAATTCCTGCAAAAGCAATTGCGATGCCAATAGAACAAATAAACACGTACTTCCAGGTGGCCTCCAGTGCATGTACAGTTCTATCGTGATATATAAGAAGAGAGGCTGCTAATGTTGTTGCCTCCATAAATGCCCAGAGAATTCCGAAATGATTTGCTAACAATACACCCGCAATAGACATGTTGAAAATAATTCTTCCCATGTTATGCTGTGACACTTTTTTAGGATGATCACCTCTTGTTTTGGTATAATTATAATAATGAATAGATGCATAGAGATCTATTATGGCTTGCAAAACAAGAAATATTACTGCTAAATGGTCTGCTCTGAAATAAGTGGAGTCTGTTTGTCCGATGTGTTGATATTGATAGTATGCGAAAAAGCATAGGTACACTGAATAACCAAACGTAATGAAATGGCTGATCGCAGGTTTTTTTACTAGCAAAGCTGCTAGTGCAAAAATAATACTGATTATTAAAAACTGAATGATCATTTAGGTTAGTCTTTTAATTGAGTTAATTCATTATCGTCGGTAGTGTGGAAGTAGTCTTTAATCTTGTTGAGGAAAATTCCCATAATTAAGATACTACTAAAAATATCCAGAAGAATTGCACTATTCACCAGTATTGGCATTTCACCTCCAAGTGCAAGTGCTATTAGGAAAATTCCATTTTCTATAATCATATAGCAAACAAGATGGGTTACAATGTCACGGTGATTTATTCCTATGTATAGCCCAATAATGATAGAAGAAATTGCAGCAGTAAAATATTTAATCTCTAAATGTTTATCGTGAATTGACTCAACGATTGCAAAAGATGTACATCCCACTATTTTTTGTTTTCCCCGACCTTTTTATGAGTCGTTGCATAAACAGAGGAACAAATATTGCTTTAAAAAGTAGAGTTTCTACCAATACAAACATTAAATGTAAAAACGACGCCTCTTTTAATTCTCCAATCGCTACAAAGAAAATAATGAGACCTTGTATAGCAAGAATTTTAACATAGGTTTTAAGTAACTCTACTTTTGCCAGATAAATTAGAGAAACAATATAACCTACTATAATAAGATTTATTAGGTAGTTCATATCACGTTGTTTTTAATAATTAGAATTACACAGAACAGAACTGCAGCAATAGCTGAAATGCTAAGTATATATTGTGGGTTTCGGGCCATTTTATTTCTTGGCTTGAATGATTCAACAAATCCAATTGCAATAGCAAGCAAAAATTGAAAACCCAAATAAAGTACCACCTTAAGTCCAATATCTACCATCCTTAGAGACGGATCTTTTAGAATTGGAAGAAGAGCATGACCTGGAATTACCAGACAACAAATGATTGATCCAAATACTGCAAATTTTAATGCTGAAGTTAATTTAATCAATCCTAAATCGAAACCACTATGATCCAATACCATTACTTCATGAACCATTGTTAATTCAAGATGTGTATTTGGATCGTCGGTTGGGATTCTTGAATTTTCTACCAATAAGAACATAAATATGATGATAGCCGAAATAACAATTACAACTGAACCCAGATACTCATTTTCATTGCTGTATAATTTTACAAATATGTCGTTGAAATTGGTAAAGCCAGTAAATATGCACATGGTTCCCATGAGTAAGAAAAATGCCGGTTCTAATAACGACGCATATAATACTTCTCTATTGGCACCCATTCCTTCAAATCCACTTGATACATCTAGCGCTGCCACTACTGAAATAAATCTTCCCAGACCTAACAGGTAAAGCATGAAAACGAAATCACCATCAAAAGAAAAAATGGGTTTCATTCCTGGAAATGGAATGAGGAAAAGTGTAGTTGCCAAACATGCAAAGTTGATTGTTGCGGAAATCTGGAATACAAAGCTTGATTTGTCGCTGTAAACATTTCCTTTTTTAAATAGTCTCCAAGCATCAAAAATAAACTGATGGAGCATAGGGCCTCTCCTCCCAGATAGAATTGCTTTTGTTCTATCAATTGTTCCCGGATAAAGCAGGGCACATACTATGATCAATATAATTGCAAACATCTTAGATAATATTAAATGCAGTTAATATGGCCACCAGCAATAAAAATGCAAGTGGATACATAAGATAATGTTGAATTCTTCCGGTTTGTGCCAACCCAAGTTTTGGTACAAATTTTAAAAGAAAATCTACGGGCTTAGTTACAGTGAACTTCTCAATTCTATCCGTAATTTCTGTTCGGAATGTTCTTTTGGAAGGGAATATTTCTTCTTCGCTTTGAGAAACATAAGGATTTATTTCGGATAACATCGGACTGATAATCCTTTTTAAAGGCGAAGCATAAGAAGTAGAAGTGTATTGATGATTTGCATCTCCTGCAGAATATCCGCAACCCCATGTTGGTCCATGTTGAATAACTACTCTTTTTTGTTGAAAATGGCGTATGATAAACATGATCATAATAATTGATACTAATATGAGACTTAGAAATCCGAATTTTTGAAATATATCAACCTGACTTGCATAGAAGGTTTCATTTTGTGGAATAAAATGAAAAATAGATATGGTTCGGTAAATTTCAGGGAATATTAACATGGGGGCTAATCCTAAAAGCAACATGAAAGTTGAATTTAGAAAGGCAGGGAATAACATGATTTTTGATGGCTCTTTTATTTCGTTTGGATATGGTTTTCTGTTACTTCCTAAAAAAGCAAGTCCAAATGCTTTGGTCATAGCAAAAATTGATAAACCACCCGAAAGAGCCATTACAACAACTACAATAATGCAAATAACTGAGATGAAAAAGTCTCCGGTTGCAATTGCCCTAAACACTCCTTTGTACAT
>Ga0163150_10010504_pt1 | contig 10016 bp, 7 predicted proteins | sample OliLakLV19P2IB_FD_148628 | JGI IMG/M metagenome (GOLD analysis project Ga0163150, IMG submission 148628) | Freshwater microbial mat bacterial communities from Lake Vanda, McMurdo Dry Valleys, Antarctica - Oligotrophic Lake LV.19.P2.IB | ecosystem: Environmental > Aquatic > Freshwater > Lake >...
GCGCTGTATGCGCAATGCCCGCGACCGTCTCGAACGCCCGCGAAAACATCTCGACCACGGCAGGATTTGACCCCATGCTTCCCCCTACATTGAGCACGCGCCATTCTCTATACTTTCTTGCAGATAAGCAACTCGTGGTGAAGGGAGAACAGTGCAAATGAAACAAGAGACTATTCAATCGCCTTTGGAGTTGATGAAAAATCTCCAGGGATCGATGGGAAATGAATCCGAGCTTCTCGCCTACGACTCATGGTGGCAACGTGAAGGCAAAAACATTTCCACCGCCCACGATCGCGCGGGCACGCCCTGGCTACAGATGTACGACGTCTTTGGCAAGCGCGTCGATATCGTTCAATGCGCGCCGGAATATTGGTCCATGCTGCGGCGCGGTTTTACCACCGGCGTCGTCTCGCGCGCGTTCAAGGAACAGTCGCTGCTTTCATCGTTCCGCATCGGCTACATCTGCTCATTCTATGACTCCGGATTGTTTTGCCCATACACCGTTTCGCTCTCGACGATCCTTCCACTGTCAAAGTATGGCGCGGAAGACGTCAAGGCCCGATACATGCCCAGGATGCTGCGCGAGGACGAATCCGTCTGGCACGGCGCAACCTGGATGACTGAAGCCGGCGGCGGCTCCGACCTGGGCCGGAACGTCGAAACCGTCGCGCGTCGCGATGGCGACCGATGGCTGCTCACCGGCGACAAGTATTTCACCAGCAACGCAATCGCGGACATCGCCGTTGTCGCCGCGCGTCCCGAAGGCGCAGCCGCCGGTGTGCGCGGCCTCGCGCTCTACCTCGCGCCGAAACGCCGTGAAGACGGCGCGCTGAATTTCCATATCCGCCGCATCAAAGACAAGATCGCCACGCGCGCGGTCATCACCGGCGAAATCGAACTTCGCGACAGCGAAGCCTATCTTCTCGGCAAACCGGAGCATGGCATCTACCATATCCTCGAAGTGCTGAACTGTTCGCGCGTGTGCAACGCGATCGGCAGCGTCGCGCTGACGCAACGCGCGCTGGCGGACGCCATAACATTCGCAAACGGCCGTGTCGCATTCGGCAAGCCCATCGCCGAACATCCGCTGCTGAAACAACAAATTTCCGAGCGTATCACGGCGCTCGAATCGGCGCACGCCATGGCCTGGGAATCAGTCCTGCTCTTCAATGAAGTGTGGAAGGAAACGCCGCCCTATTCGCCGCGATTCAACCTATTTCGCATGATCGTGCATCTCGCAAAATACTGGACCGCCGAACTCGCCGTGCAAACCGCGAAATGGTGCATGGAAGTCCACGGCGGCATGGGCACGCTCGCGGAGTACGGCGTCGAGCGGTGGTTGCGGGAAGCAATGATCCTCGCGATTTGGGAAGGTCCGCCCCACCGGCAAATCCTCGACGGCATCGAGGCCATGGAACGCAAGGGCGCGCACCGGCTTCTATTCGAACATCTCGCTCCAGGCGCGGATGCACACGCACTCGGCGACATGGTGCGCCGCGTGGAAATGCTGCTGACGCTACCAGTCGAAGAGCGCGAAGCCAGCAGCGAACCAGTGTTCCGCGACCTCGCCCAGTTTGCAGGCGCGGCGCTGGCCCAAAAACATCGTGGCCGCAACGCGCCGTAACCATTCATCGATTTTCGACCCTGTCCGCGCTTCCCCGCGCGGTCCATGTTCGTCCGTGTTTGTCCGTGTCCATCCACAGCCTTACCGCGCAATCTTCCCGTCCAAAAATGCTTCCACCAATTCCGCATTAAAATGTTTGCCGGATTCACTCCTCAGATGTTCCAGCGCGTCCTTCGTCGAATGCACATTCTTGCGATAATGCCGCGGCGCGGTCATCGCGCAAAAGACGTCCACCAACCGGATAATCTGCGCAAGCCGCGGGATGTCGTTGCCCTCAAGTCCGTTCGGATACCCGGTGCCATCCCAACATTCGTGATGGTATCGCACAATGTCTTCAATATCCCTCAGACCTTCGGTCTGTTTCACCAAATCGCCGCCGCGATGCGTATGCGCCCGGACGGCTTCCCATTCGTCGTGGCTCAGGATCGTTTGCTTTAACAGGAGAGAGTTTGGAATGCGGAGCTTGCCGATGTCCCGGAGCAGCGCGCCACGCGCCAGTGTCAATTGTTCCTGAGGCGACAAGTGCAGCGACTGGCCAAACCGCGAGGCGCATTCCATGACCCGCGCAGATGCCCCGAGCGGAAGATCCTCGCGGCTATCAATCGATTCCGCAAGCAGCGTAATGAGTTCATTCATCGGAGTCCCCCGGTTGTTCTCTGCGCGCATGTTAGCAATGTAATTATAAGGGGGCAAGCGTTGCATCCGACCTGTCGCGGATTGACGCTTCAGTCAAAGGAGCGTATCCTGAACCGGTATGCGGCGCAATGGATTCACACTGATCGAACTGCTGGTCGTCATCGCGATCATCGGCATTCTTGCCGCCGTGCTTTTGCCCGCGCTTGCTCGCGCGCGCGAAGCCGCTCGCAGGGCCTCCTGCCAGAACAATCTCAAACAATTCGGAGTCGTGTTCGCAATCTACGCCGGCGAAACGCGCGGCGCGTATCCCCCGGCATCCCCGTACAGCAGCGTCCGGCCAGACGCGCGCTCTTCCCCACTTTGGGAAGCACCCAGCGCAATGGCCGTGTATCCGGAGTACCTCGCCACGCTCGATGTTGCGCAATGCCCATCGGACCCCGGCGGCAACCCCGAATGGGCGAGCGTGCTGCAACGCATGCCCGCGACCGGCGATTTTGAATCGTGGCAACAGGATTCCATTGACGCGGCAGACTTCATCTCGCTCGATTATTTCAACTGCGCCGAACTCGCGCGCTCGTATCATTACAAAGGCTACGTTATAACCACCGTCAACGAATACTACGGCGTATGGGGCGCGAAAGCGACGAACACCATCGCCGGTTCCGCGGCAATCCTCGGCGTCGGCACGGTTAACGTCAAAGACTATTCCGGCGACCTCAGCGTCACGTCGCCGATTTGGCCGCCGTGGGTTCCCGCCCCGCCGATCGCCTCCGGCACGGCAGGCGCCAATATCGTCCGCGCGCTTCGGCAAGGTGTCGAGCGGTTCATGATCACCGATATCAACGATGCGACACGGTCGTCCCGCGCGGAAAGCAGTATGCCCGTGATGTGGGACACGTTCGGCGCCGGTTCATTTTCCGATTCCGGCAACGCGCAGGTCGTGTTCAACCATCTGCCCGGCGGCTGCAACGTACTCTACATGGATGGCCACGTCGAGTTTATTCGTTATCCAGGGCCGTTTCCCATCACTGACGACGAGCAGGTCCTAAAGGAAAACAGCCACCACGGGTTGGGATAGTGAGTTAGCGAGTTAGCGAGTTAGCCTGGCCAAGTAGCGCCGCCATTGCCAAGGGCGGCGCGTTTCGGAGCGATCAGATAAGCCCACTCCGCGAATGACCTACGACTCTCTCGCCGGACACACCATCCCGAATCAATCCCCCTTTGAAGGGGGCCAGGGGGATGTTCCTACCGCCGCCGCTTGTTCGACGACTTCGCCTTGTCCCGCAAATACGACGCGCCACTGCCATGCGCGCTGGGCTTGCGTGACGAGTTCGAGCTGTGGTTCAGCGCGCCGCTGTTACGCGCGGAAGTGCGCTTCGCCCGTTGCGGTTCCTGATAACCGCGGGGCTGATTGCGCATCTGCTGGGGTAATTTTTGGTAGGTCGAAGGCGTGATCGCTTTCGTGACAGCCTTGTCCGTCGTGCTCAGCGTTTTGTTTGCGGTTTTGTTCGCAAGCCCCAAAATGCCGTTCGCCAGATTCCGCGCCGCGCCAATCGTGCCGCAACCGCTAAAAATCCCCGCGGCAAACACGACCCCCACTCCCACTGCTATCGACCGGACCCAGCGCATTGACCACCTCCCACACCCTGTGAGCAATTACGATACGGGATCACCCCACGGGCGTCAAGAATTTAGTTTCGCTCTACGTTGCGCACAAAGCGAAATTCATTTCAGGAGCGCGGGTTTCCAACCCGCGATTTTGCTGCCATCCCGAATCGCGGGTTGGAAACCCGCGCTCCATTGCCCGAATTCACCCGCCGTTACTAACTCACCCAGAGCGTTGCACCATGAAACCACGCACGGACAACTCCGCGATTTAACCCGTATTCGCTTTACATCGCAGGTCACACATTTCTCCCGCGCGCTGGATGCGGTGTATATGGAAATTAATTCAAGGGGTATTGATGGGTATTCGCAGTTTGGCGCGCAGCCTACTGCTGGTACGTCATGTTGAAGATGGTATCCGTGAGCCAGCGCCGGAAGGAATCGTTTTCCTTAAACTGCTTGAACAACTGGGTGTCGTCCCTCAGCAGTCCGGTGATAACGCCGTTCAAAGCCACGTCATGTTCGATTTTAGCGTTCTGTCGGTCCGAGTTCTTTTTGGCATTTTGGTAGGCTTGATTCGCCGACACCTTCATGGGTATTTCGTTCATGATTCGCTTTTCCATCCGGTCCGGATCGTCGAATAGTCCGCCGAACTGTTCATTGAACGCTTTGATGATATTCGACAGTTTGTCCATTTCCGGTTCGGGTTTACGGCCACCACCGGAAGCAGGTACCGGATCAATTTCCGCGTCGGCGTCAGGCAGCGCTATTGCAATCGTCGCTTTCTTTTCCGCGCGATAGCTGTCCATGTCAATCGATTCGAGGATTCCCCTCGCCAGGTCCACATCGTCAGGCGCCGGCAATTTTGGAATAAGGAAGTTCAGGAACGTCGAAAGCTTCTCCCACTCCTGAATCCCGTAAGGCAGTATCGTTGCGAGAAAACCGTACGTGCGCGTGAAAGCCTTCGCCTTGCCTTTGAAATCCACCTGGCCGTCTTCGTCCAAGTCAGTTTTGTAAATTGCGACGCAGGCATCCAGTATGGGATCGAGTTGGTCACGTTCGGCATCATCGAAGTATAGCTCCACGAACATTTCGATTTGTTCCGGCGCGTAAACCTGATGGTTGTCCAAATCTGCTTTCAACTCGTGAAGCTTATTGGGGTCGGTCTCTTTGCTCAAAATGGTCGTGCGGTAATATGGCGCAAAGGCCGCCTCAATCGTGTCGGTGTCGTTCTGGAAATCGAGCACGAACACATCGTGTTTGTTCGGGCACGAGCGGTTCAGTCGGGACAAGGTCTGCACGGCTTTAATGTTGGAGAGCGCCTTATCCACATACATCGTGTGCAACAGCGGCTGGTCATATCCCGTCTGGAATTTCTCGGCGCAGATTAGAAAGCGATACGGGTCCTCTTGAATCTTATCCGCGATGTCGTTGCTTGCAAACCCATTCAATTTGGACTCGCTGGTTTTCTCGCCGTCGTATATGGGTTGACCGGAAAATGCGACGATGGCTTTGTACGGGCTTTTAATTTCCGCGAGGTATGCGCGAAAAGCGAAAAAGTATTGAATCGCGCGCTTAATGCTTCCCGTCACGACCATTGCACGCGCCTGTCCATCGATCTTGCGTTGGCCAATTACCTGTTCGTGAAAGTGGTCCACCATAATCTCCGCCTTGTCGCGGATGGCTTTCTTATGCCCCTCGATGTAGCGCCGCAGTTTCTTGCGCGCCTTTTTCACATCGAACAGCGGATCGCCCTGGATCGTCTTTGCCAGACGGTAATAACTTTCCACCGGCGTGTAGTGCTGGAGCACGTCGAGGATAAAACCTTCCTGGATAGCCTGTTTCATCGTGTAGCCGTGGAACGGGCGATGTTTCACCTCCCCACCCTCAGTAAAGGCCAACCCAAAGATTTCCAGCGTCTTGTTCTTTGGCGTGGCGGTGAACGCAAAGTAGCTCGCGTTGCGCAGCAGTTTCCGGGATTCGATGATCCGGTTGATGTAGTCCTCGGTGGACTCGTCTTCCTGTTCCGCTCCGTTTTCGGATAGCGCCATGCTCATCGCCGACGCCGTACGACCGCCCTGGCTCGAATGCGCCTCATCGATAATAATCGCGTATTTCTGTCCCCGGTGCTCTTCCCCAATTGTATCCAGCACGTAAGGAAAGGTCTGCACCGTGGAAATAATGAGCTTCTTGCCGTCTCGCAAAAATTTGGAAAGTTGTTCCGTTTTCGAGGTGCCCCCTCCCTCTCTCACCGCGCCGATGATGCTGCCGACCTGCGCAAACCCTTTGATTGTTTCGCGGATCTGTTTGTCCAAAATCCTACGGTCCGTGACGACGATGATGGAATCGAAAATTTCCTTCTTTCCTTTTCTAAGTCCGATGAGTTGGTGCGCGAGCCACGCAATCGAATTGGATTTTCCGCTGCCCGCGGAGTGCTGAATGAGATACCGTTTTCCCGCGCCGTGTTGCGCCACGTCCGCCAGCAGCTTTATCACCACATCAAGCTGGTGATAGCGCGGAAATATCTGCTCGGTTTTGGTCTTGCCGGTCTTCGGGTCCAACTCCTCAACAATCTGGGCGTAATTCTCGATGATATTTGTGAGCTGTTCCGGCACCAGAATGTTTTTCCACAGGTAGTCGGTTTTGATCCCCTTCGGGTTCGGCGGATTCCCCGCGCCGTCGTTCCACCCTTTATCAAAAGGCAGGAACCAAGAATCCTTCGCCATGCCCTTCTTGCCCTTGAGCGCGGTACACATCGCCACCCGCTGATCATCCACCGCGAAATGCACGATGCACCGGCCAAACTCGAACAGGGTCTCGCGCGGGTCGCGGTCGCGTTTGTATTGTTCAATCGCGTCTTCGACGGTCTGTTTGGTCAGGCTGTTTTTCAGTTCAAACGAGGCCACCGGCAGCCCATTGATGAACGCGCACAGGTCGAGCGCGCGCTTCGTCTCGTCCCGGCTGTAGTGCAGTTGCCGGGTGATGGTGAACCGGTTGGCCGCGTTCCGTTCGACGGCCTTTTCGTTCTCGGGCGAAGGCGTGCCATAGAACAGATCGAAATTCAGCGGACCGTGCTTGATCCCGCGCCGCAGCACATCGATCACACCGCGCCGCGTAATCTCCCCTTGCAACCGCGCAAGGAACTTTTGAGTGGCGATGCCGTCGTGGCGTTTGTAGTCCGTATTTCCGAGTTTTGCGTATTCGTCGGGTTGGGTGGTTTGAAGGAAGGCAAATAACTGTTCCGTATCCACGGCGTAGGCGCGGTCATAGGATGTCGGGGTGCCCGCGCGCCAACCGTTGCCACCGATGGACGACACCCCTTCGGTGACTTCGCCGGTTCCCACAGAAAAAAAGCCGTCCGACCCGGTCATGTGTCGGATGATCAGGCTTTCGAGGCCTTTTTCGGTGGTGTCGGTGGGCATTATTTTGCTGTCCGGGTACCTTACATCTAATGTTTCGTATCAACCGCGGCGCTTGGGATATCTATGGGGAATTCCTTGTCCTCATAAGTCTCTATCAGCATCACAAGGAATTCCAGCTCGTCCCCTTCCGGGGTATCAAGTTCTGCATCGAAGATTGCGTCCAAGCGCGCGAGTGCAGCTACATGCTCGGCTTCGGTTTTTATGCGTCCTTCTATCATTTCATGGCGTCCCTGTTGATTCTATTAATCTGTACGATAGAATACAGAAATAGTGAATTAAGGTACCTGCTAGCCCCCAACCTCCGCAAGGTCAGCGTCGTCGAAGTCTTCTATCGGTTCAATCGCGGAAGTATCGGGGGATTCCGTAGGCAAATCGGGCAATTTCGCCGCCGCCTCGCGCACGTCCAACTTGCCCGTCACGATGTCGGCGGTCAGGCGGGTGCGGTATTCCTGCATAAAGGCGATTTCGCGTTCGGTGCGAGCGATGGCCATGTCCGTATATCTTGTTTCGAAATTTATGGACGTTACAATTCGCTGTTGCTCCTCCACTGTCGGAATAGAGATACGAAAGTTTGCGACTATTTCACAATTGAGCGCTTCTTGATTTCCGCCGCGTCCCAACTCTCGAAGATCGCTATAGAAGGCCGTAAGGAATGCAAGCAAATATTCACCAATAACCTCACTGCGAGGAATAATTGCGGCAAGATTCTGATTTATGCACGCGTTGATTCCTAAAAGTGCAGACTTCCCTCTAGTTTTTCCTTGCCCAACCAATCCGACTATGACTGCACCTTTTGGAACGATTGAAATTGAGCATTCCTGTAATGCCTGATCTGTCACAAACTCGGTCGCAGATTCGACAACATAATCGTTGACTCTTGTGCTGGGCAGCCACGGAATTGTCCCACAATGCCAATAGGAAGGTTTGTTACGGCTTGGGGTGGAGCCATTGAATATTCTTGAAATTCGTCCTAATCGTTGTACGATCCAGTGCCTCGGAATATCCCCCAGCCAGGGCACGCCGGACGGCTTTAGTGGAACATCGGGGTTGAGGCCGCGGGTGACGGCGCGGTGGATGATGGCCTGTTTTTGTTCCTTCAGCAGCCCGATCAGTTTTCGTTTGGCGCGGATGAACGCGTCGATCTTCCAGTTCATGTGGTCGAGAAACCGCACGATGGCGGCTTGTTCGTCGAGCGGCGGGAGCGGTGCTTTGAGACTCGCAAAAATTCCCCGCTGAATCGTTTTACGAAGCCCTGTGTAGAACGGCTTCATAAGTTTTCCTTCGTCAACGAAGAGATAGTAATGGTAAAGAAATCGTGGGTTGATTAGTCGCCGGGGAGTGAACACATCGTAAGCGCCTGTGATCATTCCCTTTTGATTCGATATACCAACGGCGCGTGGCGTCTCATCAATATCGAAAAGGCAGAACACAAAGTCGTTCGGCCTGACTACCTTGTACGTGTTAAATTGTGCTGGGAACTTTCCCTTCGGGTTTTCCATATCGCGTGCAATGATTCCACGCAAGGTCAGTGAAAGGAGTTTATAGCTGGACGCGTTTTCGCCAACTACCTGCCGTTGTTCCTCCATTAAAGCGCGGTTGGGTGCCATACTCCAATGTTTTGGAATGGCTTCGAGCCAAGGCAAGCCAGACTCCTTGTATTCCGGATATGGTTTGAGTCCCTCGATCATGCGCGGGCTCTTTATGTTTTCTTCGTCGTGCGCGGTGTCGGAAGCGCCTTGTCATCTTCCGACGGTGCAAGCAACTGATAGAACTCGTGGAGCTTGGCGCGTAACAGTTTTTTATCCGGCAACTGCGTTTCGTATTCCGCGATCATGGCCGGGGACAGCGAGCGGCTTAATGCGTATTCGACGACTTCGCTGTCTTTGGTCGCGCAGAGGAGCAGGCCGATGGCGGGATTTTCGTGCGGCTTCCGGTAATGGCGGTCAAGGGCTTCGAGATAGAAATTGAGTTGGCCGAGATGGGCCGGTTCGAAGCGTGCCGCCTTGAGTTCGATGGCGACTAGGCAGTTCAGCCCGCGATGGAAAAACAGCAGGTCAAGCGCGAAATCCTGTCCGCCGACCTGGATGGGATATTCCGAGCCGATATAGCAGAAGTCGCGGCCCAGTTCCGTCAGGAACCGGCCGAGATTGCGGATCAGTGCGCCGTGCAGATCGGACTCGGAATGGACATCGGAAATGCCCAAAAATTCGAGGACATAGGCGTCTTTGAAGACATTCAGGGCCTCGGGGTGCAATTGTCTCACCGGTGGCGAGACTTTTGGCGGATTGAGGACGGTGCGCTCAAAACGAGCGCTTCGAAATTGTCGCTCCAGTTCGCGACTGGACCATCTTTCGTGTATGGCCAGCCGGATATAGAACTCGCGTTCTTCGTCCCTTTTTGCATAGCCCAAGATGAGCATATGGTGCGTCCACGGCAATTGTCTCAGCAGTGCCGAGACAATTGGGTTGCCGCGGTACGTCTCATAGAACTGCCGCATTCTGAACAGGTTAGGACGGGTAAAACCCCGAAGTCCCGGCTGGGTTTTCGCGATGTATCGGGCGAGATGTTCGATAACGCCATCTCCCCATTCAGCAGACTCGATCTTGCGGCTGATGTATTCGCCGACCTGCCAATAGAGCGTCACCAGTTCGGAATTGACGGCTTGAAAGGTGCGCTCCCGGGCCGACTGGATGAGGTCCAGCACTTCGGTGAACGCGCCGTCTAGGGGG
>Ga0163150_10010506_pt1 | contig 10015 bp, 7 predicted proteins | sample OliLakLV19P2IB_FD_148628 | JGI IMG/M metagenome (GOLD analysis project Ga0163150, IMG submission 148628) | Freshwater microbial mat bacterial communities from Lake Vanda, McMurdo Dry Valleys, Antarctica - Oligotrophic Lake LV.19.P2.IB | ecosystem: Environmental > Aquatic > Freshwater > Lake >...
ACGACGAGACCACGAACGTCGACACGATCGGATCGACGACGAGCGGCAGGGTCGCGTCTTCGACGAACTCCGCCGGCACCGCGATGACGATCTGGTCCGACGTGAGCGTCGAGGTCAGCGCCAGCCTGCGGCCGGCGGCGTCGATCGCGGTCGCGCGCCCGTAGCGCACACCGCCCATCTCGTTCGAGAACGTGAAGCCGTCCTGGGAGAGAGCAGCCGCGAGCGACGAACTCCAGTCGAGCCGCAGCTCGATCGCTCCGCGCCGCGGAAGCTCGTCGAAGCGGAACGATTGTTCGGCGGACTCGAGCGCGAACTGCCAGCGCTCGACCACCGTGCCGTGGTCGATCGCCACGGCGTCGCCGACGCGCTGCGGGTCACGGCCCTGCAGGTCGAGATCGACGCCTCCGACGGAAGCGGAGGCGAGCGACAGGTGCAGCGGGTAGTTGACGGGTGCCTGCGCGCCGAGTCCGGGCACGTACGCGGCTCCGTCGTTGCGAACCTGCGCCTTGTAGGTCCGCCCACGCACCCAGATCGTCCCGTCGCCCGGCTGGTCGAACGCCAGCGGTCGCACGCGCGCCGCGGAAGCGTGGGATGGTGTCGTGGGCGTGGCGCCGCGCGGCCCGGCTCCGACGGGCGGAGCGATGAGGGTCAGCGCGAGCAGGGCAGCGAAGCGCAGCATGGGGGAGCTCCTTCGAGACCCTGCCACTTCAACGCAGGTCGCGGAGGTCCGCCAGGGGTCCGCCGCGCTCGCTCCGCGGGAATGGAGCCGGGCCGCGGCGCCAGGAGCTGCACCGCGGCCCGACCTGCGTTCCGATGCCGACCAGAGGCGGAGCTTGCGGAGCCTCTGCGCGCCGCGCGCGCATCCGCGCGGCGCCACAAGAATGGAGGAGCCCGTACGATTGGTTCTCATACGGGCTCGCGCGCCGCGCGCGCATCCGCGCGGCGCCACAAGAATGGAGGAGCCCGTACGATTGGTTCTCATACGGGCTCTCGCGCCGCGCGCGCATCCGCGCGGCGCCACAAGAATGGAGGAGCCCGTACGATTGGTTCTCATACGGGCTCTCGCGCCGCGCGCGCATCCGCGCGGCGCCACAAGAATGGAGGAGCCCGTACGATTGGTTTTCATGCGGGCTCTCGCGCCCGGTGCCGCGACGGAAGGCCGGCCCGTGCCGTCCGTGCCGCGCCGTGACGGCGCGGCACGTTCGTTCACGTCACGGACTCCAGATCACGCGCAACCCGTGCGTCAGGTTGAACGTCGACGCCGTGCAGAAGTTGGCCGCGTTGCGGTACCAGACCTGGTAGTTCCGCGTCGCACCCGCGGCCGGGATGTTGCCGCGCACCGAAATGCTCTGGTCGCCCGGTCCGGGATAGCTCGACACGCCGCCCTGGTTGGCCTTCGTGCCCAGCCGCAGGATCGAGCCTGACGTGCAGCGCAGGCCGTCGCCGAACGAGACGCCGTTGCCGCCCGCGTCCTGGTTGTTGCCCTGGAAGTAGAGCGCCGACGAATTCGGCATCCCCGCTCCCGTCAGCACGAGCGTGTCCGCGGCGACGACCGCCGAGCCGCTGGCCGACAGCGTCCCGCCGTGGCCCAGCGAGCTGGCGCAGCCTTGGCCGGGCGGCGCGAAGTTGCCGCACGGGCACGGGTTCCCCGACCCGTCGCCGAAGCAGTAGGCCGTCGGCGGCGGAGCGCACACGAGACGGCCGACGCGGAAGGCGTCGATGCCGGCCTCCACGATGCTCGCCGTGCCGCCGTCGTTGGCCGTGAACCGCAGGCGCATGAAGTTGGTCAGCCCGACGCCGGCCGCGGTCACCTCCTGGGCCGTGATCGTGTGGTGACGCCAGCCGGTGCTGTCGGAATCGTGCACGGCGATGCTCGTCCACGGTCCGGCCGCGGAGTTGGGGCTGATCTCGACCAGGATCCGGTCGGTCCCGTCCTCGTTCGTCAGCGCCAGGTAGTAGTCGTACTCGATCGTGCCGTAGGCCGAAGTGAGCTCGAACGAGCTGCCCTCGAGCCGCACCGCGCCGTTGTCCACGTCGGTGTTGCCGGTCTGGTTCTGCGTGAGCCAGCATTGCCCGCTGGCGTCGGCGTCGGACGTCGGATCGTAGTCCCAGCCCGGGTCGTTGACAGGCACGCCGCGTTCCCACTGGCCGCTCGTGGCGCCCAGGTTCGTCGGGAACCAGCCCATGTCGGTCTCGAAATCGTCGTAGAGCGTCGTGATCCCGCCCGTGACGACGAGCGCAGTGAACGACGTGGAAGGCGCCGTCACAGGGTCGGCGACGACGCCCGTGTTGCTGTCCACCGTGACGTAGTAGTGGACCTCGTCGAGGCACGAGGCCGCCGGAATCGTGGCGTCGTAGTGGTTCGGCGACGTCTGCGTCATCGGGAACGTCGCGAAGCCGCCGGCGTTCACGGCGACGTGCAGCTGTCCCGTGTTGGGGGTCGGGACGACGGCGCCCAGGCCGAGAACCTCGACCTGGAACGTGGTCGTCTGGCCCGGGAGCAGCTGGACGGGTTTTCCGTTCGGGTACCTGAAGACGATCCCGTTCGGCATGTCGAACCCCTCGACGATGCCCGTCGTCGTCGATCCGGAGGGCGAGGTGGCGCTGGCGCCCATGCCGCGCTTGGCGAAGCCGGTCCACAGGTCCGTCAAGTTCGCGCCGCCGCTCGCGACGAGGTCGGCCTGCAGGATCGCGTCGCGCGCCTCCAGGAAGTTTGGTGTTCCGGGCGACAGCTTCAGCCCGTCGACGACGAGCCGCAGGATCAGGTCGTTGCCGACCGCGTGGCCGTACGTCGCGATCAGGTTCGCACGCGCTTCCCACAACACGACCGCCCACACCTCGCCGACGTTGTGCACCTCGTCGGCCGTGTTGCCGATCAGCGAGCTGCGCGGGACGCCGGGGGGGTAGCTCTGCTGGCTCGGATCGATGTCGGCGTACGTCTGCGGGTTCTTGCTCAGGTCCGTCGACGTCGGGAAGCGGCGGATGCCGAAGTAGTAGTTGTCCACGTAGCTGCCGCCGAGCTGGTAGGTGGTCCAGCCGCCGACCGTGTAGATGCCGGCCGCAGGATCGGAGGGTTCCGAGCTCATGGCCATGCCGACGAAGTCGCCCCAGCCCTCGCCCATGCCGCCGGCCTGCTCGCCGAAGGCCTGCCCGTCGAGCAGACGGATCGACGTCCCGTGCGTGAGCTCGTGGTAGACGATGTCCGCGTCGAGGTCGCCGTCGCGGTCGGGCGCGGGTCCGTCGAACACGTACATCTGCACGCGGCCGCTCGTGCCGTCGATGCCGCTCGTGCCGCTCCAATTGGCGTTGTTCGTTCCGGAGCCGTCCTGAACGTCGGCTTGGACGCGGTCGCCGCCCAGGCCCTGCCCGGAGAAGTTGATGTCCTGGAAGTTCTTCGCGGCCTCGTCGAAGCCGAGCTGCATGAACTTGTCGTGGTACTTGTTCGACAAGTAGAAGAACTGGACGACGGCGCCGGGCCGGTAGGTCGTGGGCGCCTGCGTCGTGTCGACGAGGAAGTCGAACGTCCGCGCCGGCGTGCCCGACGGACGCGGCAGGTCGGGCAGGTTGTCGGCGTTCAGGTCGAGGTGCGCGTCGACGTTGTTGCCGATCGTCTCGTTGACGTTGTCGTCGATCCAGTGGTTCGGCGACCACGGCAGGACTTGCGCCGCGGTGATCGTCAGCAGGCTCTGCGGCACCGTCGGGAACTGGAACCCGTTCGGCGTCGGCGTGCCGGGCGTGCCCGGGGCCGGCGATTCGGCGGTGAAGACGCGCATCGTGATCGACTGCGTGCCGCCCATCGCAAAGCACAGTCGGTTCGTCCGACGCAGGATCTGCCCGTCGGTCGCGTCGACCGTGACCTCGTAGGTGTTGCCGATGCCGATCTCGGGGATCGCCACGAGCCAGGCCGGACGCAGGTCGCCGCGGCCCCGCGGGAAGTACACGAACTCGCTCGTCAACGGCTCGTCAGCGCGGAAATCGGGCGATCCGACCCAGACGCGCGCCTGCGCGGCGCCTTGCGGCTGTCCCGCAGGCTCGGGCGGCGTCGTGACCACGATGCCGACGCTCGCGGCGGCGCGCAGCACGGCGTCGAAGTCGGCCAGACGCGCAGCCGGCGGCTGGAAGTCGCCGTCGGGACGCGGCAGCAGGGTCGAGCTGACGTTGACGAGCTCGCCGCGAGCCGTGAGGTTCGCGCGCAGCTCGCAGTCGACGATGCGCACGCCGCGCAGGCGCTGCTTCCAGGTCAGGTGGCGCATCCCGTTGTGGGCCGTCTCGAAATCGCGCGTCAGCTCGGCGCTCACGAGCTCGCCCGGCGACACCTCGAACAGCCCGCGGTACTCGTCCAGGAACCCGCGCACGACCTGGTCGGCGGCGGCCTTGCCCCGGGCGTGCGGCGGAGTCAGGAACATGCGCGTCGAGCGCACGAAGTGCGGCGTGCCCAGCACGTCGTGCGTGTCGACCGCGACACCTTGCACGTGCAGTTCCAGGCGTCGCAGCGCCGCCTCGCGCGCGAGCCGCGCCTGCGGCGTGCGCTCGCGCTCGAGCGCCGCGCGCACGAACGGCAATGCCTGGCCGTCGTCGTCCCGGCGTGCGTCGAAGTCGGTCAGCGGCACCGGCTCGGTCACCTGCGACGTGCGGAACAGGTGCGGATCGAATTGGGCCTGGGCGTCGGACGCGAATGCGGCCAGCGCGCAAGCGCCGAGCACGAAGGCGTGGCGTTGCATGGGGACTCTCTTCTCGAGGGAGAGGGGGGAAAACAGGGGAGCGGGTCCCACCTCACGAGTACCCGAACCCGGCCGTGCCGGGAACTGTGAATCACCCGGTTCCGGGCCGGTTTTGCGCTTCCGGCCCCAGCAGGTCCCGCAGTTTGTCGTTCTTGAGGCGGGAAGCGTCGGCCTGCGCCGACATCCAGGTCTCGTAGCGCCGGCGCAAGGCCTCGTCGTGCGCGCCCAGGATCCGCACCGCGAGAAGCCCCGCATTCCGTCCGTTGGCGATGCCGACGGCCGCGACCGGGACGCCGGCCGGCATTTGAACGATCGAATAGAGCGAGTCGAGTCCGCGCAGGGAATGCGTCTCGATCGGCACTCCGATCACGGGCAGGCTCGTGTGGCTCGCGACCATGCCCGGCAGGTGCGCCGCGCCCCCCGCTCCGGCGATCACGACGCGCAGCCCGCGGCCCGCGGCTTCCTTCGCGTAGCGCGCCATGTCGTCCGGCGTGCGGTGCGCGCTGACGACGCGCACCTCGTGCGGCACGTCGAACTCGGCCAGCGCGTCCGCCGCGAGCTTCATCGTTCCCAGGTCGGAATCGCTGCCCATGATGATCCCGACGAGCGGGTTTCGGCCCTGCGCGTGCTTCGACTTCGTCGTCATCGGGTCGTCTCCTCCGGCTCGCCGAAGCGGATCGCGTCGGCCGCCGAGCGCGCCGTGGCCTCGGCCTCGGCCAAGGTCGCGCCGAGCGCGGTCACATGGCCCATCTTGCGGCCGCGCTGGCTGCGCGACTTGCCGTACACGTGGAGGCTGGCGCCGGCGATCGCCAGCGCGCGCTCGAGTCCCCGAGGGGTGCCCGAGCCCGGCCCGGCGCCGAGCAGGTTGACCATGCAGGCCGCCGGCGCGCGCAACGTCGCCGAGCCCAGCGGCCAGCCCATGACCGCGCGCACGTGGTTCTCGAACTGCGAGGTCGCGCAAGCCTCGATCGTGTAGTGGCCCGTGTTGTGGACGCGCGGCGCGATCTCGTTCACGAGCACGGTCCCGTCCGCCATCAGGAACATCTCGACGCCGAATGCGCCGACGCCGCCGATCGCCTCGACCGCCGCGCGCGCGATCGCCGCGGCCTTCGTCGCCACCGCCGGTGCGACGCGCGCCGGCGCGCGAACGATGCGGCAGATGTGGTCCGAGTTCTCGGTCTCGACGACCGGGTAGGCGCACGTCGCGCCGTCCTGGCCGCGCACGACGATCGCGGCCAGCTCCGATTGGAAAGCGCAGAATTCCTCGGCGTAGATTCGCTCCGGACCGCCGGCCAGACGCTTCCACGCGAGCACCACGTCGGCCGCGGACCTCACCGTCGCGTTGCCCTTGCCGTCGTAGCTCATCGTGCGGCGCTTCAGCACCATCGGCCAGCCGAGCGACTGCGACACGCGCGCAACGTCGTCCGGCGACTCGACCGCCTCGAAGCGCGGCAGCGGCAGTCCGGCGCGCGCGAACGTCCGCTTCTGCACCAGCTTGTCCTGCACGAGCGCGATCGTCGCCGCCGAGGGCCACAGCGGATGCCCGGCGCGCTCGACCGCGCGCAACGCCTCGGGCGACACGAACTCGTTCTCGAGCGTGACCACGTCGACCTCGCCCGCCAGCTCGAGCAGCTTGGCCGGGTCGTCGAGCTCGCCCTGGATCCAGCGCGTGTCGAGCGCGTGCGCCGGGAAATCGTCGGCGCGCTCCAGCACGACGACCTCGCAGCCGAGCTGCGTCGCGGCCTGCGCCGTCATCTTGGCCAATTGGCCGCCGCCGACGATGCCCAGGGTGGCCACGGTCGAGCGACGCGCGGGGGGGGACATCTCCGTCTGGCTCACGCGTGCTGCCATGGCGCGGTCGGCGGGCTCACGATCGCCACCATAGCGCGGCCGGATCGTCATAGCGCGGCCGGACCGTCATGGCGCAGCCAGATCGTCATGGCGCAGCCGGATCGTCATGGCGCAGCCGGATCGTCATAGCGCGGCCGGATCGTCCCCGGAAACGCACGTCTACTGCAGGACCGGCAGCACGCGGTGCGCCTGGATCGCGACGCGCTGCGCCACGCGCCCTGCGATCTCCGCGAAGCGCTGCGCCACGATCGAGCGCGGCGCCCCGACCACGACCGGCTCGCCCGCGTCGCCGCCCGCGCGGACGATCGGGTTCAGCGGGATCGTGCCGAGGATCGGAAAGCCGTGCTTCTTCGCCAGCTTCTCGGCGCCGCCCGTGCCGAACACGTCGACGACGGTCGCGAAGCGGCCCTCGACGTCGAGCGGCAGGATGACGTCCTCGGCGGTCAACAGCGGGCTGGCGCTGCTCAAGTGCACCCGCTGTCCCGGTTGCGCGCCCTCGACGCGCCCCTCGATCGCATACCCGGCCATGTTCTCGACGATGCCCAGGATCGGAACGTTGACCTGCTTGAACATCGAGACGGCCTTGTTGACGTCGAACGTCGACACGGCCTGCGGCGTCGTCACGAGCACCGCGCCCGTCAGCGGCACGATCTGCGCCAAGGACAACTGCGCGTCACCCGTCCCGGGCGGCATGTCGACCAGCAGGTAATCGAGCGGCCCCCAGGCGACGTCGCCCAGGAACTGCTCGATCAACTTGTGCACCATCGGCCCGCGCCAGATGACCGGCTTGTCCTCGTCGAGCAGGTAGCCGATCGACATCGTGCTCACGCCGTGCCGCACCTTGGGCGCGAGCTTGCCGTCCTTCGTCTGCGGCTCGCCCCCGAGGCCCATCATCATCGGCACGTCGGGCCCGTACACGTCGCAGTCGACGAGGCCGACCCGCGCGCCCGTCTTCGCCAGCGCGCACGCCAGGTTCACCGCCACCGTGCTCTTGCCGACGCCGCCCTTGCCGCTCGACACCGCGACGATGTGGCGGATGTCCGGGGCGATCTTGCGCGGCGGCCCGCTGGGTCCGTGCGACACGGCCGTCATCTCGATGTTCACGCCCTTGACGCCCGGGATGGCGCGCACGACCGCCTCGGCCTGCGCCTTGAGCTGGTCCTTCACGGGGCAGGCCGGCGTCGTCAGGTTGATCGTCGCCTTGACGATTCCGTCACACACCGAGCTCTGCGTGACGAAGCCGAGCGTGACGATGTCCTTGTGCAGGTCCGGGTCGTGGACCTGGCGGAGGGCATCGAGGACCTGTTCCTTGGTGACGTCGGGCATGGTTCTCCAGCGGGGGTCGAGCCCCGGATTCTAGCGCCCCGCGCTCACGTTCACGCGCGCCGCACGTTCTGAGAGGCCGAAAAAAAATCGATCGTACGGCCTCTCCGCTCCTGGTGGCGCCGCTCCGCAGCGCGAGAGACTTCGAATTCTTCTCAGTCTCTGAGGGGAAGGATCCCGGGCGCTTTGCGTCCACGATCGCGAGATAGGCCTCCCGGCACATCTTCCCGGCACATCTTCCCGGCACATTTTCCCGGCACATGCTGCAAACCATCTTCCTCCTGCTCGGGCTCCTGGCCGGCCACGTCGCCGACCCGGGCCAACCCTGCGAGAACGGGCCCTGCCCCGAGATTCCGCACCGTCCGGTCGTCGCCTGGACCGCGCCGCAGAGCCTGCGGGCGGACGAAATCCGGCTCTGGTCGCGCGGCGAGCGCCGTCCGGGCCAGCCGGGCGCGAGCGTGGACTTGACCTGGTGGCAGGCGACCCACGCGCCGCTCGTCATCGCTCCCGCGCCCGAGCGCCTGCTCGTCCTGCGCTTGCGTACCGCGCCGCGCTAACCTCGGGGCGTGGCGCCCCGCGCGGTCTGTCTCGTCTCCGGCGGCATGGATTCGGCCGTCGCGCTGGCCGAGGCGCGCGCGGCCGGGTTCGAGTGCTACGCGTTGTCGTTCGATTACGGCCAGCGGCATCGGTCCGAGCTCGAGGCCGCGCGGCGCGTGGCCGCGGGCGCGCGCGAGCACCGTGTCGTCGCGCTCGACCTGCGCGCGATCGGCGGCTCGGCGCTGACCGCTGACGTCGCGGTGCCCAAGGACCGGCCTCACGCCGCAATCGGCCAGGGCGTGCCCGCGACGTACGTGCCGGCGCGCAACACGATCTTCCTGTCGGTCGCACTGGGTTGGGCGGAGGTCCTGGCAGCGCGCGACATCTACGTGGGCGTGAACGCGCTCGACTACTCCGGCTACCCCGACTGCCGGCCGGAGTTCCTGCGCGCGTTCGAGGACTTGGCGCGCGTCGCAACGGCGGCCGGCGCGGAGGAGGGCGCGCGATTCCGCGTGCACGCGCCGCTGATGGAGCTCGACAAGGCCGGCATCGTGCGCCGCGGGCTCGAGCTGGGCGTCGATTTTGCGCTGACTTGGACGTGTTACGACCCGGTCGAGGTCGCCGGCTCGCGCGGCGTGCTGGCGTGCGGGCGCTGCGACGCGTGCTGCTTGCGCTTGAAGGGCTTCGCCGAAGCCGGCATCCCGGATCCGATCGCCTACGCGCCGAGAAGATAGACTCGATCCATCATGGGGCCGAGGCAGTCGCAGGCGCGCGTGAGGATCGCGGCCATCCTCACCGTCACACTCGCCGCTACGGGCACCCTCGCACTGGCCGCCGCAGGATTCGCATTCGCCCGAGCGTGTGGTCCGGGCGGGGATGGTGTGTTGGCTCGTTTCGATGCGCCCGGCGGTGAGACCGTTCTCGTGATCCAGGAGTGGCAGGACTGGGCCGAGCCCTACACCGTGTCCTTGTTCGTGAGAACCCCTGAGGGGCCGAGAAAAAATCGATCGTACGGCCTCTCCGATCCTAGTGGCGCCGCTCCGCGGCGCGAGAGACTTCGAATTCTTCTCAGTCCCTGAGGGGCGATGGGGGTGGTTCTACATCGACCACCAGAGTTGCCGTCTGCGAAACGTCGTCATCCATCCCGACGCCGATGGGAGTGGTGTCACACTGAGTTCCGGTGGCAGCGAGCTCGCGCAGTACGACATCATCGGCGCCACGTTCTCACTCCTCGACGAGAGCGGACGGGTCGTCCGAACGTTGTCCTCGCCGCAAGAGTGGAGGGACCCGTCCGCTCGGCATCTGCGCTGAGAGGCCGAGAAAAAATCGATCGTACGGCCTCTCCGATCCTGGTGGCGCCGCTCCGCGGCGCGAGAGACTTCGAATTCTTCTCAGTCTCTGAGCCCGGATGATTCACGAAGCCCTCGGGTGGGCGTGCTGGCGGCAGCCGCTGCCAATCGAAGCGACCGCCGGCCAGCTTCGGGGCATCACCCTCGCCGTGCGCCGAGTCGGCGCTGGGATGAGAGACGGTCGCGCTGCTGCCGGGTCTCACGACAGAACTTGATTCGGCAGAGATTCGCGAG
>Ga0163150_10010507_pt1 | contig 10014 bp, 7 predicted proteins | sample OliLakLV19P2IB_FD_148628 | JGI IMG/M metagenome (GOLD analysis project Ga0163150, IMG submission 148628) | Freshwater microbial mat bacterial communities from Lake Vanda, McMurdo Dry Valleys, Antarctica - Oligotrophic Lake LV.19.P2.IB | ecosystem: Environmental > Aquatic > Freshwater > Lake >...
ATTCAAGACATTCCTGGTGGATACGTCATTCGCCCCGGGCAAGTACAAGCTGCGCGTGCGCGAGAACAAGATGGTCGAACTGACACATGCGGACGGCAGGACGGTTCAGACTGCGCAGGTGGGTGCCATGATCGGGAAGCCGCTGGGTTTCAATTGGCAGCCCAGCAAGGCGGCGTTGCGACCCGGCCGCGAAATTTCGTTCGAGGTGATGACGTTCCGAGATGCCGCCAAGCGTCTCGACGAGCAGCTGACCGTGCAGATGCCGAATACGACGTTCATGCAGATCACGCTCAAGGGCAAGACTGCGGATGGTGTGGCGAACACCGTGAACGCCATGGCGAACCGCTTTCTCGCGGTTGCGAGCAACCTGAAGAAATCGCAGCTGGTACAGGTGCGCGATGTTCTGTACACGCAGCTGGAGGAAGCGAAGAACAACCTGTCGGGTTCCGAGCATGAGCTGTTCGATTTCCAGGTAGCGACGATCACGGAGCCCACATCGACGGCGTCTCCGATCGCTCCTGGTCTGGCGGCAACGGAAGCGCCGATCATGCAGCAGTACACGTCACTGCGCGCGCAGCGCGGTGTTCTGGAGCAGGAGCGCAATGCCATCAAGCGGATTCTCTCGGGCGCGGCCGAGGATAGCCTTTCGGTCGATGCGATGGTGTCCGTTCCCTCGGTTGCACGTGCTCCCGAACTGTCGGCCGAGCTGTCGAACCTCGTGACGCTGCGGGCCCAGAAACGCGCACTGCTGAGTAACTTTACGGAGACGCAGAAGGACGTTGTGGCGGTGCAGAAGCAGATCGAACAGATCGAGAAGACCGCCATTCCATCACTTGGTACAGCGATGCTTGTCGATCTGGACTCGAAGGCACGTGTACTGGACGAGCTGATTGCACAGACTGAGCTGGACCTGCAGCAGATACCCGGACGTACGATTGCGCAAAGCCGCCTGTCCCGAAGCGTCGGCCTCGCGGCGGAGATGTATAACTCGCTGCAGTCGAGCTACGAGCAGGCGCGCGTCGCTGCTGAAACGGCAGTGCCGGACGTCCAGATCCTGGACTACGCTCAACCACGCGGCCAGCCCGCAGGCAATCCCTTGTACAAGTTCCTGTTCCTGGGGCTGGTCGTGAGCCTTGGAGCAGGGATCGCTCTCGCGATCCTGATCGATCAACTGGATCCGCGTTTCCGGTATGCGGACCAGGTCACACGTGATCTGAGACTCACAATCGTGGGTGTGGTACCGAACCTCGTAACGCGCAAGCGGGCATTCGCAGCGGCAGATGACAGCGCAAAGGTCGTCGAAGCGCTACGCGGAATTCGATTGAACATTCTGCATGCATACGGTGCGGCCGGTCCAATTATGCTGACGATCTCGAGCCCGGGCAGCGGCGATGGCAAGACGTTCATCACATCGAACCTCGCACTCGCTTTCGCCGACCTCGGCATGCGAACGCTCGTTATCGATGGTGACACGAGGCGTGGCGAGTTGCATCGCCTTTACGACGCGACGCGCAAGCCAGGGCTCACCGATTATCTTGGCGGTGCTGTGCCGATGGAAGCCATCGTACGTCGCACACGATTCCCTCTCGTGGATGTCATTCCAGCCGGCAGTCGCAGGCCGGACGCGCCGGAACTCCTGTCGTCGCCGCGCATGGGCGACCTGCTCGCCTACATTCGCGCGGAGTATCAGGTCGTGCTGATGGATAGCCCGCCGCTCGGCGCCGGTGTGGATCCGCTCGTGCTCGCAACGCTATGCGGCAACATGGTGATCGTGATGCGCACTGGTCGTACAGACCGCACGCTGGCAAGTGCGAAGCTCGAGATGCTGGACCGACTTCCGATCCGCGTTCTCGGCGCGATCGTCAATGGTCTCGACACGAGTGATGCCTATCGCTACTACTCATACTTACCCGGTTACGAGTCGGGATCCGAGGATGAGCAGACGCCTGAGGAGAAGACGGCAGATGCGCTCCTGCCCGTCTGAGTGTCGCTGATGCACAGCTGTTGAACGCAATACGCCGCCGGATCTGATGATCCGGCGGCGTATGTTATTCAAGTTTCCGTCCGCCGATCAGTTTGCCGCGTCAACCGTACGGTTGAAGAAGCGAATCGACTGACTGTCTCCGTCCGGTCCGCGCAACGCTTCCGCAGCCCGGATCAGCATCTCCGTGGGTGCGATCGATGCGTCCCGGAAATTGGGCACTGCATAACAGCCGATCCGCAGGTTCATTGGACGGTCGGGCTTTTCCTCCGCAGTCTCCATCGCACTGCGAATTCGCTCCGCCAGTCCGATCACGCCTTCGGCATCGGTATCCGGCGCCACAATGACGAATTCCGTAGCGCTCAAGCGTCCGATGGTGTCCGAGGCGCGTCCGGCCGCAGTGAGAGCCGCTGCGAGCGCGCGTACGGAAGTGGGCGACCAGCCCGCGGTCTGTGCGACCGCGGAGGGACGGCCCGCCAATGCGGGATCGGCTTCCGGCGACAGGACCACGCATGCGAGCGGCCTCTTGTGCCGCACCGCGACCGCTCCGATCTCCGAGATCCTGCGGAGCAGGCCCTGGGCGTTGTAGAGCCCTGTATCGACGTCCAGAAGGCCCTGATCCCGCGTCTGGTCGCCCGCGAGCTTCGCGCGCACCCAGCCGTCCAGACGAAGCAGCAATTCCTCGCCGTCCATCGGCAGGGAGCACGCATCCCAGGCGCCGGCGCGCAACGCAGCCAGCTTTTCGTCGCGCGGCCACGGACTCGGCGCGAGCAGGAGGATCGGCGTCGTCAGGCTGATCAGGTCCTGCGCGCGCAACGCGGCGGTCAGCTCGACGCCCGCTGTGTCCCGCAGGTCCTTGTCGATCACCAGCAGGTCGACAGACGTCTCCTTGACGCGCTGGATCGCCTGCGCGCCGTTGAAGGCGCGCAACACGGCAAAGCCGCGAGGCGAGAACAACGTCATCATCGAGAGCGACACCCATTCCTGACCGGTCACGATCAGGGCCATGGGCGGCCGCGGAAAAGCATTATCCAAGTTCGGCATCCAGTCCAGAGCGTAAATGGGAGAGTACGCGTACGACGCCTGTGCGGGCTTAACTGCACAAGTCATGCGCGCGCCGAACCTACGAAAAAACAACGAGTTACAGCATTTTTACAGATCCGGGACGTTGCATTGACGCGCATACTGCGGCATGAGAGCAACGGTTCATGCATCGATCCTACGTCGAGCCCGGTGCGGTGCACGTCCAGCAAACTGTTGCACGGCAGAGGCAGAAAAAACGGCTCGCCCGCCTGGACGCACCTGCGCAAACCCATGACGTACAACGAATTGGGGCTATTGTAACCGTACGGCCCTGAACTTGAAAGAGAGACGTCGAGCCAGATCAATACAGATCTGGCGAGCGGAGGCCAGTCCGATGAAGTGCACTGAATGCGGGCGCCCGGTTGTAAGGGATGCCGCCGGTTGCCCGTATTGTTGCGTTTGCGCCACACGCGAATGCGGTCCACCCTCGGACCTGGGGTCTGGCGGGCCGCTGTTGAATATGCTGCTGGTGCTGTCGAGCTTTGGCCTGTGCGCAGGTGGCCCGCCCCTGCTGAGGTCGGTTACAGGCCAAGGCTGATGCTGGACGATACAGTACCGCTGAATGCGCGAGTCTGTCATATTGAAGCCGTGCGGAGTCTCCGCGCGGCTTCATCGTTTGAGCACGGGGTGAGATGAGAAATCGGGCTGTTACGCTGATCCTGCTGTTGCTGACGGCTCCGGCTGTTGGAGCGGCGGCTCAGAACGCACCCGGCTGGGATCCCGGCGCGCCGCTGGCGACGCGGGCGGAACTCGAGGAGCTGATGCATCGCCTCGAGGAGACGTCCCGCTCGGGTACGTACAGTCCGACGATTCGCGAGCAGGCGGCGGAACAGGCGCTGCAGGTGAAGAAGCGGCTGGAAGATGGGGACATGCAGTTCAACGATGGGCTCATTTTGGACGTGAAGGGAGCGCCGCACGACTCGCTGTCGCGCACCTACCTGGTATCGCCACAGCGGCGCATTGTCATTTCCACAGTTGGCGAGGTCTCACTCGCGGGAATTCTGCGCTCGGAGCTGGAAAGCCACCTGACAAGTGAGTTTGCGAAGAGCCTGAGAGGTGCCACGGTCACGATGCGGGTGCCGATCCGTATCGAGATCGTCGGCGCAGTCACGAAGCCGGGTCCTACTTTCGTTCCGCCGGAGCTGCCGCTTCTCGAGGTCATCAACTCGGCGACTGGCGCGGGCGGAATCAAGGACGGCGCATCCCTGGACAACCTGCGCGTTATCCGAGGCGGCAAGGTTGTTCTCGACGGCAAGGAATGGAATTCTGCGCGCGAGCAGAACCTGACCATCGAGCAGATCGGGCTGCGCAACGGTGATGTCGTACAGATTCCGACGGCGACGGCCGGACTGTTCTCCAACGTGCGTCGTCTGGCCGGCGCGCTATCCGGACTCACATCGATTTTCCTGCTCGCGCGCCGTCTGGGCGTGCTCTGAGGCGGCCGCGGGCACAGCGGCTCTCCGCTGGGCTCGTTATCGCTGCACCGCATCATCCCGCCTGGTCCCGTCGATCATCATCCCTCCACTGGAAGAACCTTGCGCGCCCGCGCCGCAGCAACGAGCCGCGACAGCCGCGACGCTTCACGCACCAGCGCCCGACGTCCCCGCGACGTCAGCCGATAGTAACGCCTCCCTTCCTTCTGTCCCGCGCGCTCACGCGTCTCCTCGATCAGCGTATCCGCGCGCAGTCGCCGGATTGCGCCGTACAGCGTGCCCGGACCCAGGCGGATCGCCCCTGCCGTCTCCCGCTCCACCGCCTGCATGATCGCATACCCGTGCGCTGCGCCGTCGGAGAGCGCGAGCAGAATGTGAAAGACCTGTGGACTGAGCACGCAGTCGTCGGTGTCACGGTGCATAGCGGTCCTGCGTTGAGAGTAGGGAGAGTGTGAGTCGGGCGACGTCGCGCGATATATCGTATTGCGATATACAACGGGCGGCACATGGCGTCAACGGGCATGGTTATGAAACCTTGCATACCGGGGTGGAACGCATGATCTTACGAAGACGAAACAAGTGGACCGCATCGCATGGGGCGGTCGTGCAGCAGATGGGCAGCCGGTCCTCCCTGCCAGGGGGCTCTTGCCGAGGAGAGCGTGGATGTCGCAGGCCGTAGCACGTCCTGCAGCGAATGGACTGGTCCGGGCCCTTGTGCTGTCGCTGCTGGCCGCGGCGGTACCAATCGCCGGTGTTTTTCTATTCCCTGAAAGCCTGGAAGACTACGAAGCGCTGACGTGGCTGCTGCTGCTGGTGCCTGCCTTTTTGTGGGCATACCAGAAGAGCTGGCGCGGCATTGCGACAGTGCTTGCTGCGGGCATGGCGGTGCTGTCGATCACGTACGCCGTTTCCGAGTTTACGGGCGGGGGCATCCCCGACCTGATGCTGGCGGTGGTCGTGGTGTTCGTCCTGATCACGCTTGGTATCGGGTTGTTCGGGGAGCGAGTTGGCCGGGCGACGTTTGATGCTGCCGCGGAAACGCTGGCGTTGCAGGACCTGCTGACGGGACTTCCGAACCGCCGGCATGCGGAGATGCATCTGGATCTGGAGTTCGCGGCGGCGGAGCGCGGACGGCCGCTGGCCGTGATCCTGTTCGACGTGGACGAGTTGGAGGCATACAACGCGCAGAACGGCACGAGCGCGGGCGATGGTGTATTGAAGGGGTTCGCGACGTTGATGCGTCAGCATACACGTCGGATGGATCTTGCAGCACGCTACGGTCCGGATGAATTCGTGTCGGTGCTGGGTGGCTGCAATGAAGAAGGAGCGGTGATTTTCGCATCGCGGCTGCAGGAGCGGATGCGAGCGGCGGAGCATACAGTGACGCTGCCGACGGTGAGCGCAGGCGTAGGCTCTTACCGCCCCGAGATGACGTCGCCGGCGGAGGTATTGCGCGCTGCAGAGGAGGCTCTGGCGGCGGCAAAACAGGCCGGTCGCGATCGTGTGCGCGTGTACGGCAGGGCGCTGGAGATCGCGGACCGGGACACGTCGCGGGTAGCCGAAACTGAGCCATCGAGTGGAGCGCAGGTTCGTTTCGATGCGCCGGCGGAGACAGGCGAGGCAATTGGCGTTGGCCGGACAGCATTCCTGATGACAGCGGATCCGTCGGTACACACGCGGTTGACGACATTCCTTGGCCAGGAAGGCTTCCAGGTCGTGGAAGGAACCGCGCTTCCGGACACGATGGTCGCGCTCCAGAGCGAGTTCGATGTCGTGTTCGTGGACATTGCGCCACAGGCGGACACGGTTTTCGACCTGATACACGAGATCCGATCGCGTTCGCCGATGACGCGGGTGGTTGGCATCCCGCGGATGGACAGCGGCACGATGTCGCCGGAGATGCTGACGATTCGCGTGGACGGCCATTATGTAAGCAGCGCGGATGAGGACGTGCTTCGCCGGCAGGTGAGTGAGCTGATCCGGGAGCGCGACACGCTGTTGCATACGCAGCTTCGTCACCGACAGCTGTCGGACGAGCTTCGAGCGAAGGACCGTGAGGCACGGCTCGCGTTGGCGGCGAGTGAAGCGAAGTACCGTCAGGTTGTGCAGACGATCCAGGAAGTCATTTTCACAACGGATGCTGCGGGACTGTGGAGCTTCCTTAATCCAGCGTGGACTGCCATCACCGGTTTCAACGTCGAGGAATCGCTCGGCAGGCCGCTGTTCGAGTTCCTGGAGCAGGAAGATGCGCGCAACATGCGCGCACAGTTTCAGCGGCTGATGGCGACGCGGACACCGTACCTTCGCCACGAAGGCCGGTGGCGCACGCGTAACGGCACGCACCGGTGGATCGAGATGCGCCTGCAGGTCGGCTATTCGCCGAGCGGCGAGATCGAAGGGACATCCGGCGTGCTGGCGGATGTGACGGATCGGCGGCGCGCCGAGGATGCGTTGCGGCAGAGCGAGGAATATTTCCGCTCGTTGATCGAGAACTCCGCGGACATGATGGCCGTGCTGAATGCGGATGCGACGATCCGTTACGTGAGCCCCGCCACCGAACGAGTGCTCGGCTGGAAGCCCGAAGAATGGATCGGTGCCGATGCACTTTCGCGTCTGCATCCCGACGAATTGACAGCAGGTCGTGCGATCCTGAACGAGTTGCAGGATGAGTCGGGCGGCACCCGCACGGTCGAGGCGCGGCTGCGCCATGCGGACGGCAGCTGGCGGCAGCTGGAGGTCACGTGCCGCAACCTGCTGCTGACACGCGGCGTGGAAGGCTTCGTGATCAATGCGCACGACGTCACGGAGCGGCAGAGGGCGGAGCGCGCACTGCGCGAGAGTGAAGAGCTGCTGCTGCGTACGCAGAAGATGGATGCCATCGGCCGTCTCGCCGGCGGCGTCGCGCATGACTTCAACAATCTGCTGACCGCAATACAGGGACATTCAGAACTGCTGCTTGCTGATCTCGACGCGGACAGCCCAGTGCGCCCCGACCTGCACGAGATACGCGACGCCGCTGGCCGTGCGACGTCGCTAACGCGCCAGCTGCTTGCGTTCAGCCGCCGCCAGGTGATGCAGCCACGCGTGCTCGATGTGAACAGCGTTGTGCATGACATGGAGAAGATGTTCCGCCGCGTGATTGGCGAGGACATCCAGCTCGTCACGGAGTTGATGCCTGCGGCCGGATGCGTGCGTGCCGACCCTGCGCAGATCGAGCAGGTGCTGCTCAACCTGATCGTGAATGCGCGCGATGCGATGCCGCGTGGCGGGCGGGTAACGGTCGCTACGTCGCGACACGAAGTCGACAGTGTCGAATCCGTGGAAGGAGAGCTGGCTGCGGGCAGCTATGTAGAACTCACGGTGCGCGATACCGGTGTCGGCATGGCGGAAGCCGTGGCCGCGCACGCGTTCGAGCCATTCTTCACGACAAAGGCGCCCGGCCAGGGAACAGGCCTCGGGCTGTCTACTGTTTATGGTATTGTGAAGCAGAGCGGCGGACACGTTTCGCTGACCAGCAAGCCGGATGCGGGAACGGAGATCCGGGTGCTGCTTCCGCACCTCGAGGAAAGCGCGGAGCCTGTAAAAACGGAGCCCATGCGTGCCGCCACGACACGGTCGAACGGCATGGAAGTGGTCCTGCTCGTCGAGGACGAGAAGGCGGTTCGAGACCTGACACTGCGCATCCTGAAGCGTCAAGGGTACCAGGTCATCGTCGCATCAAACGGGCGCGAGGCTCTCGAGCTGCTGCAGAAGGAAACGGGACGCATCGACCTGCTGTTGACCGATGTCGTGATGCCGGAGCTGAATGGACAGGATCTGGCGGAACGCGTGCGTGCCGCGCGCCCCGGGATCCCTGTCATCTTCATGTCAGGCTACAACGAAGAGGCGGTCCTGCGGCACGGTGTCCTCGCCGCAGGCACTGCGTTCATCGAGAAGCCGTTCTCACCGGCCGGACTCGTCGAGCGCATTCGCGCTACGCTGGACGGTCAACCGCCGCCACCGATTTCAGAATAGTTTCAGAACACCAATCCGAGTGCGATGGCAGCGCGGTCACCAAAGGTGGCCGCGAAACGGATTGTCATTCCGTTGAATGGACCGCCGCCATTCATGAAGTACAGATCGAGACCGACATCGGCTGCAATGCCAAGGGCCAGGTCGCGTTCGCTGATGGTATTGAAGAAACCATCGAGCGTGATGCGCGGCGTGATGAATGGAGTGAAGCGTGCGGTCTCCGCCTGAAAGCTGTGCGCTGCACTCAGGCCGAGCGGCACACTCAAACGAATGCCTTCGCGCACGCCGTCGTCGATGGCAAGACCGGCGCCGAATACCCAGTCGATGTCGAGCGGGAAGTCATCCGAGGAACGATTTACAGAGCCCGAATAGTCGACGCCGCCGGAGAGCGCGATGCCCTCGCCGCCGGAGCCTTCCGAGATCGCGCCGCGCAATCCATAGTTCCACGTCGCTGAACGCCACATTCCAAGAACACCGACACCACCTTCGTGCATGTCGGTGAGAAAAACGCCAAAGCCATCGGCCGGGCGCGGCGGCAGCAGCAGGGGCGCATCCCACGCAGTCTGCGCACTGCCGGTATCCGCCATCCCAAGCGTCGCAGCCACAAGTAACATCGTCAGGACCGAATTCTTCCTCATCGTCTCCCCTCCCCTATTGAGCCCGCGCATTATTTCCACGAAGCTGGCTACGACAACAACGCCGTGACCGCAACATGGTTTCAACAAGCTGGTATAAACAACAATGCCGCTCCCGTTCCCTGGAGCGGCATGATGCCGGGCCTCAATCGTCGCGCAAGGATGGCGCTCAGGCGTGAGTTGCCTGTAGCTCGACCTCGATCTTCACCTCTTCCGCGACCAGTACGCCGCCTGCTTCCAACGCCTGATTCCAGTTGAGGCCGAAATCCGTGCGCCGGATCTTCGTCGACGCGGTATAGGCGATCTTGGACTGGCCCCATGGATCGACGCCCCGGCCCTCTTCCTCCACCTTGACCACGACCTCGCGCGTTACTCCGCGGATCGTCAGGTCGCCCGTCACGTCATACGTGCCAGCGCCCGTTGAACGGATTGCGCCGCTCGTGAACGTGATCTTCGGATTATTCTCTGCATCGAAGAAATCAGCGGAGCGCAGGTGCGCGTCACGCTGCTCATTGCGCGTATCGATCGACGCCGTCTCGATCTCGATGCTAATCTGCGACTGGGTCGGATCCTCCTCATTCAGTTCCAGCTGACCGCCGACCGTGTCGAACTGGCCGCGAACGGTGGTGATCATCATGTGACGGACCGAGAACCCGAAGGTGGTGTGCGCGGCATCGATGTTCCAGGTGCTCATGGCGGTTGCGGTTGTCATTTCGTCTCCATTCCCTCAGTTCTGAGGTATTTCCTGAAAGGGAAAGCGACAGTTCGGCCCCCGACGTCGCTCGTCGTAATTCTTATGTACTAAGATAATGACAGATCAATTAATGTCAAGTCGTCCGTTCATGCGGGCCGATGGACCGAGCCTTCTTGA
>Ga0163150_10010508_pt1 | contig 10013 bp, 13 predicted proteins | sample OliLakLV19P2IB_FD_148628 | JGI IMG/M metagenome (GOLD analysis project Ga0163150, IMG submission 148628) | Freshwater microbial mat bacterial communities from Lake Vanda, McMurdo Dry Valleys, Antarctica - Oligotrophic Lake LV.19.P2.IB | ecosystem: Environmental > Aquatic > Freshwater > Lake >...
CAGTTGAAGAAGATTGGTGGCATGGAGTTCTTTGACGTTCACTTCTCCTACATCGACACCGAGACGATGGAGGAGAAGTTCATCAGCGTGCCGGAACAGGGCGGCGGGTCGCTCATCCCGGACGGTCCATTGAGTCCAGGCGTCATGCACACGGTCGCCACGGGATCAGGCGGGCATCTGGGTCTGTACCGTATCGAAACGCAGGTGACGCCAGGGAACGGCGCACTGAAAACATCGGGACTTGGTTCCAACTCAGGGGCCAAGGAAGCGATCAAGGTCGGCTTCGACTTCTTCAAAGCCAACGCCACTCACGTCAGTGCGTCGATCAAGGCCCTGGATCACGACTACCACCTACACATCGTCGAACTCCACAACACCGGCCCGACGACGGCGATGACCTTGGCCGCATTCGTCGCACTTTGTTCGGGAGTCTTCGGCAAGCCGATCCAACAGCAGATGGTCGTCCTGGGGAGCATGAGCCTGGGCGGCAACATCATCCCGGTCGAGAACTTGGCCGAGTCCTTGCAGGTCGCCTTCGACGCCGGTGCCAAACGCATCCTGCTCCCGATGGCGAGCGTTCGTGACATCCCGACGATCCCTGGCGAACTGTTCGCCAAGTTCCAGACCGGGTTCTACTCCGACCCGGTGGACGCCGTGTTCAAGGCGCTGGGCGTGCAGTAAGGCAATGAGCGGGGATCAATATGAACCAAAACAAACTCAAGGCATTTGCCAAGGAGCTTGTCGAATTGGCCGGGCATCTTCAAGACGGAGATGCAATGCCAGCGATGACTCGCTCGATGAGCTTTTTGGTCGGGGAAAAGCACGTCGGCTTGTGCGGCCCGGACGCTGCGACGCTCCAAGAGTTGAGTGGCAGATTCTACGAGGAGTGCGGGTGGGGAGATAAATTCTCAGAGAGCTATGTCAGCGAACTACTTCGTAAGGTGTTGGCAGAACTCTACATCTCGAACACTACGGCCACGGCGGAAGACGCACTAGCGAAACACGTTGCCGACCATCAGGCATACCAGAAGCGTCATTCGGTTCTTGTACCGTTGACGGGAATCGCCCTCCATGTGCCGTCGCTCAAGTTGGGCAGGGTGAGGATTATCCAACCAAGCGAACATGACCTTGCACGACGACTTGGCAAGAATGTCGTCTCGAATCCTGGTCAGTACGTTCTGAAGTCACTTGTCGGGAGAGTATTGGCTGAGTTCGAGGCTGTAGCAGAACCCATTCGTGCAAAAGAAATGGCAGTTGAGGAAACGAGACGAGCCTTGGAGGTTTTGCGATACGCAATACCGTTCATTTTCGGGGCTGGGTACCAAGATTTCGGACTCAACGTGAGCATCGTCGGCGACTTCCCGGAGAGTGACTGCTTAACCTTCATCATGCCGTCTGCTGACGATAACTCGATGACGTTCACATCTGAGAACAACCGGCCAGCAATTCCACTCCACATCAACGACGAGAATCTAGCCAAATTGAACGAATGCGGTGCAATGGCGGTTGCTGCATTCCTTGAGAAACCAGTTGCAACTCTAACAGACATCGAGCGGGTGCTTCTGCGAGGACTCCACTGGTTCGGAAACGCACTCTGCCACGGAGAGACGGAGAACGAACTCCTGAGTCTCACAACGTGCCTTGAGACATTTCTTACGCCACGGGACAATAATCCGATAGGGACCGCTATTGCAGAAGGGATTGCGATTCTATTGGGTGATAGCCTTGACGAGCGCAAGCGATTGAAGAAGCGAGTAAAGGAACTTTACGGAAAGCGGAGCGGCGTTTCGCATGGTGGTGAGAAGGCCGTACTTGATTCCGATCTGGTTGAACTTCGGGACGTAGCCAAGCGCCTCATTCAAAAGGTCATCACATTGCAGGCCAAGGTAACTTCTCAAAAGGCGTTATTGGAGTTGATCGAGGATGGCAAGCTCGGATGATCGGCGGCGGCAGGAATATCAAATGACCGACGACCACTCCCCCATCCGTGATCCCGACCAGATTCGCCAGGACTGCGCCCGCAAGCTCCGGGCGGTGCAGGTCAGCACACACTTCCAGGCGATCCTGGGATGCCTGTTGGGTGAAGACTGGACCACGCCCCGGCTGGTCGAGATGGTCATCACGCCGGACGGCCACATACTCGGTCGCCCAGCAGGTGAGCCGTCCTTCAAGGCGTTCCTGGGCGCTTCGGAAGACCTCATCAAGAACATCCACGGCGTTGCCCCGGTCGCCGAATTGGACGGCGATGAAATCGGCTTCCTGGTAGCGAAGGTGGCTGAGATCAAGAGGCAGTGGTAAGGAAACAACCAACAACACGGATTCTTCATTGCGGTTCGCACTCGACAGGGAACGGGACAAGCATTTGCTGCGTCAGGTTGGTGTAATCGGTTGCAGAAGTGGCGACGACCGAAAGGTGTGATCTATGGGACGATACCTCAAGTATCTTCACAGTGATGCATGGCAAGGACTGCGGGCCATAGTGTTCATGCGATGCTCCAATATCTGTGAGGTTTGCAAACTCCAGCCTGCAGAAGAGGTTCACCACAAGACTTACGAGAATCTTTTCCGAGAACCACTTGATGATCTGCTGGGCGTGTGTTCGTACTGCCATGAAAAACTACATGGGCTGACCGAGGAGGGTGGCGACGTTGTTGCCGAAAGGTGGCGGGCATTACCTGAAAGCGATGAAATCAAGCAGCGGTTGGAAGATGAATTAGAGCGGTTTCTTAACACACAACTCTCATGGAAGTATTGGAAGGCACCATCGGATGCTAAGACACATGATCTGCGAAATGAAATGACAACAAGTCGTAGATTTCTGTATGGCCGCTGGGAGTGTGAACTCGTCGGGTCAAATGTGTCTGGAGATGATCTGTCTGTCAGATGGCGAGTTCGAGTTGGTGGAATGGCGAATGAAATCAGGCTTCACAATGTTGCACAGAGATTTCGTTCAGGTACGCTGCGACTGGATTGCGAGCGGCAACTTTTCGTAGACGTTGGCTATGTCGCTGACGGTTTGAGGATTCTTGCCGGAAAACTCCCGTCACTTTTGGAGTTGGGACTCACCTCGGTGATCCCCGTTTCAGTAAGTGGGACAGTCATACCTCCGCCTGACGACCCCGCAATCGAAGTCCCCAGGCTCGTCGGCACTATCTATGATTTGATGCGCCGGTCAAGAGATGGATGGCTGCATTGGAATCGTGTTGCTCTGAAATGCCGGGGGTCCGAGTGCTATGGTGACCTGTTAATGGGATACGCCGAACTGCCGGAATGGCGGAAGCTGTTTGCGCTGGGACGTGGTGGCAGTGTCAAACTCACTTCGGAAGGCATCCAGTTTGCAAAGCGTTTACTTTCTGATCCTACAACAGATACTCGGCAGGATAATGATCCGGGCATCTGACTGGCGGCTCGCAGAAATGGACTTAGCATTGCACCCAAGCGCATTCACCGTCACGAGCAGTCGTGCATTCAATTCGCTTGGCCTCGATGCCGCTGTTCCGAAGAAACGTCCGGTATGCAGACATCGAATCAGTCGAGGTCGGTCGGACGCTGTTCCTTGACGGCTGGGGCATTCACTACAGTATCCGGGGCGGTTGGGTGTGGAACTTGTGGGGCCGGGCCTGCGTTGTCGTCCATTTCAGGAACGGCAAGACGTTGCGGATTGGCACGGATGACGCCGAGAATCTGGCGGCATTCCTGTTGTGCAAGGTGCGTGCATGAACGATAAGACAATCCAGCCCGGTCGCTACCGGCACTACAAGGGCAACGAATACACCGTCCTCGGAACGGCCCGGCACAGCGAGACGCTGGAAGAACTCGTCGTGTATCGGCCAGAGTACGGTGAACATGGCCTGTGGGTGCGCCCCAAGCCAATGTTCTCGGAGACGGTGACTGTCGATGGGCGGGACGTGCGTCGCTTTCAGCCCTTGGGGTCAAGCAGCGAGGATGTCGGGGAGAGCATCAAGAACATCTTCGATGACCTTCCACAGCACTTGCCCAAGGAACTGGTTCAGATTCTCATCCGTGCCGCCGACGTTCACATCGAACGGATCATCTCGCACGGCCACGCCTCACTCGCAGACTTCTGGTACGACCAGCCCCAGCACGAATGGGTGATCGTGCTGAAGGGGGCGGCGAGGTTGCAGTTCGAGGATGGCATGGTCGAGATGAAGGTCGGCGACTTCATCAACATCCCGGCATACAAGAAGCACCGAGTCGAATGGACAACGCCGGGCGAGCCGACCGTGTGGCTGGGGGTGCGGTATGGCGACCAGGAGCAGCTTGGTCCGGCTCCAGAAGCCCAAGTACAAAAATGACGGAGGAGCATGGCAAATGGAAACCGAACTACGGCTCCGAATCGTCCTGGTCGCTCCTCCTGCTGGCGTGGACTTCGGGGTTCAAGAGGGAAAAGGAAACGACTACAAGACGATCCACAAGCAACGGTCGAAGGGCGACGACCTCGGCTTCGATTGCACGGTGACAGTAAAGAACAATCGTGACGACGGCTTGCCGAACTTCCTCGGCCCGCTGGCGCAGGGACCAACGACGGGCCGCTTCATTTACATTGACATCGGAAAGTCTGCCGGACAGTGTGCCTCTTGTTGGGAACGCCGCATCAAGGTTCCCCTAGGCGGAATCACTTGGGACATGATCGAGAAGGCGTCCACTAAGCTGGTGCTTGAAGCCCGGTTGCCTGGGACAGGCAAAGACGGTGGGCCGAGTTGTGCGACGGTGAAGCCCACAGACGGTTGGAAGGTTTGCAGCCGATGAACGTGTCGCATGGAGGCGCATTATGAACCCTGCACAATCTTTCCTTCCCGGCCCCACACCCAACACCGTCCGCACCGCCGATGGCAAAGTCCTGACTGTGCCGGAGGGATGGGTTCTCTTGCCCCCAGGCGATGCTGCGCTAACTCGCCGCGTGAAAGCGGCTGGGGACCACTGGGTCGTCGCCGAGAAGAAGGGCCGGAAGGTCTTCTCCAGGGGCACTTGGACCTCAGCAGCGACCATCGACCGCATTCGCGTTGAACTCGAAGCCGAGCGATCCACCGAGGGCTTCGCCAAGAAGAAGGACGCCGATGCCCGACGCCGGGAGAAGGTCCAGGCCAGTTACGTTGAGGACTTCCACGGAGCGGTAGTCTCGTTTCTCGCCTTCCACTCGAAGCACGCCGATCTCGCTGGCCGGCCGGCCGTCGCCGTCACTGCTCATGCCACTCCGGTTGGCAGCGGCACCGTGGCCCGAACGAAGCGCATCCCCGTGGAGCAGCGAGCGAAGGCCGCCGTCATTGCGTGGATGCGGCACCAGACGACCGGCTACGACTCGCTCGTGATCCCGCGGGTAAAGGGGAAACGCCGAGAGGTTCGCCGGATGCTGGCCCAGCGGTCGAAGGAGTTGCTGGCCTGTTATCGTCGGAGCGAGCCGGTCGGAGATGAATGCCCGTTGAAGAGGGCGTTGTCGCCTGGGTAGCAAGATCGTTAGGATATCGTCGATGGATAACGCGACGAACGGAGGCCGACTTAGCGATGGGCGACATAAGCAAGAAGCTGCACCGTAAACTGGCATCGAAGGCCGACAATCTGCCGACTAAGGAACCGAAGCGGCGTCCCGGCGAGCCGCTCCCCGGTGGAGTCCGTGATGTCGAGATGCTCATCAAGGATGGACTCGACCCCATCCACGCCGTCTACGCCTACATCCAGCAGATCAGTTCCCACTTCGCCGAGGGCGTCTCCCAACTGCCCGAAATGAAGGCGTATGCCAAACTGGCGGGCGAGGCCGAGGACGAGTACATGCCTTCGGGACCGCCGATTAGTCCGCTCACCGCCAGCTACTTCACCTGCTGGGCCTTCTATGATCTGCGGTTTGGTAAAGGCGGCGACACCATTGGAACGTGCGAGATCGACGCCAATGATATCTTCCTGATGAACCCCGATCAGTTGGACGTTCTCACCAAATTGTCCGAGTCTCGTATGGGAATCCACGAACACGTCGGATCGGCAGGTGGTTTTGTCCAGCTACGGGAATTGATAACCGGGGACGAGTTCCGGTGCCTCTGCACGTCGGGCTATCAAGGCACGTCCGGCGAACTTTGGTATGTCAGGCGACTCCCGCCTCTGGTTCCTCAACTGGGGACTTACCACGTCCTCTTCACCACGCCCTACATCCTCATCGAAGCCACGACGGACGACTGGACGCAGTTTCTCAAGCGGACGCTGCTGAAAGTCGAGGGCGGCAGCGACCGCGAGCGGCTGCATCGGCTGCTGAAATTCGGCCTTAGCACGAACTATTGGAATGAGTTCGTGACTAAGGGATACCACCATCATCAGGCTCAGGCCATCTATCTTGCTGGGATTCCTGACCTGAAGGCCACGCTTCCTCATGCGTAGTGCGTCTGACGAATTGAAACTCGGCAAAGGCGTTGCCTTCGTCAAGAGCCAGCTTCGGCGGCTGTGCCAGAATGACGATGTGTGGGAGGCCGACTTTCGAGCCTTGCCCAAGCCCATGATGCAAACGTCCACGCACTACCTCGGTATGGTGCTGACGCAGCCGGACGGTTTTCTCCTGGCGGTGTCCGAGATCAAACAGTCACCCACGGTGAACGAACTCGCCACTCTGCTGGCCAATGCGATGAAACGACCATCCGTTGGGGCGCAACATCGGCCCAGGAGAATTCACGTTCGAGGCAACCCGAAATGGAAGCCCTTGTTCCCGGCATTGAAGGAACTGGGTATCGAGGTTGCCGTGACGAGAGAACTGCCCATCGTCGTCAAGGCTTTCGACGAGTTCTGCGCACGGATGAAGCAGGCCCGGTCGAAAGGAAAGAGCAAGCCGTCCACAGAGCAGTTCAATATCGAAAAGACTTTTCCTCACATCGCCAAATGGGTACAGGGGTACGGCCACATCGAGATCGGTGACCAGGAGGGCTTCGGGTTCATCGTTAGGGCGCTCGACTACGGCGGTCTTGTATTTGAGGATGACACGCCCGATACCTTGGCCGAGGCGATGGCTGCCTTGGAGGCGAAGCTGGCACAGTGGTTTGAGGAAGAGGGGGTCGATTGACCAATGCCCAACCTCGCCGGTGACACGATGCGATCCGTGCCGCCGCAGTACACGAAGAAGCCGTTGCTCCGAGGCCAAGAGCCATGAGTAGAGATAGGCCCAAGGCGACGAGCTACCCTGCACGCTACAAGGACCGCTTCGGTGCGGAGCAGACGACGAACACGAGGAACAAGGTAAACGACGTGAAACCAATTCGTCTCCATCCAAACAAAGCTCCAATACTCGCTGGGGCGATTGCGTTGTTGGCACTAGCCATTGGAATTATGGTGGTATCTATTGTCTTCGAGAAGTACCTCTTCATCGTGTTCGCAGCGTTATGCTTTGTACTTAGCGTGTTTTATTTCTGGTGCTTGCGGCGGAATGTCATTTTCCTTGACCTCTCCCCGGAGGCCCTTGAGGAACGACTGCCAGGAAACATTCGACGATGGAAATGGAGCGAGTTCGACAACTTCTTCGTCGTGGATGTGCCAATACAGTCCGAGAGCGGCGGATCGAGAGTGTGTGTCGGTTTTCTCTACTCATCTAGTCATAATGGGGTTAAGGAATCGAGCAAACTGTTCGCTTCACCACATTGCGACGGCGCACTTTTTGATCTTTATGGGATGAAAGCATCCGAATTGGCCGATCTGCTCAACCAATGGCGGTCATGCAAGAACACTGACTGAAGACTTGCTGCCGCCGATGACAAGCTCGGCTCGAACGGCGATTGTCGAAAGAGTTGCTGGCCGGTATCGTCGAAGCGAGCCGGTAGCGGAGGAATGTCCGCTCCGGGGAGCATTGTCGCGGTGCGAAGTCCTCTGAAGTCCGCAGGAGTCGGAACTACCCCGGCTCCTCCTGATGCATCCCCTTTGCCATCGAATACTCCTTCGACACATCGAAGCCGATGTCGCTGTCGGGAGCGATTATTTTGAAGGCGGCATACATGTAACAAAGCAGGTGCAAAGCACTGTAATCGCCCTGCATACTCCTCAGCCGATACCTTGGGGATGAATCATTGGGATCGAGGCCCCGTTGTCCCAGCATGGCAATCTCAAAGCCAATCTTCTGCACCTCCTCATTGCTCATCTTCTCGAACTTCCGAAGCGCACTGAGGCAGTACATCACCGCGTCAGGTCGCTCCAAGCCCGGCATCGCCGTCCGAAATGACTTCTGGGCAAACTTCGTGCGTTCCTTCCGGGCCAGCTCTGCCACGGAACCGGTGGCATCCAACTCAATCGCTCGCACGTACAGGCCATCGGCCTCCACCTCGTCGCCTTTTGCGTGCAGGACTTGGGCGAGTCCGAATACAGCCTGCTGATCGGCCGGGCCTAATTCCACGGCACGGCGGAGTGACTTTTCGGCTTCGTCGAGTTGCCTTTCTTTCAGCAGACAGCCGCCCAGATTTCGATGCGCCCACGGATTGGCCGGCTCCTTGGCCACTGCGATCCGCAGCATGGCGATAGCGTCCTCCGTCTTCCCTTGCCGCGTCAGAGCTACGCCAAGGGCAATACGTGCGCTAACGTGATCTGGATCAACTTCCACCGCGTGCTGGAGGTGCAGCTCGGCCTCGGCAAATCGACCAGCATCACTTAGCGCCATTCCGAGGTTGCAAAGAATCACGAGATCATTCGGCTGATACCGACGAAGCACCTCCAAGTGCGCGATTGCTACCTCGAACTCCCCACGTTCCAGCTTGGCCTGAATGACTTCAAGGGGCGTCGGCTCATTCCGGTCGGCATGCCAACTGACCCTGATCGTTTTGCCATCAACAACGACCCTGGCTCGTCCACTGAAGCCCGCAAACTCCTTCTGAAAGTACTTGCTGACCTCGTGCGCGAACTCATCGGTGCCCGGCGTGCGGGCGTGCGGAGGCAGGACGCTCTTGTCGAAGTCCTCAACCGAAAGGTCGAACGAGTATCCTCCGTCGGAGGCAGGCATAGCAGTTGTCTCAAGAGTAAGGAACGAAGTCGTACCAGCCACCTAGCCCCAGACTTCCCCAGGACTCGATCAATTTCTTGTCGTGGGCCGCATCACTCGGTATCTGATCCCACGTTCGCAACAACTCTTCGCCTGTAGCCAAGTGGCCCGAAGCTTTGTACGGGATGCCAAGCAGGGGATCACCCAAAGCCCGCGACCAGAACAAGGCAAAGGCCGAGTTCATGCCGACGTTGGCCCGGAACACATTCGCCGGTGCGAGTTGCCGAACATGCGGCCCTAGAGTCTGAGCGTTGTCGTTCAATTGCTGTTTGACGGCCTGCTTCTGCTGCTCTTCCAGGCTTGGGTAGTTCTCGCGAATCCACGAGTCCACCCGCAGTCCGATTGGCATTGAGCGAAGCTGTTGGATTAGGCCGCCTAGAAACTGATCCCGAATGCCGCCAAGGGCTTGCTTCGGGAGTGGCATCCCCTGATTGCGAAAATGGTCGTCGAGTGCCTCCTCCACTTCTCGCCGCCCACGCGCCGAAGCCGCAATCGCAAATCGCTCAGACTCAGGAATCTGGAACATCCGCAACAGGAATCCGCATTGCAGGCAGATCACGTAGTCCGCCCCGGCTGCCGGATTGTAGGCGACGACGTGGGCCGGGGCCGGCCCCCTGGCGATGGTGATCTTCGCCAACAGCGTGCCCAGGGCTGCATCCGGCCGCACGATGACCGGCCGGCCGGTGGCATCTTCCACGGCTCGAAGGACATCCTGGGTTACTGGCAACAACGACATCGAGCGGCTCTGCCAAAAGGGCGAGATCGGGCTTCGACGGCATTTTAGCAGAAGGCCGACCGGCTCGCCTGTCGCACCGTGGCCGGCTACGCGGAGCGTAGCCGGCCTGAACTGGACCTGACCCACTCCCTGCCAGGCCACAAGCGGTCCCGCCAGTCGCCCGCCAACGCAACCTATCTGCTACCACGATAGCTACCAGATGCCGATGGTGGCGTGCGATCTCGTCCGAATACGAGTCGAGCCACTTAGGTTTCTATTAACGTT
>Ga0163150_10010510_pt1 | contig 10012 bp, 13 predicted proteins | sample OliLakLV19P2IB_FD_148628 | JGI IMG/M metagenome (GOLD analysis project Ga0163150, IMG submission 148628) | Freshwater microbial mat bacterial communities from Lake Vanda, McMurdo Dry Valleys, Antarctica - Oligotrophic Lake LV.19.P2.IB | ecosystem: Environmental > Aquatic > Freshwater > Lake >...
ATCCGTAGAAGTCCGCCTCTTGTCGCACTCGTTCGCGACGGACACGCGCTTCTTTTTCGTCGATGGATCCGGCATTCAGATCCGCATCAATCGCCATCTGACGGCCAGGCAACGCGTCGAGCGTGAATCGCGCCGTGACCTCCGAGATGCGCACCGCGCCGTGGTTGATGACCAGCACCTGGATGGCGACCAGCAGCAGAAAGATCACGACACCCACCACGAAGTTGCCGCCGACCACAAACTGGCCGAAGGCCATGATCACGTGGCCAGCGGCATCGACGCCGTCGGCACCGTGCATGAGCACGAGTCTGGTCGCCGCGACGTTGAGCGACAACCGGATCAATGTCAACAACAGGAGCAGTGAGGGAAACACCGAAAATTCCACCGGCCGCTTCACGTAGATCGCCGTCAGCAGGAGCACGACGGCCAGGCCGATGTCGATCGACAACAGGAGGTCGAGCAGCAGCGGCGGCAGCGGCACCACCATCAGCAGCACGACCGTGAGGACGGCGATGGGCATCACGAACGGGCCGATGAATCGACCGAGAGTGGGTGTTGACATACGGTCCTACAGCACGAGTTGGCGAATCCGCACGAGGTACGCCAGGACTTCGGCGACCGCCGTGAACAGACTCGCGGGAATGGGATCACCCAGTTCGGCATTGGCATGGAGCGCCCGCGCCAGGGGTGGGTTTTCAATGATGGGCACGCCGGCCTCACGAGCGATGGCGCGGATGCGTGTGGCCATGGCGTCCGCGCCCTTGGCCACCAGGACCGGTGCGGCCATCCGGCCGCGGTCATACGACAACGCCACGGCGTAGTGCGTCGGGTTGGTGAGGACCACGGTCGCGGTCTTGACTGAGGACAACATGCGCGACTTCGCCATCTCGCGCTGAATGCGTCGGATGCGCGCACGGACTTCCGGACTGCCCTCCTGCTGCTTGTGTTCGTCGCGCAGTTCCTGGCGGCTCATGCGCAGGCCCCGGATCCACGTCCAGCGCTGATACAGGAAGTCCGCCGCACCAAGCACCAGCAGTGCCAAGGCGCCACGCCACAACAAACGCCACAAGGCGTCCCAACCGGTGGCGGCCGCCTCGGTGGGCGAGACCACGACCAACTGTGGCGCACGGGCCAACAGATCCTGCAGGACCGGGACCGTCAGCAGCGCCACGATGACGAGCGCCAGCGTGGCGCGCACCACGTCGGCGCCGGACTTCGACGGCTTGAATCGGGAGAACCCGTTTTTCAGCGACAGCCGATCCCAGTGGAGATTGAGGGCTTTGGGCGCAGGAGTCACACCGCCTTGCACGGCAAATCCGGCAATGGCCGCCACCAGCACGACCGCGCTCAAGGGCGCCATGGCGGTGACAAACCACCACACGTTGTCGAGCATGACGCCGTTGACGTCGCTGGCGGTGACCGACGTCAACGCGTACTGGTCGATGTTGCTCAGACCGCCCGCCAGTCGATTCGCCATCCCCTGCGCCAGATGGACGCCAAACCACGCCAGGGCCAGTGCCGCCGCGCACAGGCCGATGGCCGCACCGAGTTCCTTGCTGCGCGCAACCTGCCCCTTCTCCTTCGAGTCCTTGAGCCGTTTGGCTGTGGGTTTTTCCTGTTTGTCGTCGGTGCTCGACATGGCGCGTTACCTGAACGCCCCAGCCGCCGCGGTCGCCAGTTCGAGGGCGCGCGGCAGCAATCGTGAAATGAGCGTCGGCATGGCCGTCAGCGACGCGGCGACGACCATCAGGCCAATCGGCAACCGCAAGGGGGCGCCGACCACCAGCAAATTCAGCGACGGCGCCGCCCGGGACATCAGGCCCATCATCACTTCCACCACCATCAACACCGCGATGACCGGTGCGGCTAGACGCAACGCGCCCGAAAAGATGAACCCAAGCACCCGCGCGACGACGATCCCCAATGAACTGTCGACACCACCCACGCCAATCGGCAGCGCCTGATACGACGCCAGCCACGCGCGAATCACTTCGTGATGTGCGCCCAACAACAGACACAACACGAGCGTCAGGTTGGTATACAGAATGGCCAGCGTCGAGTTCCGCACGCCGCTTTGGGGGTCGATCATCGCGCCATACGAGAGACCCACCTGGTAGCCGGCGAGTTGTCCGGCGCCCTCACCGACAGCGACGATGATCCGCACCGCCAGACCCAGAGCCAGCCCGATGGCCATCTCCCGCGCGACCACCCATGTCATGGTCGACGCGGCAGTGACGTCAGGCACCGCGACCACGGGCGCGACGGCAAGCGCGAACAGCACGGTCAGCCCCAGTCGGACGGTGGCCGGTGCAAACGGCGTCCCGAACAAGGGCGTCGTCATGACCAGCGCCCCTGGCCGCACGAGCAACACACTGAACCCCGCCCAGGCATCAAAATCCATGACGGCTACCGCACGAGATCCGGCAGGCGCTGGATCAATCCGGTCGCAAAGCTGGTGAGCGTCCGCAACATCCAGGGAAACGTGATCGCAAATACCGCGATGATGGCCGCAGCGCGAGGCAAAAAGCCGAGCACACTGTCCTGAATCGACGTGACGGTCTGAAACAGGCTGACCAGGATGCCGACGGCCAACCCCACCACCAGCATCGGCAGGCTCACAATGACGGCAATTTCCACGGCCTGCCGGACGACGCTCATTACCAGGGACTCGGACATAGGGAGCACACCTCAGCAGGCTCAGGCAAAGCTGCGCAGCAACGAGGCGAGCAGCAGGTTCCAGCCGTCGATCATCACGAACAACAGCACTTTGAAGGGAAGGGAGATCATCGCGGGCGGCAACTGGAACATGCCCATCGAGAGCAGCGCCGTCGAGACGACGAGATCAATCAACACAAACGGGACAAACAAGAAAAATCCCATCTGGAACCCGGTCTTGAGTTCCGAGATGGCGTAGGCCGGAATGACCACGCGCAGCGGCAGGGTGTCGCGGGTGATCGGGCCCTCGAGTCTGGCCGCCTCGACAAACAACGCGAGATCTTTTTCGCGCGTCTGCCGCAGCATGAACGTGCGCAGCGGCGGTGAGGCCCGTTCGATCGCTTCCATCGCATCGATGCGCCCGGCCATCAACGGCTGCAGCGCCAGCTCATTGACCTGCGCGGCCGTCGGCGCCATCACAAACATCGTCAAAAACATCGCCAGACCGATGAGCATCTGGTTCGACGGCATTTCCGCGGTGCCCAACGCCTGCCTCAAGAAATGGAAGACGATGACGATTCTCGTGAAGGAGGTCATGATGACGAGCATCGCGGGCAGGAACGTGAGGAGCGTCAGGAGCAGCAGGACCTGCAGCGGTGCAGACACACGCCCGACGCCATCCACGTCGACCTGGAGCTGCTGGGGCGCCTGCGCCACCGCCGGATCCGCGAACACCACCAGTGCCGCAACCGCGACCGCGAGTGACAACGCCCAATGACGACGGAGGATCATCTCGCCTCCGATGTCGGAGAGACCGGCGCTGCGCCGAGTTCCGTGATCAGGCGCACCTGCCCGGGGGCCACGCCCATCAGCAGCCGTCGCCCTTCCACACGCACGACCACGAGCGATCGCCGTTCCCCCAGGGAGAGACTCGACTCGACACTCATGGAGGCACCCGCGCCGCTCTGACGACTCAGGCCTTTGCGCAGGAGCCACAACGTCGCTCCCAACAAGGCCAGGACGATGAGGGTCGCGACGACCGCCTCGAACCACGGCAGTGTCGGCACTCCGGTGGACACGGCGTCACCCATGACTGGATGTCTCGGAATCGGGTCCCGGAGGCGGCAGGATGCGCGTGATGCGAAGGCCGGCTGTGTTGTCGACGATGACAATTTCACCGCAGGCGATGACCGTGCCCTCGACTCGCAGCTCGATGTCGGCACCGGCCGCCTGACTCAGGCGCAGGATGGAGGTCGGCGCCAGTTCCAGACACTCGCGCAGACGCAGCCGCGCGTCACCGAGCACAAACTCCACCTGGCACGGCACGTCGTGCAGCCACTGCATGGCGGCGCTGGTGACGCGCGACGAATCAGAACTGGACGACGAACTCAGAAAATAGGACATCCGCGATCTTCCAGTCTTCGAGCGCTTCCTGCGCACGACTGATGATGGCGGCCTTCATGGCCGCCTTGCCTTCGGGTGTCACGAGCGCCGAGGCCGACTGCTGCGCGAGCAGCTCCAGCACGGCCGATCGCAGCTCCAGCATCTGCACGGCGTTTTCGCTGATCTCGGCCGCGCCTTCGCTCGGCTCGATCACCAACTGCAGCGTCGTGCGCAAAAACCGTGTCCCCGCGCCGTCCGCAAGATTCACCACAAACGGATCGAACTTCACCAGGCCACGGGTCGCCTTGACCTCTTTGGGCGCCTGCTCAGCTCCGGCCTCGTGTGCCGCCGTCGAACGGCTCCACCAGAACCCTCCTCCGGCCGCCGCCAGGCCGGTGATGAGCACAATGCCCACGGTTTTTTTCCATCCGCCGCTTTTGGTCGCCGGTGCCGGCGTTGGGGTTGGTTCGCTCATGACCTTCTGTTCCTCTCGACACTCACATCAACACGTTGAACACCGCCTCGCCGTCCGCGCCAGATGGACGACGACGAGGGGCGGGGGGAGCCGTTTCCTGCCGGGGTGGTGCGTCCTTGGCGTCGCGACGGCGTTCGGCCAGCGGCGACTCTTCGCGCACCTCGAACTCATCCAGGGTCAAGCCACGTTCCTCGAGCGCCTCCCGCAAGGCGGACGATTCGGAACGCAGGTACTCAAGCGCAGCAGTGGTCTCCGCGGACACGACGGCCTTGACGCCTCCGCGTTCCACGACGATCGACACGGTGACGGCACCGAGAAATTCGGGACGCAGGCGCAGTTCGGCCTGGCCCCCACCTTCCTGCGCCTGCCATCGCATCATTTCGACCAGGCGCGCCGTCACCGGCGTGCCGTCCTCAGTGGTGGGCACCAGTGCCTGGAGCGGTGCCGGTGCCACCTGAGCCGGAGCCGGCGCGGGTGCGGAGGTTGGTGCGGGACCATGTGACATCAGCGTGGGTGGTGCCTCGGGCACCAGCGACGGAGCCGCCGCGACCGCAGGTGCTGTGTCAGGGGAAGTCGCACCACGCGGCGCACCCTCAACAGGCTGCGCCGCGACAAATGGTGCAGGCGACTCCATGGGGAGATCGGCCACCATACGCTCGTAGTGCCCGCGCTCGGCGGGGCGCTCGACGGGGCGCACCTTATGCGGCACGGTCGGCGGCCTCGCCGAGATCAACGGGGCCACCGCCGCCGCTGCTGCTGCTGCTGCCACCGGAGCCGCGAGAGTCGCTGGTGTCGCTGGTGTCAGTGAGCTTAGTGCCGCAGTCGCGTGCGCGATCGGCCCCGGATCGGTGCGGCGCACCGGGGGTGTGTGCTCGACATGATGGACGTCGATCTGCACTGGCGCCTCCGATATGGACGCTGTGCGGATTTCTCTCGTCCCTCTCGGTTGCGTCGGGTCCGGCGGCGGCGGCGCCTGCGTCGCGGCGCTCAGTGTCGTGGGCTGGACCTGCGTGAAGTCGACCTGGTCGTGATCAGTCACGCGGTCAACAACGCGGTCAACAACGGGAGATTCATCCTTGAGGCCGACCGGAGCGTCGATCGGCGCCCCCTCGATCTCGATGAGGTCGAGGGGCCGTTCTCCCGGCGACTCCAACGGGCGCGGCTGCACTGACTGAGCCACGTACAGAACCACCGGATCGATGATCGGCTGCTCGACGGGCGTGAGCGCTGGCCTCGGCAGCGCGACCCCTGGACCCTGGACCTGAGGACCCTGGACCTGAGGACCTTGGACCATGGGTCCCAGGACCGGTGGCTCGTCCAGACGCGCCTGCACCTGAATGAGCGCGCCAAAATTGATGGCGGCGTCCTCGTCAGGCGTGGTGACCTGCGCCGGCATGACCGGCCACAGGCCACCAAACGGATCCAGATTGAGCGACAGCTCCGGCATGGCGATCAGCGACGGAGGTTGAGTGCTTCCAGGAGCAGTTCGTCGGCGACATTGATGCTCTTCGAGTTGGCCTGATATCCGCGCTGCGCGAGGATCATCTGGGTGAACTCCTGAGCGATGTCGACGTTGGACTGTTCGAGTGAACTGCCGATCAACGTGCCGCGGCCACCTGTGCCGGCGGTCCCGATGCTGGGGGCGCCCGACGCGCCGCCCTCGGCGAGCAGATTGCCGCCGCCCTTGACCAGTCCCTGCGGATTGTTGAAGGTGGCCATCGCCAGCTGTCCGACCGCGACAACCTGGCCGGCCCCAAACGACGCGAGAATTTCGCCCGACGCGCTGATCGTCAGCCCATTGATCGCCCCAGCCGGCGATCCGTTCTGCGTGATCGACGAGGTACCCGACGGCGCGCCAAAACTTGTCACCTGTGCCAGACCGGCGTCAGTCACCAGATCCCAGGTGATGTCGACGGGCGCGGCACCGTTGACCCAGTCGGGTCCGGCAATCACCAGATCCGCCGGGGCGCCACCGTTGACCGTTGCGAGCCGACCATCGCCGTCAAAGGTCAATGCGCCGTTGGCAATGTTTTCGGGAACACCGGCCGCACCGCCGACCACGTCCTGTCCTGGCACCGACACCGCGTAGGTCCACGCGCCGACGCCCGTCTTGGTAAACGTCATCGTGCCGGTGTGCGACACGCCGAGCGAGTCATACATCGGCACTGAACTCGTGAAGACGGCGCCGACGGCCGCATTGGAATCGAGATTGCTGACCATCCCGAAGAGTCCCGTCGCCACCGGCGGGCGCAACACGCCAGGCGGCACCACGATATCGCCGGGCTGTCCGGTCGCGTCGATCTCGCCGGTGATCGGATTGACGGCCGTAAAGCCCTGCACCGCGGCGCCATCAGCGGTCACGAGTCGACCGTTCTGGTCGAATGAAAAATTGCCGGCACGAGTGAAGCCGCGATCGTTGGCACCGCCCACCACAAAAAACCCGTTGCCTTGAATGGCGACGTGTGTCGCCACACCAGTGAAGTCAATGCCGCCCTGACTGAAGTTGGCCGCGATCGAGGACGGCGCCACGCCCAGGCCCACCTGCATGGGGTTCGGACTTGAGCCGGCCACCGACTGACTCACCATGTCGGCAAACGACACCTGCCCGGCTTTGTAACCGACGGTGTTGAGGTTGGCGAGGTTGTTGCCGATGACGGCGAGTTTGACCTGATTGGCCTTGAGGCCTGACAAGCTGGCTGAAAACGATCCGATCGACATTATTGTTCTCCCTGAGCGGCCTGAAACATCTGTACCAGGGCCGCGATGTCCTCGCGAATGCCCTGCAACTGTTCGAGTGAACTGAATTGCGCCAACTGCGCGAGAAACTCGCCGTCGGCCTGCGGCTGCAGCGGGTTCTGATGCTGCATCTGCGCGACCAGGAGGCCCAGAAAGGCATCCTTCCCCATCGATCCCGATCCGACTCCCTGCGTCACCATGTCAACCCTTCCTTCCGGAACGCGCCCTGCACGGCGAGTTCGTCCATCACCTTCATCTCATCGCGCCGCGTGTCGTGTGCATGCCGACGCAGCGCCCGTTCCCGCAAACGTTCAATGACCCGCCGATCGCGCCTGGCCGTCTGCCAGACTGTTCGGGCCGCCTCTTCGTTGGCGGCACACCGGGTGGCCTCATCACGCGCCGCATCGAGCTTCATCGTGATGTGAGTGATCCAATTTCGATGCCAGGTTGGATCGAGGGTGGTGTCCCCGATGGACGAAGGCGAGGCCCACGTCTCCCGAGCGGTCTGTCGCTGATGTTCAAGGGTCGTCACCCGTTGCCGGGCCGTGGCAGTTGCGGCCTGTTGTCGCTGGAGATTGGCCAGCGCGGCGTCCTCCCGGCGTTGCCAGATCGTGAGCACAGACTCGAGACGGAACACGAACGGTTTCATCGTTTACGCTCCGCCCGCGACCGTGGCAAGCGCGACGACAGCGTCGGAATGGCTGCACAGGGTGTCGGCGGGCTGACACACAAACTCGCGAATCGTCTCCCGGCGTGCGAGCGCTTCATCAAGGATCGGTTGGCTGCCGGCGACATACGCACCCACGCTGAGCAGATCCTCGCTGGCCCGCAGGGCCGCCATCCAGCCGCGTGTTTTTGAGGCGTGGCGTGCGTGGTCCGGCGTGACGACGGCGGTCATGGTGCGGCTCACGCTGCCCAGGACGTCGATGGCGGGAAAGTGCCCCTGCGATGCGAGGTCGCGCGACAACATGATGTGGCCATCAAGAATGCCGCGCACGGCATCAGTGATGGGCTCGGTGATGTCGTCGCCGTCCACCAACACGGTGTACACGGCCGTGATGCTGCCCTGCCCTCGCACGTTGCCCGCGCGTTCGAGCAACCCTGGCAACATCGCAAACACCGAGGGGGGATAACCTTTCGCGGTGGGTGGCTCGCCGGCGGCCAGGCCAATTTCGCGCTGGGCCATCGCAAGGCGTGTGATGGAATCGACCATCAGCAACACGTTGGCCCCTTCGGCGCGGAAAGACTCGGCGATCGCCGTCGCCGCAAACGCGGCCCGGATTCTCGCCAGGGGCGGACTGTCGGAGGTCGAGACCACCACGACCGCGCGCTGACGCCCGGCCTCACCCAGTTCGTCTTCGAGAAACGCCCTGACCTCGCGCCCGCGTTCACCGACCAGCGCGAGCACGACGATGTCAGCCGCGGTGCCGCGCGCAATCATGCCGAGCAACGTGCTCTTGCCGACGCCACTGCCACCAAACACGCCGACACGTTGCCCACGGCCGACGGTCAGCAGGCCATCGATGACGCGCACACCGGTGCCAATTGGTTCGGTGACGGTCGCACGCGCCAGCGGATTCATGGCCGGCGGTCGCAAGGCGGCAGACGTGCCGGTGAGAATGGGTCCGTGCCCATCAAGCGGATGACCAAGTCCGTCGATCACCCGGCCCAGCAACGCGGGCCCGGCAGGCACGCGCATGGTCGCGCCCCGGGCAATGATGCGATCGCCTGGACAGATCCCGGACGTATCGCCCAGCGGGACCGAGACCACCGCCCCGTCCCGAAAGCCGACCACCTCGGCCTGCAGGCGGCGTCCATCGCGCAGATGGACTTCGCAGACGTCGCCCACCGAGGTCATGGGACCTGAGGATTCCACCACGAGGCCTGAGACCCGTGTGATGCGACCGGCAATCGGCGCCGGCTCAAGCGAGGCCACGCGCTGAAGGTGCCGCTGCACCGGAAACACATGGGCGGTGGACTCAGTGGAGTTGTACACGTTCCACACTCGACAACTCGCCCAGCAACACCCGCGAGAGTTCGGTCATCTGGGCATCCACCCCCAAATCCACCTCCCCCACCGACGACACCAGTCGACATCCGCCTCTGGGAATTTCGGAATCGGCCACGAGCGTCAACCCTTCCACCAGGGTGCTCTGCCGCGTGATCGCCGACAGGTCCTCCGGGTGCAGGCGCGCGGTCGCCACTGGACGATCCCCCATGCGGCGCAAGGCGACGTGGGCCATGGACAGGAGGATGTCGGGATCGAGCTGCACCTCGCGGTGCAGCACGCGCCGCGCCATGCCCACGGCCAGTTGCATCACGTCGTGTTCGGCGGCGTCGAGCACGCGACGACGCAGTCCCGCAATGTCCTGCACCGTGGTGACCAGTCGCGCGCGCTCCTCCTCCACCAGCCGTTGGGCGGATTCGCGACCGTGGATGGCGCCCTGCTGGTAGGCCTCGGCGAGCTGCGCCTCCACTGACAGTCCTTCCGGATCCGCGCCGACCGGCTCGTCAACCGTTCCGTCCTGCCCCAGAAGCGCCGCCAGCAGCGGCGTGTCCGTGCGGGGACGCGTGGGCGTCGCGGCAGCGGGATTGGGCCGCCACCGCACCGGGACGGCGCCACCGCGCGGGTGCAGTCGATGGCCCTTAGACCACATAGGCTTCACCCGCGTTGCCTCCAAGCGTGATCACCCCTTCGTCTTCGAGGCGTCGCGCCACGGCGACGATCTCCTGCTGTGCCTTCTCGACTTCTCGCAGTCGCAC
>Ga0163150_10010511_pt1 | contig 10012 bp, 9 predicted proteins | sample OliLakLV19P2IB_FD_148628 | JGI IMG/M metagenome (GOLD analysis project Ga0163150, IMG submission 148628) | Freshwater microbial mat bacterial communities from Lake Vanda, McMurdo Dry Valleys, Antarctica - Oligotrophic Lake LV.19.P2.IB | ecosystem: Environmental > Aquatic > Freshwater > Lake >...
GCAGTAGGGGGTGCCGGTGCTCGTGCTGTTCGTCACGTAGGACATGAACCCGATGCGCCAGCCGCAGCCGGCGAAGCAACCCGGGCCGTTCAGAAAGAGCGGTTCCGGGTAGAGCGGCGGCCCGGACGCGGGATCGACGTAGCTGCCGAGCATGTTCGTGCCCGTGTCGAAGCCGTGCATCTCGATCACGAACTCCGTGCCCGGCACGACCGGGATGTTCGCGCTGGTGACGTCGACGAACATGACGTCGGTACCCGCCGTCGGCTTGGTCAATGTCTTCTGGAACACGATCGGCGACGTGTTCCAGCCTGGGCCGATGCGCACCGCCACGAACAGTGTCGCGCCTTGGACTCCCAGGAGGGTCAGGTTGAAGCCCTCGAGCTGGCCAGTGAGGCCAGCGCGGACCTGCTGTTGCCAAACCAGGAACGACGCATCGCCGTTGAAACTGGCGTTGGTGGCGGGGCTGGTTTGATCGAGCGTTCCGGTCTGCGCGTGCGCAGCACCGGCGAGGGCGGCCAGGAGGAGGGGCAGACTGTGACGCAGGAATGTCTTCATGGGGGAACCCGAGGGAGACGAGGGAGTGACCGGGCTTTCATCGTAGACGAGTTGGTATCGCCGGGGGGGTGCACATCGGTTTGTCCCGCGAGAAGCGGCCCGATCGGCTGCGTCCCGGCCGCGCGCACGGTCCCGATCCTCGCTCGCGTAGCATGGCTGCGTGGAGCCGACTCCCGGCGGAGACCACGCGCACGACCAGCGCGAGTTCATGACGACGCGCTGGCGCGTCGTGCGCGCGGCCGGCCCGGGCTCCGGCGATCCTCAGGCAGCGCGTGTCGCGCGCCGGAGCCCGCGTCGACGACGTTCAGTGCGCCGCGAACTGATCGCGGCGCGACTTCTCGACGAGCTGCCGGAACCGCGTGAAGAGGTGGGCGCTGTCGAGCGGACCGGGCGCGGCCTCGGGGTGGTACTGCACGCTGAACACGGGCGCCTTCGTCGAGCGCATGCCTTCGACTGTGCCGTCGTTCAGGTTCACGTGCGTCAGCTCGAGGCCCGTGCCCATCGACGCGGGGTCCACCGCGTAGGAGTGATTCTGCGACGTGATCTCGACCTTGCCGGTCTGCATGTCGCGCACCGGCTGGTTCGCGCCGTGGTGGCCGAAGGGCATCTTGTGCGTCTTCGCGCCCAGCACGATCGAGAGGATCTGGTGCCCGAGGCAGATGCCGAAGATCGGCTTCTTGCCCACGAGGTCGCTGACGGCGTCGATCGCGGGCTTCGCGGCGGCCGGATCGCCCGGCCCGTTCGAGAGAAAGATCGCATCCGGGTCCATGCCGAGCACGTCGGCGGCGCTCGTCGCGGCCGGCACGACGGTCACGTCGAAGCCAGTGTGCACGAGGCTCCTCAGGATGTTGCGCTTCGCGCCGAAGTCGTAGGCGACGACGCGGTGGCGGCGGCCTTCGCTGGGCAGCTCGAGGCCCGGGTACGAGCGGCCGTAGCCGTCCGTCCACGAGTACGGCTCTTTGCACGTCACGGCGAGCGTCAGGTCCCGGCCGTCGGTGGCCGGCGCGTTGCGCGCCTTCTCGACCAGCGACTCCGGATCGCCGTCGATCGTCGAGACGACGCAGCGCAGCGAGCCGTGCTCGCGCACGACGCGCGTCAGCATCCGCGTGTCGACGCCCTCGATCGCGACGACGCCCAGACCGGCGAGCCACTCGGGCAGCGAACGCGTCGCGCGGCGGTTGCTCGGCACGGCCGACATCTCGCGCATCACAAAGGCCTCGGCCCAGGCGTGGCCGCTCTCGGCATCCTCCTCGGCGACGCCGTAGTTGCCGATCAGAGGGTAGGTCATGATCACGACCTGACCGGCGTAGCTCGGATCCGTCAGGATTTCGTGGTAGCCCGTCATGGCCGTGTTGAACACGAGGTCGCCGCCCTTCTCGCCGCGCGCGCCGGCCGAGCGGCCTTCGACGACGAGCCCCGATTCCAGCGCGATCCAGGCCTTGCCACCGCTCATGTTGTCGTCCTCTGCGTGCGTGCGGCGATGCGCGCCGCCGCGAAGCCTGCCCCGAATCCATTGTCGATGTTCACGACCGTGACGCCGGCCGCGCACGAGTTCAGCATGGCCAGGAGCGCCGCCAGGCCGCCGAACGACGCTCCATAACCCACCGAGGTCGGCGCTGCGATCACCGGCACGTCGACGAGGCCCGCGACGACGCTCGGCAGGGCGCCCTCCATGCCGGCGACGACGACGAGCGCATCCGTCGCGCGCAGGGCGGCCTCGTGCGCCAGCAGACGGTGGATCCCGGCGACGCCGACGTCGCGCAGCACGTCCGCGCGCGCGCCGACGAAGCGCGCCGTGACCAGCGCCTCCTCCGCCACGGGCTCGTCCGACGTGCCCGCACTCACGATCAGGACGTGTCCGCGCGTCGCGCGGCCGTTCGAGGTCTCGCGCACGACGCAGCGCGCGCGCTCGTGGTGCCGTGCGTCGGGGAGTTCGGCGCACAAAAGCTGCGCCGTCTCGGGCGGCACGCGCGTGGCCAGGAAGCGACCGTGCTGCTCGAACGCCGCGCGCGCGATGTCGAGCACCTGCCCGGGCAGCTTGCCCTGCGCGAAGATCACCTCGGGCACGCCGCAGCGTTCCTCGCGCTCGACGTCGAGCCGCGTGTGGCCCAGATCGCGCACCGACAGGCCCTGGATCCACTCGAACGCGGCGCCGGCGGGGACGTCACCCCGCTGGACGGATTCGAGCAGCGCACGGAGGTCCTGGAGCAAGGCGCGAAGAGGATAGCCGGTCGGCGCCGCCGCTTCAGCTGGACGGCTTCAGCTCGACCGCTTCAGCTTGGCTGGGCGTCCGCGGTGAGGTCCGCCGTCCGTCCGGCCCGCAGGAGCTCCCAGCCCAACCCGGCGATCATCGCGGCGTTGTCCGTGCAGTACGCGGGCGACGGGAAGCGGGCCGTGACGCCCTGGGCCGCCGCGCGCGCGGTCATCTCGGACCGCAGGCGCCGGTTGCACGCGACGCCGCCGGCCACGAGCACGGTCTTCACTCCCTCGCGCCGCGCGGCGCGCAGCGTCTCGTCGACCAGCACGTCGACGACGGCCTGCTCGAACGAGGCCGCGACGTCAGCGCGGTCGGGAATCTCCGCGGGTCCGGGCGTGGAGCGCGACGCGTCCTGCCCGCGCACGTGGTAGAGCACGGCGGTCTTCAGGCCGCTGAACGAGAAGCCGGTCGTGCCGTCCTTGGCGCGAAAGCGCGGGAACGCGATCGCTCGCGGGTTGCCCTGCTGCGCCAATGCGCTGACCGCCGGCCCGCCCGGATAGCCGAGCCCGAGCACGTGCGAGACCTTGTCGAACGCCTCGCCGGCCGCGTCATCGCGCGTCGCGCCGATCGACTCGAGCGAGAGCGGCGAGAGCGCGCGGTACAGCGCGGTGTGTCCGCCGGAGACGACCAGCGCGACGCACGGCCAGGGCGTCTCGTCGTGCTCCATCGTCGCGGCGTAGACGTGTGCCTCGATGTGGTGCACGGTCACGAGCGGCAGGCCGCGAACCCAGGCCAGCGACTTCGCGGCCGAGAGCCCGACGAGCAGCGACCCGATCAGGCCGGGGCGCGCCGTGACCGCGATCGCATCGACGTCCTCGAGCGCGACGCCGGCCTTCTCGAGCGCCGCGTCGACGACGCGCAGGATCTGCGCCAGGTGCGAACGCCCCGCGACCTCGGGCACGACGCCGCCCCAGCGCGCGTGCTCGGCCGCCTGGCTGTGCACGACGGACGACAGGATCTCGCGGCCGCCGCGCACGATCGCCGCGGCGGTCTCGTCGCAGGACGACTCGATGCCCAGGACCAGCTCGCGGCCGGGCATTCGCGTGCGCTCTCCGAACGCGGTCACTGCACCTCGCGGATCGGCTGCGGGCCGGGTCGCTCGCCCGCGAACAGCGCCAGCGCAACCTCGAGCTGCGGATCGGCCGGAGGCGTGGGCAGGAGCTCCACGCCGGCCTTCTGTTCCCACGCGGTCAGCGCCAGTCGCCAGCGCTCGGGCGGGCTCGCGCGCTGCAGGAAATCGAGCGTTCCGCGCTGGATCGCCACGTCGACGTCGACCTGCACGTCGGGCACGAGCCCGTGCGACGGTCGACCGGCGGCGCGGTCGAGCTGCTGCCCGCCGGGCGTTTCATAGAGCGACGTGGTGACCTTGATCGCGCCGCTGCCGTCCTCGAGGCGGTGGATCGTCTGCACGGCGCCCTTGCCGTACGTCGGCACGCCGACCAGCACGGCCGCGCGGTGATCCTGCAGCGCGCCGGCCAGCACCTCGCTCGCGCTGGCGGACGTGTCGTCGACGAGGCACACCAGCGGCAGGCCGGCCCACCGCGCGCGCTCGGGGCTGGCCGGGTGCACGGACAATTCGCGGCGGCCGAGCGTGCGCACGATCTCGCCGGCGCGCACGAACCGCGACGCGATCTGCACCGCCGCGTTCAGCACGCCGCCCGGGTTGCCGCGCACGTCGATCACCAGCCCGGCCAGGCCCTTCTCCGCCAGACGCTCGATCGCGGCGTCGAGCTCGGCCGGCGTCTCCTGGCTGAATGCGCGCACGGCGACGTAGCCGATGCGCCGTTCCGGATCGAGCAGGCGCTCGTGACGCACCGTGGGCTCGACGATGCTGGCGGTGCGCACGGCGAGCGCGCGTTGCGCGCCGTCGAGGCCGACGACGACGATGTCGAGGTCGCGCGGATCGGGCGTCGAGACGAGAGCGCGGAATCCCGCGTGACCCAGCTCGGCCCACGAGCGGCCGTCGACGCTCAGGATGCGATCGCCGGGCAGCATGCCGGCCGCCTCCGCCGGCCCGCCGGCCAGCGGGAAGAGGATCTGCCCGTCGCCGGGCGGCGATTTCATCGAGACGCCGAGCCCCTGGAAGCGACCTTCTGTTTCGCGGTCGAGCTGGGCCAGCTCCGTGCGGTCGTACCACGTCGACCACGTGTCGAGGCCGCCCGCGAGCCCGCGCAGCGCGTCGTCGAGCAGCTCGTCCTGTCCGACGGGCCGCACGTAGACGCCGCGCGTCCAGTCGCGGACCTCGCGGTAGCGCTCCATGTCCGGATCGGCTCGTGGCCAGACCAGGACGGCGCCGGCGGCCGCCAGCGCGAAACCGGCGGCGAAGGAGAAGCGGGTCGAGGTGCTCGTCGCGCGCGGTTTCGTGATCATGCTCGGGGGCGATTCTAAACCCGGAAGGCCGCGGTCCACCCCTGGGTGTCCTCCGCCGGGGACGTGGCTGCCGTCCGCGCCGGGTGCGTCCCGCGCTGCTGCGGGCTCCACGCGGCTCCATGGGGGTCAGAGCGACACAGCGGTCGATTTCTTCCCGGCCGTCGAGGTTGGCACACAGTTCGAGGGCGCACTCGAGCGATGACCCCAGCGACGATGACCGCGATGATGCCCGCGATGACCCCGCTCGCTCCCGCGCTGCTCGCCGGTTTCCTGGCTTGCGCCGCCCTCGCTGGGTCGGCCGCGGCCCAGGCGCCCAACCCGACGAACGGGCTCACGCGGGCGCGCGCGGTGTTCACGGCCGCGGACCGCGACGCGAACGGGCGGCTGACCCTGGACGAGCTGCGCGCGAACCAGATGGCGGTCACCGAGCGCGAGTTCACCGGCGAGGACTTCGACCGCGACGGTGCGTGGTCGCGCGACGAGTTCACGGTCCACTTCCGCACGCTGCTGGCGCGCTCGGGCGAGCGGCCGTCGGCCGACCTGGACGCGGAGGTCGTGCGCGTGCTGGGGCTGCGCCGCGCGCGGACCGTCGACGAGGCGCGCGGGCGACCCGGGCCAGGAGCGGGGCGCACGACGAACAGCGCGGTGCCCACGGGTTCGCCACCTCAGCCCGCGAAGGGGCCGCAACCGCCAGATTCGACCGCCGGTGCCGCGGACCTGGACGCGCGGATCGAGGCTGCGCTGACGGACCTCGAGACCAAGGCGCTCGCGCGCCAGGCGACGCGCGCGGAGTTCGCACGCGTGCGCGGCCTGTGGAACGAGCGCACCGCCGGCGCGTCGCGCGACGTGCCGCCGGGCTCGCCCCAGGACGCGGTCGCGGCGCGCTTCGCACGGGCGCTCGACGCCCTCGAGGCGCGCGCGCGCGCGGGCGTCGTCACACGCACGGAATTCGCCGACCTGCGCTCGGCCTGGGCCGCGCGCGCCCGCCGCGCGGTGACCAGCGGGAAACCGGCCGATCCCGCGCCGGATTCGATCGAGGCGCGCTTCGAGCGTGCGCTGGCGGAGCTGGAAGCCAAGGCGTTCGCGCGCTCGGCCACGCGCGCGGACTGGCAGCGTGTGAAGGACCTGCTCGTGGAGCGTGCACGCCGCGCCGTGCAGGGCGGGACCGCGACGCCTCCCCCCGCGGACGATCCCCGCGTCACGTCCCTGGCGACCGAGCTGCGCGCCGCGCTCGACGCGCTCGAGCAGGCCGCGGCGGAAGGCCGGCTCACGCGCGCGGCGTTCCAGGAGCTGCGCACGCGCACCGCGGCGTCCAGCTCCACGCGCCCCACGCGAAACGACTAGCACGGCTCGGTCTCCGATCGCGGGCCGGGTCCGACCTCCAGTCGAACCGAATTGCCGGTGAAAAAGCAGCGACCCCGACCGGGCTTTTCACGCCGTCGGGGTCGCCCTGTTCGCGCGCGCCTTGCAGGCGGCGCGTGGTCTCGGTCAGTTGGACAAGAGCTCGAAGCTCTCGAGGCGCTCGTCCTTCGGGTCCCACGCAAAGCCGTGGGTCTTGTCTTCGCCGGGGATCAGCACGCGCAGCGGGTGATCCTGGTCCAGCGTGCAACCCAGCTGTTCCAGTTCCCGGCGGGCGGCGCGCAGCTCGCGGCGTTGCACGGAGAGGTCGGCTTCGAGCTCGCCGCGGCGCTCGCGAGTCCGGCGCGAAGCCCCGAGGTCCGCGATCGCGCGGGCGATCGACTCGGCGGCTTCAGAACGTTCACGGATCTCGGCCGTGATCGAGCGCAGCAGCGGCAGAAGTGCGCTGGCTCGTTCGGGGTCGTAACTGCGTCGGTTCATGGCAAACCTCCTTGACCTTGTCCAGCGCAGTTCCTAGCCGAAGCGCACGAGATATTCTTGTTCCGGCGGCCGCGGGCCGCCGGGCGGCCACTCCAACCAACAGCCGACCCTGTGTCGTGACCGTGAGCGGCGCGCGGGAGCGGCGGCGGTGACGTTCCGCGTACACTCTCCGGGAACCCGATCACGACCATGCCCGAGCCCATCCTGGAGATCACGCGCCGCGAGGAGTTCAGCGCGGCGCACCGCCTGCACGACCCGCGCCTGTCGGCCGAGGACAACGTGCGCATGTACGGGCCGTGCAACACGGAACATGGGCACAACTACGCCTTCGAGGTCACCGTGCGCGGCCCGGTGCCGCGCTCCGGGATGGTCATGGACCTGAACCGCCTCATGGTCATCCTGCGCGAGGAAATCGTGAGCGCCGTCGATCACAAGCACTTGAATCGGGACGTTCCCTTTCTCGAGGGCGTCATCCCGACCGCGGAGAACCTGGCGGTCGCGTTCTGGCGCCGGATCGAGCCGCGTCTGGCCCGTTTCGAGGGCGCGCGTCTCGTCTCGCTGCGCGTCCAGGAGAGCCGCGACAATGTCGTCGAGTTCCGCGGAGAGCAAGGTTGACCATGGCCGAATCGACGCGCGCGCGCGTGCATCCGACCGAAGAGCTCGTCCGGAGGCTGCTCGAGAACCTGGGTGAGGATCCGACACGCGAAGGGCTGGCACGCACGCCCGAGCGCGTGGCGCGATCCCTGGAGGAACTGACGCAGGGCAGTCGGCAGAGCGTGGAGGACGCGGTGGGCAACGGCGTCTTCCAGGAGGACGTCTCCGAGATGGTTCTGGTGAAGGACATCGAGTTCTACTCGCTGTGCGAGCACCACCTGCTGCCGTTCTTCGGGCGCGTGCACGTGGCCTACATTCCCGATGGCCGGATCATCGGGCTCTCCAAGCTGCCGCGCATCGTCGACGTCTTCGCGCGCCGGCTGCAGGTGCAGGAGCGCATGACCGTGCAGATCGCCGAGGCGATCCAGAAGGTCCTCTCGCCCAAGGGCGTGGGCGTCGTGGCCGACGCGAGCCACCTGTGCATGATGATGCGCGGAGTCCAGAAGCAGAACAGCTCGACCATGACGAGCTGCCTGCTGGGCACGTTCCGCAGCGATTTCCGCACGCGCAACGAGTTCCTGGGGCTCGTGCGCAGCATCGGGCGGTAGGGGCCGACGCGGATCGCGTAGGGCGGTAGGCTGGAGGGACCATGCTGCCCTCGACGTTCCGCCGCACCCTCTCGATCGGTCTCGGGCTCCTCGCGACGGCGGCCGCTTCGGGCGCGCAGACGATCGAGCGCATCTCGGTCACCGACGCGGGCACGCCCTCGAACGCCGACGTCGACATTGTCACGCGGCCCACGGACGACGGCCGCTACGTGCTCTTCTCGACGACCGGCTCGAACTTCTTCCCGAACGACATGCCGTTCTCGCACGACGCGTTCCTGCGCGACCGCCTGACCGGCACGACGCGGCGGGTCGGGCCGAACGGGTTGGCGAGCGACCTCACGCGGGACGGGCGGATGCTGGCCTACGTCAGGTTCCCGGAGAACACGCTGCACCTGGTCGACCTCGTCGCCAACACGGACACGACGTTCACGGCGCCGCCGGTCGTGAGCACCTCGGGCTTGTTCTCGGGCGACGGCCAGATGCTGGTCTACATGCGCGCGGACACTTCCATGCCGGGCCCCCACATGCTCTGGCGACGGAACATCGCGACGGGCGTGGAGGACCACGTGTCCGAGACCTTCTCGGGCACACCCAACACCCAGACTTCCCTGCCGGGCACGGTCGCGCACGACGGCTCGCTCGTGACGTTCACGACGGGCGATCCCAACATCGTGCCGGGCGACACGAACAACCGGCCCGACGCCTTCTACAAGGACTACGGCTTCGGGTTCACCGACCGCTACAGCCTCGATTCCACGGGCAACGAGCTGCCGCACGACTCGAGCGCCGGTCCCTTCACTCCCGACACGCGCTTCTTCCTCTTCTCCACCTTCGGGGCGGCGATCCCGGCCGACACGAACGGCCAGTGGGACCTCTACGTGACGGATCGCTTCCTGGGCGACGTGAAGCTCGTCAGCGTCAGCTCGACGGGCGCGCAGGGCGACGGCTCGACGCAGAGCCTGTTCCCGTGGATCTCGGCCGACGGCGAGCGCGTGGTCTTCGACTCGCTGGCGTCGACGCTCGTGCCGGGCGATACGAACGTCGCGAAGGACATCTTCGAGCACGACTTCTCGACCGGCGAGACGCGCCGCATCGTGTTCGGGATCGGCGGCGCGCAGCCCGATCAGGACGTCGAGCTGCGCGGCGCCTCCACCGACGGCCGTTACCTGACCATCGTGAGCCGCGCGACGAACCTCGTCGGCGGTGCACCGGTGGCGGAGCGTCAGGCCTACATCGTGGATCGCGGACCGCAGTGCTTCGTCACGAGCTATTGCTCGGCCAACCCGAACTCGACAGGGTTGCCGGCTTCGATCAACTACACGGGCACGCCCAGCTTCGCGATGAACAACTTCGTCCTGAGCGGGCTCGACCTGCCGCCGAGCGCCGCGTGCCTCTTTTTCCACGGCACGGGCCGCGTGGATCCCGCGGTTACGTTCGGGAACGGCCTGCGCTGCGTGGGTGGCACGCAGCAGCGCCTGGGCTCCCTCGCGGCGAACGGCGGCACGGTGATCCAGTTCCAGGATCTGACCTCGCCGACGTACGCGAACGTGCAGCCGGGCGACGTGCGCCGGTTCCAGCTGATCTACCGCGATCCGGCCGCGGGCGGCGGGCGATTCAACACGACAGCCGCGCTCGAGGTGACGTTCTGCCCGTGATCCGCGCGGAGTGCCCGTACAGATCTCACGGGCTCTCAGAGACTGAGAAGAATTCGAAGTCTCTCGCGCCGCGGAGCGGCGCCACCAGGATCGGAGAGGCCGTACGATCGATTTTTTCTCGGCCTCTCCGATCC
>Ga0163150_10010512_pt1 | contig 10011 bp, 4 predicted proteins | sample OliLakLV19P2IB_FD_148628 | JGI IMG/M metagenome (GOLD analysis project Ga0163150, IMG submission 148628) | Freshwater microbial mat bacterial communities from Lake Vanda, McMurdo Dry Valleys, Antarctica - Oligotrophic Lake LV.19.P2.IB | ecosystem: Environmental > Aquatic > Freshwater > Lake >...
GCGAATAACGCTTTCCAGATTTGCGCTAAACCGTAGAATACACTCTCAGCCGCACGCACTGGAAACGATGCCTGCCAGGCGGGCGGAACCATCAGGCTCACCGGGACGGCGGTGGGCTCGGTATGGACGATGCGCAGCCCGGCCTGCGCGAACAGTCTCTGCCAGCCGGACCACATGAAAAAACGGATGTGGGTGCGGTCGAAAAGTCCCTTTTCGTCCTGCGGAAAACGGCCGAGCAGAATGTTGAGGCGGAACCAGAAGTTGCCGCTGTTGGGCAGGGAGGCGATGATACGTCCACCGGGAGCGAGTGCCTCGCGTACCTGCCGCAGGAGCGCATCGGGGAAGCGAAGGTGCTCAAGGATGTCGGCGCAGAGGATGGAGTCGTAGCGGTCAGGCAATGGGGGCAGGCCCTGCTCCAGATCGGCCGCACAGAGCTGAACGTTTTTGGGGAAATTGCTGGAGAAGCCGCCCTGGCGCTCGATTCCCGTGACGCTGTAGCCGCGGTCGGCGAGGATGGCGGCCAGGTAGCCGTCGCCACAGCCGACGTCGAGGATGCGGCGGTTATCACCGGGAGCGGGAAACAAAGCGAGCAGTCTGGAATGGCTGCTCCACTGGGACGGTTTGAAGGTGTAGATCAAGCGTCAGGCGCGATGACTCACGACGCCTGCGGCGCAGCCGCCGACTGCTCCCGGCGGGGGGCAAGCGGCTGAGTCGCCGTGTCGCCGGCCGTGGTGGTCGTCGCTGTGTGGGTCTTCTCGTAGACGGCGTGCGTTCGTTCGTCGAACTTACCGAAGATCATCTTGCCGGCCGTGGTCTGCAGCACGGAAGTCACTGAGATGTCGATGGTTTTCGAGATCATGCGGCGGGCATTGTCCACCACCACCATTGTCCCGTCGTCCAGGTAAGCCACGCCCTGGTTATATTCCTTGCCTTCCTTCAGCACGAACACGCGCATGATCTCGCCCGGGAGCACGATCGGCTTCAGCGCGTTGGCGAGTTCATTGATGTTAAGGACCTCCACGCCATGGAGCTGCGCCACTTTGTTGAGGTTGAAGTCATTGGTCACGATCTTGCAGCCCAGCACCTTGCCCAGTTCGACCAGCTTCATGTCGACGTCGCGGATATTGGGGAAATCGTCTTCCACAATCTGGACGCGGACATGAGCGCTTTTCTGAAGGCGCTGGAGGATGTCGAGACCGCGCCGCCCCCGGTTGCGCTTGAGCGAATCGGCCGAATCGGCTACCAGCTGCAGTTCCCGGAGGACGAACTGCGGGATCGCCATGGTGCCGTCGACGAAGCCGGTCTCGCCGACGTCGGCGATGCGGCCGTCGATGATAACGCTGGTGTCGAGGATCATGAACCGCGACTTACCGACTTTCTCCCCACCGATCAGGCCGCCGAGTGCCGAGAGGTTCAGCATCTCGCCCTTGTTGGCCCCAATCGCAAGACCCATATACGTGCTGAGGCAAAGCAGAACAATAACAATGAAATGGGTGAGTGGATTATCGCCAGCTGCGCGTTCCAGCACGGCTGACATCAATAGCGATGCGATTAGCGCGGTGATGGCTCCCACCGCGGCCCCAATCAGACGAGTCAGGCACGCCTTCTTGAGTCGACGCTCAAGAAGGATCACCGCCCCGGCAAGGGCCAGTCCGAAGACGCCGGCGGCTGCCGGCGACACCGGAAAAGGGTCGAAAAAATAGGCAAGGCTGCCCAGCACCACCACAATCGCGGCGCGGAGCAGCAGCGTTTCGATCACGTAGCCCCCAGGGTGTCCAAAAAAGTCCGAAAATTAGTCGCTTCAACGGCTTGGTCTAATCCTAACCTCAAAATGCCCTGGGTTGCAAACGGATTACGGAGAACTAACATCGGGACACAACTATTCGGGAAAAGTCCGTGACGGGTCCTACGGCGACGACCCGTCACGAGCTAAGTACTTCTCTTTAGAATCGGATGCGCATTCCTAGCTGGACGTTGCGCGGGAAGTTTAACTGGGCCACTGGCAGCACGCCGAAATCGGCGGCCTGCGGATTTCCCGACGGAGGGTCGCCGCGCAACGGTGTATTGAAGGCGTTGAAGGCCTCCCCCCGGAACTCCAGCCCGATTCGTTCATTGACTTTGAACTTCTTGGAAATCATGAAGTCAATCTGGGGCGCGCTTTGTCCCCGAAGAAAGTCGAAGCGGTCGCGTTCGAGGGTACGGTACTCGAGCGGACGGAGGTTGCGCCAGCATTCGCTGAACCGCGGGCGGTCGTTGAAGAACCACTGGTTTTCCGTCTGCTGCACAGCGGTGATGTCGCCGCAGCGGAACTCCCAGGCACCGTAAGCACCGAGCGGGTTGCCGGACTGGTAGATGAAGTTCGTGTTTACAGTCCAGCCGCCCAGAGCGAGCTGCCCCACCCTGCTCATGTCGGTGAGAAACCGGCGGCCCTTGCCGAAGGGCAGATCCCAGATGCCGGCGAACGTGAGGTTGTGCCGGCGGTCATCTGCGGTGACCTGATTCACGAAGCCACGCCAATCGAGATTGTTGTTGTCGCGGAGCACCTTCTCCATTTGTTTCGACCAGGTGTAGGCCATCACCCACGTCATGGCGCCCATCACGTTGCGGTCGCCGAGCATGCGTTTCTCGAAACGCATCTGCAGGCCGTTGTACCAGACCCGGCCCCAGGGCGCGAGGTTGTTGGTGAGGCCGGTGAATTGCGGATACGGCCGCAGCAACTGCTCGCGTGAGGTATCGCTGGCGGTTCCCAGACCGACCGTCGCCGGGAAGATGCCCTGGAACGGATTCGCCAGGCGCTGCTGATAAAAGTCGGGGCGAACCTGTGCGTCGTCCCAATACTGTTGCGGCATGGCGTTGACCTGGACGCCCCGGGGTTCCTTGTTAGTGAGGCTGCCGACGTAGGAGAGTTCCAGCACCATGTTGCCGGGCAGTTCGCGCTCAAGCGTGTACGAGTACTGGAACGTGCGCGGAACCACGCGCTGAGGCGGATCCCAGGAAGGCGCGGTACCGACGCCAGTCGCGACGCCGAGGCTGCTGCCAAGCGGGCGAAGCACTCCGTCAGGCCACGGGTTTTCCAGCGAGTACGCTCCGACCAGGCCCGAGCCAACCGGGCGGCCGGAAGTGTCGGTGGTGGCTGCCGGGTACTGGCCGCCGGTGGTCGAGCCGAACAGGCTGGTAGTCAGGCTGAACCCGTTGTTCAGGTTGTTTTGGGTGTTGGTGCGGTGGAAAATGCCGAAGCCGCCTCGCATGACCGTCTTCGGAAGGAACTGGTACGCCACACCGATTCGTGGCTGGATGTTCGACAGGTCGGCGTTATAGACCTTGCGGGGCTGGTTGCCGACGCCGGCGAAGGTCATGCCGCCTACCAGTGCCGACGGCGGTGCGGGCATTGCTGTGTTAGTGGCGCGCAGCCGGTTCCAGTTGGCGATTGCGGTCGCGCTGGTGGGCTGGACGGTGGTGAAATCCCACTCGCGGTTCAGACGGTTGTGCGTTTCGATGAGGCTGAACTGGATGTCGTAGCGCAGGCCCAGGTTCAGCGTCAGTTTCTGGCTGACCTTGTAATCGTCCTGGATAAAGATGCCCCAGTAGGGCTCGCGCCGGAAGAACGAATCGTTGAAGTTGATCGATCCGCCCGCTGCGTAACCGAGGAGCGCCGATGCGACCGCATTGCCGTCCAGCACGCCCTGTCCGATGGAAGCGTACTCGCGCGTCCAGTCGCCATTGAAGTCGATTTGCCCGCTGGAGCGGCCCGAGGCCAGGTTGTGGCGCATCAGCAGCGCGAACTCCGTGCCGTACTTCAGGCTGTGTTTGCCGATGGCCTGTGAGATGCTGCCCTGCACGTTCGCCTGCTGGCGGGAACTCTGGTTGAGGTACTGGTTTCCAAACAGTTCGCGGAAGCCTCCGATGGTAACGCGGGGCATCAGCTTAGAGGGGAAGGTGTCCACCTGCGGGATGTTTTTGATGCCGATCTTGTCCCAGGTGAAGTTGGGGTCTGACACGTCCGGGAAGTTCTGTACGAAGCGGTTGTAGCTGGCCTGCACATGCAGCAGCGAGGTGGGCGAGAGGGTGCGGTCGTAGGACAGGATGTAATTCTGATCCTGGCGCACGGTCCCGTTCATGTTGCCCCACTGGGCGGGAGGGTCGAAGCCGGTTTGATCGCGGAACTCGGCGCCATCCTGAAACGTGAACAGGAAGTTAATCCGGTCGTTGTCGGTGAGCACCTTGTCATATCGCGCCATCGGCTGCTCATAGCGGTACTTACCGAGGTTGTCGGGACGAGTGAAGTTGTTTACCAGAGCCTGCGCCTGGAAGTTCGGCGACGGGTAGTAGCTGAGTATCTTCTGGCCGATGGGGCTGATCCGGGAAGCCGGGATGCGATTGCCCGGGAAGGGTTGGCGCCGGAACAGACCGCCCGAGCGGCAGTTCTGCGCCGGGTCGATGCAGGGCTGGGACGTCAGTGGATCGAAGATCTTGATTGTGCCGGTCTGGCCGGCGGGTACGAAGGTGCTGAAGTCGCCGTTGCGGATCTCATTGGGCGGAACGCTGACATTGGAGGGGAAGGGAACGCGTTCGCGCCAGCCTTCGAAGGAGAAGAAAAAGAAGTCGCGGTTCTTGCGGATCGGGCCGCCGATGGTGCCGCCGAACTGGTGCTGATTGCGGAAGCCACGCTTCACGCCAAGCGCGTTGTTCTGCCGGGTATTCGCGTCCAGCATGCGGTTGCGCCAGAAGTCGAATAGCGTGCCATGCCACTCGTTGCTGCCGGACTTGAGGGTGGTGCTGACGTGTCCGCCGCCGGAACGGCCGTACTGCGAGTCGTACGTGTTCACCATCACCTTCATTTCCTGGACGGCCTCGACGTTGGGCGCCAGGTTGAAGGTGCCGTCGGTGGAGATCGGCGCGCCGTTCAGCAGGAACTGATTCGACCCGGTGCGGCCCCCGTTCATGGTGAAGCTGCCGTTGACGTCCCAGGCCCGGGTGCCGGAGAATCCGGTGGAGCCGAAGGTTCGCTGGGTGAACATGACTCCGGGCGAGAGTCGCATCAGCATGTAGGCCTGCCGTCCATTGAGCGGAATCTCCTGGACTTTTACCGAATCGAAGACCAGGCCGCGCGAGGCGGTTGAGGTGTTGATGAGCTCCTGATCGCCCACCACCGTAATCTCCTGGTTCATTTGGCCGACTTCGAGGGTAACGGGCAGGTTGAGTTTGTCGTTGGTCAGCAGCACCAGGCCAGTTCGGCGTGAGGTTTGAAATCCGGCGTGAGTTACTGTCACGCTGTAAGTGCCGGGGTCGAGACCGGTGACGGTGTAGTTACCGCTGCTGGTTGTTGCCGATTCACGCGAAACCTGCGTGTCTTCTTTGGTTGCTTTTACGACGGCGCCAGGAACGGGTGCCTTGCTCTGGTCCAGAACCTGGCCCAGAATCGATGCCCGATAATCCTGCGCGGAAACATACAAGGTGCACGCGCACAGCGCCATGGCTGCACGGACGAAACGTTGCATTTGCTAACCCCCGAAGTGACTCCGGATCCGAGAACTTGCGTCTGTTTTTAAGACGGCTGCAGACGTCACGCCCAAGGCCCGCGAGACTTCCCCCCAACGTTAATGGACACACCGCTCCCACCCAACCGAATGACTGCGATCGGGGAAGTTTCTGGGTGCATTCTATCCGTGTTCCACCCCAAAGTGCAAATCAATTTTTCCGAGGATTCTGCAACAATCGGGACACATGTCTCGGGATTCTTCATTTTGCCGGGGGCGCTGCGTCCGAGCGCGGGAAGTTCCGGCCCGGAATGCTCTCCAGAGTCTCAGGCCTGGCCCGCCGTAAGCGCGAAGACATCTCTTTCTCCTCGACGGCGCGATCCTCCTGGCCCAGCCGAAAATAAACCTGTGAGAGCAGAAGGTGTGGCTGGGGATGAGTGGCGTCGACGGATGTGGCTTCAAGGAGCACGTCGCGGGCGCGCTCCAGTTCTCCGGCGGACATCAGCGTTCGTGCCAGCCCGGCCCAGGCAGGCATGTACTCCCGACGCAGTTCGAGCGCTCTTTGAAACGCCCGCTTCGCCTCATCCAGACGTCCCTCTTTCAGCATGGTGTCGCCAAAGAAGTAGAAGGGCTCCTCCCACGGAGTTGGCGAGCGCATGGCCCGGTCCAGCCACGGCAATCCCTCGGCCGCCCGTCCGGCGCGCACCAGTTCATAGCCCAGCTCGAAGGCAGCACGGGAATTGCCAGGGAATGCGGCCGCCATCTTCTCCGCAAGGCGCAAGGCGAGTGGATGCTCGTCCGCATCCTGTCTGGCCTTGATCGCAGTCAGCCAGAGCGCCGCGTCCCCTGGTTTGCTTGCCAGTGCCTTTTCAGCCACCTGCGCCGCGTCCCTGAAGTAGCGTCCTTTTGAATACTCCACGGCGAGAATTTGCAGCAATCGTGCGTCGTCTGGCCGGAGCGCCGAAGCCAGCCGCCAGTGTTTCAGGGCCTCGTCGGTTCGATTCAGTTTCGAGAGCACCGCACCCAGAATGTACTGGGCATTGAAGTCGTTTGGCTGACTGCGGACAGCCCTGCGAAGCGGCATTTCCGCCGCCGCCAGATCGCCGCGGGACTGGTACATGTAGCCCAGATTGAAATTGGCCTCGAACAGGCCCGGGCTGGCGGCGAGCGCTTCCTTCCAGAGCCGCTCGGCCGTTGGGAAGTCCTTCTGCTGAGCCGATTCCAGTGCCTGTCGCGAGAGCGTGGCCGGGTCCGGTGCAAGCAAGAGCAGCGCCAGGACTGCGGAGGTCATTGTGAACTGCCCTCTTTCAGCAGCACCGGCCGGTCCACCTGAATGCCGCTGAATGCTTCCGCCTTGCCGTTAGGCCAGCGCACCACGACCCTGTCGACCCTGTCTGTGAAGCCGAGGCCGAAGTGCAGGCCGAGGTCGTTGACCGACAGATAGCTCGATTGGCTGAGTACAACGGAAGTTTGCGTCCTTCCTCCTGCCTCAACTGATACCACGGCGCCGATGCCGCTGCGGTTCGACACGACGCCCTGCAACTGGACTCGAAGCCAGTGATTGCTGCTCTTCAGGTCGTTCCGAAGGAGGCTGGGAGCACGGTCCATGTTCATGATGAGCACGTCGATGTCGCCGTCCGAATCGAAGTCTCCGAAGGCGGCGCCGCGGCTCGACTGACGTTCGGTCACGCCAGCCCCCGCCATTGCCGACACATCCTCGAACTTACCGCCGGGGAGCTGCCGGTACAGGAGTCGGGAAGTGGCCCAGGGTTCGGCTGGATCACCGGCGTAGACGTGCCCTGATGTCAGGAAGATGTCGCGGAGACCGTCGTTGTCGAAGTCCTCGAGCCCGGCGCCCCACAGAAGATATTGCGGATTGACCGCGAGCCCCGCGATGACTGCCCGATCCTCAAAGAAGCCCTTGCCCAGGTTGCTGTAGAGATTTGGGTAGTCGCGAATGAAATTCGTTTTGACGATGTCGAGCGTGCCGTCGCCATTGGCGTCGCCGGCCGCGAGGCCCATTCCGGCTTGTTCGGTGCCGTTCTCATTGAACGCGATACCCGATTCGGTGGCGACTTCGGAAAACGTGCCGTTTCCGTTGTTGCGGAAGAGCAGGCTGGGCGTGGAGTCGCTGGCCACGTAGATGTCCTGCCAGCCATCCCCGTTGAAGTCCGCCGCCACAGCGGTGAAGCCGTAGAAGCCCTGCGGCTTGCGGATGCCGGAGGCGATGGACACATCCTCAAACTTTCCGCCGCCCTTGTTGCGGTACAGGAAGGCACGGCCGAAGGGCAGGCCTCGTGGGCCGCAGAACACGGGTTTGTCACGGTATTTGCAGGTGGGGAGCTGCCCAGGCAGGGGCGTCGATTTCAAATCGAACCCGGCGTAGGTTACAACGAACAGATCGAGCAAGCCGTCGCGGTCGAAGTCGGTGAAGGTGCACCCGGTGCTCCAGTCGGTCCCTGAGCCGGCGACGCCCGCGGCTTCGGCGACATCGACGAAACTGGCTTTGCCGGTGTTGCGGAACAGCGAGTTGCGTCCCCAGTATGTGACGTACAGGTCGGTGAAGCCGTCGTTGTCGAAGTCGCCCGCGCAGACGCCGTTGCCCCATCCGGAACGGCCTGTGCCCGACGCTTTCGTCACGTCCTGAAACCGGCCGCCGCCTGCATTTCGATACAGGTGGTTCGTAGGGGGCAAAGGGGATTTCGCGAAGGTGGATCCGTTTACGAGAAAGGCATCCAGCAGACCGTCGTTGTCGATGTCCACAAGCGCGACGCCGGTGCCATTGGCCTCGACGATGTAGCGGCGATTCGCGGGATTGCCCTGCACGAATTTCGCTGTGATGCCTGCCTGAGCCGCCACGTCGGTGAATGTGGCGTGGAAGGGGAGTGTGGAGCGTACCGGCGCTCCGGCGGAGGGGCGGTCAGCGACGGCAATTCCCTGCGGAAAAAGAGAAATCCCGGTGAGAACAAGCCCCACCGGGATCACAATCAATGAGAATGCCAGTCGCACTCAGAAAGCGTATCGCAGAGCTACCTGGACCTGACGTGCGGCGGTGGTGCCGGTGATCACTCCGAAGGTCGGCGTGTTCATGACATAGCCACCAGAACCCGGCGCGGTGAAATTCACAGCGTTCGGGAAGTTAAAGAACTCGCCGCGCAGTTCAATCGAGTGCCTCTCGGCCATTCGGAACTTCTTGGCGATTGAGATATCGAAGATCCGGCGGCCGTCGTCACTCACCACATAGGCGCCTGCATTGCCGAACGTATACAAGTCCGGCAGAACAAACGCACTGGTGTCGAACCAGCGGTCCGCGGTGCGTTGACCACTCGGCAGGTTGGGATTGCGAAGCACGTTCGGCCGCTCACTGGTGCTGCCGACGTTGGCTCGGTCCACGCCGGTTCGGACGTTGGAGGGAGTGCCGCTTTGCAACTGCACGATGCCTTCTACAGCCCAGCCGCCAAGGATCGCATCGGTGAATCGATTCCATGTTCCGCCGAAAGTGCGGCCGCGGCCCCAGGGCAGATCGTACACATAGCCCAGCTTGAAGGCATGCGCGATGTCGTAGCTGCATCTGGACCAGTCAGCGCGCGCGTTGAGGAAGTCCTGGAACTTGCCTTCCGCCAGTGAGGACTGGTCGTCCATGCACTTGCCCCACGTGTAATTGCCGAGCAACTGGAGACCACGGCTGAAACGCTTCGTCAGTTTCGCCTGGAACGAGTTGTACTCGGAGTTGAATTTGTTGCTGCCGCCGCTCATGTTGCCGATGAAGCCAGCACCCGCGAGAAGGCGTCGAGGATCTACGGGCCCGGGGCCTGGCGTCACGGCGTTATTCCACCCGTGGTAGCCGATCTGCTTGTGGTTCGACGATCCCGTGTAGCCCACGTCTACCGTCATGTCGTCCATCAACTGATGCTGGACGAAAAAGTTGTACTGAGTTGAGTACGGGCTGCGGTTGTCCGGATTCTGCGGCCAGCCGCCGATCGCCTGCGTGCTCCCAAACCCGGGTCCGGCATCGTTGATGCGCAAATTGAGGACACCGCCGGTGTTCGGGCTGATCTCCTGCTGCGGAAGATACGGCCAGAACTTGCGCAGGTCATTGATCTCCTGCATGAAGGTGCTGTTGTAGTAAAGGCCGATGCCGGCGCGAAGCACCGTCTTCTGCGTCATCTGATAGGCGAGGCCGAGCCGCGGAGCCCAGTTGTTCATGTCATTCGCCATCAGGGACTTTCCATAGCCGAAGGTCTGTGGCGGGGAATTGAGCTGGCCGGTTGTGGGATTAGGCAGCGGGTTGATGCCGGCCCACATCAGTTGCGCCGTGTACCTCCCGTTCGACTCTCTTCCAACCAGCAGATTTCCAAGTGCGTTGTTGGCGTCCCAGGGGCGGATGCCTGACTCCCAGCGCACTCCGAAATTCACGGTCAGCTTGTCGGTGGCACGCCAGTCGTCCTGTGCGAATGCGTCCCAGTGAGGCTGCAGCGCAAACAGCGCGGGGATGCTGAAGCCGCGCCGGATGTAGCTGGGATAGCCGAGCAGC
>Ga0163150_10010513_pt1 | contig 10011 bp, 11 predicted proteins | sample OliLakLV19P2IB_FD_148628 | JGI IMG/M metagenome (GOLD analysis project Ga0163150, IMG submission 148628) | Freshwater microbial mat bacterial communities from Lake Vanda, McMurdo Dry Valleys, Antarctica - Oligotrophic Lake LV.19.P2.IB | ecosystem: Environmental > Aquatic > Freshwater > Lake >...
CCATGAATTCGTCGTTTTAGACGGGTTGGTAAACTCGGTATAGAAGCGCAGAGCAGATTCTGAAGGGTTACTCGGGGCATTCGTGGGAGTGGTCCCAAGTACAGAATCAAGTCGGCCGTCACTGCCACGCATCACGATGCGGTCGCCTGCCTGCATAAATAACGTAGAGAGAATTTCTTTAGCATGGGCAACATTTTGCCACTGACCGAGCGCCACCGCGCTTTTTGTAATGTTTGCGCCTGCGTCGAGCGACGTTATCTTAGGAGCAAGCGTCAAAAAGTCGTTCCAAAACTGCGGAGGCACCGCAATACCTGCCGAAGAAAAGAGGTCGCGGTTCCAATACATCACCATCGGGTCTACGAGAAACGGCAGTGCCAACGCGCCTCCTTCGGTCAAAAATAGCTGACCCTCGTCTATGTATGAGTTAAGGAAGCTGCTTTGTGACACCATCCCATACGGGATTATCAAAAGTTTGTCCTCAAGGTCGTACAGCTCGTCATACACCAGCAAAATAAGGTCCGGAGCGGTGCCGACTGCCATAGCGTTAATGAGCTCGGTTTTAAATGTTGTAGTCTCTTTTCTTGAGTAAGAAACATTCTCAAATGAATTGTCTCCTGCGCGCAGGGTCGTAAGGAGCTGGTCCATTACAGTGGTTTCGAGCGTACCCCATATGTCTACACGGCCCACAGAACTGCCACTGCCGAGGCCTCCAAAAGACGCAAAGACGCTGACGCCAATTAAAACGAGTGCGGCACATACTCCGAGTACGATAATTTGAAAGGTCGACATTCCCATTGCTTTACATAATGCGCCCTTTTAAGATTTTTTACGAACAATGAATCCCCAGTGGTAGGTGCCGGCGGGCGCCATACCCCCAAAAATAAAACCGTGATCTTCGAAAAGCTTGCGCGCCGTTGCCTGGGTGACTACATGGTCCTCGTGCGGCCCGAGCCCATTAAACGAACCCACCCAGTCGATAATGAGCGCACGGCCGTGAGGCTTGAGGACACGGCGCACCTCTGCCACAAGCTCTCCACGGTCTTCTATTGAAAAGAGAATATTAGAGGCAATAACCAGATCAAAATAGGCATCAGGAAGGTGTGTGCCGCCCACTACTTCTGCATCGCCCTGCACTACCTCGACATTTTTGAGACCCTCGGCATCGGCCAGAGTTTTGATGCGCGACAAAAGCTCGCGGTTAATATCCACGGCCCATACAGCACCGCCCTCGCCCACCTCGCGCGCAGCCTCGCGGGTAAAAAAGCCCGAACCCGCGCCAAAGTCGGCCACTTGCATGCCCTCATGCAATTGAGCCGCGCGTAGCGCCTCCGCTGGTATAAGAAAAGAGCCCTCAATCATCCCCTTATTCTACACCTTATTTTGAAATCCGTTCACTTGCGGCGACCTGTGCCGGAGCATCTGATGCCGAAAGCATGTGGGCCCCCATAAACGAGTACAGGGTAACCGCAATAAGCGCCAAGCCTACCACGCCAAGTACATCTGTATGTGCTTTTACTACCCTCGTCATATGTATATATACGCACAAAGGGCGTGATTCTTACATGAAAAGTGAGCGGCCCAGGGACAACATAGTCCTGTGGGCCGCTAGTGGAAGAAGTAAGCCACGAAGTGTGGGTAGAGAATGTACCCAACAATGGCTGCCACCGTCGCTCCAAGCACGAAAGTGGTTTTCAAGGGATGTCTGTCGAGCAAACTCCTCGGTTCCGGTTCAACCGACATGGGCGCTCCTCCAATTACTCCTCTTATTCGACGATACCATGCGTTAAGAAAAAAAGAATGCGCCCGCCTCGCGCTTGCCGCCTGGAGCATAAAATTTGTCTTTGCCCTTGCTGCGCACCATCAAAACCTTTTGGTCTTGCACTAAGATCCACCCAATTTTGTCAATTATATTAGACATGCACCTTGAATTGCTTATACGCATCCACAAACCCCGGCGTTAGGTCACTGGGCTTTTCTGCCATCCATTTTTCAAGCTCCGGCAGTTCTATCCACTTTGCATCGGCAACTTCTTTGTTGTCAGGCGTGATTTCACCATCATATATTGTCTTGAAAAGCATAGTGAATCGCCTTCCTACAACTCGACTGTCGGTTGGGTCAAAACGTTCGGTGTAATAGTGAGCAACTTTTGTAAGCTGTACACCCTGTATACCCATTTCTTCTACTGCCTCCCGAAGAGCTGCTTGCAGATAATCTTCACCCTCGTCCACATGTCCAGCAACAGAGTCGTCCCATGTGTTCGGAAACGACATATGCGGTGCGCGCTTTTGAAGAAGCAGTTGTCCTTTGGAGTTAAAAACAAAAATACGCGCAACACGGGCAATCAAACCCTTCTCCGACGCCTCCTTTCGTGTTCCTGCGCCTATTGGATTATCGTCTTTATCAACAAATACAATTTTTGCCATACTATGTAAAATCTCAGTAAAATATGCTTATTTTAGGCTTTAATATTGATTCTCCACCCTTCTTGTTATCTTCAGATTTATTGTGTATATTGTAAGAGTATTAACATGAAGAGGGACCCGAACGGCCTAGTGCCTAAGGGGCCCTTTTCATTTATGGGTATGGGCTATTTTTGCTTTTATACTTGGCGATTCAAGATAATCAAAGTACTCACCACCAAGACTCTTATACAAAGAAGATGCAAACTCTTTATTAGGAAAGAGCATCTTTCCAAATTTTCCTTTTTTAACAAGATAGTCAACAAGCCTTTTATAATCACCATCTCCAGATACAAAGCCTAGAAAGTAGTAGGCTTCAGTTACGTGATACTTATCTGATAAATAAGTTCTGAGCCTCGCATGATTAACAGTCCAACCTTTTACTTTTGTTCCTAGGTGCAAGTTCTGACCATCAATAAAAGCAATATTTGATTCTTTTATTTTTTGTTTTTCTGGCATAGTTTACAAACACACGAACGAGGCAATTGCGTCGCCGTCGTGGAGCTTCATGACGCGAACGCCTTGGGTCGAGCGCGAGAGTGACGGAATTTCAGTCAAACCGGTGCGGATTACCTGGCCCTTCTTGCTCATCACCACCATTTCGTCGGCACCTACGCCCTCTTCTTTAGAAATGATGCTTGCGGCAACAAGCGGGCCCGTTTTAGGCGTTACTTTAATCGTGCGGATGCCCGAGCCGCCGCGCTTTTGGGTCTTATATTCTTTAACCGGCGATGTTTTGCCGTAGCCACCGCGAGAGATAACAAGCACCTCAAGGTCTTTAGAGCCTTTAGGTACTACATCGGCACCGACAATAAAGTCGCCACTGCCGAGCTTCATACCGCGCACGCCTCCGGCGGCGCGGCCCATCACGCGGATGTCGCTTTCTTTAAACCGTATTGACTGCCCTTTAGCAGACGAGAGGAAGATCTCGTCGCTCTTTTCTACAAACAGTGCGCCAATAAGTTCGTCGCCTTTCTGGAGCTTAATGGCAATAAGGCCGCTACGGCGCACATCATGGAAGGCGGTCGCGTCTACTTTTTTGGCAACACCCTGCTTGGTGATCATGTAGAGGAATTTCTCTCCCTGTTTTTCATTCTTACGCATCGCAAGGACACCGGTCACCTTTTCCTCGGCGCCTATAGAGAGGAAGTTAACGATGGCCTTGCCCTTGGTTGAGCGCTTACCTTCCGGCAGTTCGTACATTTTTATCTGGTAGGCCTTGCCCACGTCGGTAAAGAACAGCAGGTCGCTGTGGGTCGAGGTGGTGAGGAAGTTTGTTACAAAGTCTTCCTCTTTGGTGTTGAGGTCGATAACCCCCACGCCGCCGCGCTTTTGCCGGCGATACTCTGCAGGGTCGGTGCGCTTAACATAGCCGCCCGCAGTAATAACCAATACCTGTTCTTCGTCTGGGACCAGATCCTCGACATTTATGATGCCGGCCGCGCCTTTAACAATTTTTGTTGCGCGGTCGTCGCCATGCTTTTTAGCAATCTCCGTAATTTCTGTCTTAATCACGCCGAGCATCTTCTTTTCGCTCTTGAGGAGGTCCGTTAATTCGGCAATAAGCGCCTGCACTTCGGCAAGCTCGTCTTCTATCTTTTTGCGCTCGAGGTTGGCGAGCTTCTGAAGGCGCATTTCCAAGATCGCCGTTGTCTGCAGGTCAGAGAACTTGAACTTGCTTCTAAGGTTCGCGTGTGCATCCTGCACATCCTTAGATGCGCGGATGGTCTTGATGATCTCGTCGATATGGTCGAGCGCCTTTTTGAGGCCAAGCAAAATGTGCTCGCGATCTTGCGCCTTAGTTAAATCAAACTGGGTACGACGGCGCACCACTGTTTGGCGGTGTTTAATAAACTCCTGAAGAATGCTCTTAAGCGACATTGTCTGCGGTATGCCATCTACCAACATCACCATGTTGAAGTGGAAGGTATCCTCAAGCTGAGTGTGCTTATAGAGATAGTTCAACACTTTTTGGGGCTGAGCGCCCTGCTTAAGGTCGATAACCACGCGAATGTCGCGGGTCGACTCGTCGCGTAGGCCGCGGATGCCGTCGATTTTTTTGTCGTGTACAAGGTCGGCGATGCGTATCTGAAGCTCGGCTTTGTTAACGCGGTATGGGAGGCTGGTAATAATAATCTGGTAGTCGCCTTTTTTGCCCTCAACAATTTCTGCATGGCCGCGCACCACCACGCCGCCTTTGCCGGTGGAGTAGGCATGCAGAAGATCCTTCCTATTAAATGCAATTGAGCCTGTTGGAAAGTCGGGACCCGTAACAAACTCCATCAGGTCTTCGGTTGTTGCTGAAGGGTTTTCTATCAAATGAATGAGTGCGTTTGAAAGCTCGTTAAGATTGTGTGGCGGAATGTTGGTCGCCATACCGACCGCAATGCCAAGCGTGCCGTTAAGCAAAATGTTAGGCACCGCTGCGGGCAGAACGCTTGGCTCTTTAATAGTGCCGTCGTAGTTGGCGCGCCACTCTACGGTATCTTTTTCAAGATCGCGAAGGAGTTCGCCCGCCACATGACTCATCTTTGCTTCGGTGTAGCGCATAGCTGCAGCCGCGTCGCCGTCGATTGAACCAAAGTTACCCTGCCCCAAGACAAGCGGGTAGCGCATCGCAAAGTCCTGCGCCATTTTTACCATTGCATCATACACCGAGGCGTCGCCGTGCGGGTGGTATTTACCAAGCACTTCGCCGACTACCGTTGCCGACTTTCTAAAACGCGCCTGCGGCGTAAGCCCCATGCGATGCATGGCGTACAAAATGCGGCGATGTACTGGCTTAAGGCCGTCGCGTACGTCTGGGAGCGCGCGCGAGGTAATAACCGACATTGCGTAGTCTAGATACGCCTCGCGCATCTCGGTTGAGATGTTGCGGCTTACGACACCACTTCCTCCGTCTGCCCGTCCATTATTTTCGGGTTGTTTTTTTTCTGCTGCCATAGTCTAGAGAGTGAGAGAAATAGAGTTTACTCTATTTCTGAGCGAACGACGACTATATGAGATTCCTATGCTCATATAATCAGTAATTAGTATCCGAGTACCGGTGAACTTTCTTCATCCTGCACTGCGTTAAGGGTTGCTGCTGTGTTAGACGTATTGTCCTCCACCACCGGACCCCTGTTCGTCAAACGCACACCGAGCGTTGCAAGCCAGCCTATCAACAACACTGCCGTAACCACCCCGGCAATCTGGGTTGCATGCTGGCGCCGCTCGTGCGGCGTGCGGGTGTTTTGAATGTGTTCAATGTAGCGGCGCATATTAATTTTGGGAGAGCACGATAATTTCGTCCTCTTTGCCCTCGAGGTCTTTGCGCTTGAGGGTGAGTTTATCTATCGGCGCAATATCCTCGCCAGCCTCTTTAAGAAACTTTTTTAAAGTCTCTTGTGTGTAGTGCATCGGCACCACAACCTTCGGCTCTAATTGTACCGCAAGCTTGTATGCATCGGCATGGTCGAGAACGCCATTTCCCCCGACCGGCAAGAAAAGTATATCGATTTCATCGAGCTCTGCTTTAGCTGCCTGCGGGAGTGTACTTGTGCCAAGTGCACCAAGAAACACCAAGTCCATGCCCTCGAGCGCAATACTATAAATAGTGTTAATGCCCTTTTCGCCGCCGTACTCGGTATCTGATGCAAAGCCGCGCACCGAGACACCCTTAACCTCGTACTCGCCCGGGCCGCTAATAACAAACGGTTCACGTTCGCCAAATGACATTTGTTCGCTACCGTTAAAGTCTTCGTGGTTGAGTGTCGTGAGCACAATGTCAGAGCCAAACTTAGACGACTTAAGTTTGGAGTCTTTAGACGGAGGGTTGAGTGCTATGGTGAGTTCGCCCTGGGTAATCTTGAAGCATTCGCCCCCCAAATAGGTAATAACCATGCTCGTATAATAGCAAATTTTGTGCATAATTTCAAGCGTAATCCACTCAAAATTAGTTGACGTTGGCGCAAGTGCAGAGCTAGTGTAAGTAGATGCCCTACGGTTTTTTGTAAACCGCTGACTAGGGTAGAACCTGAAACATTTGGGAGCAGAGCTATGCTAGCATTGCGGCAGATTTTGATCGGGAGTTCCGACCTCGACTCTTCCCTCCTTTCGCCCCCCGGACTCTGTTCGGTGGGGTCGAATGATCCATGGGAATGTCATCCCGAGCGTACGACACGTAGCTTCCTCGTCCCCGACCGCTTCGGCAGTGGAACCAGGAAGTCATCTCCTCAGGACAACAATGGTGCCACCAAGGCACAACAAGTCGACGAGGGGGATCGGCGCCATGAAGAGAGGCTGCGCGATCTGCGAAGTCATACCGTTCAGCTGTAACCCAGCACCCAAGTTTCGCCCGGCAGACTATCTGCCGGGCATTTTTTATACTTGCACCGTAGAGCCTTTCGTTATATATTGCCCAGCAATAAAGGGGTTACCTTTTATTAACAGTTAACGCGCACGGGAGTAAACTCCAGCTTTCAAAGGACGGTCCCTTGAATCTAGAGCCCCCGTCGTACAAATCAATACTTATGGCAACAAAAGAACTCATAAAGGAGGTCGACGCACCTGTATCATTGATGCAGGGATTTTCTGATCGTGCACCAGAGCCGCCTAAAGCGGGCGACATTATAGAAGGCTCGGTTTTGGCACTCGACCGCGCACGCCTCTATATCGACCTGGCGCCGTTTGGCACCGGTATCATTTATGGCCGCGAGTACATGAACGCTCGCGAGGTTATTAAGCGCACCAACATTGGCGACCGCGTAGCCGCTAAAGTAATTTCTACCGACCACAAAGAGGGCTACATTGAGCTTTCTCTCAAAGAGGCTCGCCAGGCAATCATTTGGGCACAGGCAGAAGAGGCAGTTAAAGATAAGCGCGTTCTCGACCTGCTTGTAAAAGAGGCAAACAAAGGCGGTCTTATTTTGGAGTGGCAGGGCATCGCCGGCTTCCTCCCCGCTTCGCAGCTTAAAGCCGAGCACTACCCTCGCGTTACCGACGGCGACAAAGACAAAATCCTCGATGAACTCCGCAAGCTTGTTGGCACCCGCATCCCGGTTTCAATAATCGGCGCACAGCCAAAAGAGGGCAAATTGATCTTCTCGGAGAAAGGCATCGACGACAAAGAGAAGAAAGAGCTTATTGCTAACTACCAAATGGGCGACACGGTTGAGGGAGAGGTTACCGGCATGGTGGACTTCGGCGTCTTCGTTAAGCTTGAGGAAGGCTTAGAGGGCTTGGTCCACATTTCTGAGATCGACTGGGGCCTTGTGGATGACCCACGCCACTTCTTTAAGGTTGGCGACAAGACCAAAGTTAAAATCATCGATATTAAAGACGGCAAAGTTTCCCTTTCGGTTAAACAGCTTAAGGAAAATCCTTGGATTACCGCCCAGAGCAAATACAATAAGGGCGACAAAGTTGAGGGCGTGGTCATTAAGTTCAACAAACACGGCGCCTTGGCTTCTATCGAGGAAGGCATTGCGGGCCTCGTGCATGTGAGCGATTTTGGCACCGAAGAAAAACTTCGTGGAAACTTGGAGCTTGGCAAGCGCTACCCCTTCACCATTTCCCTCTTTGAGCCGAAAGAGATGCGCATGGCGCTCGCCTACGCAGGAGACAAGAAGTAAGAAGCCAGAGGGAACGGAATAAAACCTCGTGCGTAGTCGAGGAGTACGTGTTCATCTCTCCGAAGCACGAGGTTTTTGTAGTTCCTGATTACCTGCCGTTGATTTCGGTCATTGCCTTCGAAAGCCCCTCGCTCATAAGGAGCTCCAGGCCGTCTTTCACACTCTTTTTTGCTTTTTTGAGCTCGGTTTCCTCACTCCCCTTAAATGTGCCGAGTACATCAGGCTTTTTTACTTTGCCACCTTTCTTTTCTGCAGAGATACCAATGCGAAAGCGCACGTAATTTTTAGTTTTTACTGCCCGCTCAATCGACTCAACTCCTTTGTGCCCGGCAGAACCACGCCCGAAAGAAATTTTTACTGTGCCAAGCGGCAAATCGAGATCATCATGAAGCACCACCATCTGCTGCGCTGCTTTAACCGACGTTACATGAGGCTTAACTGCCTTCCCCGAGTTGTTCATGAAGGTATCCGGCGTTATTAGTACTGCTTTTTTTGAAAGTTTGTCTGCAACATCCATTAAAAATTCGCGACCAACGTTGTGACGCGTGTTTTCATACTCATTCCCCGGGTTACCAAGGCCAACTAATACCCACTTCATGTGGTCTAATGTAACAAAAAACTTGCGTGCAGGACAGTACGCGTTACAATAGTCTCCATGCCTCAAGGAGAGCGTGAGAATTTCTTCACTGAACTCCTAAAGTTTGCTCTGGTTGCAGTTGTGATAGTAGTACCGGTGCGACTTTTTATTGCACAACCCTTTATTGTGTCTGGTGCCTCTATGGACCCAACCTTCCACAACGGACAGTACCTCATCGTAGACGAACTCTCCTATCGTTTTGACGAACCAAACCGCGGAGATGTCGTTATTTTTAAATACCCTAAAGACCCTTCGCAGTTTTTCATCAAGCGCATCATAGGCCTTCCTGGAGAAACCGTCCGGGTTACCCCAAACAGCGTTACTATCACCAAAACAGACGACAACACGCTCGAGCTAGACGAGCCATACCTCGTAAACGAAGGCAATGGCAGCGGCATTACCGAAACACTTAATGACGGCGAGTACTTTGTGATGGGCGACAACCGGCCAGAAAGTTCAGACTCGCGCATTTGGGGCGTACTACCAAGAGAAAATATTGTCGGCCGCGCGTTTTTGCGTCTCTTACCTATTGAAGATATAAATCTGCTTCCAGGAAGCACCCCCGCGCAATAATTCTGATGAAAGGACCCTCATCCTTCTTAAAACACGCGAGCGAAGTTGCTTTGTTCTATGGATTTAAGCCGATGCAAGACATCGAGCGGGCCCTTCTTGAACGTACCGGACTCCCTGCTTCGAGGCGCAAGCGCGTGCCGCTTTACTCGTTTAACTCTGCCGCACAAGTAGCCGGTGCACATGCAGCCGCGCACCCCGGCGAACCAGTGATGGGCTTTTATGCAACACCAGCACCCATGTATTTGCCGGCACAAACCAGTGCACTCCCCGCTTTTAACGCGCGCGAGGTGGGAGAATTTGGCCTCCAAGTAGTTGGCACTGGGGAAAGTGTCGGCGAAGTAGTCCTTATTAAAACCGTTGCCATGATAGCAAGCGAATGGGGCATGAAGGTAACGCGGGTGCGTCTTAATGCCATGGGCGACCGCGACAGCCAGCATCGCTTTGAACGAGAACTTGCGCTCCACGCCCGCAAACATGCCGCAAGACTTGAGGTTACCTGCAAAGACGATGCAATGAGAGACCCGTTCACCATGTATCGCTGCAGCAAACAAACCTGCCACGACGTCGTAAGCGATGCACCACGCGCCATGCACTTCCTGTCAGAGAAGAGCCGCGCACATTTCCGCTCAGTACTAGAACACGTAGAGCAGTTGGGGCTTAGCTATGAACTGGATGATCTGCTTGTGGGAGATGAGCGTGGGCCACACCTAGCCTTTGCGCTCGACTTTGA
>Ga0163150_10010514_pt1 | contig 10011 bp, 10 predicted proteins | sample OliLakLV19P2IB_FD_148628 | JGI IMG/M metagenome (GOLD analysis project Ga0163150, IMG submission 148628) | Freshwater microbial mat bacterial communities from Lake Vanda, McMurdo Dry Valleys, Antarctica - Oligotrophic Lake LV.19.P2.IB | ecosystem: Environmental > Aquatic > Freshwater > Lake >...
CGCGTACGGCCAGCCATAGAAGCCGCCGTCTTTCACGATGTAGAGGCACTCCGGAGGCAGCTCGTTGCCAAGCCAGTCGCGTCCGTTGTTGGCGGCCCAGAGCCGGCCTTTGCCATCGAACTTGATCCCCACCGCATTGCGCAGACCGGTGGCGTACAGGCGTCGATTCTTGCCCTCGGGAGTCATCGCGATGATGGCCGCGCGCTCCGGATCATCCTCGATGCAGGCGTTGCATGTGGAGCCGATCGAGACAAGCAGCGTCGACCCATCGGGGGTAAACGCGATCGTGCGCGTGAAATGTCCACCGCCCCCGGGAATGTTCGCGATGTGTTCCGGCTTCGCATCGGCCTTGAGATCGTTGTTGGCGTCTTTCACCCGGACCACGCGATCGGTCCCGGCGACATAAAGCCATCCCTCGTGGAACGCGAGTCCGTGCGCCTGCTTAATGCCGCTCACGATCTGCACCACCTTATCGGGGGTGCCATCCTTATCCGCATCCGGCAGCGCGACCACGGCATCGCGATCGGTGATGCTGGCATAGAGCACGCCAGTTGAGGGATGGACGGCCATCAGACGTACTTTACCGAGGCCTGACGCGAAGACATCGACTTCAAACCCTGGGGGCACGTGCGCGCCAGTCGCGGGCGCTGCAAGAGCGGTAGTTCCCGGCAAGGTGAGACTGAGCAGCAGGGCCGCTATCGCAAGTGGGCGCATGATCCCGCTCCGCTTATGAGCTTGCGCAAAAAGTAGCTGAATGACGCGTTAGGGCAGCTTGTCCAGGCGATAGATGCGTCCGCCATAGTCGTCGGAGATCAGCAGCGCGTTGCCGAACTGCATGGTCTCCACGGGACGTCCCACCGGCGTGTTGTTGCCCAGCCTGAAATTCCAGGCCACCGATTCATCGCTGATCGGCGTCCCGGCGGCGTTGAAATGTACGCGACGGACTTCGTAGCCCACTGGCGTATTCGGGACCCAGGAACCGTGGAGCGCGACATATGCGTCGCCCAGCTTGTCGATTCCCCAATGCTTCGTCTGCCAGAAACTGATCCCGAGCGGCGCTTTGTGTGCTCCAAACTCCCAATCAGCTTTCTTGGTAATCGCGACCAGGTCCGGCCGGGAGGGGCCGTGGGTCGGATCGGGGACAATCGTGCCGTTCTGGGAGTAGGCATAGGGCCAGCCATAGAAGTTCTGGTCTTCGATTTTCCACATGCTCTCGTTCGGGAGAAAGTCGCCGATGGTGTCGTAGCCGTTGTTAACGGCCCAGAGCTTGTTGCTCCCGGGACGGAACGCGAGGCCCACCGCATTGCGCAGTCCCGATGCGAACATACGTCCGCCAGTGCCATCCATCTCGTATTGCCAGATGGTCGCGCGGTAGGGGTTGGTCTCGACACAGAGATTGCACGAGGATCCGATGGAGACATAGAGCTTGCGATTGATCACATCGACTCGCGGCGTACGGGTGTTGTGTCCGCCGCTCGGATAGCCGGAAATGATCGTGACCGGTGGCGCATCGGCGACACGGTTGCCGTCGTCGTCGCGGAAACGCAGGATGGAGGTGGTCTGTCCGATGTAGAACCAGCCCCGGGCGTACTCGATGCCGTGATTGGCCGAGAGTCCGCTGACCGCCGTGGTCTTGTTCTCGGCGTAGCCATCGCCGGTGAGATCGCGCAGGACCGTCACGCGTCCGGCTCCGCGTTCGGCGACCCAGACTTCCGATCCGCGACGGATCATGTGACGGGGACTGCTCAGGCCATCGGCAAAGATGCTGAGTTGATAGCCGGGCAAGACCTGAATCTGCGGATTCGCAGGCGGTGCGGACAGGGTCCGGACATCGACGATGGGTCCGGGATCGGGATTCTCGGGCAGCAGATTGTCTTCACCCACCGGATCGGGATTGTTGTTCGGCGGCGCGACGGTCGATCCGCCACCGCAGGCAAGAGACATGAGGGCAAGGGATGCGAGGAATACACAGGTGAGCAGGCGCATGGGGGGCCTCCGTGCCCGGCCTTGGCGACACCGGGTAGCAGTAGATGGAACAGCGTCAGTATCGTACCGCTATATGAGGCATCGCTGGAGGGCCTGGTTCAGGTGGACAGGGCGGCTGCATAATTGTCGCGACGAGCAAGTTGCTCGTAGTCACGGAAGACGCTCTTCGCCGCGCTACTGAAAGGTCGAGCCAGAAATTCCACTAAATTGGCCATTCCGGCGATAAACGGGATACAACCAAAGATGAATCCCAGAATCGGCGTGTTCGCGATCAGGATTTTGAAGATCACACGATAGAAGTCTCGCGCGATCTCCTGTACGTCCTCTGATTCATGTTTGAGCGATTCGAGCAGTTTCGACTGCAACTCCTGCTGGGCTGGATCAACTCCTTGCTTTCTGGCTTCGATCAGCGTTTCCACGGTGATTTTGTCAGGTGCCTGAACAAGTAGATTTATCGCACTGCAGAAACTCCGATACACAAGGTTGTCCTCGGTCAGCTTGCCATCAATCACGAGCCTGACGAATCGATCACGAATGGCAAAGAGCTGATACCGCTGCGACTTCATGCGATGCTCTCGCGCCGAACGAAACGCCAGAAGATCCACTACCAGAACAGTGCCGATAAGGACCAGGAGCATTGTGATGTCTGCACTGTCAAGGTTCACGGTTTCACTCCTTCCTCTGATGACAACCGTCGCTGCAGCAAGGTTGCCTGTAGTTCGTTCCGTTCTTTAACGAGCCGCTCTATTTCCCGATCTTTGTCGGCAAGACGCTTCTCGTGGAGTTCACTGATCACCTTCTGGTGGTACCACGCGAAGGCTATCAGAAGGACCGAGAATGGGCCGTACTTGTCCAGTACGTCCGTGGCGGCTCGGAGGATCAGGTCCGCAAGCTTTTCCAGCATAGTATCCGAGTTACCTTCGTGGCGGAGGAACTTTGCGAGGCACTTAGAATACCGCGACTGAACAGGCGTTCAGCGCTCATGGGATTTTAGCGACTTGTAGCCGACAACTCCTACCCCCGGCCGATGCCGAAATAGGTGTAGCCGAGGTCGCGCATGGTCTTCGGATCCAGTTGGTTGCGACCATCGAAGATCACGCGCTGCTTCATACCAACCCCAACTTCCGCCCAATCGAGGGCGGCGTACTGGGGCCACTCGGTACACAGCACGATCCCGTGGCAATTGGCGGCGCAGACCGTCGGATGCTCCTCGTAGGTACAGCCGGTGAACAGCTCGGACGCCCGGTGAATCGCGACGGGATCGGTCGCGCGCAGGGTCACGCCATCGTGGTGCAGCTCTTTCATGATGTCGATCGCCGGCGACTCCCGCACATCGTCCGTTTGCGGCTTAAACGACAGTCCGAAGATCGCTAATGTCACGTTCGGGTACGCATCCCCGAAGTGCTTGCGGACCCGGTCGATGAATCGATAGCGCTGGATCTTGTTGACTTCGATCACCGCGTTCAGCAGCGTGAACTGATACCCGCGCGATCCGGCCTTGAAGCTCAACGCCTTGGTGTCCTTCGGGAAGCAGGAGCCGCCGAAGCCTAAGCCCGCGCGCAGGAACTGACGTCCGATGCGCGTATCGAGCCCGATGCCTTCCGCGACCTCCGTAACATCGGCGCCGACCAGCTCCGAGACATTGGCGATCTCGTTGATGAAGCTGATCTTTGTCGCGAGGAACGCATTGGCGGCGTACTTGATGAGTTCCGCCGTGGGGGGAGTCGTCGCAACGACGGGCACGGGGGTCCGACGGTCGGCGGCAGGCGGCGGGATATGCGCCGAGTCGTAGCGGCCGTGGATGATCGGCTCGTAGAGCTCGCGCATCACGGTGAGTCCGGCGCCGTTCTCGGTGCCGAGCACGATGCGATCGGGATGAAAGGTGTCGTAGACCGCCTGGCCTTCGCGGAGGAATTCCGGATTCGACACCACGATCGGCTCCTCGCGCTGGGGATTGGCCTCGCGATAGAGACGGCGAAAATAGGCATTGGTGCCAGGGGGGACTGTGCTCTTGAGGATCAATACCGCCTGGGGATTGGCGGAATGCGCCAGACTCTTAGCAACGGCCTGCAGCCGATCGAGCTGGATTTCCCAGTTGGACCCTGTCGGCGTATCCACGGTTACATAAATGATGTCCGCATCGGCGCAGACCGCGTAGTCTTCGGTGTACGCCAGACGTCCATGCTTCGCATTGTCCAGCACCAACGGTTCGAGGCCCGGCTCCCAGATGGGCAGGTGACCGTCGCGCAGACGTGCCACCTTGGCCGGATCGATATCGAGGCCGATCACCTGATGTCCCAACTCGGCGCAGGCTGCGGCAGTGGTCAGTCCCACATACCCCACCCCGATGACGACGATCTTCATGCGGCGGACGGCTCCCTGGTGACGCGGTGCGTCTCCTCGTTGCTGTGACCGTCCGATAATAAGGGAACCGGAAGCGGAACCACTGGCTCACAGGCAATTACTCCCAGGTCAGCATGAGTTCCAGGAACAGCCTACCTGTCGTGGGAGCCAACTCCAGCTCATCGGGCAATACCAGTTGAAACCACAAATCGACCCCTTCCCCGCCATACAGCGACTCCAGGGCGACGGCGTCGTTTAGCGAATGCCACTCATCGCGCCAGACCCGCAAGCCATCGAGGGCCAGTACTGCAGCGCTGTAATCATCCAGCGCCCGGACGCTCAGCGACGGATCAGACATCACAGGCGCTTCCGGATGTCCGAGGCTGTTGGCGAGTCGCACCGGGATCGGCGCGGAGCCGCCCCGATGAAAGAGCGTCCCCAAATCGAGAAGCGCCAATCGATTGGTTCCGTCGGGTGTGGTCCAGACTGGGATCGCGTGAGTCAGCATCGGATGGGCTCCTGTGATTGGTTTATCAGTCGCTGTCAAAATCGAGCGGTAGAGTCCAGGAGTAATCCTGCGCGGGCACGATGCCACTGGGGCCGCGCTCATCGAGCACGATGTCTTCCAGTTGCCGGATCATCGCGCCGCCCGTGATGTCCGCCAGCGGCAGGTCGACGCCCGTGAACAGACGGACCCCCATGTGCGCGATGCCGGAGCGACCTTGCGGTGGCCGTCCGATCGGATACCGGTAGCCCTCGTTGTAGGCGACAGTCCCGTGCTCCAGTTCGACTCGCCAGTCGCCCGACGGCAATCCGGCAGGAGTCGGTACCAGCGCAGGGACATCCAGTGAGGGCGGCAACGGCGGATCGTAGTGGTTGTAGAAATCGAACTCGGGTCGCGACAGATCGGGATAGATCGTTTTGAACAGCGGCCACCCGACCGCTGCGGTATTGAGCCCGATCACCAGGACGCCCAGATTCGCGTACATCGTGTCGGCGTTTTTCTCGTACCAGGTCATGTGCTGCCGCTCCAATCCGTGGGCGTACACAATCCCCGCGCCTTCCGGACGAATCCGCAGCCAGTCGGTGCGACGTTCATCGATCTCTGGATCGAACACCGCGATCTTGTAGCGAAAGTACCGGTCGACCTGGATGATCGCGCCGTAGTCGCCTGAGCTCGAGTGGACGACTGTCTCGAAGCCCGTGGGTTCGATCTGCGTCAACGCAATGAGAGTCGGCAGCGATCCGCCGCCGGGCGTATGCAGGCGCGTCACCAGTGGACGCAGTCGTGCGGCACCGAATCCGCCGCCATTGAATGTGTGATGCTCCCAATCGATGCGCAGCGCCAGCAGGTCGACCTGCTGCTCCAGCGGATAGAGCGGCAGCCTATCGCCGGGATAGAGCGGCAGCACGCGATCGGGATAGAGCTTCAGAGCGTCGCTCATGGTTAGTCCACCTCCACTTCGACAACTCGCCACGCACCGAAGCGCATCGGACTTCGCGCGACAATCACCAATGCAGTCGCGCCCGGGAACCAGCGCGCGATCTGGACCGTCTCCCCCACTTCCACGCGGCCCACCAGCGGACTCGCGCCCAGACCCGTCAGCACCTGGCCTTCGACTTCGACATCGGCGATCTCCTGCCCCGCGACATTGCGATGCACCGCGACGACAGTCCCGACTCGCGTCCCCAGCGGGTCATTGACCACGGCAGGCACGAGCTGACCTGCGAGCGTCGCATCCAGTGCGGCAAAGCGCGATTCCGCGATGCTCCGGTCGCTGTCGATGATCCAGCGATGGTGCCCCACGCGAAACGCCGTCGAGGTCTCCCCATCGCGGATCACCAGGCGATCGCCGGGCAGCACAAGCGGCGTGAACGGCGCGACGAGGGAAGCGTCATTGACGACCTCCTGCGCGGACCACAACAGAATCTGGCCGACCCGGATCGCGAGCCGCTCGGTGGTCAGATGCTCATCCCGAATCGCCGGCGCATAGTGCAGGTCGTCCTCATCGACATCCATCGCACGCACTTCCACGCGCACCTGCCCGAGCGTGAGGTCCTGAATGCCGGCATCCACGGCGTAGGCCTTACCCCACACGATGACGTGATACGCGGTTGGTTCCTTGCGATACCGGCCATCCACTCCATCGGTTAGCCACTCGGCATACTCGGCTTCCAGGTCGCGTACGAGATTGTTCTCGGGATCGGAGTCCTCCCAGTTGGGGCGATAACCCGGTGCCTCGGCCTCCACTCGCCAGCGACCCAATGCGACATCGGTGAAGCGATAGAAGCCCTGCTCATCGGTGAGCATTGTTTCTGATTCTTCGCCCGGTTCATCGCCGATGAGCCGGATGATGGTGACTGTCGCATAGGGCACCGGCTGCGGATCGCCATCCATACTCGCGAGCGCATCGATGATCTGTCCCGCGATGACAAAGCGCGGATCGCCGTTTTCATCGAGCGTGAACGGCGCCTCGCCCGCATCGGTGACCACCCAGGGGATTTCCAGATCGATCGTCGCCCAGCGGATCGCGACCTCCTGGACATAGCGCGGCTGCCCGATGCGACGTCCCCCCTCGACGATCAATGTCGCGGGGTCGTACAACGTCGCGTTGAACGTGAAGGTGAGCAAGAGGGGCGCGGGAGGCTCCGCTGACTGGAGCGGCTCCTGCGGTTCCAGGACGCCATCGGTCTCGCCCAGGCGGACATAGCCCGGCTGCGAGGGATCCTGCCCGATGGGGAATTGCGGACGTGTCGCGACCAATCCCGTCTCCGCATGGCCGTACAGCTGCACCGCAGTCACCACATCGGACGGGCGAGTTCCCTGCTCCCATTGCGACAGCGTGGCGATGTCATACAGGCAGGTCAATGCCCCCGTACGACTCGCGGGTCCAACTTCGTGGATCACCAGGAGCCGCCCGATCGCCTCGACACGCGCACCAGCGAGTCGCGCGATGTCGGTGAGCAATTGCAGCGGCGCACGGTCGCGGCCATCAAATTCCACGACAGGGAAATCGAGAAAGCCGAGTGAGAGTTCCTCAAACCACGGATCGTCCAGCGATTCGAAGATGTCGCGACAGATCCGGTGCGCCATCGGGAGCTCCGATTCCACACGCGTCTCAATGACATCGCGGATCGTGAAGCCCGCGACTTCCACCTGCGCCTGGATGGTCCGCACCACAACGATCTCCCGGCCCCACCGTCGCGACTCCAGTCGGACATAGGGCGGCATCAGGCGCACCAGGGGATCGGTCAACTGCAGCAACTGCGCTATCCGTCCATCGCCGATCGCTTCGGTCTCCTTGCTCAACACAAAGCCCTCGAACAGCGGCAAGACAAATCCCGGCGCCAGTTCCGCCGCGATCCGCACCAAAGGATCGCTCCCGAGCAGCGCTTCATAGGCGTCAAGCAGCGCTGGCGGTCCCGCAAGCCGGGCGCGTGATGATCGCGAACTCAACGACAATTCGCCGCTGGCCAGCCAGGCCAGGTCGCTCCATTCGGTGACGTCGGGATCGGCCTCCCAGTCCGCCACCGCTTGTACGCGCAGCCGCGGCATCGGAATAGGCACGACCTCGCCCGCTGCGAGATGTTCGATTAATGCCGACTCCAGCGCGATCTGTTGCTGCACCGCGACCTCGCCGCCATCGGGAATCGATCCATCCGGCAAGCGGCGAATCGCGTTGGTCTCCGCATCCCACTCGTAGTCGACACCCAGCTGTAGCGGCATCGGGGGATCCAACAGAAAGCACTGCGGCGGCAGCGGTAAGGGAGGCGGCATCGTGAGGCTCCTATCAGCGCGAAATCACTCGGGAAAGGGGTCGAGGGGGATGGGGGTGGTGCCAGTCAGCGTGAGCAATTGACCGCGCTCGATCTGCAGCGTGATCGGCATCCCATCCAGGAGCGCCCGGTCGACGAGCAGCCCGATCAGCGGCAGACGTCCACTCTCCCGAATGCGGACCGCCAGCGGCAGCGGACGGATGCGCATCTCGCCCAGGCGATACGCCAGCGGCAATGACCGCGGAGGGGCACCCATATACCGCAGCGATATCGGAGTCGATCGCGTCACCGGACCGATAATCCGCAGCGCCAATGGCAGTGATCGTTGCTGCGGCGCTTCCCATTCGACTGCCAGCGGAAGCGAGCGAATCGCCGCATCCGGCGTCAGTACAGTGAGCGGGAGCGTCCGCGCGATGGTGGAGGCGATACGCAGGCCCAGAGGCAGATCGCTCATGGCTACACCGAGATGATCCGCGCCTGCAATTGCGCGGTGTAGGGATTCCCAACGGCGGAGCGTCCCGGGGCCGACTGCGCGCGAATCCAGAAGGGCACCGCTTCATCGGCATCCAGCGCCCCCAGGACCACCTCCGCGCCCGCCCAGGTGCCGGGTGCACCAGCGACATCCGGGGCCAGCTGGAAATCCTGGAATCCGGCCGATACTTCCACTTCCACGGGTCCGACGGCAATCGCCACCAGGTCGTAGACCACCAGCGGACCATCGGGCAGCTGCACGTGGACCTGCGGACCATCTTCCTCGCCCTCGATCTCGCCGATCGGGGTCCCGTTGAATGTCACATCGAAGGTGTACGACCCTACGCTGCCCGTAAAAGTCAATTCCCATACACCGATGGGCGTCGTCAGCTCAAGCGAGGTCTCATCCACACCGATAGCGACCGTATCGCCCACAGGATTCCGGATCGTCGCATCCGGACGAATCAGCACGCGCGCATCCGTACCGCCGACATCGCCGATGTTCCGCGCCCAAAGCTGATGTCCGGTGCCGGTGGCGCCGGCGACCAGGGTCCCGGCATGCCAGCCAACGATGACTTCCGCCCGGTAGGTTGGTCCAGGAGTGAGCTCATCGATGTCCATCGCGACCCCGGCGATGATGCTCCCCTGGCTGACTGCCGGCGTATCCGACAGGACAAACTCGGTCGGCAAGCCAGTCGCAGGAGTCACGGTGCCATTCCAGACCGTGCCATCGTGCTCCATCTCGATCGTGTAGGTGTCGGCGACCGCCAGTCCCCAGGTACGCACGTATTCCGGGATTAGGTACGCCGCCAGGATCGCATCGCCCGTGATGTTCGTATAGAAGACCTCGCGACTCTGTACGCCCGCGCTGTCTTCATAGATCTCCAGTTCCGCTGCCATTGCTTGCTCCTTTTTGCCTCAGCAAAGGATTGCTCCTTTTTGATCTGCTATTCAGAGATGACACTCACGACCAGCGCTTCCAGATCGACCGTCCAGCGATCGCTCCCGGTCGTCGGACCGCGCACGATTTTCGTCAGCACGATGTCCCACGACTCCGCGCCCAGCAGCAGTGCGACAGTCGCCTGGGAGGCGGCAATCGATTCGAGGTGATCGCGCTCAGATGTACTCAGCCCCTGTCCGCGCAAATGGATCGCCTGTCGACGGCTCCCTCGCCACAGCAACGCGCCGCCGCTGACTGTCTCGACCAGCCGCGATCCCTCGTCGCTTGAGAGACGGAGATCCGGCGCCAACGCCAGCGTGATGCCATCCAGTGTCACAGTCATCGACATCGCGTTAGACCTCCTCGATCGTCCAGGACTCCAGGCGAATCACCAGCCGCTCCCGCACATCGACCGCCGTGCTCACCAGCTCCCAGCCGAGCACCCGGGCACGACTGGCGTTGAGCTGCGTGGCTCCGAACGCGAACATACAGGT
>Ga0163150_10010518_pt1 | contig 10008 bp, 8 predicted proteins | sample OliLakLV19P2IB_FD_148628 | JGI IMG/M metagenome (GOLD analysis project Ga0163150, IMG submission 148628) | Freshwater microbial mat bacterial communities from Lake Vanda, McMurdo Dry Valleys, Antarctica - Oligotrophic Lake LV.19.P2.IB | ecosystem: Environmental > Aquatic > Freshwater > Lake >...
GAGCACGTGCGCGCCGCGGTGCGCTCGACGGGGCCCTGCGCGGCGCGCACGTGCTCACCGCGAACTTCGTCGGGCTGCTCTTCGACCGCGGCCGCGAGGCGGTCCTCTCGGGCCTGGCTCAGGCGTTCCGCCGGCGGATCCTCCTCGAGAACGACGAGGTCGAGGGCGTGGTCGAATCGGCGCGGCCGATGGACCAGGCCACGATGGAGCGCGTGTCGGCCGATGTCGGCCGCGCGCTCGGCAAGAAGCTGATCCTGAAGAACCGCGTCGTGCCCGAGCTCGTCGGTGGCGCGCGCGTGATCGCCGGCAACCGCATGCTCGACGGCAGCGTCCAGGGCCATCTCGATGCGCTGCGCCTGCGCCTGCTGCAGGCGCCGCTGCCGCACTGACCTCGAACACAACAGCTGAAACGGAAACCTAGCGATGGAACTGCGACCCGCCGAAGTGACCTCGATCCTCGAGAAGGAAATCGAGAAGTACAAGGGCGAGACCGCGATGCAGAGCATCGGGACCGTGCTGTCCGTCGGCGACGGCGTGGCGCGCGTCTACGGCCTCGACGACTGCGTCATGAACGAGCTGCTCGAGTTCCAGAACGGGGTGCGCGGCATCGCGCTGAACCTGGAGGAGGACAACGTCGGCTGCGTGCTCCTGGGCGACGCGACCAAGGTCAAGGAGGGCGACACGGTGCGCTCCAGCGGCCGCGTCATCTCGGTGCCGACCGGTGACCTCCTGCTGGGCCGCGTCGTGAACTCGCTGGGCGACCCGCTCGACGGCAAGGGCCCGCTGGGCACGACCGCCGCCGACCTGCGCACGATCGAATCGCCGGCGCCGTCGGTCGTCGAGCGCGAGCCGGTCAAGGAGCCGCTGCAGACCGGCATCAAGGCCATCGACGCCATGATCCCGATCGGGCGCGGACAGCGCGAGCTGATCATCGGCGACCGCCAGACCGGCAAGACCGCTCTGTGCATCGACACGATCATCAACCAGAAGCTCACGGGCGGCGGCGATCCGAAGAACCCCGAGCAGGTCTTGTGCATCTACGTCGCGGTCGGCCAGAAGCAGTCGACGATCGTCAGCGTGCTGCGCCGCCTCGAGAAGGCCGGCGCGATGCCGTACACGATCATCGTCACGGCGTCGGCGACCGACGAGGCGTCGATGCAGTACCTGGCCTGCTACGCCGGCGTCACGATGGCCGAGCGCTACCGCGACGAAGGCCGGCACGTCGTCATCTTCTACGACGACCTCTACAAGCAGGCGCTGGCGTACCGCCAGGTCATGCTGCTCCTGCGCCGCCCGCCGGGCCGCGAGGCATTCCCGGGCGACGTGTTCAACCTGCACAGCCGTCTGCTCGAGCGCGCGGCCAAGATCTCGCGCGACGCGCCCAAGCTGAACCCGCGCTACAAGAAGGGCGGCGGCTCGATCACAGCGCTGCCGATCGTCGAGACGCAGGAAGGCGACGTCGCGGCCTACATTCCGACGAACGTGATCTCGATCACGGACGGCCAGATCTTCCTCGAGTCGGCGCTGTTCAACGCGGGCGTGAAGCCGGCCGTGAACGCCGGCATCTCGGTGTCGCGCGTCGGTGGCGCGGCGCAGATCCCGGCCATGAAGAAGATCGCCGGCGGTCTGCGACTCGGCCTCGCCAGCTACCGCGCGCTGGCCGCGTTCGCGCAGTTCGGCTCGGACCTCGACAAGGCCACGCAGCAGGAGCTGACGCGCGGCGAGCGCCTGACCGAGATCCTGAAGCAGGGCCAGTACCAGCCGATGGCGGTCGAGCAGCAGATCGCGATCATCTACGTCGCCACGGCCGGCCGCCTCGACGACGTGCCGCCGCGGCGCGTGTCGGAGGTCGAGAAGACCTACCTGCGTGCGCTGGGCGAGCAGAGCCCCGAGGTGTACGAGGAGATCCGCAAGACGAAGAACGTGTCCGACGACGCCAAGGCGAAGATGGACAAGGTCGTCGCGGCCGTGAAGATCCAGCTGGGCACGGCTCTCCCCGCGACCGGCGCCAAGGCCTGAGGACGGACGACCCGCACCCATGGCCTCCATTCGCGAGCTCCGCACCCGGATCAAGTCGGTCAACAGCATCCGGCAGATCACGCGCGCCATGGAGATGGTCGCGACGACGAAGCTGCGTCGCTTCCAGGACAAGGCCGTCGCGTCGCGGCCCTACTCGCAGGAGATCACGGGCCTGGTGGGGCGCATGGCGCGCCTCATGGGCGGGGAGACGAGCGAGCGCCCGCTGTTCAACCCCGGCGCCGGTGAGCGCGTCGCGGTCCTGCTCGTGTCCTCGGACCGCGGCCTGTGTGGCGCCTACAACACGAACATCTTCAAGGCGCTCGAGCTGTGGCTGCGCGAGAACCCCGGCCGCCAGGTCGACTACTTCGTCGTCGGACGCAAGGGCTACCAGTACCTCGTGCGCCGCGGGCGTCACGTGGAGCGGTTCATGGCCGAACCGCCGCTCGAGAAGGTCGACTACCGCGCCGCGGCACAGATCGCGCGCACGCTGATCGCAGCCTTCCTGTCCGGAAAGTACGCCCACGTCGTGGGCTTCTACACGGCCTTCGAATCGATGGTGAGGTACGTGCCGACGCGCATGCCCTTCCTGCCGATCGAGTCGGTCCCGGCCCAGCAAGGGATCGCTGGCGGCGCTGCCGGCCAGGGCGGCGACCTGATCCTCGTGCCGGACGCAGCCACCATCTTCGACGCTCTCGTCCCGCGCTACCTGGAGACGCGCGTCTTCAACGCGCTGCTCGAGTCGCTGACGAGCGAGTACGCCAGCCGCCGCGTCTCGATGAAGAACGCGACCGACGCGGCCCGCTCGATGGGGGACGCGCTGCGCAAGGTCTACAACCGGAAGCGCCAGGAAACGATCACCAAGGAGCTGCTCGACATCGTCGGCGGCGCCGAAGCACTGCGCTGAGATTCATTCCGCTGAGATTCACTGCGCCGAGAAACGCTGCACGCCTCACACGAACGCCACTGCCATGACCACGACACTGACGAAAGAGAACCTCGGCCAGATCGCCCAGATCTTCGGGCCCGTGGTCGACGTGCGCTTCCCGGCCGGCAAGCTGCCCGCGATCTACAGCGCCCTCACGGTGAAGCACCCGACCGCAGGCGGCGAGGAGCTCGTGCTCGAGATCTCGCAGCACCTCGGCAACGACACCGCGCGCTGCGTCGCGATGGCGTCGACCGACGGCTTCCGCCGCGGCATGCCGGTCCTCGACACGGGCGGCCCGATCTCGGTGCCGGTCGGCGAGCGCACGAAGGGCCGCCTCTTCAACCTGCTGGGCAAGCCGCTCGACACGGTCACGAAGGGCCCTCTGCCCGGCGGCGAGACGTGGCCGATCCACCGCCCGGCGCCCTTGTTCGAGGAGCAGGAGGCGATCTCCGAGGTCTTCGAGACCGGCCTCAAGGTCGTCGACCTGCTGTGCCCGTTCGCGAAGGGCGGCAAGATCGGCCTGTTCGGCGGCGCCGGCGTCGGCAAGACCGTCCTCATTCAAGAGTTGATCCGCATCACCGCCGTCGAGAAGGGCGGCTTCTCCGTGTTCTGCGGCGTCGGCGAGCGCACGCGCGAGGGCAACGACCTCTGGCTCGAGATGAGCGAGGCCCAGTACAAGACGCCCGACGGCAAGACGGCGTCCGTGATCGACAACGCGGTGCTCGTGTTCGGCCAGATGAACGAGCCGCCGGGCGCGCGCCTGCGCGTCGCGCTCTCGGGCCTGACGATGGCCGAGTACTTCCGCGACACGAAGGGGCAGGACGTCCTACTGTTCGTGGACAACATCTTCCGCTTCGTGCAGGCCGGCTCCGAGGTGTCCGCGCTCCTGGGCCGCATGCCCAGCGCCGTCGGCTACCAGCCGACGATGGCGTCGGAGATGGGCGCGCTCCAGGAGCGCATCACGTCCACGAAGAAGGGCTCGGTCACGTCGATGCAGGCCGTGTACGTGCCGGCCGACGACATCACGGACCCGGCGCCGGTCGCGACGTTCGCGCACCTGGACTCGACGATCATCCTCGACCGCGCGATCGCCGAGCTGGGCATCTACCCGGCCGTCGACCCGCTCAAGTCGACGTCGCGCATGCTCGACCCGCAGGTCGTGGGCGAGGAGCACTACAACGTGGCGCGCGAGGCCCAGCGGATCCTGCAGCGCTACGCCGACCTGAAGGACATCATCGCGATCCTGGGCGTCGAGGAGCTCTCCGACGACGACAAGCGCGTCGTCGTGCGCGCGCGCCGCATCCAGCGCTTCTTCTCGCAGCCGTTCTTCGTGGCCGAGCAGTTCACCGGCACGCCGGGCGTCTTCGTTCCGCGCGCCGAGACCGTGCGCGGCTTCAAGGAGATCCTCGAGGGCAAGCACGACGACCTGCCCGAGGGCGCGTTCATGTACGTCGGCTCGATCGACAAGGCGGTCGAGAAGGCCAAGAAGATGCAGGCCGGCTGACATGGCCACGTTGACCTTGCGCGTGATCACGCCGGACCGCATCGCGCTCGACCAGCAGGTCGACTCGGTGCGGCTCCAGGCGCTCGACGGGTCGCTGGGCGTCCTGCCCCGGCACGCGCCGATGGTCGCGGCGCTCGACGCGGGGCTGATCCGCTGGAAGACGGACGGCCGGGAGAACGCGCTGTTCGCCGCCGGCGGGTTCGCCGAGATGCACGGCGACACGCTGCGCGTCGTGACCCAGGCCTCCGAGAGGCCGAAGGACATCGACGAGAACCGCGCGCGCGAGTCCGAGCGCCGGGCCCGCGAGCGCCTCGCGCGGGCGCGTTCGGGCGAGGACGACTCGATCGACGTCGCGCGCGCCGAGGCCAGCTTGCGACGCGCGCTTCTCCGGCTCCGCGCGCGCGGCTACGCTCGCGAGGGTTGAGAGCCTCGGGACGCCGCCTCGGGCGCGTCCTCGCCGGCTCGGCCCCTTCCCGCTGCTGTCTTCCGGCATGACCACGAGTACCGCACCGCACGCTTCCACCGCGCCCCACGGCGGCGATTGGCGCCGTACCCACACCTGCGGCGACCTGCGCGCCAGCGACGTCGGGTCGACCGTGACGCTGAACGGCTGGGTCGCGGCGCGCCGCGACCACGGCGGCATCTACTTCGTCGACCTGCGCGACCGGTACGGGATCTCGCAGGTCGTGCTCGGTCCCGAGCAGGCCGACGCCGTGAAGCTCGGGCCCGAGTTCACGATCTCGGTGCGCGGCAAGGTCGTCGCGCGCGATCCGGCCAACGTCAACCCCGACCGCCCGACGGGCATGGTCGAGGTCGTCGCCGACCGCCTCGAGATCCTGTCGCGCTCGAAGACGCCTCCGTTCCCGATCGACGCCGAGGAGGAGGTCGCGCTCGAGACGCGCCTCAAGTACCGCTACCTCGACCTGCGCCGGCCCGAGATGCTGCGCAACCTGGTGCACCGCTCGCGCTTCATCCTCTCGATGCGGCGGGCGTTCGAGCGCCTGAACTTCGTCGAGGTCGAGACGCCGATCCTGACCAAGGCGACGCCCGAAGGCGCGCGCGACTACCTCGTGCCGAGCCGCGTGCACCCGGGCGAGTTCTACGCGCTGCCGCAGTCGCCGCAGATCTTCAAGCAGATCCTGATGGTCGCGGGTCTCGACCGCTACTTCCAGGTCGCGCGCTGCTTCCGCGACGAGGACTTGCGCGCCGACCGCCAGCCCGAATTCACGCAGCTCGACATGGAGATGTCGTTCGTCGAGGAGGACGACATCTTCCGCACGTGGGAGCAGGTCCTGCAGGAGACCTTCCGCGACGCGATGGGCGTCGAGGTGACGATCCCGTTCCCGCGCCTGACGTGGCTCGAGACGATGGAGCGCTACGGCGTCGACAAGCCCGACGTGCGCTTCGGCTTCGAGCTGCGCGAAGCCGGCGAGTGGGCGCGCACCTGCGAGTTCACGCTCTTCCGCGAGGCGATCGCGCGCGGCGACCGCGTCAAATCGCTGGTCGTGCCGCCGCAGCACGAACTCTCTCGCAAGGACATCGAGGACGGCCTCACGACGATCGCCAAGGGTGCTGGCGCCGGCGGCCTGGCCTGGTGGAAGGCCGGCAAGGACGGCGGCGTCGGCCCGATGGCGCGCTTCACCAAGGGGGACGCCGCGCCAGCCCTGATGCAGGCGATCGGCGCGTCGGAAGGGGACATGTGCCTCTTCGCGGTCGGTGCGCGCGACACCGTGTGGAAGGTGCTGGGCGAAATCCGCAACCACCTCGGGAAGAAGTTCGGCCTGGCGCAGCCGGGGACGTGGCGCTTCCTGTGGGTGACGCAGTTCCCCATGTTCGAGTGGGACGCGGAATCCAAGCGCTGGTTCTCGGCCCACCACCCGTTCACGGCGCCGATCGACTGGGACCTGGGCGGCGCCGACGTCGACGCGGCGAGCCCGAAGCTGGGCGAGCTGTTCTCGCGCGCCTACGACCTGGTCATGAACGGCTGGGAGCTCGGCTCGGGCTCTGTCCGGATCCACAAGACCGACGTGCAGCAGCGCATCTTCTCGATCCTGGGCATCGGCCCCGAGGAGCAGCGCCGCAAGTTCGGGTTCCTGCTCGATGCGCTGTCCTACGGCGCGCCGCCGCACGCCGGTTTCGCGATCGGCTTGGACCGCCTGACGGCGCTGTCCATGGGCCTCGACAACATCCGCGACATGGTGGCGTTCCCGAAGACGGCTTCGGCCACCGACCTCATGTGCGATGCGCCCTCGGTCGTCGATCCGGCCCAGCTGGTCGAGGTCCACATCCGCACCGCCGTGCCGCCCCCGAAGCGTTGAAGGGCATCGGCGCGCGCGACCGCCGGCCCACCGGCTGTGTGGCCCGCCCACGGACCGGTGCTGGCGGGTTCGCCGCGGCTCTCCTATCTTGCAGCCTGGGGGGGCACGGACCCCGGCGCGTTCCGCACCGTCCGACCTCCCCACCCGATTTTCCAAGCAGCATCCCCGAGAGACCTGAGGCTCAGTGACCCAAGCCGACTACCGCTTCAACCGCCAGATCCGGATCCCCGAGGTCCGACTCATCGACCAGACCGGCGCCCAGATCGGCGTCGTCACGACCCTCGACGCGATGCGCCGCGCCGAGGAGGCCGGCCTCGACCTGGTCGAGGTCTCGCCCAACGAACGACCGCCCGTTTGTCGCATCATGGACTACGGGAAGTTCAAGTACGCGCAGCGGAAGAAGGAGCGCGGCACGCACGCCAAGGCGTCCTTGCTCAAGGAGCTGCGCGTGCGCCCCGCGATCGACGAGCACGACCTGTCCTACCGGCTCGACCAGGGGCGCAAGTTCCTCGAGGACGGCCACAAGGTGCAGGTCGTCTGCATCTTCCGCGGACGCCAGATGGCGCACCCCGAGCACGGCTACGAAGTCATGCGCAAGGTCGCGAACACGCTCCAGGACATCAGCAAGGTCGAGTCGCCGGCGAAGCTGATGGGCCGGCGCATGACGATGCTGCTCGCGCACAAGTAGCGCGAGCCGCCCGCGACGTCATACGGGACAGGATCCACGGCCGAGCAGCGCGTCGTCGGACCGCCCCGATCCTGCGATGGGTGGCCCTCGACCGCGAGGGCCGCCGCGATCCTGCGACAAGTGGCTCTCGACCGCTTCGCGCCGTCCCGGAAACGAAGCCGCCCGCGATGCCGGTCGGCAGCGCGGGCGGAACGGGCCGCCAGGGAGGAAACCCGGGCGGGGCTACTCGGATCTCACCTGCCGGACGAAGCGGCGCGCGCGCGCGTCATGAGCATCGTCTTCAGGTCGGCGAACTGCTCCTTCGTGATGCGACCGCCTTCGACGGCGGCGCGCAGCTCGGCCAGACGCGCTTCGACCTTCTTGGCGATGTCATCGCCGCTCGCCACGCGCACTTGCGCGACCAGGTCGTCGTAGTCCGACTTCGTGGCCTTCTTGCTCAACGCCTTGTGCTCGAGCGTCTGCACTGCGTAGATCGTGCGCCACTCGGCGACGATGTCGACGATCGGCTGCACGTCGGTCTCCTTGACGCTCGCCGCATCCTTGGCCTTCAGGGTTTCGATCGCGGCCTTCGCGCGGGCTGCGATCGCGTCGAGTTCGGGGTTGCCGGCCTTGGCGGCCGCGGCGCGGGCATTGAAGGACTCCAGCAGGGCCATGGCTTCGCGCGGCGTGAACTTGCCGGCGCGAGCGGCGGCCCGCAGGCGGCCGATGGCGATCTCCAGGTCGGCGTCGATCATGGCGTCGCGCAGGGCGTCGAAGTCCTGGGCGTCGACCGCGCCGGCGCGGGCACGCTGCTCGATCTCATCGATGCGTGCCTGCAGGCGCGTGCGGATCCCTGTCACGCCCGGCGCTTCGGTCTCGAACGGCTTCAGGGCGGAGGCGATCTGCTCGTTGAGCTTCGTGTAGTCCTCCTTCGTCGCGGACTTCGAGACGGCCTTCTTGGAGACCTCCTCGATGGCCGGGCCGACCGTCGTGCGCAGGCTGGTCGTCTGCGCGGTCGTGCCGGCGTTGACGGGGGTCTGCGCCGTGGCGGTCGTCGGAGCGGCGGCCAGGACGGCAAGGAGCGTGACTGTGGCGATGGTTTTCATGGTTCGAATGGTTGCGGCGTTGCGGGCCTCGACGCGAGCGAGGCCCACGCGGTGGACACGAGGGATGGGGAAGTCCGGAACCGTCCGGCCTGTCTCGCGGGAGGCCGGGCCGGTCGTTCCGGCTCCAGGTAGGGTAGGGCCGATCCGCGGTGGCGACAAACCGCCGCGTCGAACCCGACAGCGCCAGATCCGTGCCGAGCGGGATCGAACGCCCCCGCGGCCTGGGCGACGGAGCCCGGGGTCGGGTGTCCCACGGACAGGACGCCGCCTGAGGGCGGCGTCCCACCGGATCCGAACCGACACTGCGCTCCGACAGCCCCGTTGGGCACATGGCGCACTTTCCTGGGTGCCCCAACGACAGCAGGACCCCCGCCCTGAGGCCGAGGTCCCGCTGGATTCCGAACCGACCCCCTGGACCGGCAGCGCCGGCCCGAGGTTTCACTTGGGCGAGGACGCCGCGCGCGCGCGGATCATGAGGAGCTCGCGCAACGCCGCGAACTGCTCGCGCGTGATGCGACCGCCCCGGGCCGCCGCCTTCAGCTCGTCCAGGCGCGCCTGGACCTTCTTCTGCAGATCGGTCGGGTCGGGGGTCGGGACGCGCTTCGCGACGTCCGCGACGTCGGAGAAGTCGGAGTCGATCGTCTTCTTCTCCAGGCCGCGCTTCTCGAGGCGCGCCAGGACGTTCGAAACGCGGATTTCCGACACGAGGTCGGACGACGTGTCGAAGTCGGTCGGCTTCAGGGTCGCGGCCTTGGCGCGCGCCATGAGCGAATCGATCTCGGTGCGCAGGCGGCCGATGATCGCGTCGATTTCAGGATTCCAGGCCTTGGCGGCTTCGGCGCGCGCGGTGAGCGCCTTGGCCACCGCGTCCCAGTCCGCCTTGTCGGCCTTGCTCGTGGCGGCCCGGTTCTTCAGGCGCGCGTGGGCGAAGGCCAGCTCGGCGTCGATCGTCTGGTCCTTGAGGATGTCGAGCTCGAGCAGCTCGAACATCTTCGTCTGGGCCAGGCTCTCGAGCTCCATGATGCGAGCGAGGAGGCGATCCTTGATCCCGGTCGCTTCGGGGGAATCGGCCTCGTAGGCCGCCGAGGCGATCGCGATGGCGTCCTTCACCTTCTTGAAGTCGGCCGGATCGACCTTGCCGGCTTCCACCTTCTTGCGCAGGTCGTCGATCGACGGCTGAACGGTGGCGCGGAAATCGGGGACGGGGACGATGACGGCGGCGCGCGGAGCGGCCGCCGATGCAGCGGGGGCGGTGAAGCAGAGGGGCAGGAGGGCGAGCAGGGCGAACGTGGTCTTCATGGCTTTTTGATCGAGCCCGGTCCGGAGGCGAGCGCGGAACGGTTCCTGTGTCTTGGAACGGAAACAGGAGGTGGGGCGTTCGGATCCGGCGGCGCGCTCGCCGCCGCCGTTGCCAGGCGCCCGGGGGGGCCCACAGGGTAGGCACCTGGACCCGGATCTGGCAATCCGAT
>Ga0163150_10010519_pt1 | contig 10008 bp, 8 predicted proteins | sample OliLakLV19P2IB_FD_148628 | JGI IMG/M metagenome (GOLD analysis project Ga0163150, IMG submission 148628) | Freshwater microbial mat bacterial communities from Lake Vanda, McMurdo Dry Valleys, Antarctica - Oligotrophic Lake LV.19.P2.IB | ecosystem: Environmental > Aquatic > Freshwater > Lake >...
ATCACGCCTACCAGCAGGATTTTGTCCGCAAATACGCCCGGATTAACCTCGCCGGAAATCACATCCTGAAACGACACCACCGGAAAGGTGGCCGTAGCAGGTTGGAAGGGCGGGCCAAAATAATTCTGTACCCAGAAGCCCGCATCATCTACGGGGATAACCCGCTCTGATGCCACTTGCAGGCTGCCATCGCCTGTGACAAGCACCTGCGCGGCGGCGCTGGCCGGGATACGCAGATAAGCCAGATAGGTCGCCAAACTGAAAGACAGATTGGTCTCGCCGCCAATGTCGAGCAGCGACGGTTGGCGGCGGATGACTCCATCCACATCAGGGTAGACGTTGACATAACCGAGATAGTCTACTGCGTTGGCTAAGTCGCTCGTCGGCAAAAGCGCGCTGTCGAATTGCAGCATTTGATCGTCAGCGCCGACATCGGCGTTTTCGGCGCGTTGTAGACCGAGCGCGGACATCACCATTCGCGTGCGTGTTTCGCTCGTTCGTGCTGCTTCTAATGCTTCGGCAAAGGTTTCATCGTCAGCCGATGGGTCAGCAAACAGCAGGTCGAAGGCGATCACTCGCGCTTGCGCTGCCGTCATCTCGTTGATGAAGTCGGCATACAGCGAACGCGGCCATTCGGTCAGCGAACGCCCATTCGCGGCGAGTGTAGCGTCATCAATGGCCACGATCACCACTGACCCCGACACCGCGCTTGGCACAAAGTAGACGCTGTTCAGCCGTAAACGCACTTGCGCGAATAGGTTCGTACCCCACAGCAGCAGCACGATAACGGCAGTCGCAGCGCCAAGCAGTGCGCCAATGCGAACCTGCTGCCATCGCTCCCGACGGTGCGGGAGATTAGCTTGAGAAAAATTAGCCGCCATACGTGTCCCGAATCCTTCTAGGCGCTGGGGGATTCAGTAGCTTCGGGCGCAATAGCTAAGTCCTCAAGGCTGATTTCGTCACCGAGCGACGTATACAGTGTGGCATCTTCTGGCCCGTAGTTGTCCGCGAACACGCGCAGTCCGGCGCAGGCTTCATCGACATCGGCGCTGCTCGATAATATCCAGCCATAAGCGCCGCGAAACTCAATGCGATACCATGCGCCGGATTCAATCACGCCTGTGAAGCGTGTGATCTCCGACGGGGCAATCGTGCCCACCGCCGGGAAATCGAGACCCGGGCCAGTTCGCACGTTCAAGCGCACGTCGTCCAACGTTTGCACACTAGCGACACAGCCATCGAGCGCGGCGTCAAGTTCTTCAAACGAGCGCGCCTGAACGACAGCGCTCAATTCTTCATCAGCACGAACACCAAAGCCCGCCGGAACTTCGGCGGCATCTTCTTCACTGGCTGCGGCAATATCGCCTTCGGAGACCAGCATCGCGGAACGTCCGCTCGGCAGCACACGGGTCGTGAACTCCGTGCCACGCGCCGCCAGCGCCATCCCCGGCGTATTCACTTCATAGGTTGAGTTGGCATCCAACAAGCGGCTGAGGCGCTGCGTCGTTTGTCCAATTATCAAATCCACCGACAGATCGAACGAGTCGCCGCTGCTTTGAAATTCGGTGATGCGATACTCCGTGTTCGGCAGTATTTCGGTATCCGTGCCATCTGCAAAAAAGGTGATGCGCGCCCGCCCTGTAGAATCGGTGCGAATCGTATCGCCCACGCCGACGATGGCTTCGAGATTGACTGTAATCCAGTTGACGGTGTTCACTCGCAGCACTTCCACACGCGGCGAAAGCACCTCTAACGTCGCGGCCAATTCGCCAGAAACTTCTTGTGCATACAGGGCAGGGGTGATTGCCAGTACCAGAAAGCTCAAAAGCAGCAGAGGAAACCGTAATCGCATATCAACTCTTTTCGACAGCGCAAGTACAACGTTCGGCAAGAATCAGTCCAGTGTAATGCTCAATTGTACCTGTAGTTAAGGGAATTATAGCTGTTGGTTTCTGGTCGAACCTCTAATTAAGGCAAACTGTAAGGGCGCAGAATGTCTGCGCCCTTATAAGAACCGCTGTATTTCTCTCAATCATTTGAGACTACGATTTGACGCAATTAGCCAGTGCCAGTGTACAAGTTGCCAACTGATGCTGCTTTATTCAGGCGGATTGTAGGGTGGAGCCTCGCCCCATCCCCAGCGTGGAACAGGGGCTTGGGGCGCTGGTGTCGCGCCTTCCTGCGAGTTGGCGAGTGCGAGGCGTGTGCCCCATTCGATATAGGCCACAAACGCCGAGCGAAACTCAGGATCAGCGGGCAAACCTGCTTCATCCGCAGACGCGGCAATAAGCTGTGCCCATCGTGCTCGCTGCGCTTCTTTGAGTCTGAGATTGATGTGCTTCGAGACCATATGTGGATAGCCGCCATGTTCTTGCGTATACATTTTCGGCCCACCAAATACTTCGCCCAACCACAAGGCTACATGCTGCGGATGGTCCGCTTCCATCCCGGCAAAGATCGGACCTAAGATGGCATCGTCATGTACACGCCGATAAAACACTGAAGTCAGGCGTTCAAGGGCAGGCGCTCCACCACACCAATCATACAGGGTTGGTATCAACTTTTCAGGCATTTGCTCATGTTCTCCATTTGAAAGCGAGTTTCAAGTTCGTCGAACGTTATGTTCAATTTAATGTATCCATCTCGATTTGCCTACACTACTTTTGACTAGGAAAGCCTAAAGGATCAACTAGAGCAGATAGCAAGAAAATCTCCGTGCTATTCGTATATTCTTTTTGAGCGCTTGCCCTGAAAACAAAACGCCCCGACTTTTCAGCAGGGGCGACGAGGCTCTGATTGGTCATGTTACCAGCGCGTCCGGGTCACGCCAGCGATGCCAGAACCTGACCGTGAATCTGTGCCTTTTCACGCAGCGAGGTTTCGATTTCTGCGACAGCCTGAAGATAGCCACCCGCTGCTTTGAGCGTGTCCCCCATCTGGCGCGCACGTTGGCTATAGCCCGGATTAGTCAGCACAGTATCCAGTGCCTGCCGCAGTTCCGCCGCTGTCACCCGTCCATAAGGATGTTGCTCGCCCAGAACAATTCCCGCGCCTGTTTCTGCAACACGCTTGGCGTTGAGCAGTTGTTCCATCTGATGCGGCACAACCACTTCCGGCACACCATAATATAAGCCCTCATGGACACTGTTCATACCACCATGCGTGATAAACGCATCGACGCGCTGCAAAATCTCCAACTGCGGCACATAAGCCTTCACGATGAAGTTGGATGGGATTTTGCCGAGCTGCGTGATGTCCGTGGTTTTGCCCACCGACAGAATAAACTGCGCCGGATAATCGGCAAATGCCGCGAATGCTGCGCGGTAAAAAGCCAGATCAAGATGGTTGATGGTACCCAGCGAGATATACACTCGTCGTTCGCCGTTTAACTGCTCGAAAGGAAATTCGCCGTCGCGTGTGCTGGCATTGATGCTGGGCCCTACGAAACGAAAGCGCTCATCAATGAAGCTGTTGGCAGGATGAAATTCCTTCGACGTGAACACCAGATTCAGATCACCATATTCGGTGATGCCGCCGACGACTTTGCCATAGCGCTGTTTCATGCGGCGTTTCCATCGCATTAGTCTTGGCACATGCGGAATTGCGCTCCACAGAAATCGCACCAGTCCAAGCCCCATCGCCCCCTGCGAACCATTCAGCACAAAATGAGTGATGGAGCAGATGTGGGAGATATGATGCGTGCGGGCTGCGATATAACCCCACATGGCAGCCGAGTCGTAGAGGATGAGATCGGGTTGTTCCCGCGCTATTTCTGTCAGCATAAACGGGGTCAGATGTTCACTCATATCGGCGAACATCAGTGACCCATCAATCAACTCACGGATGGCTTCCGCGATCTGGCGCTCGGTGAGCATTGGTTCTGGATAAGCGCGAAAATCGACCCCTGTCGGCGCGACCTTCTCGCGGAAGGAAGCCGCATTGTAATAGAGCACTTCATGTCCCCGCTGGATCAATTCTTGCACAACTGGCAGCGTGGGGTTGGTATGCCCGTGTACGGGAAGTCCGATATATGCTATTTTCGCCATTGTAATTGTTCCATGTTGTTGATCGAATTATGCGAATTATAGCATTATTTAGACCAATCTAAAATTAAAGTTTGATAAGTATTAAAAGGGGCGGCTGGCCAGCCGCCCCGGAAAGATATTTGCGATAAACTGTTGAACTGACGACTGACAACAACCTTACGCCAGCGCGTGAACTGCGTCCACCAAGCCTAAGATGTAACCCGTCGCGTGGGCGTGGCCGCGATGATTCCAGTCGGTGTCGTCGATCATCTTCGGCACATGGTCGTCAATGATGAAGCCGTCGAAGTCGACTTCTTTCAGGATGCGAATCACCTGCACCGGATCGTAGTTACCCTCGCCCAAGAAGCACTCTTGGAACGTCGGCACACAGCCCTGAACGTCGCGGAAATGTACGTAGAAGATGCGCCCTCGTTCGCCAAAGTAGCGCACCGTTTCGAGCACATCGTTGCCTTCGCCGCCCATCTCGCTCACACAGCCGAGACACAGTTCGAGGCCGTGATTCGGGCTTGGCGCGACTTCTTCCATCGCCTTCTTGAGATTGTCGACGCTGTAAAACAGCCGCGCAATGCCGCCGAGTTCGGGCACAGGCGGGTCGTCGGGATGCAGCGCGATCTTAAGGCCCACCTCTTCCGCGACAGGTAAAATCGCGGACGTGAAATAGCGATAGTTCTCCCACATCTGATCGTGGTCGAGGGTGCGCCCTTCAAGCTCTTTGACCTCTTTCAGACCGACGTGCAGACTGCCTTCAAGTTCGTCCATGCTGAACGCGGTCACGCTCACGCCGCCGCGTCCGAGTTTGTTGGGTGTGCGCCAGACCCAATTCGGCATCCAATTGTAACCAAGCGTGGGGATGCCCGCCGCGGCCATGTTGCGAATAGTCTTCTGGTAGTTCTCGATCTGCTCATCGCGCCCCGGCAGGCCGAGCATACATTTGTCGTAGAAGTAGCGCGGCGCGTTTTCCAGCGCTTCCAGCCGCAGGCCGTACTTATCACAGCGATCTTTGATGCGTTTCAGGTCTTCATATTTCCAGTAGCCATCCTCGTCGGGCAGGATAGGGGTGTTCATCTGAACCCCGCTCACACCCATTTGTTTGGCATAAGTCAGGCGTTCGTGGGTCAGTTCTTGAAACTGCCCAATCGCCACGCGCATACGTTCGGACATTTATTGCTCTCCTGTAAAAGTCAGATGTTGCCAGAGGCTAAAGCCTTCTGGCTACCAAAAAGCCACGCCCACTAAAGGGGCAAAGGGCAGGAATAGTAGTCTATCTTCGAGCGCCTTTAGTGCGCTTTTCTTCCCTCTAGCCGCACGGCGGCTTCGCCTAGCCTGCGGCGATGCCTTGTACTCGAACCTCGTCCCTCGAACCTTCTTTACTAAGAACTCTTGCCTATCCCTTGACCGCCCCCGCCGCCAAACCCTGCACGACGAAGCGCTGCGCCAGATAATACAAAATCATCACGGGCAGCGCGGCCAGCATCGCGCCGGCCATAATCAGCCCCCAGCGGAACACGTCGCCCGTAATCAAGCGGCTGATGGCCACCGGAACCGTCTGCAAGTTCGGGGACGTAATGAAGATCAGCGCGAACAGCAGTTCGTTCCATGCCGCCGTAAACGTGAACACGCTCACGGCCACCAATCCCGGCCCGGCCAATGGCAGTGTGATGCGGTAAAACGCTTGAATGCGGGTCGCGCCATCGACCATCGCCTGTTCATCGAGTTCTTCGGGGATGCTCTTGAAGTAGCCGATCAACAGCCACGTACTCAGCGGCGCGGCGAACGTCAGATACACAAAGATCAGCCCGTGCAGCGTATTGCCAAGCTGCAAGCGCTGAATGATGACCGAAAGCGGGATGAACAACAGCGCGCTCGGCGTTAGATAGGTGAACAAAATCAGCCGCCCGATCCAGTCACGGTACAGGTAACGCAGCCGCACCAGACTATAGGCCGCCATACTGCTGAACAGCAGCGCCACCGCCGTCGATGAGCCAGCCACGAACAGACTGTTGCGAATGTTGATGAGGAAATTATCCTCGACCAGCAGTTCTTGATAATTGGCCAACGTCGCGTTGATCGGCAGCAGCGAGGGAGCGCGATAGATGTCACGCGGGGTTTTGAGCGAGATGATGAACATGAAATACACAGGGAAGATGATGGCCACAGCCACCAGTGTGAGCAGGGAGTAGTATGTGACCTTCTGCATTCCGGTCAGTTTGTCGAGCATGGCGCTTAATTCTCTTTCTGCAAGCGCACGGCGGCGATCACCGCCAGCACCGCGACCACTGGCAGAATAGCGACAGATACCGCCGCCGCTTCGCCAATGCGTAGGCTTTGCAGTCCATAATACGCCAGTACCGGAAACGTCATCGTCGCGTTCGATGGCCCGCCGCCTGTCAGCAGCCACACCGCCTCGAAGCTGTTGGTCGTCCAGATGGTCGAAATTAAGATGACCACGATCACCACATGGCGGATACCCGGCAGCGTCACGTTCAAAAAGCGCCGCCAACCGCTCGCGCCATCCAGCGCCGCCGCCTCGTAAAGCTCTTTGGGTATGCTCTGCATTGCGGCGAGGAACGATACTACCCAGAAGGGAAAGCCGCGCCACACGCTGGCGACGATCACGCTCGGCATGGCCAGTTCGCGTGTGCTGAGGAAATCGACATGCGTATCAACAAGTCCGAGTCCGATGAGCATGAAGTTAAACGCGCCGCCTTGTGGCGCATACAGCAGTTTCCATGTGATGAAGGCCACGAAAGCCGGCATGGCCCACGGGATGAGAATCAGCCCGCGCCAGAACTGACGGAAGCGTATCGCTTGGTTGAGCAGCGCCGCCAATCCCAAACCGAGGACGAGCTTGATGATCTGAATACCGCTCACCATGACGACGGAGTTGGTGATCGACGCTTGAAAGTCGGGCTTCTGAATCAAGTTGAAGTAGTTTTGCAGCCCGATGAAGTTGCCTTCGCTGCCCACCACGCGATCCGTAAAGCTGATATAGATAGCGAAGACAAACGGATATACGATCAACATAAGGATCGAAAAAACAACCGGCGCGACCAGCAAATAGCCGAGGATGCTCTCCGACTGTCGCAAACCAATGCGCGATGCAGGCCGCGCTTCCATACGGGGAAGAACGTTCTGAGACATGAAACGACCTTTCGCTCAGGCGTTTGCACACAGGGACGGGTTAGTACATAACCAAGTGAACTATTGTGGTTTGAGACAGTGGGTTTAAACCCACTGTCTATCCATGAAAATTTACTGTGGTCGTGTATTACTGTCCCCGTCCCTGTGTGATACGTAACGTTGGGGAAAGGCGTTTAGTCGTACTTGTCGTAAATCTCTTGGCAAGCGGCTTGCGTTTCGGCAACCGCGTCGTCAATGCTCAGGCCGTCAACCACGATGCGCTGAACCATGCGCGGCGTCAGGAAGTTCGTCTGGTATTCCGCGAACGCAGCGTTGCTCACGTCGGGGAATCCTCCGGCTGTACCGTTGAGCGCCAGATCGAGCAGACCCGCATGTACCGGGCTGTCGGTGAAGATCGCTGAATCGACATGGCTTTCCAGCGCCGGCCCGAAGATGGCCGCACTGAAGTATTCGGCCATGAATTCATCGTCCGCAAGGTAAGCGAGCAAGTCATGGGCCAGTTCGGTTTGGTCGCCGCCAACGGGGATGGCGCGCACCTGCGTAGCAACAGGCGAGATCAACATAGCCGGGCCGGCGGGCAGGGCGGAGTACAGCGTACCCTCACCCAACTCCGGGTCGTTGTCACGCATGTAAACGTAGACGCTGCCGGGGTTGGCGATGAAGCCAGCTTGGCCGGATTGGAAAGCGGTGTTATCGCCAGCGCCGTCCCATGTGGTCGCGCCGGGTGGGAACAGCCCATCCGCAAACGCTGCGGTGATCCACTCTAAGAAAGCGCGGGTTTCCGGGCTGTCGATGGTGCAGTCTTGGCCTTCATCGTCAGCGATACGTCCGCCCCATGATTGCAGCATGGTGGTGGTCAGGTTGCCGTCGCCCACATTGGACAGCGCGAACGCCATCGAGTACAGGTTCGGCGGGTCATTGATGACGCGGGCCAGTTCGCCCAGTTCTTCCCATGTGGCTGGCGCATCAGCCATGCCTGCGGGTTCGAGCAGGTCATTGCGGCGGAACAATACGTTGCCATTGGTGGCGTAGGGGATGCCGTAGATATTATCCCCGAAGGCTTCGCCCGTCACTTGGCTAGACGCGGAATCCAGCCAGCCGCCGTGCGCCTCACCGATTTCTGCGTACAGGTCGTTTACTGCTTCAAGCTGGTCTTGCCCGCTCAACAGCAGCATAAAATCGCGGCCCATATCCAGCGCATCGGGCATGTTGCCCGCTTCAATCGCGGCGGAGACGGTGGTCACGGTCTCGTTCTGGTTAATCATGACGACTTCAACGTCGATACCCTGCGCCGCGCCCCATTCCTCGACTTCGGCCACGAACAGATTGTTGGCTTCTTCCGAGAAGATCAAGCCGCCCCAGTAGGTGAAGGTATCCTGCGCCTGAACGGGCGAGAAAACGAGCACCCCGAACGCAGTCACCGCACCCGCCAATAAAACCTTTCGCAAATCAAATTTCTTCATCACACGCTCCTTAACCTATAGTTTAGAAAACAACTGCGTTCTATATTTCTTCAACTGCATGAACGCAGTTAATTTAATAGTTTATAACGCCTTTTACCGTATGCGCGCAAAAAGATTGTAGCAATCCGCATTCCAGCCAAGAGTTATCGACATTGAATGAGCGCATTAGGTATTCAAGATGGTTTCAGACAACTGCTTTATCAAGTTGATCGAGTATGGCATCAACCGTTTCCTCAACTGAGAGTGTAGAAGTGTCCAGCCATAAACCAAGGCGAGGTGTATCCGAACGAAGCGCGTTATCCAGATCGGCAGGTGTCCACGAGCCGTAGCCCGTTTTACTGCGGGTCGCCTCTCGCTGTTCGACTACTTCCGGCGAAGGGCAGAGAACGATAAGATAGATGGACGGCGAGTATGGCGACTGCTTCACCATTTCCACGACTTCGTTTAGCACCGGGCCGATGATGACATCTTGATAAATGACCGTAAATCCTGCGGCATAATAGGTATTTGCCGCCGCTGCTGCCAACCCGTAACGAAGCAGCAGTTGGTCATATGCCGCCTGTGAATAATCTGCGCCCATCTCGATACGACCATTCACGATCATGCGGCGGAATACGTCGCCACGCAGGTGGACGCTCTTGGCAAAGCGCTCCGCAAGGTGCTGTGCAACAGTGGATTTACCGGATGCCATAATACCCGTAATCAAGATTATCGCTGGTTCAGGGACAGTCATTGAAAATCCTAAATACAGTTATAGGTCGCCCTTTCAAAGAGAAATTTCTTTCCCTTGTACCTCTGTCCCTTTGTACCCCTGTGATAGGCTTTTAACCTTTACAATCTTTCCTCAAACGCGGCGCTCGTAGATGCACGAACCTGTTCCAGCGTCGCTCCCGGCATGAGTTCGACCAGTGTCAACACGCCATCGGGGAATTTGAACACCGCTAGGTCAGTAATGACAGTATCGACAGCATTGCGCGCCGTGAGCGGCAGAGTCAGCGCGGGCACGATTTTGGGTTCGCCGCCTTTGGCCGTGTGCGTCATGGTGATGATGAGCCGTTTCGCGCCCGTCGCCAAGTCCATCGCCCCGCCGACGCCGAGCAGCGGTTCGCCGGGAACGGCCCAGTTGGCAAGGTTCGCGCCTTCATCCACCTGCAAGCCGCCCATGATAGCTGCATCGACATGCCCGCCGCGTATCATGGCGAATGACAGCGCACTGTCAAAATACGAGCTTCCCGGCAGAGCGGTAACGGGCTGCTTACCCGCGTTCACCGGATAATCCAGCGCGCCGCCGCTCTCCGGCGCAGGGCCGACGCCGAGCATCCCGTTCTCGGTGTGCAGAATCAGCCCATTTTCAACGG
>Ga0163150_10010521_pt1 | contig 10007 bp, 5 predicted proteins | sample OliLakLV19P2IB_FD_148628 | JGI IMG/M metagenome (GOLD analysis project Ga0163150, IMG submission 148628) | Freshwater microbial mat bacterial communities from Lake Vanda, McMurdo Dry Valleys, Antarctica - Oligotrophic Lake LV.19.P2.IB | ecosystem: Environmental > Aquatic > Freshwater > Lake >...
GGTAAGGGGCCGCGCGTAAGCGCGCGAAGGGAAGGGTCCGCGCGTAAGCGCGCGAAGGGACAGTCTATGTTTATCTTGTCGCATCTCTCTAACTGTTCTGCTTCGCATGATTTCGCTCCGCTCCGTCTCAAAATCCTACACAACGAGACCTAAATGTTCTGAAGCCCTAGGTGCGCATGAAACGGCTCAGGCCGTGAGCGACGTAACACTCGACATTGCAACGGGTGAGACCATTGCACTTGTAGGCACGAGCGGCTCAGGGAAAACAACGTTGTTGAAGATGATAAACAGGCTTATAGAACCGACGTCCGGTAGCGTCTTGCTCGACGGTGTAGATGTGCGCACGATCGAGCCGTCGGTGCTGCGTAGGGGAATGGGCTTTGTGCTGCAGAATTTCGGACTCTTTCCTCATTACACGGTCGAGCAGAATTTGGCAGTTGTGCCGACGTTGATGCAATGGACATCAGAACGTACACGCACACGTGCACATGAACTGCTCACGAAACTTCACATGCAGCCCGAAGAGTTTTTGCATCGGTATCCGAAGGAACTGAGTGGTGGACAACAACAGCGGGTGGCATTGTGTCGCGCATTGATGAGCGATCCACCGATTTTGTTAATGGACGAACCGTTTGGTGCGCTCGACCCCATCACACGTCACGATGTGCGCCTCGAATTCAAACACCTCGAAGAGTGGCGCACGAAGACAATCGTGCTTGTCACACACGACATCGAAGAAGCCTTCATGCTTGCCGACAGAGTTGTGCTGCTCGACAAAGGTGTTGTACATCAGATCGGCACACCCGCCCAACTCCTGCATACACCAGCCACGGAATTCGTCCAACGCTTCCTCGCAGTCGCCCCAGGCGCACGTGCATACGTAGAGGCTCGCGCATGAGCGAGCCAAACCAACTACGCTCTTTGGTGAACACTCCGTTGTATTATCATGAGTGTTTGTCGTGAACGAACTCATCGTGTTCCTCGCAACGCAACAAGATAAACTATTAGAGCAAACGCTTCGGCATACGGCGCTGACGTTTCTCTCTGTTGCGATGGCCATTGTTGTTGGCATTCCGCTCGGCATACTCGCAGCACGTAAGGCACGTGTTGCACCCGGTGTGTTGAATGCTGTGGGAGTGTTGCAAACAATACCGAGCATTGCACTCCTGGGCTTCATGATTCCGCTGCTTGGCATTGGTGTGTTGCCCGCAATTGTTGCACTCATGCTCTATGCATTGTTGCCGCTTGTGCGTAACACCTACACCGGTTTGCAAGGCGTCGACCCGCATGTTGTCGAGGCCGCACGAGCGCTTGGCATGACTGACAACCAGATTCTCATGAAGGTCGAATTGCCCCTCGCCGCGCCCGTTATCCTCGCAGGCATACGTACTGCAACCGTTATTAACGTGGGCGTGGCGACCCTTGCCGCATACATTGGGGCAGGGGGCTTGGGTGAGTTCATTTTTGGCGGCATTGCGCTAAACAACACAGGGATGATTCTCGGCGGAGCCATACCTGCAGCGTTGCTTGCAATTGCGCTCGACGTGTTGCTGGGTTGGGTGCAGCGGCTCGTTACGCAGGGAGTACACGGAGGTTCTGCGTCCCGCAGACTCCATAACAAAACACTTAAGCGTGCATTGATAATCGTTGGTGCGCTAATCCTCGTTGCACCAACTGCATACTATGCGTACAACGCTCTTGCCCCGTCAGCGTCGACGTTGCGCGCCGGCTTCACGCCCGAGTTTATGGGGAGGCATGATGGGTACCTCGGACTAAAGGAGGTGTACGGACTAGACATGCAGGTGTCGGTGATAAGCGATGCGGTGATGTACAAGGCCGCTGCCGAAAACAAGCTCGACGTGATAAGCGGATACACCACAGACGGACGTATTGCGAGCTACGACCTGGTTGCGCTTGTCGACGATAAACACCTCTTCCCGCCATACGAAGCAGCGCCAATCGTGCGCAAACAAACACTCGATGCACACCCTGAAATGCGTGACGTACTAAACATGCTTACAAACGCAATCAACGATTCTGCAATGATTGGATTGAACTACGAAGTCGACTATCTGAAACGCACTCCCGAAGACGTAGCGAAAAAATTTCTTACAAGCATACATCTGCTAGGATCGAATGTGCGTGATAGCAACGCAATTCGGCTTCGTGATGCTAGGGGGCGCAAGGCGCAAGGGGGCTCAACGGGAACTGTAGTGCTGGGCTCGAAGATCTTTACCGAGCAGTACATCCTCATTCACATGTACAAAATGCTAATCGAAGAATACACATCGTTGAACGTTGATTTGAAGACCGGACTCGGCGGCACGCAGATTTGCTTCGGCGCGTTGGAAAATGGCGCGATAGACATGTATCCCGAATACACTGGCACTGGTTTACTTGTGATGCTTAAAATCGAAGGGGCACAACTGGAGAACTTACTGCGTGATAGTAAGCAAGTATACGAATATGTAAAAACTGAGTTCGACCGACGATACAGCGTTGAGTGGTTAGACCCAATAGGCTTTAACAATGCGTATGCACTTATGATGCGCAGAGAACAAGCCAAGGAGCTGCACATTGCTACAGTTAGCGATTTAGTACGACACCTTAAAGAATAAAGTAGCCGTACTGCTAATACGGCTACTTCCCATTTCAGGGCGATACTGCTTATTTCATGACGCTACTGCCCATTGAATGGCGTCGTTTTTTTACTGCTTCACCATCATCACCTGCATGCCATCGACATCGATGTGATACGCACCACTTGCTAGTACTGAACAATTTAGAATTGCTTCTCGTTCGCCGTTGAGTATTACGCGCATTACTTCGACGCCTTGAATATTGCGAACCACAACGAGGTGCATATCAGCCGCTGAACGAATAGTACACGAGTTTAACACCGGGTTGGGTGCTATTGCTATAGAGGATAGCGCCCCAGTGCGCGCATTGTCCTCGACCGTTGTTGTTGTATCCGGCGTCGAATCACTCATTACCACCTGATACCACGGCGTACACTGGGTAAGTCCCTGTGTATTTGTTGCGCAGATGCGATAGCGTATTGTATCGGTTACCGCGAACGCCGCACTCCAGGTGCTGCCCGCCGCGGACATCATTTGTTTGTCGATACCTGAAGCCGAATAGAACTCGACTGTGGCAGTAGTGATCCTGTCGGTGTTGTCAAACGGATCGTGCGTGATCGTCGCACTCACGGTTGGAGGCTTCGCGGCGATAATCTCGGCCTTGGTAAGCGGCTTGTGTTCGATGAACGGACCTGCATGCCACATGTAGCTCGCGAAGGCCCGCAGTTGTGTGTAGTCGTTTGCCCATGTTGTGTACATCGAGCCCAGGATGCCAGGGATGGTGTCTTGAATGATGCGGCGGCTGCGGATGGACGAGGCATCGCCTACGTCATAGTACGGACAGGTGATTTGCTTGAAGCCTTGCTTGGACATAAATGAAAGACTTGCTGCTGCCTTGCTACCAATCCAATTCGCGACGATGATGTTTTTTGGAATGTCGTTCCAGATGCCACGCAAGTCGCCATTCACGAGATAGTAATTGTTTATAGCATTGTGTGTGGAGTCTATCATGTCGTTCCAGATGTAGACATTGACATCTGGATTTAATGCACGGACAACAGAGTCGCACCAATTAATGTTCTTTCCAAGCATCTGTCGTGGCGTGAGATTGCGCTTGATATCGCCCGAATCGCGATTGAACGCACGAATCTCATCGTGTCCGAGGAAGACCGACTGTGGCTCGAGGTGCTGGTTAACAAGCCGTGCCTGCTCGGAGAGTATGGTATACACAGTGTCGTTCGACATGGTGTTCATCGTCGATCCTTGAACTGCAGTATCGGCGACCGTTGTTAGTGGATGTGAGAACGTAACATCGAGTACATCGCCGTTGTTGATGGCACCTGTAGCGATGCGACGAGGCACTGGTGGTCTGTGATAACGGCCGTAGTTGCCCTTGCGCCCAAGCATCGTCGGGTCGACGATTGTCTGGTAGTCTACGCCCTCGGTGTAGATACGTCCGGTCGTAGCGTTCTTGACCCATACCGGAGCCCCTTCGCGGCGCAACACATTACACATGCCCGATGGCCATACGCTGAAGTCGTCTATCCACACCTTGCCAGCACTTCCGCCCCACACGCCAGCATATAAGATGACTTGTGTGAATTCGAGTGTGTTAAAGCGCGCTTCTGCATGTATCCAGCCAGAGCCTGCTGACGTTTGCGGAATGTCGAAGCTCGTAAACGTAAGCGTGCGAGTGGCACCGGCTGCGTCCTTGCCAATGGCAAGCAACTGAAAGAAGCCACCTTTGTAGCCCTCAGTTTTAATGTAGCAATCCATTGAATACTGTGTGAATGGGTCGCACGGCATTGTGCGCGAGAAACGCGCGTTGCCACTTGGGTTGCCCGCTGCGAAATTTTCGATACGGGCACTTTGGGCGCCGCTGCGCTTTATGGTGTTGTCAGGGAATGTGCTAAACCCAGGCCCATCATAGAAGCCCCATCCTGTGAACTGTCCGTTCGAGCCAAGAGTCTCGAAGCCACCGTTTGGAAGTGCAACGCGACTGTCCACAATAAGTACACCACTGTCTGCAACCATCGTGTAACGAGCCTTGGCGGGGAAGCCGGTAGCGAGATTTGGATTTTGATAAAGAATGTTACTAGACCAACCCTGACCTAACACTGTAGGAATAATCTCGATGTTGCGCGTGTCTGCATAATTGCGAAGCACAGGAATTGTATCGAGAACACGAGGCTGAGCAACATTAATGATGGAGTAGTTCCAGTCGGCATGTTGCAGTCCGTTGAGCTTAAGCATCGACATCGTGTCGAGAAGAGAACGAAGTGCTGGGCCTTGTGAAAGGAGATTCAGCCCGGAGTACACCCACCGCGTGACGTAATCCGGTGCATCCCATATCCACACACCAGGTGCCGTAAGTGTGGGCATCGGTGGAACTGTAATACTCTGGAGCAACTGCATAAGCGTCGTAATGCTATTGAAGAAACCATCGGCATCGACGGCTGCAATCTCAATCCGGTTTGAGTTGACGTCTAGCGTATATCCCTTAGGCCTAACCGCTGGCATTGTGTCATGCACGACCAACAGAATACCATTGGTGCCTTCATCGACCGACGTACGCATGAGCGTATCCCCGAGCTTGGCCTTTAACTGCTTCTGCAGGAAAGCATACGCACGTTCTACGCGGGGGTCGTTCACCACACGCAGGGGAGTGTTACGGTTGATTGTGAGCGAAACGCCTGTGCGCATGTAGCCCGTCTTTGGGCGCGGCTGGAGTTTATCGAGTGTTCCAGCGTGGGCGCCGACGAAGCCGGCCGACAGAAAGCAGAGGAGAAGCAAACAACGCATTGAAGACCTTCGTGTTAAATTCATACATGTCTGACCTACTTACCCTCTACAACACAGTCCGCAAACATACAGTAGACATCTGCGCTCCGTTGCAGACAGAAGACTACGTCGTGCAGCCTGTCGTGGATGTAAGTCCGCCGAAGTGGCACCTCGCACACAGCACCTGGTTCTTCGAAACGTTTATTCTACGTGGCTATAACCCGGAGTATCAGGAATTTGACGCTCAATACCACTTCCTATTCAATAGTTACTACGAGCATCACGGCAAACGCACCATGCGCGCCGATCGGGGTAACATGACACGTCCGTCCGTCGAGGACATCTACGCCTACCGGGCCCATGTCGACGTTGCAATGCAGGATCTTCTCATTACGTGCGGACTCCGCGCAGGCTTTGCAGAACTCGTCATCCTGGGCTGCAACCATGAGCAGCAGCATCAGGAGCTGTTGTTAACCGACATCAAGTACATTCTGGGACACAATCCGCTCTTTCCTCAATACAGCACCGACGCACCCGAACTCGATATTGAGCAACGTACAGATCGATCGCACAGCGGAAGCATTGAGCAACGTGCAGATCGATCGTATAACGAAAGTATTGAGCAGGGGGCAGAAGGGGGCTTCGTTGCTGTCAATGCTGGCCTACATGAAATCGGATACGATAGCAACGACTTTGCCTTCGATAACGAACACAGCAGACACAAGGTATACGTGAATGCATTCGAGATTGCCAATGCGTTAACCACCAATGAAGAGTACCTGGCTTTTATAGACGATGGTGGCTACACGGATTTTCGGTACTGGCATGCAGAAGGACTCGATTGGGTGCGTACCAATAACATCGACGCTCCGCTATACTGGCACCTTATCGACGATGAATGGTTTGTGTATACGCTTGCTGGCCTCAAGCCCCTTGAGCCGAAGGCGCCCCTTACCCACATCAGCTACTACGAAGCATCTGCATACGCTGCTTGGAGTGGATGTAGACTGCCAACGGAAGCAGAGTGGGAAATTGCGCAGTCGCGCTTTGCATGGGGTAAAAGGTGGGAATGGACCGATAGCGCATACCTGGCGTATCCTGGATACAAAAAGGCACCCGGAGCAGTAGGCGAGTACAATGGCAAGTTCATGATCAACCAGATGGTGTTACGCGGGGCATCGATAGCTACACCTGCTGGACATTCACGTCCGTCGTACCGCAATTTCTTTCACCCACATCTTCGCTGGCAGTTTACAGGCATTCGCCTGGCCAGATAATGCATGAGTGACTTTGCCGAAGATGTGCGCATCGGACTAACGTCCACACCAAAGCGACTGTCTTCTAAATATTTTTATGATGCGGAAGGCGACGCGCTCTTCTGTTCCATCATGGCATGTCCGGAGTACTACCTCACCGACTGCGAGATGGAGATCTTCACAACGCAGAGCGATGCAATACTCGATGTTGCCTTAGCGAATTCACGTGTTACGGCAGCGCATGTGCACGATAGTGACTTCGAAGAAGCAACCATCGACGTCGTAGAACTGGGTCCGGGCGATGCCTCCAAATCGGTGCACCTTCTTCGCGCCCTCGTGAAGCGAATGCCCGACACGACCTATTATCCGGTAGACATCTCGTCGAACATCATTGCATTGCTCGAGAGTGAGCTGCCAGCAGCGGTACCGGGCATACGTGTCCGTGGACGTCAGGGAGATTTTGCGGAAACGCTGCATGACATTACGTCGATCTCGGAGCGCAACAAGCTCATTCTCTTTCTCGGATCGACAATCGGCAACCTGACGTTTTCGGAAAGCCGGACATTCTTTGCAGCGTTGCGCTGCAGTATGCGCGAGGGCGATATGCTGCTAGTTGGTTTCGATTTACAGAAAGACCCATCAACAATTCTCGCAGCGTACAACGACTCGCAAGGAGTAACACGTGCGTTCAATCTTAACCTGTTGGCACGGATGAACCGCGAGCTGGGAGCGACGTTCGATCTCGATACGTTCGAGCATTTCCCCGTGTACGATCCCGTAACAGGTACGTGCAAGAGCTTCGTGTACAGTTGTATCGAGCAGACGGTGCGTATAGAAATGCTAAACCTCGATGTGCATTTCCATCCTTACGAATGCATACACACCGAGGTCTCGCAGAAGTACACCAAGGAGCAGATCGATCTATTTGCTCGTGAAGGGGGTTTCGAGTCTGTAAAGTATATTACAGACTCGAAAGGATGGTTTGTAGACGCATTATTCTTTGCGTGATGTTGCCATAACGAGTGAGAGATCGACAAACCAATTTCAGATAATAGTAGCAAAATTACGTAGAAATCAGTATTTGTTTTCTCGCTTTTTTTTTTAGGAGCTTCGTAGCACAGTTCATTAACCAACCAGTCTATGAAGCGGTGCACGTGCCAAAAGGCACCGAGCTGTATGTGTAATCGCTACAGGTATCGTATTTTTTACAGGGAGTTAATATGACGTGTTTTTTAACGCGAGCGGTCGTGACCGCTGGTTTATTCTGTACGCTGATGGCGATGGCTGGCTCTTTAGCACGAGCGCAGTCTGAGCTTCCCGGGTGTGCTACGTGTCCAGGTGGAAGTACTGAAGCTACGATTGCGGTGGCATTTTGTAGTGGAGGTGTAAACTACAATGTCAACGTTACGTATTGCACAATGCCTTATACCCCGCCTGCAACGGGCCTACCTTGCACGCCAGGCGTTGGCATAAACGAATACACGGTCATAAAGCGGATATGCCCAAATCTCACCGGCCTACCGCCAACCGATGCTGCGACATTCAAAGGCACTTCCCTCAATGCACACAGCGGGCCAACGGATGTATCGTTGTTTGCAACATGGTGAACCCGCCATGCTGTTTGACGTCAGTTCGGTACTGTTATGACAGCGTTCTTGGCAAATACAAGACACTTAAATACCCCGCATGTAGTGGAACCTGCGACCAGCAGTGTACAGACACGGGATGTGATTACAATCCAGAAGAAGCATGCGAAACATGTCCATAACATGAAAGCGGGGTGGGACCTCCACGAGATCCCACCCCTGATTTTACTTGAATGCAGCTTTGATTTCCTGGTTCGGTAAATGTTGTAAAGGTTGAACACTAATGCGTTACATACAAGCCTTCATTGGACATATGCTCCTCCTGTTGTTGATAGTTGGCGCGCCCGCTGTGATGGCGCAACAATGGAAACAAGACCAGCGCCTGTGGTTTAGTTACTATCAAGGAAACACCCCTCAAGGAATGGATCGCGGACTGATTTATGATACTTGCCATAAGGAAGTATGGGCCGTCTTAGGTGAACGGATCTGGCAAAGCGATAACAACGGCTTGTCATGGAAATACATTCCGATTCCAAGTAACCAGGATTATCGATCTATGTCGCAACTATTGTTTGATGGTTGTAACGTTATTTACAAATGGGATGACAAATCCGCCAATCTTGCCTTTCGTATGCTGGCCTTCGATCGTGAAAAGTCTTCATGGCGAGAAATGAAGCCGACCGGCTCGATGAAAATGACTCCGCATTCACAGTGGACAGCCTTAAAAGGAACATCCGTGTTCATCGTGGATGATGTGAATTCACGGCAACTCTATTATAGTTCAGACCTAGGCCAAAGGTGGGACTCCTTAACCATCAGGAGACGCCCAGCAAGTGATGCTTATGCTGAAAAAATCATCGAAGTTCAACCAGGTATCATAGCAATAAAAAGAGACTCTGGATTCATAGAGGTAAACTGGAAATCGATGGTGGTTCGTGAACCTAATCTGCCATTCAACACTATTACGTACAGGTACATTGATAGTACGAGATTGATTGTTGGATTGAAAGGTTCACCATACGACAGACTCGGATTGTCTGAGGATGGTGGTGAGACTTGGCGACACATAGACAGTATGACATTCCGTAATTCACTTCGTGTCTTAAGGGGTAAAGAAGGAGCCTTGTCCTCCGTGTTAATCCGCGTTGGCAGTGGTTATATCACCGTCTATACAAAGAAGGGTGATATACTGTCCACAACCGACGGCGGCAAAACGTGGTCTGACCTAGGAAATATCGGGCCATTGTCTCACTATGCCGCAGCGCTAGTTACAGAAGACAGATTCGGAAACACCGTTGTTTGCCTTGGTAAAAGGATATACCTGATACCGAATGGGATGGATTCTGTTCGGACATTGTCGAGTAAAGGACCAGAGCTCACATCCATGCTAAGAATCGATTCGTTAAACTTTATAGGCATCGGCCGTCTGGGCTTACATGTGTCAACCGATGCGGGAATGACATGGAAGCAGCCATTGCCGCCAGGTGAGTTAATGGAATCTTCAACATTTCGCATTGTTGGAGTGCACCCACAGTTTATAGACCGATTGTCGGTCGATTCCTTGGGAAATATCCATGTTGCTTCTCCCGATCATACAGCAATTTATAGTCTTCCATTAACTTCACAGACTGCTGAGTATCGCCGATTCACGTTTGGATATCCTCAGTTTTTTGAATTCGATCTTGTTAACGCCGCAGCCATCGACAAGGGGCAGGGTATTGTCGCTCTGCGAGGTGACAGTGCAATTCGTAAATGGACGTACGTATCTATTGATGCAATGGACACAAGTCTTGATTATCCAATAG
>Ga0163150_10010522_pt1 | contig 10006 bp, 5 predicted proteins | sample OliLakLV19P2IB_FD_148628 | JGI IMG/M metagenome (GOLD analysis project Ga0163150, IMG submission 148628) | Freshwater microbial mat bacterial communities from Lake Vanda, McMurdo Dry Valleys, Antarctica - Oligotrophic Lake LV.19.P2.IB | ecosystem: Environmental > Aquatic > Freshwater > Lake >...
TGCGCGTTCGCTGGCCGAAAAGTACAACGTCCACTACGGACCAACCTTTGTCTATGTAGTCGACGGCGAGGAAGTGCGCCGCGAAGTCGGCGTTCAAAGTCCCGACGAACTCCGCCGGTTGTGGCGATCTCCCGAGGCGTGGTATTGAGGCAAGCAGTCTTAGACCGCCTCGAATACCTCGCGTGGTTGATGGCCAAGCAATAGCGATTCCGCTAAGCTCGTCGCCTCGCTAGATCCCGCCAGCGCCAATACGTCTCCACCCTGGAGCACATCCTGACCAGCGGGCACGGTCAGCGTTTCGCCGTTGCGCAGGATCGCCAGAATGGTCGCCCCGGTCAGTCCCCGCAGATTGATTTCGGCCAGCGTTTTGCCAGCGACTTCACTTCCCATCGGTATGATCACGCGCTTGGTAGCACCAAACCCCATCATCATGGCGCTGATTTGCTCGGTGGATTCGTTATAAGCAGTCGCGCGGCCGTCTTTGGTTGACTGCGCCAATGCTTCGGCCAGTACAATCGCCGCTGCGCGCGCGTGACCTTGCAAGTTTGTGGCACGTCGCCAGAACGAAACGGTCAGCAGACTCAGCAACAGTACCAGTACGACGGCACCTTGCAACGGCGGAATAAAGGGCTGCGTGATTGCCATCAGCGGTGTACCAACCAGGATCACAATCGCCAATTGTAAAGCGACCACAAACAATCGCCGCGAAGCATTCGCCGAATCCAGCTTATCCGGATTCGCGACTGGAAAAACTCGGTTGGACATCTCCAATCCGAGAAATCTAGCAACGCGAATCATCCCGATCCAGAATGGCGCTGAGATGACGACCGCCAGTAGAACTATAGCGAACTTAGTCAGTGTGGAGGAGAGTCCAAAGTTGCTTTCGATCCAACTGCCAAGATAGTCTTTATTGACCGAGGCACCGATGATAATCGTCGCTACGATCACTGCATCCAGGGCCATCCAACGAATTGCACGACGAATTCCGCTTCTTTCACTGCCACCGGCTGGGCCAGAACGAAGTTGCTCAACCCAGGACCCGTACAGCGCCACAAACGTCTGTAACGGACGTGGCAGCTTGCGATCGACAAAGTTTGCAGCGGGTTCCGCCAGGCGGATCAAAAAGGGGGTCGTCAGCGTGGTCGCCGCAGAAACGGCGACCGCAATCGGATACAGAAACGCACCAATCGCTCCGGTCTTGGTCCCGACCGCCGCAATAATAAATGAGAACTCGCCGATCTGTGCCAGACTCATGCCAGCTTTGACCGAAGTCTGAATACTCTGGCCGGTCAAGAAAGCACCAGACGTGACAGCAATCGTCTGACAGATCACCACCGCCAGAAAAATGACTATCGCTGCTGGCCAGTGATCATAGATCTGAACCGGATCGATCAGCATCCCGACCGAAACAAAAAAGATCGCCGCGAACATATCTCGCACCGGCTGTACAAGCCGCTCGATTTTAATTTCAACGCCCGACTCGGCGATCAGGCTACCTGCGATAAACGCCCCGAGTGCGACCGAGTAGTTGAACCAGTAGGCCAAATACGAAATACCAAACGCAATCCCGATGCTGGCCACCAGTGTGGTCTCGGCGCTGTGCAGACGAACAATCGTCCGAATGGTACGAGGAATGATTATCAAACCGACCACAATGAGCACGACCAGAAACGTTGACAGCTTGCCGGCCGTATCGGCGATTTCCTCCAGGGACAGCTCTTCCCCTGTGGATAATGTGGTCAGAATGGTAATCAGCACAATGCCAATCAGATCCTGAATGATCAGGATTCCAAAAACCAGTTGAGTAAAATCGCCACGAACCTTTTGCTCTTCAAAGGCTTTGACCACAATCGTCGTGCTGGAAATGGCGATAATCGATCCGCAATAAATTGACTCCAGTTGCGTCCAGCCAAAAGCGCGCCCAATCAGGTAGCCCAGCCAGATCATCACACTGCACTGAAACACACCAATCAAACCTGCCGTTGGGCCGACCTTGAACAACTTCGCCAGGCTGAATTCCAGACCCAGCGAGAACATCAGCAGAATCACCCCCAGTTCTGAGAGCGTGTGGACAATATCGCCATCCGCAGACACGGGAAACGACGTGTGTGGACCAACAACCACACCGGCCAGCAAGTACCCCAGGACGACCGGTTGACGTAGTTTTTGAAAGACAAAAGTAGTGATCGCCGCAGCACAAAGAACGACGGTCAGAGTCTGCAAAAAAGCATGACTGTCGTGCTGAACTGCCCCGAACAACGATAAATCCAGATGTTGTCCTATGAGGTGGTATTCATGCATCAGTTCACTCCTTGGTCCAGCCAGTCTCTAGGCCAAATGGAACTCAATCGCCCCCTCTGCGTCAACCCGAAATCAGGCGGCTTGCAAACACCTGGAATCGTAATGGTCTAAATGCCTGTGGTTGAGGGAGAGTTCAGGCGAATTCTTTGACCACAGGTCGCTCAGCGTTTATCTTCTAGAGAGATATTTCCCTCCATTTGCGTGGCCATAAGCTGATGTACTAGCGATAGCCATTGATCGCCAAAGTTTCTAATTCAAGAGGACCGCATGCGAATAGTTCGAGTTCAAATAAACAGTCAACCACTTTCTTGCGACCAAAAGTTCGGGTGCCACTGCTGGCTTGCCCAGCACTGTTTGACATGGGCCCTTCTCATCAGCTTCTGCATCCTCCTTCACGCAGCAGAGCAGCCGAACCCAAATACACCAGAAATTCCAGCGATCTCGCAAACGGTGCGCGATGCTATCAAACGTGGCGAAGTTCCCGGGGCAGTCACGCTTGTCGCCACACCGGACAAGATTCTGCACTTTGCCGCCACCGGAAACGCCGACGCTCGGCCTGACGCGCTCGTCAAAAAGGACAGCATCTTTGCAATCATGTCCATGACCAAACCGGTCATCGGTGCGGCTCTGCTAATGCTGCAAGACGATGGCAAATTGTCAATCGACGATCCGGTCTCTAAGTACATTCCCGAATTTGCCGATCTCAAGACCGCTGACGGCAAGCCAGCAAACGTCACCATTAAGCAGCTTATGACGCATACCTCGGGCATGTCAGATATCTCCAAAGAAGAAGCGGCGCCAATAACCACGCTGGCCGAATTGATCCCAATCTACACAGCCAAGCCAGTTCACTTTAAACCCGGCACACAATGGGCCTATTGCCAATCGGGCATTAACACGATGGGCCGGCTCATCGAAGTTGTCTCAGGAAAGAATCTGGTCGATTTTCTGGACCAGCGGTTGTTTGGGCCGTTGGGAATGAAGGACACCACCTTTTACCTCACGAAGGAGAACACTGAAAAGCGCCTGGCACAACCTTATCAACTGACTAAAGAGGGCAAATTTGCCCCGTCCGGCAACTTCATTCTCCTCGGAATGCAACCGTTCGACACGAACCGATTCCCTGCCGCAAACGGCGGACTTTATTCGACCGCAGGCGACTACCTGCGCTTCGCTCAAATGTTGCTCAACAACGGAACGCTGGATGGCAAGCAGTATTTGAAGCCAGAAACTGTAAAACTGTTTTCGTCGAACCAGACCGGCGACTTGCGCACCGGGTTCACCGACGGCAACTGCTGGGGCCTCGGCTGCGGCATTGTTCGCAACCCGCAAGGGCCGACCGCAAGTCTCTCCCCCGGCACCTATGGGCACGGAGGTGCTTTCGGCACCCAGGCCTGGATCGATCCGGAGAAAAAGCTGATCTATATCCTGATGGTCCAGCGAACGAACTATCCAAACGGCGATGCATCCCAGCTACGAGCTGAGTTTCAGGCCGCCGCATTGAAGGCAGCAGTAAAGCAGACACCCACGGCCGATAAACCGGATCAAGCCCAAAAGAAGGCCAGTTATCCGGAAGGGAAAATCACCAAGCATGCGTTTAACACCAGTAAAATCTACCCCGGCACAGTGCGCGACTACTGGGTTTATGTGCCAAAACAATACGATGGCAAGAAGCCCGCCTGTCTTTTTGTCAGTCAGGACGGCATTCGTTACGACGCGCCGACGGTGTTTGATGAACTGATTGCCAAAGGAGAAATGCCGGTCACGATCGGCGTCTTTGTCATGCCGGGTCGCGTGCCCGCTCCGACAAAAAACGGCACCGACCGTTTTAATCGCAGTTTTGAATACGATGGCCTGGGAGACGACTACGTTCGGTTCATCAACGAAGAGATTCTGCCAGACGTTGAGTCACGCTCCACCGCCGATGGCCGAAAAATCAGCCTCTCCAAAGATGGCAACGACCGAGCCATCGCCGGCTCCAGTAGCGGTGCGATCTGCGCCTTCAATGCTGCCTGGGAACGCCCCGATTCCTTTAGTCGTATTTTCAGTTCCGTCGGAACCTACGTCGGCCTGCGCGGGGCGAATGAATTTCCGACTCTCATTCGCAAGGTGGAACCAAAACCGCTCCGCATCTTCATGCAAGGTGGCAGCAGCGACCTGAACATCTTTGCTGGCGACTGGTGGATGGTGAACCAGGAAATGCAACGTGCACTGGAATTCGCGGGCTACGAAGTAAAGCACGTCTGGGGCACTGGCGGGCACAACGAGATCCAGGCCACGGAGGTATTTCCTGATGCCATGCGCTGGCTCTGGAAGGACTGGCCGACGCCAATCAAACGCGGCCTCGGCTCAAAGCAATTGCAAGAGGTGCTGATTCCTGGCGAAGACTGGGAGCTTGTCGGAGAAGGATACCAATTCACCGAAGGGCCGACCGCGAATCCGCAAGGTGAAGTGTTCTTCAACGATATACCCGCCTCAAAGACGTACAAGATCGACAAGGATGGCAAGCCACAGGTCGTTGTGCCCGATTCCAAGCGAGCCAACGGCATGGCCTATGGCCCTGATGGAAAACGTTACGTAGTGGCCACCGGGACAGAACAAATTCTGGCTTACGATGCGGATGGAAAGGAAAGCGTGATCGCGGACGGCTTTCGCGGTAATGATCTGTGTGTCATGCACAACGGGGGAATGTATGTGACCAGTCCGGTGCGCGAGAAGCCAGCAGACAGCAAGGTCTGGTACATCAGTCCGAAAGGGGAGAAGAAGGTGGTTGATACGGGACTGACCTTTCCGAACGGCGTCACCCTGTCGCCCGACCAGACGCTTCTCTATGTGGCCGATAGCCGAACGCACCTAATCTATAGCTACCAGATTCAGCCCGACGGCTCACTGAAGTACAAACAGCGCTACTACCACCTCCACGTACCCGATGATCTTGATGAGAGCGGTGCCGATGGCATCCGCGCCGATCGCGATGGGCGGCTGTATGTGGCCACGCGGATGGGAATTCAGGTCTGCGATCCAATCGGCCGCGTGACCTGCATGCTGCCCCTCCCGTTTCCTAACAAACGCGCCACGAATGTTTGCTTCGGCGGGCCGAACTTTGACACGCTCTACGTCACCGCCGGTGACCGTGTCTTCAAGCGAAAGCTAAAAGTGCAGGGGGCGAAGTCGTTTGAGGCACCGGTAAAGACGCCAAATCCGCCACTGTGATCCGCTTGGCGGAGTTATTGTCCCCGCTGGTTGGACCGCTGTTACAGAGGGAAGTAAGCCGATTATCACAGGAACGTACGCTAAGCGCCTCGACACGTATTATTGGGACACTGCATCTTAAATTCGCATGTTGCAGAAGGATCGCAAAACATGAGGTATCTCTTTCTAGGCCGCACTCGCTTTCATTTTGGCATACGGACGTTGCTACTATTGACGGTTGTGGCCGCTGCCGTGGCCTGCGTGTTCGTCAATTGGGATCAGTCCGCGCGATTGCAACGATCAATCGCTTCTGGTCCGGGTATTGTCAAGGTTCATTACTCTGGTGATTACGATCCGGATAAAGATCCATCACCGGTGCCAGCGTTCCTTCAGGGGCTTTTCGATCACCATCATTTTCGTTCGGTCACTAGGATTGCGACAAACGATGCGCATGGGCATCTAAGCTCCCTCTCCAAACTACCGAAACTTGACACGTTGGTGATAGTGCTGAATCCCGACCGTCCCTGTAGCGCCGAAGACTTTCGTGAACTGCGTAACGTGCAGCCGTTGAGATCGCTTTCCGTTTGCAATCCGAGGCTCAGGCCGTCTATTGATCGCCTTGTTTCACTGGATGACTCTCAATTCAATGAAATCTGCTCTTTGACGCAATTGGAGACATTGGAACTGGGGCGTTGTCACGAGGTATCCCCGGCCATTCTTGCGAAGACTGTCCAGTTAACGAGTTTGAATTCGCTAACCCTGTGTCTTCCCAAATATGCCAGCCTCAATTGGAGAGGGGATTTGAGCGGTTCGCCATTAACTTCGCTCCGATTTCGCAGAGTAAGGGAGGAAAATAGAGCCTACTACTCGCGTCGGGATCGGACGCTACCGGTTATCGATCTATCTGGATCGCAAAATCCGTTGGCATTCTTAACGGAATTACGACAATTGAGATCGCTTTCTGTTCTCCTAGATGTACCAACCCGGCAAGCGTTGATCGATTGCTTGCCTAAGCCGACGAATCTACAACAATTGGGAATTTATCTTTCATGGGACTGCAAACATGAGGACAAAAAGTACAGCGATAAAATGGCCTCAATCGGATCTGTCATTCCGATGTCGCTCGAAAAATTAACACTTGAGTTTTACGACCATCTCACTGATGAGGATCTGATGGTATTTGCAAAGCTTCCTAAACTCAAAGCATTGAAGGTGTACGGGGCTAGGCTTGCCACTGACGTTGGTGTGCTGTCATTCTTGGGTGCAGCTCACATGGAATATCTTGAGTTTCAGCTATCCGGGAACACCAACGAGGGCGCAAAAAAATTACGCACTTCCCTGCCGACGACCGAAGTCATAACATCTTGGTCGACCACGTATAGTACCGCAGGCAAAGGCAATCCTCGCGTCAACACCAATACCAAGCCAACTTCTCAATAAATCCCCGCACCAAAATATTTCCATTTTCGCGCTTGAAAAAAAGCCAGCACCTCTGCTAGAACCGAATCACCGCCAACGAGGCCTCTGCAATGCGCAGCTGAATTACAGAGCTTTAAGACGTGACTCTTCCCCGTGTTCGATCGGCGCGGGGCAGTCCTACAAACAATCCTTCCCGCTAGCTTAGTGACTTACCGACCGGTAGGTCGCTTGCTTCACGAAAAGTGACCAGGGATAGGCGGAGATGCTAAGCGACTGACAACAGCGATGCTCTGCTGATTCACTGTTCAACAATCGCGAAGCGTGGGTGGGGGTGTCAAGCCGTGTGGGGGCAGAACCGTAGAAAATAGACCGACAAATCGCTCATTTGCTGTCAGCTACTCTCTATATCCCAAAAGTTCGCTTTCTCACGGCCCGAGACGTTGGCCTGTCAGTCGAGCTCTGGCATGCCAAAGCGTAGCGTGGAAACAAGATAATCAAACTGCAACAAAAGATGCCCGAAATACGCCATGTTTTGTGGTATCGCAGTTCGACCCCGTTTCGCACGTGAAGGTTGCACTATCGACTAGAGACCTCTGTCAGGAGCGTCGCCCGCTAGAGATAACCTCTGATCTAACAATCAGAGCCGTCGCGAATGGGAACAACTTCGGGCAGTAAACACACTTGGTGTGGCACCGGGTATGGCTATTCGGTAAGTGACAACAGATGGTTGGCGTGGACAGCGCGAGAATCACCGAACCGCAGAAAGTGCCGATAGTTTTACCAGTCAAGTGGCTAGCGCACTCTTGTTCGCCCTCGAAGGTTGCACGGCTGACCAGAGACCTCTGAACGGAGCGTCGCTCGCTAGGGATAACCTCAGACCAACAAGTCAGAGACGTCGCGAATGGGAACAACTCCGGGACACTAAGCACGCCTGCTTTGGCATCAGGTAGGGCTGCCGGCCGTGACAACAGATGGCTGTTGATACCGGACGCAAGGGTGTACCAGGAACCTGCGGGTGCATTCCAATCGTCCAACCCCCATCCAAAGTCAGCGGGCTTTTTCGCGAGAACTGTTTGCCCGTCTGCGCTACCCCTGCGCGCCAACCGTCTACCACTGCGCGCAGCCCACTGCTACGGCTGAAACGCAAAAATCTTCTTCCAATCCCTTCGCATACTAATCACCGTCCATTTTCGTTTTCTCACCTCGGCCATCAGCTCATCGCTGAACGTACCGATGATCGAATCCTTGCCATAAGCGTACTCGCGTTCCGCGTCATCGTGATGGACCAGCATCATCAGGTGTGCCCCCGGCGTTACTTGCGTCCATTCCAGCATTTGCTGGTCGCCGGTGGAGTTACCAAACGCGGCCAGCGGGGGGCGGCCAATAAATTGACCAATTCCGACCGGCTTGCCTCCCTTGTCATCGATAAAGTTGATCTCAGGCAGCCGCATCAGCACCGGCCCAGTTGGTCGCATCTCGTACTTGGTTTTAATGCTGCTCCCGATCACTTGTTCCGGCGGAATGTTGTAGACCTTGCTCGTCCAGGGACGCATGAACTCGATTCCACCTCCCGAGACAATGTATGTCTTAAACCCCTTGGCTTGTAGCAGGTTGATAACCTCCAGCATCGGCTGATAGACTAGCTCGGTATAGGGCCGCTTAAACTTCGGATGACGCGCGGTCTTAATCCAATCCAGTACAATCTGCTCAAACTCCGCCGTCGTCATGCTGGCATGCGTGGTCATGACCAGCTCGGCCAGGCCACGCTCTCCCAGATCGGCCAGCGCCCTATGATCCGCTTCCAATACCGACTTGAACGGCTGCGTCGTTTTCCATTCGGGATGCTGCGCGGCCAGCGTATGGATGCGATCAAAAGTAAACGCCGCCTGCACATACATCGGCTGCTCGCACCACAGCGTGCCGTCGTTATCAAACACGGCGATCCTCTCTGCGGGCGGCACAAAACTCTCACTGTCTTTTGACGTGGCCCGGCCAACAAAATTAAGGATCGCCTGCTTGGCCGGCCCGTCGTTCCAAGAGGGGAGGGGATCGTCGGCCTGTGCCGTCGCGATTACAAACAGCCAGGCAATCACTGCCGCCACAGTTCGGTTCATCATTTACTCCAAGAATATTCGGCACTCCAGGAATCTATTTAGCGGTCTGCGGAGGAGTCTCTGCCGATTTAGCACAGCGAAATCCGACATGCGACATGCTGGAATCGAAGCTCCCCGGCTGCCGCGAACTGGGCCGATAACGCAAACAGTACGAGTCGTCACACAAGAACGATCCCCCTTTTTGCACCCGTGCAATCGAATGCGGCTCCCGAGGGTTATTGCTGCGCGCCGGACCAGTTGGATTCCGCGTAACTGAATTGAACGGACGCTTTTCGTACAGCTCGGCGTCGTACCAATCCGAACACCATTCCCAAACATTGCCGGCCATATCGTGCAGTCCATAACCGTTGGCCGGATATTTTCCAACCGGCGCGGTCCAATCATAGCCGTCCGCTTTGGAGTTCTTGTAAGGAAATTTGCCCTGCCAGATATTGGCCCGGATATCCTCATCACTCGGGGGCTGGTCGCCCCAGACATAGGTGCGTTCTTTCAGGCCGCCGCGTGCGGCAAATTCCCATTCCGCCTCGGTTGGCAGGCGTTTGCCAGCCCACTTGGCATAGGCCATTGCGTCATCCCACGCGACATGCACGACCGGGTGATTATCCAAGCCGTCGATGTTGCTCTTGGGGCCAGTTGGATGACGCCAGTCGGCGCCAGGTGTCCAGCTCCACCACCGTGCAAAGTTATTCAAAGGGACTGGTGACTTCGGTGGAGTGAAGACCAGCGAACCAGGGACCAGCGATTCTTTTGGCGGTGGAGGTGTTCCTGGAGGCGACTGCGCCAGAATTTCCTCGACAGTGGGCGCGCGCTCGGCAGTTGTTTTGTATTCGGTGGCATCGACGAACTTCCGGAATTCGGCGTTGGTGACTTCGTGCGTTTCCATCCAGAAGCCATCGACGTAGACAGGGTGCGCCGGTTTTTCTTCGGCCCAGCCGACTGCGGCATTGGTCCCCATCATGAACTCCCCCCCAGGGATCCAG
>Ga0163150_10010523_pt1 | contig 10005 bp, 7 predicted proteins | sample OliLakLV19P2IB_FD_148628 | JGI IMG/M metagenome (GOLD analysis project Ga0163150, IMG submission 148628) | Freshwater microbial mat bacterial communities from Lake Vanda, McMurdo Dry Valleys, Antarctica - Oligotrophic Lake LV.19.P2.IB | ecosystem: Environmental > Aquatic > Freshwater > Lake >...
TTCGAAGGTCGCGCTGTATGGCAAAATGCGAGAAAAAACATGATTTTCACGCACACGCCGCGCAATCAGCTGTGTGTACTGAGATCCGAAATCGAGAACTACAATGGTATCCATCATAAAAAAAGAACCACGAAGCAAGAACCAGGAACCAAGCGGCAATTCATTTTCACTGACCTGCTTCTTGGTTCACGGTTCTTGGTTCTAATTTACTTCCCCATTCCGATACGTTGGGTGCGTTGAAAAACTTTGCCTTCGGTGCGAATGGATGGTGCAATGACAATTTCTGTGAGTTGCATTTCACGAAGATTCGCGGTGCCAATATTTCCCATGCAAGTGCGAAGTGCGCCAACCAAATTTTGTGTGCCGTCATCAAGCTTCGCGGGCCCATAAAGAATTTCTTCCAACGTGCCCGTGGTTCCAACATGAATGCGAGTGCCACGCGGCAAATTGGCATGCGGAGTCGCCATGCCCCAATGATAACCACGGCCCGGAGCTTCGGCTGTGCGGGCAAAAGCTGAACCCACCATCACGGCATCCGCGCCTGATGCAAACGCTTTGCAAATATCGCCGCCGGTCGACATTCCGCCGTCACCAATAATATTCACATACTTGCCTGTTTTCTTGAAATACGCTTCGCGCGCAGCAGCGCAATCCGCAATCGAGGTTACCTGCGGCACACCCAGTCCCAAAACACCGCGAGAGGTGCAAGCGGAACCGGGGCCCACACCCACCAAAAGCCCTGCGGCGCCTGCATCCATCAAATCAAGTGACACTTTATAAGTCACACAGTTTCCAAGAATGACGGGAACTTTCATCTTCTTAATAAATTTTTTAAAATCAACAATTTGATATTTGGTTGAAATATGTTTGACGGTCGTCACGGTTGACTGCACCACAAAAACATCACAGCCGGCTTCTTGCGCAATGGCACCATAACGCTCCGCTTTCTGCGGAATCGAGCTCACCGAGCATGGCACTTTGGCTTTTTTGATTTGTTGAATGCATTTTGAAATCAACTTCTCTTTGATGGGCGCAGTGTAGAGCTTTTGAACAAGCTCCGTTGCTTTCTCAGGATCTGCTTGTGCGATTTCTTTTAAAATCGAATCGCAGTCTTCGTAGCGAGTATAAATACCTTCCAGATTGAGCACGGCCAGTCCGCCCAATTTGCCCATCGCGATTGCAAACTTCGGATCAACCACACCGTCCATCGCGGAAGCAAGAAAAGGAATGTCAAATTTAACTTTGCCGATTTTCATCTGAATATCGACTTCGTCTGGATTAATCGTCACGTCCCCCGGAACAAGTGCGATTTCATCAAAACCATATGCGCGGCGAGCTTTGCGATCACGACCAATAAATACTGACATCGTTAAATTCCTCTCAATGATATTAAGGTTAAATTAATGACTTTTAAATGGAATCTGTCTGCCGGAGACAGGCGACATAGATGACTTACGCGGTAATTGCCGAAAGAGAGGTGTTCCATTTGCGGTATCATACTAACGTCATTCCGGCATGTCTAGACCGAATTTAGAGTTAATCAAGAGCAGCTTCACAAAACTTCCGAAACAGTTGTTTAGCGTTTCAAGAAAGTCGGCGCGCTCACAATCGAGATGAGGGCAGACTCTACGAATGAGTATCTAAATTTGAATCCCATTTTAAGCATTTTTTTAGGTATGGCTTTTTGGCCTCCAAGCAGCATTTGCGCCATTTCTCCGAGCATCAGCTTTAAGGCAAAGGCTGGAACCGACAACCATGATGGCCGATTTAGGACATGACCCAAAGTCGTGCAAAAATCGTTCATGCGCACAGGGTAAGGAGCGCAGGCATTAAAGGCTCCTTGAACCTGATCATTTTTAATCGCAAACAAAATAAGGCTCACAACATCTTGGACATGAATCCAAGGAAACCATTGTTGCCCCGAGCCAAGCGGACCGCCTAAAAACATATTAAACGGCGGAATCATTTTTTGAAGCGCGCCTTTTCCCGACCCGAGAACAATTCCAATGCGTGGAAAAACTAAACGCACGCCCAGCATTTCGGCTTCACGCGCCGACGCTTCCCAATCGGCGCAAAGCTGAGCAAGAAAACCTTTGCCTTGAGGATATTTTTCATCGACTTCATTCTCGGCGACGTTGCCATAAAAACCAACTGCCGAGACATTGATCCAGACTTTGGGTTTGATCTTGGCAGAACGAATGGCCTGCATCAAAGCTTGGGTCGGTTCGAGACGGCTTGATCTGAGCAATGCTTTTTGCTTGGCGCTCCAACGTTTATTTGCAATGCCTTCGCCACAAAGATTGATCACAACATCGGCACCATCGAGAACTGGCGCCCAACCACCGCTTGATTTTCCATCCCAAGGCTGAGCAACGACTTTTCCTTTAAAGGCCCCGGGAACCTGACCACCCCGTGTGAGCAAAGTCACTGACTCGCCTGCTGCAATCAACTGCGTTGTTAATTTTTGGCCGATAAACCCCGTTCCGCCGGCAATCACTACTTTCATTCTTTTTTCTCCCCAAAGACTTGATTCATTATTTTCCGTCGATGATTAAAGATTTTTTCGATCTCGCGTTTCACAAACAAAATGCGTGCCATTTCACCAATCAGTCCGTATGCGATGGAGTATTCGACTTCATCCACCATGAGAGTTCCGTCGCCCTGCGCGCTAAAACGATGCGTATGAATCCATGTCTTGTAGGGACCTTTGACTTGAGTATCCGTGAAAGAGCAAGGCGGGTTGTAATCTGTGATCAACGTTTGCCATTGCATCGGAATGCCATAAATTTGGATCGTATAATCAATGACCGCACCCTTTTGCATGATGATAGGACTGGGAGTTAAAATTTTAAAGCCCAAATTTTTTGGCGTCACTGCATCTAAATTTTCGGGGCGTTTAAAAAAATCAAAAACTTGCTCGACCGGCCTGGGCATCAACTGCTCGGATTTAAAAAGATGAGCTGTCATGCTGTCTTCTTCAATTTTTCATCAATGACTTGATTGACCTGCACTTGCAAGGCCTGTGCTTTTTGGCGCATTTGATCAAGCCACAAATTCATTTGATTTTGAACTTCCTGCTTCACTTCAGTTCGTGTCGGCAGAAGTGTTTGCCAGCCGGCACTTTTCAGAACAAGCATCGCGGCATAAACCACAACGCTATCAGGTGTGGTGAGTTCGGTTAATTCCGTCGATGGCGATTCAACTTTTCGATTTTCCGTGACCTGGTCATTGCCTAATTGGGTTTCAAAAATGACTTTTCCGATTTCAATTTTTGTTTTCTCAATTTGAAATTGAATCGGCAGAAAATTCTTCCGGGATCGCTCCAAGTCTTTTCCAAGCATTGCACGCAAAGGACTCAACTCTAAAATATTTGGCTCCGCGAGCGACTTACGCTCGAGATAAACCTCATCGATCATCACTTCAAGATGAGTTAATTTAATCAAACCCTGGCGCAACTGGGAGGGATCATAATCGGCTTGAATGCTTGAAATCACTGCTAAGTTTGGTTTTTTATATCCCGCCGGATTATGAAGGCGCACGTTCTTCGCCATGAAGCGATGACTGGAAAAACCCCATTTGACACGTTCCACATCGACAGAAACACCGAGCCAGTTTTTGAGTTGCTCCGCAACAATATAGTTACCGCCAAAATGCACACCTGCAAAAACAATGATGGCTGTAATAATAAGGCTTCTTAAAAAACTCATGATTTCCTTTTAAGCATAAACATTCTCAAAATTTAATACGCCGCTCGGGAAGTTCATACCGAAATTATTTGTCATCCTCGCGAAAGCGGGGATCCAGTTTTTGCATAGACTAGATTCCCGTCCCCGCCTACATGGGGACAAGCCTTCACAGCGCGGGAATGACAGACCCGGAACGAATTTAGCGCATAACGCTATTAACCTTTAATACACCGCATCAACTCCCGGTGCTTGGAGACCGCTCCCAGCACCGGGAATTTCTAAGGGTTAAAACCTACTGATCACTCGAACCCGCGCCGGACTGACTCGAATTCTGAGCCTGGCCGGAATTATTTCCCGAAGAAAGAAACGCATTTAAAAGCCCGGCCGCAAGCTCTGCTTTTTGATTCTTCGAACCTAACGGTGAAGAGCTTCCGGTAAAAGCATCTAAAAGGCTTTGCGTTTTTTGCTGTTGGCTTTGGTGAACCCTCACTGGAACAGCATTATCTTGTCTCTCTGTCGTCATCGCATCAATGGGTTGATCGGCGGGTTGGCTTACAGCGGACGGATCAGTATTTTCGGCGTCAGCATAAGGCTTCACGCCCAAAATCTGGCTTAAATTTCCAATACCTTTACCCCTTGCGACACGCTGGGCCAATTGCCCGGCCACTTGATTGGATCGACTACGCACGATTTCACCCAGCAAAAACTGAACATCAGGAACAACATTAATTTGGGGTGACTTCCCAGTGATGTTTAAAGGAATTTGAAGCTGGCCTTGTGGGTTGAGCGCAAAGGCTAGTTCCTTTACGCGATCAACGAGCTCTGCCATAATTTCTTCGTGGATCCAAATCGTTGGGCGCGATTCCAGGAAACCATCGATCCTTGCATTGAGCGGCCCCCGCACCATCAAGTCATCGGAAACAATCTCAAAACTTTCAAAACGAATTGTTTGATTCTGCAATGAAAAGTCTTGATCTATTTTATTCAAATTTGTATCACGCTTCGCAAGACGACTTTTAAGTTTATCGGATGTGCGCTGATTGATCGCATCATTGAGGCCGGGAATCGCAGAGAGTTTGGTTAGAATTTGATCGAGCACATTCAGGTTGCGAATGATCGGATTCTCAATGGTAAAATGTCCCGAGCCTGCGAGTGAAGGCAAAATCACATCCGGAACTTTTCCTTTGCCGCTCATGCTGAAATCAACAGACAGTAATCCTTCCATTGACGGTTGTCCGGCGGGCGCAGGCGGAATTAAATTTTTAAGATCGAGATTCCGCGCCTTCATTTCGGTGCGAAAAACAGGCGCTGTAAAAATATTTTGAATATTGATTCGACCTTCTGACGGGCTTGTTCCAAAATTCATATTCCAGACATCAAGATTAAGCTGATCCCCGCGAAGACTTCCCGTCAGATTAATTTGATTAAGATCATGAGGCAGAGACTTCAGTTTTAACCGACCCTGATCATAACGAAAATCAACTTCACCAGCAGGCGCTCGATTCGGCTCAAAAGTAAATTGGCGAATATCTGCGTGCACGCGGCCTTCGGGAGGCGCGGCAAATCCCGCACTCCGAATCGCAGGCAAAAAGGCTTCAACTTTTTTCCAATCTAAACGTTCTAAATCAAAATCAAATTGTGCCGGGCCCACTGAAACGCGCCCGGCATCGCTCATTTGCAACTTCCCCTGAAAACTCACGTCCGATTCTTTTGAAAAAATCGCTGCCTTCATTTTAAAATCAACGGGTTCATTCAGTCGAAACCGATTCACCGTAATCTGCAGTTGTTCAACGAGAGGAGAAACGCCCATCGCAGATAACTTTCCATCATTGAGCGAAAGGTCCGCCTCAAATTGACTGAGCTTCCCACTCTTAACCGCTAAATGCTCAACATCAACTTTCACTTTTCCTTCCAAATTCGAAATAGGCGTGTCGGCCATAAATCGGGGAAGACTTTTAGCGAGGCCTCTTAAATCAAGCTGCCCTAAATCGATTTCGCCTTTAAAGTTATCGACACTGACATCCGCGCCGCCCTCAGTCATTTTTAAACGGCCCGAAAGATGCACATTCTGCTTTGCACTCAATAATCCGGCGGACGCCTGAAACTCCATCGGACGAAAAAATGATACATTTTTGATATCCAGATCAAAGTTTCTCACATCAAGTTGAATGGGAAAATCAGGGGTATCATCTTCGTAGTGCACATTAATATCTCGAAGACTTACGCTTCCAATTAAAAAAGAAGATATTGCAGCTTGAGTTGATTTTCCTGAATTTGATTTCCGCAACGAATCAGTCGAAACTTCCGCTTGCCCCGGGCGATCCGCACCAAAAGATTGCAGCCCTTGAATTTCAATTTTGCCTTCTTTGCTTTTAACAACACGAATATCCGCACCATCTAAAAAAAGAGAACCGATTTGAACGCTCCGGCGCAAAAGAGGCGCAATTTGCAAAACAGCTCCGGCCCTTTGTATTTTGAGGACGGGTTCGTCATTACTCAGAACCTGAACCCCATCGACTTCAACGGCGATACCTCCGCGCCACGCAAGCGAAAGATTACCGATATGAACGGGCTGGCCTAAAGCTGTCGTTGCTTGTTTTTCAATTTGAGGACGAAAGCGGTTCAGGTCAAACGTAAAAATAAAAACAGCCGCACCCATAATCAAAAACAAAAAGATACATACAATGGTAATAAATATTTTTTTCATAAATACGCCTTAAAATTAAAACTTTCGTCAAACTCTGCAGACTGAAACTACCGCTTATTCTATTCCATTCTACGAGCGAATCAAGCGCAGCCATTAAACTTCTCTCAAAATAAAAAAGGCGCCCCTCTTTAAAGGAGCGCCTTTACAAACAAACGACTATTACGCTTTCTTTCGACCAAGCAAATAGTAGAGAATCAAACCCACAACGGGAAGAAGCAAAATCAAAACAATCCAAAGTGCTTTTTTGCCTGTGGATTGGCTGCTTTTAAAAGCATCAACAATCGCAAGAATATCAAGAACAAGAACCACTAAACCAAGAATGCCACCCATAAAACCCCCTCCAGTTATTTATATTTTCGACTCTCGACAAAACTCAAGCCGCAAGAAAATTTTTACAATCCGAGCTTTATCGAGGATTGCAATTTTATAAAACAATTCCCGTAAACCGAGCCTTGTCGAGGTTCACAAACAAAAAAAGAAGCGTGCGGGTATCACCCGCACGCTTCCGTTTGAATTGTTACTTCGCGTACTTCTTCGCGCGAACCGAGATCACTGGTGTCGGTCCTGCATTCACATCGGCAACAAACCCGGAGGTGGCTGTCGAGCAACGCGTTCCCTTACCGTCATCAACAGTCAAAGCAACATTGTACTGACCGAGCTTGCTATAAGCATGTTGAGCCTGAATGCCATCGCCTGTGCTGCCATCGCCAAAGTTCCAGAGATAGCTGAGCTTGTCACCATCTGCGTCAGATGATTGACCTCCATCAAACTTGCTCTGTTCTTCCGTGCAGCATACGAGGTTCGGACCTGCGTTTGCCATCGGAGGAGTATTCACATTTACAGTTGTCGCTGCCGTGCCAACGCCGCAAGCTTCGCCCGTTCCGTCATTCGCTGTAACGGTTACGTTGTAGCTGCCGCCCTTAGCATAAGCATGGGACATACCGGAACCACCTTCAACGGTTGTGCCGTCACCGAAGTTCCAAGTGTAGCGCAACTTGTCACCATCAGAGTCTTTTGAACCGGAAGCATCAAGCCCTACAGTTTCACCTGTACATGCATTCTGCGCTTGGTTCAATGTCACCATCGGAGCTGAGTTCACACGAACATTGACTGCATCCATTGAAGTCGAGCAAGGTGTTCCCTTACTGTCATCAACAGTTACAGTAGCCGTGTAGGAACCACCCTTGGTGTAGTTATGGGTGACTGACTTGCCTTCTGCAGTCTCGCCATCACCAAAATTCCAAGTGTATTTCGCGGCAGTTGTATCTGCCGCAGTCAGGGTTACTGCATTACCGGAGCAGGAGAAAATATCCTTGCCTGCATCGGCAACCGGCGCCTTGTTCAAGCGAACAACAACCGTATCAGTTGCAACGCTGCAAGCTGCATTGGTTGCGTCATTGACTGTCAAACGAGCTGTATATTCACCAGCTTGCTTGTAGACGTGACTCACTTTTGCGCCTTCTGCGGTTGAACCATCACCAAAGTCCCAAGCATAAGACAAGCTGTTGTTGTCTGGATCATAGGACTTCGTACCATTGAAAGAAACCGAGTACTCTGCGGCCTGGCTCGTTAAGCAAAGTGCAACGTCATCGCCAGCAACTGCGACTGGCGCAGCGTTAACAATAACTCGAGCACCACAAGCAACTGCAGAACATTCTGTATTTTGCTTATCATCAACATTGAGTGAAACATTATATGTTCCACCCTTTGTGAAAGCCTTAGAAACAGCTGCACCTTCAGCGCTTGTTCCATCGCCAAAATTCCACATATAACCAAGTTCTTTTGACTCGCCGTCTGTTGAACCCGCGCCGCTAATCGCGAGGCTTTGTCCAACACAAGCTGTCTGTGGAACGCTCAGATTACATGCTGGAGGTGTATTGACCAGAACAGGCGTTTGAGTTGTTTTACGTTCACAATGAAGACCTGAATTATCACTAACGGTCAAAGCAACATTGTAGTTACCACCCTTTTCGAAGACGTGAGTAACAATTTTATCTGTAGAAGTTTTTCCATCGCCAAAATCCCACAGATAGGTGATCTTGTCGCCGTTCTGGTCACTTGACTTCGAAGCGTCAAATTCAAAAACGTTACATGCACTTGGTTCCGGAGCAGGCGCTTGAGGCTCAACCGGAGCAACAAATCCACCACGCTTGAAATAAATAGGAATTGCATTGCCCTTGTCATCCGTAAATTGGATGCCGGCATTGCCGCGAGTCTGGTGAGTCGTCGTCACTTTATAGTCTAAACGACGACCTTGTTCGCTGCCGAGAGTAACAGGAGTATCCGCCCATTTTCCGCTTACGGAATCTTTGACGTCATACGCTTTGCCTGTCGCTTCATCACGAAACTGGCCAACTCCGCCGTCTTTATCAAGGTCAAAATTGCGTGCAACAATGTTTGTCACGCCATCCGGAATTGCGGGATAGAAGTGAATGTTGTCGCCCGGCTTAGGAAGTCGAAAGTAAAATTTTTCGCTGAATGATTCAGCGTAATCAGGAGAAACCTTAAACTTGAACAAGTTCTGGTCATCACCCTTAGTCGTCTTGACATTGACGCGAAAACGGAGAAAATCTCCCGCTTCACGACCCTGAGCTGGCTTAAAAGATCCAAGCGTCACCCATTGACCGTCTGCTTTAGTTTCGCCAGCAGCAAAAGTTTGCGTTGCGAGAACTTCTTTACCTTCAACAGTAAAAACTGTTTCAGTATCCGCAACGGGCTTACCAAAACCACCAATTGCATCGACTTTGCCGGATGTTTCAGGGTCATAAACACTGATTGTTACGTCATCCGTTGAAGACGTTGGAACGTCAACAAAAAGAGACATTTCTGTGTCGTCTTTGCCGCGCAAAGGATCACCTTCCGGACCGAAAAGGTAAAAGTACTCTGCTTTGGAATTTTCTTTTGGTACTTCATATGCTGAAGCACTCATCGGAACAATCAAAGTCAGAACAAGAATCGGCGCCATAAAGCGTTTGATTTTATTGATCATGATTTTCTCCTGGTTTGCGGTTCAACCCGCTTGATTTGTTTTAATGGTTCACTAGATGTAAAGCTGTAAATGTAAACATTATAGGAGGTTCTTAGAAACCACCCATAGGGTAAACCCTTACTTCCGCCATAAGACTACTTTTCTGGATTATGCTTCAAATAATTTATGAATAACACCCCGCAAAGAGCGATCATTCTAAGAGAAAGCTTTTGTTAAACAAGTAAAATCTGACTCACAAAAGCAGCAGGGTTATTTTATAGGACTCTTACTTTTTTGGAGTTAATGCTTCGGGATTCCGTATGAACACATCGATTTGTTTATACGGGATGGTAACGCCATGAGCATCAAAAGCTTTCTTGATATTTCCTGTTAGGGCAAAGTAAACATCCCAATAATCCGCGGGTCGCACCCATGGACGAACAACAAAATTAACGCTGTTTTCACCCAATTCAGAAACAGCAATCACCGCGACGGGCTCGGCCAAAACGCGCGCATCGTTAGCAAGAACACCGGCAATGACAGCGCGCGCCTTATCAATATTGTCAGAGTATCCAATACCTACTTTCAAATCAACGCGCCGCTTCCCCGTTGAGACGTAATTCATCACCGTCCCACTAATCACT
>Ga0163150_10010524_pt1 | contig 10005 bp, 7 predicted proteins | sample OliLakLV19P2IB_FD_148628 | JGI IMG/M metagenome (GOLD analysis project Ga0163150, IMG submission 148628) | Freshwater microbial mat bacterial communities from Lake Vanda, McMurdo Dry Valleys, Antarctica - Oligotrophic Lake LV.19.P2.IB | ecosystem: Environmental > Aquatic > Freshwater > Lake >...
TGCCTAGCGTCTGGTCAGAAAACACGACCCCCCACCCGAAGGTATCGCCCGGCGCGTTGCGCTCCACCACGCGCACCACGCGCCGGGGATCCGCCTTCTTCATCAGGAGCGCGGTGTAGAGGCCGGCGGGGCCGCCGCCCAGGCAAAGGATCCGCTTTGCTGTCATCGCTGCCATCGCTGCCATCGCTGCTTTCGTCGGGAAGGTCGGGGTTCGCACTATCCCCGCGAACCATGGTTGGAAGTATTTTAGGACTAAACTAATTGAAGTCAAGGGTCGTTCGAAACATTCGCCCAAACCTGAATATGCAATTCCACGGAGGCCACCAAAGAAGCCGTTGCCGATCGCCTACAAGACCGGTCAATCAGCTGTACAGCCTAGGCCGATTGCGCAATGGCCGCCGAGCACCGCTCGCCACTAGTTTGGTGGTCTCCGGGGCGCCGCCCCGGTTCCCGTTGCGCAGGTACCGCCAATGATGGTTCTGTACGCCAACCCGATCCCCTCAATCGTTCGCCGGTGGCCTGACGCCGGCGAGCTCTCTCCCACCGGCTTCTCGCTCGTGGAAGCCATGGTGGCGCTGGCGGTCGCAACCGCCCTGATGTTGATGGCCGTCCCCAGCTATCGGTGGTGGATCGCCGAGCAGCAGCTGATGAACCACGCCCGGGTGCTCGCGCTGTCGATGCAGGTCGCGCGGTCCGAGGCGATCAAGCGCGGACATCGGGTCAACCTGTGCAAGTCGGCCGATGGCAAACACTGCGCCGACACCGGTGGTTGGGGACAGGGCTTCCTGATGCACGAGGATCCCTTGCTCACCGGTGAGGTCGACGGCCTCGACCAGGTCCTGCGCGTCGAACCCCCGCCTCAGGGAATCAGCGTAGCAGCCAACCGCCCTCTCGCCGACTATGTTTCCTTCACTTCCATGGGGCAAGCGCGCATGCTGAGCGGCGCACTGCAAATGGGCACGTTTACCGTCTGCCGGAAGGGCATTCGCGCCGCCGAAGTCGTGCTGGTTTCCAGCGGACGTGTCAGAATCGATCGTACCAAGACCATTTGTCCATGATTTCAAGCGGGCAAGATGCCCACGGGACCACGATAAGTCTTTGCTGCGCCGGTGGTTCCATCCTCCCCGGGTCCGCTGTGCACAACCGTCTGTTCCCGATGATCCGCCACTAGTCGGGCGCGGTTGCATACGTCCGGATCGGCACATAGCATGTGTCCACCATGTTGGAGATCCCTATGCGCCGTCCTAGCCCATCGAAGCACGACCACGCTGCCGGTTTCACGCTGATGGAGATGATGATCGTCGTGGCCATCGTCGCCATCCTGGCCGCCATTGCGTTACCCCAATACAACGAGACGGTGATGCGCGGCCGGCTCGTCGATGCCCATACCAAGCTCGGTGATTTACGGATCCAGATGGAGAAGTATTTCATGGACAACCGCACCTACGACCTGGCCGGTGCATGCGGAATCAGCGCCACGATATTGGCCAACTACAATGCTGATCCCGCCCGCAGTTTCGATTTCACCTGCCCGGCTGGCTCGCTTACCGCGAACACCTACGTCATGCGCGCGGATGGCCTTGCCTCGAAAGGCATGACGGGCTTCGCGTTCACTGTCGACCAGACGAACGCCAAGACCTCGTCCGGGCCGGCCGGATGGACTGCCGCAGGCAACTGCTGGGTCGTGCGCAAGGACGGCAGCTGTTCATGATCACAGCGCGTCAACGTGGTTTCTCACTGATCGAGTTGTTGATCGGGATCTCGATTGCCACGTTCCTGATCATGCTGGCTGCGCCCAACTATGCGGTCTGGGTGGCCGACAACCAGATTCGCAACGCCACGGAATCCATCGTCTCAGGACTGCGCAGCGCGTACGGCGAGGCCATCAAGCGCAACGAACTAGTCGAATTCGTCATCACGCCGGCGGTGGGCTGGGAAATCAGGACCGTGGGTGGCGCACCGTTGCTGGTGGGCCAGTTCGTCGAGGGCTCGAGCCTCGCGCAGTTCACGCGTGTGCCCGCCGCGGCCACCACTGTGACCTTCACCGGTCTCGGTGAAGTGTCTGACACCAACGACGACGCCAGCGCTGTTCTCACGCAGGTTGATGTTTCGCATTCCACCGTCGGCGCGGCACGTGCACTGCGCGTACTCGTAGGCGGCGAAACTGCCGCCGTTACATCGCGTTTCAAGGTTTGCGATCCGGCCATCGCCGACGCCACGTCGCCTCGCTTCTGCCCCATCTGACATCATGCTCGCCCCCCGCCCCACCACTATTTCCGCGCGCCGCCGCCAACGCGGTTCCTTCCTGCTTGAAGCCCTCGTGGCCGTGCTCGTCATCTCACTCGGCATCATGGGACTCGTGGGACTGCAGGCGCGCGCCATGCAAAATGTCGATGATGCACAGTTCCGCGGCGAGGCTGCGTTCCTCGCCAGCGATGTGCTTGGCCGGATGTGGTCGACTGACCAGGCAACCCTCGAAGCCCAGTTCAACACCGGTGGCGGCGTCGGCACGCCCTACGACGAGTTCAAAAATGTCGTGCATGCGCGCCTCCCGGGTGCGTCCGCCATTGCCGGTAACCCGGATGTTGTCGTCACCCCCCGCTTCGGCAGCATCGTCAACGGCTACGACGTGGTGATCACGGTGCGCTGGAAGCCGCCAGGCGAGGCCGCGGGCTCGCCTTCCCATAATTTCGTCACCAGTGCGGTCGTCAAGCTCAACTGATCATGCGCAACGTTTCCCTACGTCATTCCTCCTTGGTTGCCACGCAGCAGGGCGGCGCATCGCTCATCGAAACGATGGTCGGCATCCTCATCGGCCTGATCGTGGTCGCGGTCGTCTACAACACGATGATCCTCGCGGAAGAGCATAAGCGCACCACCATCGGCGTGGCCGACGCGCAGGTGACGGGCCAGTTGACGCAGTTCATTCTGGGCCGTGAACTTGCGAACGCCGGCAACGCGTTGCAGGTCGGCATCCAAGAACTGGCCGGCTGCAGCGACTGGCGGCTGAAACCCATTCCCATCGCCATCCGCGCTGGCGCCACCAACAACGATTCCGACGAACTGACGGTGTTCTACAGCACCAGCACGCGCGTCGTGCACCCGGTGGTTGTACCAGGCGCAACCACGCCGGTGCTGGTCCCGGTCACCAGTCCGAATGGATTTGCCGAGAACGATTTTTTCCTGCTCACCGACCAAGGCACCACGTGCCATCTCGGCAAGGTCGCCGTAAACGGCATCGCCCAATGGGCCTCGGGCAATCCCTTTCCGCCAGCTGCACCGGGCGGCCACGTCCAGCTGACCACGGTCGGCCCGGTGCCGGCGATGGGTGGTGGGCCAGGTACTACGGCGCGCGTGATCAATCTCGGCCCCACCGTGCGGCGGATGCACTACCGCGTCGACCCCGCGAAGGGTCAACTCTATCGCGTCAACGTCAATCCGGACCCTTCGTTGCTGCTGCCTCAGCCCGTCGTGCCGATTGCGCAGAACGTCGTGCTGGTCAAGGCGCAGTACGGCGTGGATATCGGCGTCGACACCTCCACGTCGGGCAACGGTACCGTCGATTGCTGGACGCCTGCCGACTTCGCCGATACCTGTGGCAACGGCGTCGATTACACCGGACCGGTCGATCCCAAGGACGGTGCCCCCGGTGCGGGAGGACCCTTCGCCGAAGGCGGCACGGTTCCGCAAATGCGCACGCGTTTCCGTTCAGTCAAGGCCGTGCGCGTTGCCATCGTGGTGCGCAGCGATGAACAGACCAAGGCCAACGCCAACAACGCCGGCCTCGTCGGGCAGACAGCATGGCTTTTCAATTGCGCTGCCAACGACGCTACCTGCCTCGGCCGCATCCAGATCGACAACACGGTGCTGCAGGACTACGGGCGCTATCGCATCTACGAGGCCACCATCCCGCTTCGCAACGCCATCTGGAGCCAACCGTGATGCGTTCATCTCGTCATCGGATGCGTCATGCACCGACGCTGCGCCAGCGTGGCGTCGTGCTTTTCGTCGCCCTGATCGGCATGGTCGTGCTCAGCCTGGCCGCCGTGGCACTGTTGCGCTCGGTCGATTCAGGCAACTCGATCTCCGGCAACCTGGCCTTCAAGCAGGCCACGGTCGGCCCGGTCAACTACGCCATCGAGCAAGCCAACTACGCGTTGTTCGAAGGCCCGCTGATCGCCCGCGTCGCCGATCTCTTCAATCATGACCTGACAAAAAACTACTACGCCAATCTGCAAGCCGGCGAAATCAACGGAATCCCGGCCATTCTCTACGGCCCCTCTTATGTATATCCAGGCGCGTTCCAGAGTTTTACGGATTCGGCGGGCAACACGATTCGCTGGGCCATCGAGCGCATGTGTGCAGGTTTCGGCCCCGCGCCAGCGCCCTATTTCGGGCCGCCGCTGGTCGGTGACGGTCCGCAAGCCTGTGACCTGATGGTTCCGAAGGTTTCGAGCGGCCGGACCACGATGAAGATCCCCGGAATCCCGGTCGACCCCGTGCCGCTTTATCGCGTCAGCATCCGGATCGATGGCCCCGCCAACACCGTTACGTATGCGCAGGCAATGCTGCGCTAATCACTGCTTCCCCTGGACGGCCCCATGACACCAACAATCATCACCTCCATTCGCAAATCGACGGCCACTGTGCTGGCCGTCCTGATGACAGTCATGCCCATGGGGCCAGGTGCGTTCGGGGCGCCCGCGCTGCTGGCGGACCAACCGATCCGCGCCAAGGTCGATGCCAAGCCGAACATCCTCTTCACGATGGACGACTCGGGCAGCATGACGCTCAACTACAGCCCGGACTACGTGATTGCCGGTGCCGGCGGTTATTGCCGCAACTCCAATGGCAAAGGGGTCGCGGGTTGTACCGCCAACTTCACGCGCGGCCTGCAGGAACCCATGTTTGCCGCGGAATTCAACCGGCTCTACTACAACCCGAACATCAACTACAACCCGCCGGTCGACGGCGCACGCAACCGCGCCACGGCCGCAAACCCGGACGGCGAAGACCCGTTCGGCACCCCCGCCCCTACCATCTACAAGTTCATGGATGCGGCGGTCGCGCGCACCAATAACTGGACATCGGTAAAGAGTGATCCTTATGTCCCCGCACTGAACGTCAACACCAATCTTGCCGCCAAGGTCAATACGCCCGTCTATTGCAACACTGACTGGCCCACCGCCACCTACGTAGGCCCCGCCACGGCCACCTCGGTCTGGGCGGAAGTCGGCGACGTCAACGGAGAAAACCAGTCGCCGCCGGAAAGCTCGCTGGTGGCGGATGCCACCAAGGGTGCCGACTGCCGCATCAACGGCACGGCCTATGCCCCTTCTCCCGATGGCGCACCCGCGGCCACCGACGACTACAACTATCCGTGGCAGAGCAACGTCGGTACCAAGGACCCCCAGTTCTTCTGGCGCAACGTCTCCTCGCGAAACATCTGGTGCAAGACGAACGGCCCCGGCTGGCCGAAGACATCCGCCGGCTGCCCATATGTTTGTTCCGTTGGTGTTCTGACGTATCCGAGCGTGCGCGAAACCTGCATCGCCGATCCGGTGACCACAGGCGGCTACAACTACAGCCCCCTTAGCTGCAATACCAATCCCGCGCTGTACAGAATGCAGTGGAATGGCTCCGGTTGCGTGGGCCTGATCCCGTCCGAGTGTTCGCTCTGCACCCGCTCCGCCATCGTCACGGCCAGGCCGGGCCATTGCCAGATCACCACAGCCACCCAATGCGGATGCACGGGTATTGGGTGCATCTTTGTCGCGAATGGCAATACGGCGTGCCCATTGACGACCGGCACCACGCCGACCGGTTGCACGCTGGGCGGCATCCTCACGCAGCCTGCCTGCAATCCCGCTACCAGCGCCAACTGCAACACCCAGTATTTCGGCGGCGCGCCCGGCTACACATTGCTGAGCGACGCCAACGACACCGGTGACACCTGCCGGCGCAACAAGAGCACGGGAAAATATTTGTCGACCCGGTTCACTTATCCAGAGACCACCGCGGTCAACGCTGCGCTCTACAACAAGCAGGTCTCCGGAAGTTGCGGCACCATTCCCACCACCGTGCCCGTTCCCCGTTACTACTACACGGTAGCCTCGGTGGAATTCTGCAGTTCGCAGCGCACCACTAACGACCACCAATGGCGCGGCTTCGGATTGACCGGCACCTGCTCAATCGCCGCCATTCCGGTCACGAAGAACGACCTGACGACGTACCGGTTCGTCAACTACGGCAAGTTCACGCGCGTGCCGTTGCGCGCTGGCTATGTCTACCCGTCGGGCCGCACCTACGCGGAGGAAATGGCCAACTTCGCGAACTGGTTCGCGTACTACCGCACCCGCATACTGGCCGCCAAGACGACCACCTCCATCGCCTTCGACAACGTCGACGACACGTTCCGCACCGGGTTCCACACGATGAGCACGTCGATGACCAACTGGCTCAATGCGGCCGACTTCGACGCGGCGCAACGTTCCGCCTGGTATTTGATGCTGTTCAGCCTCAACATCGGCGTGGCCCAGACACCCACGATCGACGCGATGAACCGCATCGGCCAGTATGTCGAGAATGGTTCCGGCGCCGTGCCGGGCCTGCCCGCGCACAACGATCCGTTCCCCACCGTGACCATCGCCGGCGTCGCCACGCCGGTCACTTGCACGAACAACTATCACGTGCTGTTCACGGACGGGTACACCAATCAGGCCACGCTTCCGACGACCGCAGGCGAGCGCGATGGCGTCCCGACCCCGGCACGCACGGCCACGATGCTGCCGCAGGACCCGCTGCCGCTCGACCTGTCGGATCCGCGCAAGTTGAGCTCCTTCACGAACGCCGGTGGCGTCGCGTGGCCGCGGCCCTACCTCGACTTCGCGCCCACCACCGCCAACACACTGTCCGATCTCTCGCTCTATTACTGGATGCGCGATCTGCGGCCTACCTATGAGAACAACGTCCCCGCAAGTGACGGCCGTGGCGGCAAGGATCTCGACTGGAAGAAGGACCCGGCGTGGTGGCAGCATGTGAGCTTCTCGGCCATTTCTTTCGGTTCCGACGGCCTGCTCGACGCCGAAAACCGGCTGGCCACCACCAATGCCATCCAGGCCGGCACCAAGGACTGGTTCCTCCCACTGAACCGCCCCACGCCGCCCAATTCGCCAACCACGCCGCTGGCCAACCCCGGCGCCACGGCGGTGGATGACCTGTGGCATGCGACGGTCAATTCACGCGGCACGTTCGTGTTCGCCAAGACGCCGGTCGACGTGGCGTACGGTCTCGGCAGCATCATCTCGGGCATCGCCAACGGCGCGAAGGCCCGCGCCGCGTCATCCTTCGCAGGTCAGCAGCTGACCGCGGGCAACGACTTCATCTTCCAAGCCACCATCGAGCCCGGCTGGTCGGGTGAGCTGAAGAAGGTCACGATCAACACCACCACCGGTGCCGAGACCGGCACGGTGTGGTCGGCAGGCGTCAAGCTCAACACGTTGCTTGCAACGCCTGCGCCTGGCACTTCGCCCGTGAACGAGGACGACAACACGTGGTTCCTGAACCGCCGCATCGTCACGCGCGATCCTGCATCGGGGACTGTCGTGCCGTTCCGGTACGGCGACATGAGCGACACGCAACGGCTGACCCTCGGCTCGACGGTGACCGAACGCCAGAAAGCGGTGGCTTACCTGCGCGGCGGCTCCGCGTTCGGCCTCGGACCCAACCCATTGCTGATCGAAGGCACCGCCATCGGCCAATTCCGAGAGCGCTCCGGCAAGCTCGGCAACATCAGCGACTCGAAGCCGTTGATCGTGGGCCAGCCGTTCGCGCCCTTCGAGGACGCCACCGATTCGGGTTACAGCACGTTCAAGTCCACGTACGCCGGGCGCTCCCTCCGCGTCTTCGTCGGTGGCAACGACGGCATGTTCCACTCCTTCGACGGCACCAGCGATCCAGTGACCGGTGGCGATGAGGTGTTCGCTTATATTCCCAGCAGCGTCTATACGATGGATACGGACGAGGGGAACATCTTCCGCAAGGGTCTCTTCGCCCTCACCAATCAAGACGGTGGCGCGCCGATCTTCAAGCACCACTTCTATGTGAACTCCTCCCCACGCTGGATGGATGTCGACATGAACAACTGCGGCACCGACAGCGCATGCTCGGACGACTGGCGTTCGTTGGTCGTGGGCGGCATGGGCAAGGGTGGCAATACCTACTTCGCCATTGATGCCACCGATCCCGCCGCCGTCGACGAATCGCAGGCCGCAGGCAAAGTGCTGTGGGAGTTCCAGGTGCCCGGCAGCGAGTTCTCGTTCTCGAAGCCGATCATTGCTAAGACGCGCGCAGATGGCTGGGTGGTGATCGTGGCGTCCGGCTACAACAACACCAACGACGGCAAGGGTCACCTGTACTTTCTCAATCCGCTGACTGGCGCATTGATCCGCACGCTCAATACCACGGGTGCGGATACGGGCTCGGTGGCCAACCCCAGCGGTCTGGCGCAAATCAACGGCTTCACGAAGAACGCCAATAACCAGATCATCGAGCAGATCTACGGCGGCGACCTCAACGGCAAGGTCTGGCGTTGGGATGTCTCCAGTGCCGACGCCACGACTTGGCAGGCCAAGACCATCCTGTTCGCCACCCTGACGGCGCCTGATGGAACGGCACAGCCCGTCACGACCGGTCCGCAGATCGAGATCGACCTCAACAACGGCGTGGACCGGTACGTCTTCGTCGGCACGGGACGCCTGCTTCACCCGGACGATCTCAAGGCACCGAACATCGACCAGGTGCAGACGATGTACGCGATCCGCGACGGCACGATCGACACACCGAATGCCGCCGGCTGGGCAGGCGAGGCACGGTTGAGTCTTCAATCGTCGAGCGGTACCGCCGGCGTTGCGGCCGCAGCGCCCAATGGCTGGTACCAGGATCTTGCCGTGGGCCAGTTGATTGCGGTGGACCCGCAGGCCGACCTCAACCTTGTTGCATTCGCTGCCACGGCTGGCCAACCTGATCCTTGCCTGACGTCGCTGCCCGCCTACATCTACGGCCGCGATTTCGTCACCGGCGAGTCTCTCGTCTATTCGGGAGGCATCCCGCAACCGTACTTCTACTCTTCCACTGGCGCGGTGGGTCTTGACCTCGTGGCACTCGATGTACCGGGCAGCTCGTTCCCGGTAATGCGCATCGTGTTCTCGAAGGAAACCAACGCGTCGATCGAAACGGTCGAAGTGAAGCCGAAGTCGTTTAGCGGTGGCCACCGGTTGTCGTGGCGCCTGCTGGGCGAGTAACGCCACTGCCGGAGGCATCGATAGAACCGACCAGGTCGCGTCGGACGACGCAAGGGGCGACGCGCAAGCGCCGCCCCTTGTCTTTGCATCGTGCCGAACTTTCGGAGATGATCGCGCAGATCCCAATCCGCCAGCAGCGCAGCAATTGCGATGAATGATCGTCACCTTCGAGTCGGGTCTGGTACGCAGACGCGTGCCGAAACGCCAAGCCGTACGCGCACGTTGCCGTCCGCGCTGGCGGCCTCGCTGTTGACGCACGGACTCATCGTTTTTGCGTTGCTTGCCGTGTGGGTCCCGGGCAAACGGGTGCGTACCGAGGCGCCTGCGTATCTCAGCGTGCAACTGGTGAACACCCGATCCGACCACACTGTTGAGATCCCGCTGCCTCTTCCGGCGCCTCAAATGCCGCCATTGGTCGAACCGAAGCGGACCATGGCGGGTGGAGTGATTTTCCCTGTCGAAGTCGCGCCACCGCCCCAGCCCACCGCGGTCCAAGCCGCGCAATCGGTTCGACGAACCGCGGAGTCCGCGTCGTACAAGCTCGGCAATGTCGACATCGTGGAAGGTTATCCGATGTTGGCAACGTTCCCCGCGGAACAGCTCGCGCGGATTCGCGGCACCTATCCGGTCGAGGTCGAATCGCCCGTCAAGGTGCAGGTAAGGCCGGAAGTGGCCTATCCCCCGGCGGCGCTGGAGGTCCAAC
>Ga0163150_10010527_pt1 | contig 10005 bp, 9 predicted proteins | sample OliLakLV19P2IB_FD_148628 | JGI IMG/M metagenome (GOLD analysis project Ga0163150, IMG submission 148628) | Freshwater microbial mat bacterial communities from Lake Vanda, McMurdo Dry Valleys, Antarctica - Oligotrophic Lake LV.19.P2.IB | ecosystem: Environmental > Aquatic > Freshwater > Lake >...
GGATTACATGCGGTAACGAGGTAAAAAAGTAAGGAAGTAAAGAGGTAAAGAGAAATGGTCACTACCCCCCTCTTACTCCCTTACTTCCTTACTCCTATACTTCTATACTTCTTTTCGTGTCCATCCTCCCCATCATCACTGGCGAAAATGCTCCGATCTTGTATCAAAAGACAAAGCCCGTCCCCAAGGTGACGAAGGAACTTCGTGCGCTTTTAAAGGATATGCAAGAGACAACGATCGCAGCCGATGGACTTGGGCTGGCAGCACCACAAATCGGGCGCAGCGAGCGAGTATGCATCGTAAAAATGGGCAGCCGACTCATGCCACTGATCAACCCACAGATCGTCTTTAAAAGCCAAGAGACCGAATATGCAGAAGAAGGATGCCTGAGCCTTCCTGGTGTCTGGATTCAAGTCCCCCGTTCGACTTCCATTCGTGTGCAATACCTCGACGCAAAAGGAGCGGAGCAGGATCGTATGCTTACCGATTTAGATGCGAGAGTCGTCCAACACGAAGTGGATCATCTGGAAGGTAAGCTGATCACCGACTACGGCCCACACGGGAAAGCACTTTGAATACAAGTATTGCTTTTTAAAAATAAAATGCTTAAATATCAATATGGCTTCCTGCAAGAAACGACTACCAGACGACCTCCCTGAAGGTGTCGACACCCCCACCGACCCCATTGAAGCAGCTCTTTTTTGGCTGAAATCCTCTATTAACGAGGTATTTATCACCTCAAAAACATGGCGAAAAATGGCAGGTGAAAATGCTGATATACTCGAGAGAACTCTTCTTAAACCTTCCGACACATTTACTGCATTGTTTTTTTCGCAAACCGACGTTCGAGCGGCCCTAGACCGAACGTTATGCAAACTATATCCACAGGATACAAAAGGGATGAAACCCCAGCCGCAAGATGAACAGCGTTTTGTTACTACTCGACAGGTTCCAACTGTGGACTTGAGTTTATCTTTGCAAGAAGCTGCAGCAATTCTTGCGGAAAAAACCACTAAAGAATAACCCTCTCTCCTAGAGCTCCCGTTGCAGATATCACAGCTATAAGGCACTCTTTCGTTCGACATGCCGCAGCTTGAAGCCATCATCGGGTTGGAAGTCCACGCGCAAATGAGCACGAAGACGAAGATGTTCTGCGCATGCGACAATGATGCCTTTGAAAAGCAGGCCAATACAACCGTGTGCCCCATTTGTATGGGCCATCCGGGAACCTTGCCGGTGGTGAATGCTGAGGCTGTGGCAAAAGCTCTTAAGGCTTCGCTCGCAATTGGATGCACGATCCAGCCCGATAATCATTTTGACCGAAAACATTACTTTTACCCCGATCTCCCATCGGGCTACCAGATTTCCCAGTACGATTTCCCACTGGCAAAAGGCGGCGCGGTTGCCTACGACATGGCGGATGCATCGGGCAAAACACTTGAGGAGAAAGTATGCGGCATTACGCGCCTGCACATGGAGAATGACGCAGGAAAGCTGACACACGTGGGCTCCACCACTCTCTGCGACTATAACCGTGCAGGCACGCCGTTGATGGAGATTGTGACAGAACCCGATCTGCGCTCGGCAGATGAAGCCGTCGCATTCGCACAAGAACTGCGCAGAATTCTCATTGCCGTGAATGCATCGGATGCCGATATGTTCAAAGGCATGATGCGCTTTGATGCGAGTATTTCTTTGCGCGAAGTAGGGACAGAGAAGTTAAATCCACGCAGCGAAATCAAAAACCTAAACTCGTTCAAGGCACTCGAGAAAGCCCTGCAGTATGAGGAAAAGAGGCTGCGCGATGTGTGGGAGGAAACGGGCGGCCCCATGCAGGGCAGCATTACCGTGGGCTGGCAGGATGACGAAGGCAAAACACGCATGCTGCGCGACAAAGAAGATGCACAGGACTACCGCTATTTCCCCGAACCCGATATCCCCCCCTTGCACTTTGATACTGCGGAGATTGAAGCAGTGCGATCATCGTTGCCCGTTATCCCCCGCCAGCAACGCGCAATCTACACCGATATGGGTTTGAACGAAGCGGAGGCACTACAGCTGACCGATGACGCCGCGTTGCGATTAATCTTTGACGCAGTGTATGCCAGGACCAACGATGCGAAGCGCACTTCAGGCATCGTTCTGACACAATTATTGGGCTCATTGAAAGCACAGGGGAAAACGACAGATTCAGCGCGGGCATTCTTGCCCGCATTACTTGATGTTGTGGATGCGATCGATACCGGTAGCATTTCCGCAAACAGCGCGAAGGGGGTGATCGTAAAAATCGTGGAGACAGGCAAAAGTGCGAAGGAGATCATCGACGAATCCGGCATGAAGCAGATTTCCGACGATGGAGCGCTCGGCACGATTGTCGACAACGCAATTACCGCGAACGAACAGTCCGTGACCGCCTACAAAGCAGGCAAGCAGGCGGCACTCGGCGCAATTGTCGGGTGGATTATGAAGGAGACAAAGGGCCAGGCAAACCCTGTGAAAATAAATGAAATGCTTCGTGCAAGACTTTCCTGACGCTATCATCGGAGCATGAAACACCCCATCCTCCTCGCAGGTATCGCATTAGCCGTTGTCTCATGCGCCCCTCAATCGCCCATTGGCGGTGATAACGAGTTTACGAATCCGCCCGTATCCGCCAAGCGCGCCGCGATGGAATGGTGGGCCAAGAACACCGGAGAAGATGAAAACGGGATGCCGCATAACACCTTGAGCCTGCGCGTCGTCGGCTCGGGGGAATCTCTGTTTGAAACGGAGTGTAACGGCACCACTCTTGTTGAAGGTGTGCAGGATATGGAGGACAGTGTCGCAACCATTCAATGTTGGTGGGCAGGTGGGGGTGACCAGTTTGGTGTATTCATCGGCGATGCGGAAAAAGCGACTATTAAACACCGCACGGTCGATGAAGAAACGGGATATGGACCGTGGGTAGACATGAAAACACTCTGATCAACTTTTTAGGTTATATGATTGATTTATGGCTTTAATATGCGGAAATATGCCTGTTCATTTTTGAATACAAAATATATTCATAACACTACTGTGGATAACTCTCCACCGCAGAATGTTGCGCGCAGGTTTAGTGCTGAGTACGATGATATGAAATCCAGAGCGCAGAGGAGATACCCCTCCGGAGATCAACACCCACAAACAAAGACAAACAATCTCTTACATTCTTTCACACCACCAACCACTAGAAGCAGGGAGAGCGATAGTCATCATGGAAACCAGACACGTTCCTCTCAGCCACACCTTTGCTTTTCTTAGCACCATCTGAGGAAAGGCAACGTGATAGCTCGGTCATCCATCCTTAATCACACTCACTCCATTTACTCAGGGTTTACCCTCAGCGAACGAAGCGAGTCGAAGGGTGGCTATCGCCCTCTCTGCTCTACAAAGATTTGTGTGAAGGCCTGAGAACCCTTTGCACACACCCCCTACCCCTGCCTACCGGCAGGCTCCAGTGTCTTTCTTGTCCGCAAGGGCTTGCAAAGACCGTCACGGAGGACTCGGCATGGTCCCGAGGATAAACAAGAGACCGGAGTAAGGCAGAAAGTCAGGGCTCCTCGCCCTCGTCACCCTTCACTGCAGCGTTAGCGGGCAAAAGAACCGCCGATAACTGCCGAAGCAAGACAAACACACAAAGGGCACCGCAAGGTGTCTTTTTTTGTGCTATGCTCAGCACATCCCAGAAGCAGTTTCATCAAATAGTCACATCCCCCTACGAACACCTGAAGCGTTTCTCACGAACCCGCAACCATGTTCGGCTTTGGACGAAGTACGACGCAGAGCCCCAATGAAAGATTATGCACTTACTCTTTTGACACCATAGGGGACACAGAACCGCCGGATCCAAATCTACCTCCAGACGGACCAAATTCGGCTATCTGAAAAAACATTCCGCTTAGAACCTAAGAAGCTCATCAGTTCGCCCTCGCCATATACATCCCCGTCTCTGTGTTCACTCTAATCTTCTCCCCTTCTTGAATAAACAGAGGAACGTTCACCGAGATGCCAGTCTCGAGCTTCGCAGGTTTGTTGCCGCCCGTTGCGGTATCGCCTTTCACACCGGGCATCGTCTCGATGACTTTCAAATCCACCGTCGCCTTCACCTGAATGCCAATGGGCGTGTCCTGGAACATCAAGGCATCCATCTCGGCACCTTCTACTAAATACCCTCCGTTGTCGCCAATGACATCGGCACCGAGCTCAAACTGATCGTAGCTCTGCAAATCCATGAACGTGTAGGAATCGGGCGTCCCATAGAGGAATTGTACTTTTTTATAGCCCACATCTGCCGGCGCGATCTTATCTTTCCCCTGAAAGTTGCGTGCGATGATGGCACCTGTCTTCAGGTTTTTCAGCTTGCACTGCATGTTTGCCTTGTCCTGACTTTTGCGGCCGAAAACGGAGGTGAGAACAATAAACGGTTCGCCATCCAACTGAATAGCGCGACCGGGCTTAAGTTCGGTTATTTCGTACATAGGAACCGCACAGTAGCGGTATGCCCATATCGTTGTAAAGACGCCCCGTTGTGGCGTCTCTATCGTAGATCCTGAATCGCCTGACGCACTTCTCGAGACAAAATATCCTGTCCCGGAAGCAGATGATACAACTGACGCAGGATGCGCCCCTTATTGGGGTGTGCCTGCAACTGCTTGATTTCACTAATGAGCTGGTTGAAGCGCGGTCGGGGCTGTGTGAAGCGTTCAATACGAACGAGGATTTGACTTGCCAGCATTTCAACCTGTTCATCGGAGAGCGGCTCGGCAACAAGAACAACCGGTGCGGACTCAGGCAGGAACGGCTGCAAATCATCGGCAAGCTGTTGAATAGCTGCTCCGGCATCCCTCGCCTGCTCCAACTGATCGGATACTTGTGCCAGCAATGCGCGTGCTTCTTTGCGCACCTCCGGCGTTGTCGTGTCTCCGTTGAGCAATGGCAAATACAGCGCAGCAGCTTCATAGGAAGCACGTGCAGCAATAGCATCACCGCTTCTCAGCGCATCGTTGAGTGCATCGAGTGTATCAACCAGCAAAATACTTTGGACCTGCGCATCGTCGACAACGTCGACCGACAGATCGGCACTCGCTTCGAGGACGGCTTTTTTCAGACTGTAGAGTGCGTCACCCCGCTCCGCGGCACTGAGTCCCGCCGCATTCTCCGCTACTTCCTGACGCAAGAGGAATTGCACGGATCCTGTCGCACCGGAACCGTTGACGATGGCCTGCAATGCCTGACGATATTCTTCCACCTGCACCGTTCCGCCTGTACTGTTACCTTCGGAGACGAGAGCGACTGCCTCATTCAAACGTGTAGACGCAACATCAATCTGCTTCTGGAGTTTGGCATCGGAATCAAAGGTCAGAAGTACATCAACCTGCTCGGCAACGCGCTTCACGCTATACAGCGGAGATGTGGGCAGAATTCCTGCTTTGGCTGCGCTGCGCTCACGCTGCATCTGCGCCACTTCGCGCTGGTGCACGGCGTCGCGCTCGAGGTTTTGTGTGGCCCATGCTTCATCGAATGCGCTATCGGGAATGCGGGAGATGATACCGCCCGCGTCATTGGCGCCGAAGCGAGCTTGTTCGCCTGTAACAAGTGTTGTCGTACGCTCCCCCTGTTGCACAGTGGCACTGTGATCCCACACACGAACGATCAATTGCTCTCCTTCAATGGACAACGAGACGCTGCCGTCATGCACGATGACATCACCATAGGGTGTCGTCACGGTGAGAGCACGAACATAGGCGGGAAGAAGACCCTGCACCCACACGCGACCTTCTGTAAGAGAAAGTGTCGGACCATCAAGGGCGGGCTCAGGGCGATCGGACAAGTCGTAGAGTGTAATGCCCGCATTGGAATCAAGACGTACTGTGCCGTCATCATGCAACAAGAGCGTGGCCTGCCCCCCGCGCGTGCGCATGGCAACCGAGTCGCGCAGTGTCAGTTCGGTGTCAACCGGCTGCCACAGACCATTGAGGGAGATATCGACGGAGCCGGCAGTGGGGATCAGCAGGACATCAGACTCAGCGATGGTCTGCGGAGCCAGAAAGAGTACGGGGCTAACGCGCACCGCCAAGGCGACCAAAGCAAGAGCCGCGACCCATTTGGTGCGGATATAGGATGAACGAACCGGAACGGGCTCCAGACGCATCAGAAGATTGCCACGTAACAGAGACTGAACCTCACCCGACGGTGAAAGCCATGCACCGATACGGCCGAGCAGGGACCCTCCGGGGCTGTCGATGGTACTACGGACACGGCTCCAGACCGCCGTATGAGCTGTTTTGGAGGGGCTGGATGCGGATTTTGCATCTATAAAAACCTTCGATTCCCCAATTCTCGCCTGTATAGAGGCTCGAATACGATCACGGCTCTCCGGTGAAGGAGTTGCATCGTCGCGGAGCCGCTGGAACAAAGATTCTGGCATTATTCGCTTGGATAAACGGAAAAAGGGAGGGTCTGTTACGACATTTTTGGACGTAATTCCGGAGGCAATAAGGCCTCGAATTTCCGGAGCGCACGCATTTTGAGGATACGCACTCCCCCTTCGGTCATACGCAGCACCCGCGCGGCCTCGCTGTAGGGCAGTTCGGAGACGTAGGTGAGCAGGAGGATCTCGCGGTAGCGGTGAGGCAGCTGATCGAGTGCGGTGCGCACGATACGCATTGTTTCATTGCGCTCCAGACGGTCTTCGGCGCGGTTGAGTTGATCGGTATCGGCGATATCTTCGGGCATTTCGTCGAACCCGCGCTGGCTGCGGTAGACATCAATGACGCTATACCGCGCGATGCGGAAGAGCCACGCACCGAACGGCACGCTCTTGTGCACTTTGTACGTGTGGAGCTTTTCCCATGCCTTCACGAAAATATCCGCTGTCGTGTCCTCCGCCACTTCTTTGGGCAAACGAAACGCGCAATAGCGGTACACGGGCACGAAGAAATGATCGTACACTTTGGCAAACGCCGACGTGTCACCCTCTTGCGCCTGTTTGATGAGCGCCTGCAAGTCTGCCTCTGAAATCACGGGAAGAGTCATGACTGAAACAAGTATACAGAGAATAACGGCAAAATGTGCCGACGGTTACGGTTTCGTGGGAGATATACGATGGAGCGACGGATTCGTCACATCATTCCCACTCAATCGTCGCAGGCGGCTTGTTTGTCAGATCAATAAACACGCAATCAATCCCCTCTAACTGAAGCAATCGCTCGGTCATACGCTTAAGCACATCTTCGGGCAGCGCGATTGCTTCTGCGGTCATGGCCTCTTGGGAATCGATGGGGCGGAGCACGATGGACTCTTGACCTGCAACAACGCCAAACGGCACTAAAACAACGGGGAACTGCCAGATCTGGTCGTACATATTTGCACGGTGCATCTCTTCGTCGACAATGGCATCTGCTTCTTGCAAGAGTGATGTGCGTTCGCGCGTGATGGTGGAAGGTGTGAAGACGAAGTCGACGGGTAAGGCATGCGACGTACACAGCAGCACACGGTTCAGATCATGAATGGCATTCGGCACTTGAGTGGCAAGTCGACGGTCTTCCTCGGTTACACGACATGGATTTTCATGGAACAGAGATACTGCATGGCGATATGTTCTGCCGTCTCCTTGCACGCCAACGCTTTTAATCGGCAGTACTCGATAATATTGAATATTGAGTATTGAGTATTGAGTATTGTTTGCATCTTGCATCTTGTCTCTTGGATCTTCTGGGGATGTTCCACATAAAATACGCACGCCGAGCCCCGGCCCCGGAAACGGATGCCTCCACACCAATGGTGGCGGAAGGCGCAGTTCTTCACCGAGTTTGCGCACTTCGTCTTTGTACAGATCTTTCAACGGTTCAATCACTAACCCTGCATCAATCATCTTCTGCACGGCCTCGACACGGTTATGATGTGTCTTGATGGTATCGGAATGCTTGGTTCCTCCCGTCTCAATAGTATCGGGGTAAATAGTCCCCTGCCCCAGCATCCACCCGTCTTCCATACGCAGATTCATCGCATCACTCTCACGTTTCTGCACGGCAAGAAATGTGTCGCCGATAATTTTTCGCTTGGCCTCAGGCTCGGTGACGCCTTTCAAATTCGTGAAGAATTCTTCCGATGCATCGACATAGCGAAGGTTGTCGATACCGAAGAGCTCAAATGCGTTCTTGATGTTACGCACTTCGTTCTTGCGCATAAGACCCGTATCAACGAGCAAACCCTGCACGCGGTGCGGACCAAGCACTTCATTTAATACTGTGAATGCTACGGTAGAATCAACGCCGCCGCTTACCATCATAAACACGCGACGGTCACCTATCTCTTTCAGAAGCTCCGTGCCGATGCGCTGCGCATAGCCCTCGATGGACCATGGCGTTGCATGACAGAGGTCAACGAACTTCTTGAGAATGTCATTGCCATACTCTGTGTGCACGACTTCCAAGTGGAACTGAACGGTGTAGATATTTTTCGTCTCGTTACTAAGCGCAGCATGTGCGCACGTTGCCGATTGAGCGGAAACCACAAATCCGGGAGGCAGCTCTGTTACCTCATCGCCGTGGGACATCCAGACAATAAATTTTGAGGGAAGACCATTGAACAACGGACCGGGCGTCATCACATTAATATCCGTGTGGCCATACTCCTTCACTTTTCCGCCCGTCACCTTTCCGCCCATCGTGTGCGCAATCCAGTGATGTCCGTAGCAAATACCAAGAACAGGCACACCCAATTCAAGAATGGCAGGATCGGCCTGCGGGCTGCCCGCTTCATACACACTCTGGGGACCACCGGAGAGAATAATGCCCGCAACATCTTTCAATGCAGAGGCTGGTGTTTCGGGCGGCAGGATCTGCGAAAAGGCACCCGATTCACGAACGCGCCGCGCAATGAGATGCGCGTACTGGCCCCCGAAGTCCAGAATGACGATAGAGCCGGGGTGAATGACGATTTCCATGGGTGAATTGTACGCAGAGGGATATGAATTGACAAATTATTAATTTGTATCATTATATTGTCATGCGTGAAGAAACTCACAATCTAACCGAATGGATGGAATTGGGCCAAGAGCTAGGGAGACCCAACCCATCAATCGCCAGTGCTCTTGGAGAAGTTCCAGAGACCAAGACATTGCCCGCAGTAACGAGGAATATGTTTACACTGATGGAAAAAGCAAGAGAAGCAATTAAGCAGATACAAGAAGACTGGAATGAGGGAACATTCTTTGCATTTCATCTTCTTGGGAACCATTCTCTCTTTTTGTTGCCGCGGCAATTTGAAAAAATGGCGCGTCAAAAAGTCATATCATGGGAGAAAATCCAAGAATTGAAGCGATCACTAAATCTTCAGTTTGCAGAGCAAGAAAAGTGTGCAGCAGCACTTGGACTACCCGGGAGCGAGGAGCTGCCAGATGCACTTCTAAAGATATATGGAAATAACGAAGCAATGAAACGGGCCATGCTTACTATAAGCATCATGGTTGGCACCCGCGTCATGATAGAAGAATTACTTACACTTCTGAATAATCCTGATTTTCAGGCACTGCCCAATGTACGTAAGGTTGCAGAATCTCCCCTAACACTCAATCTTTTCGAACGCCACGATCGTTCATTGGATGAATGGCCAGGATTTGACCAAATGTAACTGCAAGTATCATCCACGTCGTATACGCCACGGCGCTGTCTTCCCAAGCATGCAGAAATAATGAGGCGATGCTCAACGAAAGAAAAATGAATAATGCATAATGAATAATTCCGTTATTTTTCATTCTTAATTTTTCATTCTTCATTATCCAAAGTTTTCGCAGCACAACAACCACCAAAGCAAGATATAAACATAAACCCAACCACCCCATCTCCACCCCTATCTGCAGGTACCAGTTCTCGGGCAAGAACGGACAACGGCATGTGCGATCAGCAGGCTGCACTTGAGCATTATCAACAAACACACAGAGATCCGGTCTGTCACTAGCCCACGATGCATCTGACCCTGCCT
>Ga0163150_10010528_pt1 | contig 10004 bp, 5 predicted proteins | sample OliLakLV19P2IB_FD_148628 | JGI IMG/M metagenome (GOLD analysis project Ga0163150, IMG submission 148628) | Freshwater microbial mat bacterial communities from Lake Vanda, McMurdo Dry Valleys, Antarctica - Oligotrophic Lake LV.19.P2.IB | ecosystem: Environmental > Aquatic > Freshwater > Lake >...
CCGAGGGACGAATCCATCGCGGTCGCGCGACACCGTACCCGTGGGAACGGCAAGCGCTCGACCTCGTCTACAAACACGCGTCCCTATCGGACACCGACCCGCATCAGGCGTGGGAGCTGCACGAGCTGTACGACCCGTCGTCGGGTCGCCTCTACGAGATCGACCTCCTCTTCCTCTCACGCCAGGGTCTGTTCCTCGTCGAGATCAAGAGCCACCCCGGCGTGCTCACGGGCGACATCGTCGACTGGACGATCAGCGAGGGCGGGCGCCGTCGCACCATCGAGTGCCCGTACCCCGGCGCGAACCTCAAGGCGAAGGTGCTCGGCGATCTACTCGAGCGGCAGCTCGGGCATGAGCGCCCCTACGTTCACGCGGCGGTCTTCCTCTCCAACGTCACAGACGTTCGGCTCGACGGCGAAAGGCCGCCGTGGCTGCTGCTGCCTGACGACGTAGGCAGCAAGCTCGTGAACGGTCTCGATGGCCGCGACGCGCGGCGCATCGTCAACCGCCCGATGATGAAGCAGCTCCTCCAGGCTGCGCACAAGATCGGGCTGCGCCCCAGCACCACGGCGCGCGTTGTAGGCGGCTATCAGCTGGGTGACCTTGTCGACGACGGCGAGGGCTACCAGGAGCACCTCGCGAAGAACGCGGTCGTCGAGACCGACCAGGCGCGCGTCCGCAGCTACCTCGTGCCAGCCGCGACCTCGGCCGAACGACGCGCGCAGCTCCATCGCGCTGCGAAGCGCGAAGCGCAGACCCTCGCGCAGATCGGCCAGCACCCGGGGATCCTTGCCTACCGCTCTTTCGTCGACGACGGGCCTCTCGGCCCAGCGGTGCTCTTCGAGGCCTTCGAAGATTCGCTCCCGCTCCATGCCTTCATCCGCCAGGAGCCGAACCTCACCTTCGACGAGCGCCTTGGGCTCCTGCAGCAGATCGTCGAGGCGGTCGCGCACTGCCACCGCTCGGGTGTCCTGCACCGCAACCTCTCGCCCGCGTCGGTGCTCGTGCGGCGGGGCAGCGACGGGCGTATCCATGTGCGCCTTCATCGCTTCCAGACCGCCGCGTGGATCGAGCACTCGAGCGTCGGCACGCGGCACTTCCACCAGCTCTCGCAGGACGTCGATCGCCTGTATCAGGCACCCGAAGTCCTCGCCGACCCCGAGAAGGCCACGTACGAGAGCGATGTGTTCTCGGTAGGCTGCCTCGCGTGGCTCGTGCTCACGGGGCAGCACCCGGCAGCGACGCTCGCCGAGCGCGAGCAGCGCATCAAGGGCGAGAAGGATGGCGAAGGCGGACTGCGCCCCTCGGCAGTCCGCTCCGACCTCGCGCTCCTCGACGAAGCCATCGCCTTCGCCACCCAGCCGAACATCCACGCGCGTGCCGACGACATCTCCGACTGGTTCAATGCCTTCGTCGTCGAAGCGCTCACGCGACCGACTGTCGATGTCAGTGCCGGCGCCGATCCGCGCGAGGCGCAGAAGGGCGACACGCTCCAGTGCGGCTTGCGCGTCGAGAGACGGCTCGGCTCCGGCGGCACAGCGCTCGTGCTGCATGTCCGCCGCGAGGGACGTGACTTCGCGCTGAAGGTTCCGCACGACGCAGGCTGCGGCGAGCGGCTCCTCTCGGAGGCCAAGGCGCTGCGTGACCTGCGCCACGAGCACATCGTCGCGCTGCGCGACGTTCTGACCCTCGGCGGGCTTCCGTGCTTGCTCCTCGAGTTTGCCGGCGATCGAAGCCTGGGCGACGTGCTTCGCGAACAAGGCACGCTGCCGCTCGAGCTTGCGCGCCGCTACGGCGACGACCTGCTCTCGGCGGTGCAGTACCTCGAAGAGGCCGGCGTCACCCATCGTGACATCAAGCCCACCAACATCGGCTTCACGAGCCTCTCGAAGAAGCAGAGCCACCTGCTGCTGCTCGACTTCTCGCTCTCGTCGGCCGACGCCACCGCTATCACCGCGGGCACCGCCGAGTGGCGTGATCCGTGGCTCTATCTGCGTGGCGCGTGGGATGCCGAGGCGGACCGCTTCGCTGCCGCCGCCGTCCTCTACCTCACGCTCACCGGCGCTCGGCCCTCTCTCCGGCAGGGCGACACGACTGCCGACATCGTCGTGGAGGCCGAGCGCTTCGACGCGGCCGTGCGCGACCGGTTGACCGCGTTCTTCCGTAAGGCCTTCGCGCGGGACCCGAAGACCCGCTTCACCAGCGCCGAGGCGATGCGCCAGGCGTGGTCGAGCTCGCTGTCGTCGCCCACGGAGACGGACGACGGCGCCTCCGCCATCGCGCTCGACCAGGTGCGTCTCGAGACGCCCGTCGACGCGTTGCCGCTTTCGGCGCGCGCGCGCAACGCGCTCGACCGTGCGGGCGTGTCGACGGTCGCGGAGCTGCTGCTGCTCCCGCGAAACCAGCTCTCCGTCGTGCGTGGCGTCGGGACGCAGGTCGCGCGCGACATCGTGAAGGTCGCCGACCAGCTCCGCGCCCGCTTCGAGGTCGGTGGTCATGATCCCCGCGCAAGCGCGGGGGGGCGCCCCGTGCTGGTGCCCGGCTTCGCGCGACCGCGTTTGGTGCTCGAAGAACCCGAGGCGGGAATCGACGCGAGCACGGCCGACCGCCTCGTCGCGGCTGGCATCAAGACCACCGTCGACGCCGCGCTCGCGCCCGCCGCGCGCATCGAGAAGCTGCTCGGAAAGCCCCGCGCCGAGATGCTCCGTGAGCGACTCGTGGCCATCGCCGCTGCGGAGCCCACGCCGGGCTCGCTGGGCGACTGGTCGCGCGAGCTCATCGGCCGGGCAAGCGCGAACGAGGCGAACAAGCGACTCCGCGTTCTGGTTGGTCTCGACCCGCTCCCCGACGAGCGGCCCGACACTGGGCTCCCTGCAGCGCGCACCGTTTCCGAGGTCGCCGGAGCGTTCGGTATTGACCCCGCACAAATCCACTCGAGCCTGCAGTTCCTCCGTAGCAAGCGGTGGGTGGACAACGCGGCGGCGAGCGCGCTCACGCAAGCGTTGTCGACGACGCTCGACGCAACAGCCCCTGCAGCGAGCTTCATGGAGCTCGCGCGCGCTCTGGCCAAGGCTCGGACGGAAGGATCGCCCACCGACGACGACGTGCGCACCGCCGCGGCGCTGCTTCGCGTGGCCCTCGAGCTGCGTCCCAACCCGCCGGCTACGTGGCGCCGCATCGGCAACACGCCGTGGGTCGCGCGTGATCCCGAGGTGCTCGACGCGCTCGCTGCCCTCGCGGAGCGCGCCGACAGCCTGGCTGTCACCGAGCCACTGCCGTCCTCCGAGGTCGTGCGAGCGGCGCTCGCCGACGTCAGCACGGGCACCCCGCTCGCCACCTTGCCGGCGGACCAGCGGCTCGCGCTCGCGGCACGTGCCAGCATGAACGCCGCCGCATCCGCACGGCTCGAGCTCTACCCGCGCGGGATGGATGCGCCGCGCGCGCTGTCGTTGAGCCTCGGCGCGCTCTCGGGCTCTGGGCTCACGCCCGACGCCCTTCGCAAGCGCATCGCGGCGCGCTACCCCGAGGCCGCCCCGCTTCCCAGGCGCCCAGCGCTCGACGCCCTGCTCGCGCCGCACCGCCTCATCTTCATGGCCGACGTCGGCAGCGGCGAGTATGCGCGCCCCGGCCAGCACGCGAGTACGTCGATGACCGTGGCATTGCCCTCACGCAGACCTACAGCGCCGCCAGGCCTTCCGCAGCGGCGCAGCCCCGAAGCCCAGCGCGCAGCGGCCTTCCAGGACCAGCTCGATCGCGGCGTCGCGGCCGGCCGCTTCCGCGTGGTGCAGGTGCGCGCCGACGTCGCGACTCACGCAACCGACGCCCTGGCTGCCGCGTTGAAGACGCAGGCGATCTCGATCGACCACGCGCTCTCAGCCGCCGTTCGTCAGACCGCGAAGGACCTCGGCGTCGAGTGGGCGAACATCGAGGCCGCCGACCGCCAAGGACCCGGTGGTCCCGACTGGCCGCTACTTGTCGAGCTGGTGACTCGGGCCACGAACCGTGTCGTTGACGACCTCTTGAAACGTCGTGACCAGACGCTGTTACTCGCGTGGCCCGGGGCGCTCGCGCGTTACGGGCTTGCAGGAGCGCTCTCGCGCATTGTCGACGGAGCGGAGCACGGCGACGCCCCAGCCATTCTTCTCGTGGTGCCCTCGCACGCCGACGGCACCGCGCCCTCCATCAACGGTCGGCTGCCCGTTCCCGCGCCGCTACCGAGCCAGCGGCTGGTCATGCCCGATGCGTGGCTGGCCAATGCCCACAAAGCCGCGGAGACGCCATGACCACGAAGCGCATGAGGCCGGACACTCCCGTGTCGCTCACGCGCGCGCCGAAGGGCTACGCGGCGTGGATTGCCGACGTGAAGACCCGCGTTCGCTCGGCCCAGATGCGCGCGAGCCTCGCGGTGAACCAGGAGCTGATCGCGCTGTACCGGAGCATCGGTCGCGACCTTCTCGAGCGCAGAGCGAAGAGCACGTGGGGCGACGGTGTGGTCAATCGGGCCTCCGCCGATCTGCGCGCCGAGTTCCCGAACATGGCGGGCTTCTCGATCTCGAACCTCAAGTACATGCGACGGTTCGCCGAGGCCTGGCCCGACCTCGGCCTAATTGGTCAACAGCCTGTTGACCAATTGCCCTGGGGCCACAACCTCGTGCTCCTCACGAAGCTCGAGACGCGTGACGACCGCGTCGCGTACGCTGCCAGCGCCCTCGAGTATGGATGGTCGCGCTCGATGCTCACGCTACACATTGAGCAGAAGACGGTTGAGCGCACCGGCAAGGCGCTTACCAACTTCGAGCGGACGCTGCCCAGGCCGCTGTCCGACCTCGCGCGTGAGAGCCTGAAAGACCCGTATCGCTTCGATTTCCTGTCGCTCGGCGCCGAGGCTGGTGAACGCGCGCTCGAGGACGGGCTGGTCGGACACATCTCGAAGTTCCTCCTCGAGCTGGGCGCGGGCTTCGCGTACGTCGGTCGGCAGGTGCCCATCGAGATCGACGGACGCGACTTCTTCCTCGATCTGCTCTTCTACCACCTTCACCTGCGGTGCTTCGTCGTCGTCGAGCTGAAGGGCGGAGAGTTTCAGCCCGAGCACGCGGGCAAGCTCAATTTCTACCTCAGCGCGGTGGACACGCAGCTGCGCCGTGAGCCCGACGCGCCTTCGATCGGCCTCTTGCTCGTGAAGACGAGGAGCCGCGTCTTCGCCGAGTACGCCCTGCGCGACACCGGCAAGCCGATGGGGATCGCCGAATACCAGCTCGGCAGGGCGCTGCCGAAGCGCCTCGAGGCGAGCCTGCCAAGCATCCAGCAGATCGAGGCCGAGCTGGCCGAGTCGAAGGTCACGCCCAAGGCGGTCGAGAAGGCGGTCAGTAAGAAGCGCACCAAGAGGAAACCCCGATGACGAGCGCTGTGAACCTCCCCAAGCTTCTTCAGCCCGCGCTCAAGGCGCTCGAGAAGGACCTCCTCGTGCGCGCAAAGACCGAGCGCGTCGAGGCCGGCCTGAAGAAGGCGTGGGAGGACGAGCAGAAGGCGGGGCAGACGGGGCTCGGCTTCGAGCCGTGGCGACGTGAGCGCGTGACGCAGCTCGCGGTCGCGTGGATCTTGTCCGTGGTCTTCGTGCGCACGCTGGAGGATCGCGGCTATGTCGATCCGCGCGTGGCGGGCGCAACGGCCGACGCGCTGCGCGCCGCCGAAGACCGTGAAGCGCTCTTCCTCCAGGTCGCGCCGTTCCTGGGACCCCGCGAGTACCTGCTCGCAGTGTTCCGCGAGCTGGCGAAGCTCCCCGGTGCGCGCGACGTGTTCGATACGAAGCACAACCCCGTCTGGGTGCTTTCGCCGTCGAGCGAAGGCGCGCAGGCGCTGCTCGATTTCTTCCGCAAGCGCGATGCCAGCGGCGCGCCCGCGCTCACCTTTGCCAGGCGCGAGCCGACCGAAGCAACCAGGCACAGCGCGAGCGAGGACACGCGCTTCCTCGGTGACCTGTACCAGGACCTCTCCGAGGCGGTGCGCAAGCGCTATGCGCTCTTGCAGACGCCGGAGTTCGTCGAAGAGTTCATCCTCGACCAGACGCTCGACCCAGCGATCGCGGAGTTCGGCCTCAAGGACGTGACCCTCATCGACCCGACCTGCGGCTCGGGCCACTTCCTCCTTGGCGCATTCCGTCGACTGCTCGGTCGCTGGCAGAAGGAGGCACCGACCGAGAACATCGCCGACCTCGCGCGGCGCGCTCTCGATCAGGTCTACGGCGTCGACATCAACCCGTATGCGGTCGCCATTGCGCGCTTCCGGCTGGTGCTCGCGCTGCTGGACTCGGTGGGCATCAAGCGCCTCGAGCGCGCACCCGACATCAAGCCGAACGTCGTGGTCGCCGACAGCCTCCTGCACCGCTTCGACCAGCGCCGCCTGGGCCTCGATCAGCAGTTGGACTTCCATGCTGATGCCCAGTGGGGGGACCGGCTCTTCCGCCTCGAGGACCGGCGCGACGTCGAACGCGTGCTGACCAAACGCTTCCATTCGGTCGTCGGGAACCCGCCGTACATCACCGAAAAGGACTCGGCGAAACGCGAGGCCTATCGCGACAAGTACAAGAGTGCCGCTGGCCTCTTCGCCCTTGCCGCTCCGTTCACGGAACGGTTTTTCGAACTCGCCGTACCGAACGGCTTCGTGGGGCTGATCAACAGCAACGCCTGGGCCAAACGGGACTACGGCAAGACCCTGGTTGAGTCGGTCCTCTCGAAGCTCGACGTCCAACGAATCGTCGATACGGCTGGTTGCTACCTGCCGGGTCACGGCACGCCAACCCTGCTGCTATTCGGTCGCAATCGATCTCCGAGCGGTGCCGCAGTGACGGCGGTGCTCGGGAAGCGAGGAGAGATGGCAGTTCCTGCTGATCCGGCTGCGGCCCCGGTCTGGTCGGAACTCACTCAGCACTTCAACGACGTCGGCTTCGACGGCGATCGCATCTCGGTCGAGGTGATCGAGCGCGCAGAGGTGAACCGACACCCCTGGATTCTCGCTGGTGGCGGCGCGCGCACGGCCTTCAAGAGGATGGGGTCCTTGGGGCACCAGAAGCTCGCATCGATGGTCGAGTCGGTGGGCTTCATGTGCATGACGAAACAGGACGAAGCTTTTGTCGCGCAGCGTGGCGCACTCCATCGGCGCGGGGTCGCCGGAAACTTCGTTCGTCCGTTCTATACCGGGCAGGACGTTCGCGAGTGGGAGTTCGAGCGACGAAACGAAGTTCTGTTTCCCTATGACGAGACGGTGTCACTCCGCGAGCTCGACACGACCACCTTCCGGTTCCTGTTTCCGTCGAAGCCTGTCCTTGAGGCGCGGAAGGTCTTTGGCGGGAAGAACTACCGCGAGGCCGGTCGCTCATGGTGGGGATATGGGCAGATCCCGATCGAACGTTCCCGGCGCACCCAGTCGATCGCCTTCGCGTTCGTCTCGACGCACAACAACTTCGTGATGCATCGGCGGGGTGCCGTGCTCAATCAGCACGCCCCAATCATCACGATGAAGGCCACGTTCACTGCGGAGCAACATCAGGCGCTCCTCGGCTACCTGAACTCCTCCACGGTCGCGTTCTGGTGCCGCCTCATGATGTACCCGAAGGGCGGCGCAACGATTGAGGTGGACCCCATTCTCTGTACCAGAAATGGGCATTGGTAAGGTGGAGTCTGCTGGGTGAAAGGACTTTGGTGTGGAGTCTGGCAACGAAGGTTGCAGGCGCCAGCCTGCAACCGATAGCCGACCAGTACCGATGCGCGCAGGCCGGGTCCAGGTCGCCGAAGGCGCCCCGCGAAGCGGGGTCGGAGCGCAGCGGAGAACCTGGACGCGGCCGAGCACATCGGTACGCGCGGAGGGCGCGGCCGCTTGGTCGTGGGCGGTGGTCATGCCGCCGCTCGTGTCTGCATCGAGTCGTAGAACGCGGCCGGCGTCTGGTAGCCGAGGGCCGTGTGCGGTCGCTCGTGGTTGAAGAACCGGAAGTAGCGACCGATCCCGTCGCGAGCCTCGACCAGCGAGTCGTAGGGATTGAGGTAGACCTCCTCGTACTTCAGCGACCGCCACAGCCGCTCGACGAAGATGTTGTCGATGTATCGTCCCCTGCCGTCCATGCTGATCTTGATCTCGTTCCGGAGAAGGACGCCGGTGAAGGCCGTCGAGGTGAACTGCGCGCCCTGATCGGTGTTGAAGATCTCCGGCTTCCCGAACCGCTCCAGGGCCTCTTGGAGCGCCTCGACGCAGAAATCCGAATCGAGCGTGTTCGACAGCCGCCACGACAGCACCCGGCGCGAACACCAGTCGATGATCGCCACCAGGTAGGCGAAGCCATGGGCCATCGGGATGTAGGTGATGTCGCTGGCCCACACCTGATTGGGCCGACAGACCCTCAGCCCGCGCAGCAGGTACGGATACACCGGATGCTCCGGCGCCGGTTTGCTCGTCGAGGGCTTCGGCGCGGCGCTCTCCAGTCCCATCAGGCGCATCAGCCGCTGCACCCGCTTGCGGTTCACGATCGTCCCGTGGTTCCGCAACGTCCGGGCGATCGAGCGACTGCCGAAGAAGGGATGCTTCAAATGCAGCTCGTCGATCTGCCGCATCAGCCCCAGCTCCTCCTCGTCCGCCCCCACCGGCTCGTAGTACACGCTCGAGCGACTCACCGTCAGAAGCTCGCACTGCCGGCGCATCGACGGGCTCGTGTTTGCCTGAATCATGGCTCGGCGCTCCGTCACCGGAGTCGACCGAGCCCGTTGGACAAAAAATCCCGCTCCACCGTCAGCTCGCCGATCTTCTTGAGCAGCTCGCCCTCGCGCTCCACCCCCGCGCCCTCGGCGGCGCCGGAATCGAAGGCGCGCGAGGCGTTCTCCAGCAGCTCGCGCTTCCACTTGTACACCACGTTGGCGTGCACCTTGTGCCGGCGCGCGATCTCCGCAATCGACTCCCGCTCTTGGATCGCCTCCAGCGCGACCTTCGCCTTGAATGCCCCGCTGTGCTTCGTACGCGTCTTCTTCATGGAGTGGCTCCTCTGTTCGGTTCGAGCAGCCTCCAATTACCTCCTTAACCCCTGGTCCGAAAATCGGGGTCCACTTCAAGCTGCGCAACCTCGAAGCGAAGGCACCGGTATCGCTGCGCGAGGAGCTGAGCGAGGACTACCGGCGGATGATCTACGGCAAGACCGCGGCGGAGGTCGAGAAGGCGCGGTCTGCGTTCAAGACGAAGTGGAAGCTGCGCTGTCCGGCAGTGGCGCGGAGCCTGGAGGAGGCGGGCGACGATCTGTTCACGTTCCTGCACTTCCCGAAGTCGCAGTGGAAGGCGCTGCGGACGACGAATGCACTGGAGCGGATCAACGAGGAGTTCCGACGGCGGACGAAGACGCAGGCGAGCCTGCCGAACGAAGGGTCGGTGCTCCTCCTGCTGTTCGGCCTGCTGCGCAGCGGGAAGGTCAAGATGCGGAAGATCGACGGCTGGCAAGAGATGCCGAAGCGAGCAACGAAGCGCGAGGCCGCGTAGGCGAGAAGAACGCCGGAGATGACGTCAAGTCACTTTTACACCACTTGACAGACACCACCCCGCGGTCGAGTCTCTGGCTCCTGCGTTTACTGGTGCGACGAGCGGCTTACCGCCACTCCCGTGTTCTGCGTGCGGCATTGTCAGGCTTCCTCTGGTGGAGTGCGCTAACTACGCCAGTCATGGCGCAGGGAGACGCGGCTGGTCCGCAGAATCCACCTGCACCTACGAAAGATGAGCTTTCTCTCGCGCCGGCAAAGGTGGCCGTGCTGCCAATCGCTCACGATGAGGAAATCCGTAAGCGCCTCCAGAGCGTCATGGAGGCCACCGGCTGGTTCAATGCTCCGGAAGTAAAAGTCGTGGACGGCGTGGTTTTTCTCAGCGGCCGGGCCGAAAGTGATGAGATCAAAAAGTGGGCGGGCGACCTGGCGCGCAACACCCAGGACGTAGTCGCCGTGGCCAACCGGATCGAAGTGTCCGAGCCGTCCGCATGGGAC
>Ga0163150_10010529_pt1 | contig 10003 bp, 6 predicted proteins | sample OliLakLV19P2IB_FD_148628 | JGI IMG/M metagenome (GOLD analysis project Ga0163150, IMG submission 148628) | Freshwater microbial mat bacterial communities from Lake Vanda, McMurdo Dry Valleys, Antarctica - Oligotrophic Lake LV.19.P2.IB | ecosystem: Environmental > Aquatic > Freshwater > Lake >...
ATCTGGCACCTGACCGAATGGCGCAGCAGTGCAACGCTGGTGGTTTGGATCACCACTTTTAAGAGCGAAGCAGATTGGGTGGTTTATTACACCACCAACAAAAACGAAGCGGGCTTCAAGCGCCGCTAGCCGCCGCAAACTCCCACACAAACTTCACGATACTGGCAAGGATCACGGCAATGAGCAGGCGCCGGATCCAAGTTGCGGCATTGGCACTGCCCGTGGCAAAACGCGCAGCTACCCAGGCCCCGATAATCTGACCTAGCGCCAGCAATAAGCCATAACGCCATTCCACCTGGCCCCCGGCTATGAATATGCCCAGGACGGGTAGCGAGAAGATGAGCACCACAGCCAATTTTAGCGTATTGGCCCGAACCAGGTCATACCCGGCCCCGAGAACCATGGCCGCCAGTAAAAAAATGCCCACCCCGGCCTGAATAAAGCCACCGTAAAACCCAATAGCCAAAAACATCAGCATGTTGCGCGGCTTTCGGTAAGCTTTCGGATCCGGCTCGCCCGGCGGACGCAGCCATTTCTCCGGTTTAAAAAGCACCACCCCGAGCATGAACACCATCAGCGCCCCAAGGGCCAGGTTCATCCAGCGCTCGTCAACCTGAATGGCCACCGCCGCGCCGCCTAGTGATCCAACCAGACACCAGCCAATAATCCACCAGGAGCCAGATAAGTTTAATCCAGTCCGGGAGTGGATGGTTCCCACTGCAGTAATGTTCTGAAAAATGACCCCAATGCGATTCGTCCCGTTGGCGATGTGCGCCGGCAGGCCCAAAAAGACCAACAGCGGAAGGGTAATCAACGAGCCGCTTCCCGCCAAGGTATTGATGATGCCCGCCAGGATTCCGGCGGCAACCACTAACGAATCTTGCACCCAATTCACCGGGCAAAGGTCGCTAAGCGGTTGAGGATTCGCGCATGGCCAGGCGGCTTAGAAAACGCACTCTGTCCCGTGCGCCTTTAGCCAGCGAACATATTGCTTATACTCCGGCATGTTTTTTTCAATCAACTGCCAGAAAGCGGGGGAATGGTCGTGCCGTTTCAAATGCGCCAGTTCGTGCAACACCACGTAGTCCAGGACTTCTAACGGAGCAAACAACAGGCGAATGTTCAGGTTGATGTTGCCTTTAATGGAGCAACTTCCCCAGTTGGTGGTGTTGTGTTTGAGGCGAATTTGGTTGTAGGTATAGCCAAAGTAGTGCCCATTTAACAAGGCGACCCGCTCGCGAAACCACTTGCTGAAATAGCGCGAAGCGGACTTTGCCGCAAGCTCACTCATGATACGCGCCCGCTCCTCTGGTTCCAGGTCGCGCCCGACGCGAAAGCGCAGGCACTGTGGTTCAAGGATGCAGCGAACCTGATTACCCACAATCAGGCGAACTTCAACCTGAAACAATTCTCCTCCCAGGCGAAGCAAATCGCCGTTGTGGTAGATGCGATGCGGATCTTCGCTGGTCCAGCCCTTCTCCCGAACCTTTCCGCGGGCCCAATCCAACAGTTCGCGGGCTTGGCGCAAACGGGCATCGTCGGCCATGCCGGCAGCCAGACGGACGTGAATACCCGTTTTGCCGATCGAGACCCTGCAGTCTCGCCGTCTTTCTGTGATGATGTAAACCGGGATTCGCTGTCCGTCAATCAGCAGGTGCGAGGTGTGCGCCTGCTGCTTTTTTGGGTTTGCCATTCCTCCATGGCCCTCAGGCCGTTTCCAATGCCAGGTCATCGACTTTCGACAACCATGCGCTTATTCTGCCGAGGGATGAAGCTACGGTGCCTTCTTCAAAAGGCGAATCAAGTCCTGAAAATTTAACCAACTCCAGGAAAGGTTTGCTACCACCGGCTTCACACAGGCGAACATAGTCGGCCAGTGCCTTCTCCCGATCGTCTTCAGCCTTGGCCCAGAATTGGAAGGCGCAGATTTGCGCTAGGGTGTAGTCAATGTAGTAGAAGGGCACTTCGTATATGTGCGACTGCATTTGCCAAGCTCGTCCAGACTCCAGGTAAGCGTTTCCGTCATAGTCTTTGTGGGGCAAATAGCGCTGCTCAATGCTCTTCCATGCCGCAGCGCGTTCGTCCGCGGTGGCATTATGATTTTCGTATACGAAGTGTTGAAACTCATCTACGGCTACACCATAGGGCAGGAACAACAGCGCCTTGAGCAAATGCATGTAGCGAAACTTATCGGCGCTCGGGCCAAAAAAGCGCTCCATCCAGGGCCAGGTGAAGAACTCCATGCTCATGGAGTGAATTTCACAGGCCTCCATGGTGGGCCAGTTGTACTCGTTAAACGGAAAGTGCCGGCTTTGATAAACCTGGAAAGCGTGGCCGGCTTCGTGCGTCAGCACGAAAATGTCCATGGCCGTTCCGTTGAAATTGGAGAAAATGAACGGCGCTTGGTGGTTGTGGATGTACGTGCAGTAGCCGCCGGAGGCCTTGCCTGGTTTGGTCACCAAATCCATCAGGCGGGCATCGAGCATGTAGTGAATGAACTCCTCGGTTTCCGGGCAAAGTTCCTCGTACATCTTGCGACCCTCTTCCATGATCCATTCCGGGTCTCCCAGGGGTTCGGGGTTGCCGCTTCGGAACATGTATTCCTCGTCGTAGAATTTCAAGGTGTCCACTCCGATCCGCTCTTGCTGCTTCTTTTTGATGGCAGAAGCCAGTGGCACCACTTCTTCGAGCACCTGCTTGCGGAAACGGGCCACTTCAACCGAACCATAATCTGTTCGGCCCAGGCGGTCATACCCGAGTTGTACGTAGTTGGTGTAGCCCAGCTTCGTGGCTATGCTGTGGCGGACCTTCACCAATTCGTGGAAGATTCGGTCCATTTCGCCCTGATTCACGGTCATGAAATTCCAATAGGCATCGGCAGCCCGACGCCGGACATCGCGGTCTTTGTGGCGCAAAAACGCCATCATGGCCATCAGGTTGCGCTGCTCACCGTCAAACAGAATGGAAGCCGAAGCTTTAATCTTGCGATAAGCTGTGGTCAATTCGTTTTCCTCCTGCAGATCGGCCACAATTTCCGGGCTGTAGGTTTTGATGACCAGGCGGGCCATGTTGACCAGTTGCGATCCGAAGCGGGCTTCGAGCGCAGCGCGGTGGGGGGAAGCCAAAAGCGCTTCGTAATAGGCATTGATCAGCCCCGCGAAACGAGGCTGTTCCCGGTCAAAATAGCCTTGCTCGGCCTCGTAGAAAGGATCGCGCGTATCAATGGTGTAGCGAATCGAGGCGATTTCACGCATGGACTCGAAGTTGTTGCGCACGGTGTAAAGCGCTTCGAGGGTGCGAAAGGCCAGGTCTGGATTTGCAGCTTTTTTAAACTGCTCCAGGGTTTCCCGGAATTCGGTAGAAATCGCGTCCAAATCGGGGCGTTCGTAGGGGAATTCCGTGAATTGTAAGGTGGCTGTCTGCATAGTTGGTAAAGGTAAACATTGCTTGGAGGGGCAAACGGGGGCATTGCGGAAAACTTAAGGAGACTTTCCCCAAATTTAACCTTAGATAAAAGTATATATTTGTTGGTTCTTAATGCAATTTTATCGCTGAACTCTTGCTTCAATGCATGGCAAAACAATTGCATTCGTGTAGCCCGCATTGCTTTTTCAAATGCTATCTTTGGCTGAGAATGAAGGCCTTCGGGGTTTATTCACCAAGATAATATTAGGCAGACAATACCATGTCGCATGGTACTTTAGCGCGCTGTAAAACATGCAATTCTTTCTTACTTTAAGCTTGTTGGCGCTGGGAAGCGGATTAGTGGCCTTTCGTGTCCAGGATAGGGTTAAACCCTATCGCGACCACATCGGGTTCATTTTGCTCCTCTACGGCTTTGGCAATTTTCTACTCTTCCTCTTTCAGGACTTCGTCAGGCTGCTTAGGGAGCAGCCCGCCTTTTCGGTGCTAAAACTGAGCCTTTGGATCATCCTGATGGTAATCGGGTTCGTGTTGGCATACCCCTTGTTGGAACGGCATTTGTTCCGCGAAAATGCTGCGCTGAGCGAGCAAGGACGCCGCGTCTTTGAAGGCTTTGACGGAATCCGGTCAGCCTTAGGCCTTTGCGGACTCGCCCTCACCCTCGCCTTGCTCCTCGGGCAGTGGGGCGTCTTTTGATTCGGTTGATTCGGGTGAGGGGTCTTGAACAGCAGAGTCTTCTGCCGAAGCTGTGAGCGCAGAATTGGCTTCCTTGTCTTCAGGAATAGCGAGCAATTCGGGACTTTCAGCTGCGTTGGGCTGCTCTTGTGTGGTTGGCTTGGGCTCCGCTTGTTCCTGAGTGGTTGGCTCGGACTCCGCTTGTTCCTGTGTGGTTGGCTTGGGCTCCGCTTGTTCCTGTGTTGTTGGCTTGGGCTCCGCTTGTTCCTGTGTGGTTGGCTCGGACTCTACCTGCTCCTGCTTGCGGCGCTGACTGGTTTCTTTCTTCTTTAAGGACTGCAGGGTTTTCTGCATGTCAACCAGTTTTTCCTCCTTTGACTTAATCCGGTCATCCATGACCTTCATGCGGGTGGCGCGCAACTGCTGTTCCAATTGCCCGATGCGGCCGCCGGCCAGCTTTCGGGCTTCAAAATCAATGTTGGCCCGGTCGCGATCGATGGAGGACTGGATCTTGCTCATGGCGTCTTCCAGGCCGTGGATTCGGTTGCCCAAATGGCTTTGCCAAAGATTTTCCTTCTGATTTTTGAGAAACTCGAAGGAATCATCCAGGGTTTTCCAAAGGGTGCGGCGGTCGCGATGGGTCAGTCGGGCATCTTTGATTTCCTTTTGAAGCAACTTGAGCTGGTCGAACAACTCATTGACCCGCGGATTCTCGCGCAACCGGCCTTGAAAAGCTTCCAAGGTCTTTTCGTACTGCTCGCGGAGCGAAGTGGAGGCGTGTTCAAACTCTACCTGGCCGCCTTCGCGCATTTTCTTTAGTTGCTCAAACAACCTGTTGATGCGGTCGCGGAGTTCGGTGGCGTGGTTGCGGGACAGGTTAAAATCCTGAGCGTGGTTGCCCACCTGATCCCAGGTTCTCTTGGCCTTGTCCCAGAGATCCTGGCTGTAGTTGCCCAAATCCTGCACGGTCTTCTGGAGGCTGTTAATTTCCTCGCCGATGCTCTCGTACAATTTATAGGAGAGCAACTTGAGCGTCCATTCGTTCTGCAGGCGAGAAATCACTTCGGGGCGGTCTGCCTTAATCTCGATGGGGAGCAGATGCTCTTCTTCCGCAGAGCGAATCAGACGCTCGGGCTCCACCTGAAAATCCAGGGCTTCCCCCTTTTCCCAGGCTTCCGCAAGCGCTTTGGCAAATTCCTCTGAAAGCCCCTCGCGCAGAAAGACCAGCAATTCCACCTGCTTTTGCTTGAGTTGCAATTCCATCCCAACCAAAATGGGAGTGTCGGCTGCATTCCGACCTGTAAATACGTAGCGATTGATCATGTTTAGCCCCTTGAGCAGACCTCAATATTCGGGAAAAAGCGGGGCTTTCCTGCTAATTCAGTCGGTAGAAAGCATAAAAACCCCCGTTTTGAAGGGGGTTTTAGAAATACTCCTAAGAACAACCGAGGCTGTTGCCGCAATTCAGGCATTTGTAGCAGGTGCCGTTGCGCACGGTGATGTGGCCACAAATGTCGCAGGGAGGGGCATCGCCCATCATGGATTCCATGAAAACCTGGTTGCCACTTGATGCCTTTTTGCTTTCGGCTTCGCCCGCTTTGGTGGTTTTGCCTGCAGCTTTTGCACTGGGAACATTGGCTGATGCCAGACTGCCGTTAACCCGGGGAGCATCGGTGATCGGCGGATGGTCCAGCGCTTCTGCCTGGGCATCGTCCAGACCGGTGGTTCCCGGCTCAATCTCCGCTGTGGAGAAGGAGAGCGACTCCAGTTCGTCGGGGGTGACGTGCACAAGGTCCGTACGACCCAGGTATTCGAAGGCGAGCAGGCGGAAAATGTAATCCACCACCGAGGAGGCGCTCTTGATGTTCGGGTGGTCGACCATGCCCGACGGCTCAAAGCGCGTAAACGTGAATTTGGAGACAAACTCCTCCAGCGGCACCCCGTATTGCAGGCCAATGGATACGGCTATGGCAAAACAGTTGACCAGGCTCCGGAAGGATGCCCCTTCCTTGTGCATGTCAATGAAGATTTCGCCCAGCGTGCCATCATTGTAGTCGCCCGTACGGACAAAGACGGTCTGTCCCCCGATTTTAGCTTTTTGCGTAAAGCCCATGCGCTTGGACGGCAGGCGCTTGCGCTCGACAATCCGCGACAATTGGCGCTTGAAGTTGGTGTCGGTTGAAGCGTTCATGAGCATCCGGGCCGCTTCCAGCACTTCTTCGGAGGTCAGGTCAGCCAACGTGCGCGCTTTAGGCGCTTCGGCGGCTCTGTTTTTTCCATCGGTTTTTTCGTCGTCTTTTTCGTCGTCTTTTTCGTCGGTTTTTTCGTCGGTTTTGGTTTCGCTTTTGGAGGAAAGCGGCTGGCTTTGCTTGGAACCATCGCGGTACAGGGCGTTGGCTTTGAGGCCCAATTCCCAGGACATGCGGTAACATTCGGCAATTTCCTGCACGTTGGCTTCGTTGGGCAGATTGATGGTTTTGGAAATGGCACCGGAAAGGAAGGGCTGGGCTGCCGCCATCATGCGGATATGACCATGGGCGTGGATAAAGCGCTGGCCAATTTTGCCGCACTTGTTGGCGCAGTCGAACACGGGGTAGTGCTCGGGCTTAAGCCAGGGAGCCCCTTCAATGGTCATGGTGCCACAGATGTAGTCGTTGGCAGCGTCAATCTGCTCCCGGCTGTAGCCCAGCGAGCGCAAGAGGTTGAAACTGGGGTCGTTGTACTGCTCGGGGCGGAAGCCAAGGCGCTTGAGGGCCGGCTCGCCGAGGGTCCAGACGTTGAAGACAAAACCGATCTCGAAAGCCGACGGCAAAACCCTTTCGACCTGCTCAATTTCGTTGGCCGTCAGGCCTTTGTCCGTCAGGGTTTTGGGGTTGATGTAGGGGGCGCCGTCAAGCGTTGCCCTGCCTTTGGCGTAATCAACGATGTCGCGAACCTCGTTTTCCGTGTAATTGAGGTTGCGCAAGGCCACCGGGATGGACTGGTTGATGATTTTGAAGTAGCCTCCTCCGGAGAGTTTCTTGAATTTGACCAGCGCAAAATCAGGCTCAATGCCGGTGGTGTCGCAATCCATAACCAGACCAATGGTGCCCGTCGGGGCCAGAACCGTGGTTTGTGCGTTGCGATACCCGTGGGCTTCGCCGAGGCGCAGGGCATCATCCCAGGCGTCGCAGGCTGCTTTGAGCAGGTAGTCCGGGCAATGCTTGGCATTGATGCCCATAGGGCTGATGCTGAGCTCTTCGTACTCAGGAGTGTTGTAAGCCGCGTAGCGGTGGTTCCGCATGACGCGCTTCATGTGCTCTGCGTTCTGGGCATACCCGGGGAAGGGGCCGAGAATGGAGGCCATTTCCGCTGAGGTTTTGTAAGCCACACCGGTCATGATGGCCGTAACTGCACCAGCGATGGCGCGCCCTCGGTCGCTGTCATAGGGAATTCCGGATACCATGAGCAGGGAGCCAAGGTTGGCATAGCCCAGCCCCAGGGTGCGGTATTCGTAGGAGAGGCGGGCCACCTCTTTGGAGGGGAACTGGGCCATCAGCACGCTGATTTCCAGCACAACCGTCCAAATGCGGGAGGCGTGAACGAAGCCGTCGACGTCAAAGGTCAACGCGCGGTCGTCAAAGAACTTGCGGAGGTTGAGGGACGCCAGGTTGCAAGCCGTGTCGTCGAGGAACATATACTCCGAGCAGGGGTTGGATGCATTGATCCGGCCGGAGGCGGGGCAGGTGTGCCACTCGTTGATGGTGGTGTCGTACTGCACGCCCGGGTCGGCGCAACGCCAGGCAGCATAAGCGATTTTGTCCCAGAGTTCCGCAGCCGGAATGCTCTTCATGGGACGGCCGTTAGTTCGGGAGATGGTATCCCACTTGCCTTTGCGGTCCAGGACCTCGAAAAAGGAATTGGGAATGCGGATGGAGTTGTTGGAGTTCTGGCCGGAAACTGTCCGGTAGGCTTCCCCTTCGTAGTCTGAAGGGTAGCCGGCAGCAATCAACGCGGCAACTTTGTTTTCCTCGCGCACCTTCCAATCGATGAAATCCACGATTTCGGGGTGGTCGAGGTTCAGGCAGACCATTTTAGCAGCGCGGCGCGTAGTGCCCCCGGATTTGATGGCACCAGCGGCGCTGTCGCCAATTTTGAGGAAAGACATAAGCCCGGACGACGTGCCGCCGCCCGACAACAACTCCCCTTCGCCCCGAATAGCGGAAAAGTTGGTGCCCACACCGGAGCCGTACTTGAAAATACGGGCTTCGCGCATCCACAAGTCCATGATGCCGCCGTCGCTGACCAGGTCATCTCCCACAGACAGGATGAAACAGGCGTGAGGCTGCGGCCGCTCGTAGGCCGACGTAGACTTCTTGACCTTGCCGGACTCCGGCTCCACAAAATAGTGGCCCTGTGGCTTGCCGGTAATGCCGTATGCGGTGTGAAGGCCCGTGTTGAACCACTGGGGCGAATTCGGAGCGGCCATTTGATCGGTGATCATGTAGGCCAGCTCGTCGTAGAAAATCTGGCTGTCCTGGGGGCTGGCGAAATAGCCGTAGCGGCTGCCCCAATCCTGCCAGCAGGCCGCCATGCGGTGAGCCACCTGTTTGATGGAGGTTTCGCGGCCTGTGCTGCCATCGGGCTTGGGCACCCCGGCTTTGCGGAAGTATTTCTGTGCGAGAATGTCTGTAGCCACCTGGCTCCATCCCTTGGGAACTTCCACGTTGTTAGCCTCAAACACCACGTCTCCGCTGGGGTTGCGGATCACCGAGGTACGCTGTTCATACTGGAACAGGTCAAAGGGACTTACGCCTTCTTTGGTGAAACGGCGGGTAAAACGAAGACCGCCATGAACTGCGTTGGTCTTGGGCATATCCTAAAGGCTTTTAAGGGGAAAAAGATTGGATTGTCGCTGCTGATCTCAAAAAATCCAGGAGGGTAAAAATTGGACGAAGCGGTTGGGCGCTGAGTACCAATTTTTCCACTCCCTGTTGAAAATGGCTGTAGGGCTTGAAGGCATTGAGGTAAATTTTTTTTGCTCCACTGTGGGCAAATTTTTTATCCACAAAACGCCTCTCTAGCGGGTCATTCGGGTGCCTTTTCAGGAGCAAAAGGTAGGACATTCAGTGGGGTGAAGGGTTTGGGCTTGCAAACAGCCGACCGTTGTTTTGCAGGCTGAAATGGACAGTGCTGGCGCAAACCCGCGCTCTCGTTGCCTCTACGGCGCAAACAGCGTATTTTCACCGGACACCGGCGTTTTCCACCACCCCCCCGCCGGAATGCTTCTCCAATGACTACCTCTTTGCTGGACCAACTCAACCGGGACCGACGACGCGGACAGCGCCGCTTCGCCGTGTTAGTGGATCCGGACGAAAGCGACACCCGGCAATGCGCCCGCATTGGCCAACAAGCGGCCAACGGCGGGGTGGACTTCCTATTGGTTGGGGGCAGCCTGGTGGTTGATGACCACCTGGAAACCTGTGTCCAGACCCTGAAAAAGGCCAGTGGCCTGCCCGTCATTCTCTTTCCCGGCAGCATCCGGCAAATCACCCCGGCGGCGGACGCCCTGCTGCTGCTCTCGTTGATTTCGGGCCGCAACCCCGACCTTCTGATCGGCCAGCATGTGCAGGCCGCCCCGTTTTTAAAGCGAAGTGGACTGGAACTTCTCCCGACGGGCTACCTGCTCATTGACGGTGGAGCTCCCACCACGGTCAGCTACATTTCCAATACCCTGCCGATTCCGCGCGACAAGGCGGAAATCGCGGCGAGCACTGCTATGGCCGGTGAACAGCTCGGCCTCCGGCTGATGTACCTCGACGCCGGGAGCGGAGCCCGCTACGCCATTCCCCCGAAACTGATCCAGGCCGTGCGCCACAGCGTGGAGGTACCCATTATCGTAGGTGGGGGTATCCGAACCCCGGAA
>Ga0163150_10010531_pt1 | contig 10002 bp, 7 predicted proteins | sample OliLakLV19P2IB_FD_148628 | JGI IMG/M metagenome (GOLD analysis project Ga0163150, IMG submission 148628) | Freshwater microbial mat bacterial communities from Lake Vanda, McMurdo Dry Valleys, Antarctica - Oligotrophic Lake LV.19.P2.IB | ecosystem: Environmental > Aquatic > Freshwater > Lake >...
CAACCTGGGCGACCAGGCGCCCGGCGGGTGTAATGCCTATAGTTTGGCTCATTCCGCCCCCAAGATACGCCCAACCCCAGGCATTCGACAACCCGTGTCCACGCCGTCTATCAGGTCGTTTGCAAGTCGAAAGCTGTCAGCTCCCGTGGTCGACGAAGCGGCCCGCGCGGATTCTTCGGCGGACCTCGATAACGAGAGCCGATGGGCGTTTTTGAGATCGTTAAGATCTACTCAAGCCTAACCTCATCGAACCCTAATTCGTCTTGGCACCCGTGAACAGACAGTTGCTTCACCGTAAGAAACGTTCATAGGCTTTTCAGCAACCACATTCTAATCGCGGCGTTGCGCCGCCCGTCGGAAACTTGGCGTTCAGCGTCATTCGTTTCCGGTCAGGACTGAAGACGCAGGGGGGGGCCGCCGGTGTTACAAATGGGTGGTTTGATGCCGTGCCCAAGAAAGGCTCGAGTAGATGGGACGATCAGCACCAGAGGTAGAGCTAAAGCAAAGAAGAACCCCGCCGGTCGCAAGCAGTGGGTCGTGTGAGTGCCGGATGACTGTAACGGTTCGGTGGACACCACTGCCCCTTGGGCATTACCCAGAGAAAGCGCCACCGCGGCGCAATTAAGAAGCCGCCCCGTTGACGAGGCGGCTTGGATTGGTTGAACGCACGGCGAAACGTCAGCGACTGCGGCGACGGAAGCCGCGCCAGCCTACAGCCGCAATGCCGACCAACGCTAGCACGATGCTCGACGGCTCGGGCACGCCAGTGAGGTGCATCGGCTGATCACCGGGCGTCCAGGTCTGGCCACCGTCAATGCTGAGCTCGAGGAAGACATCGAAGAAGCTGTCAATGTGATACAACCCTGGTAGTGTCGGGCTCTCACGGATGGTGGTTTTGCCTGTCGACTGTAATGTTGGGCTTTCGCGGATCATTGTGCCCAGCGGCATTGTGCCGCCAGCCAGGTTGAGAGACAGCATTTCGGTGTCGAACACCGTCCCATCGCCTGCTGGTGTGGGACCGCTATTGGTCGTCCGTATGGTCGATTGCCGAGTGGGTGATTCGCGGATCTGAAACGGGCCGCCCGGCGTTGACAGGCTAATCTCGGTAAAGATGTCGAAGAACGAGTCGACGGAAGTAGCGCCAGGCCCTGGCGGCGATACTTGTTGCAATTCGGTAAAGACGTCGAAAAACGAGTCGATCTGGTACAAGCCGCCGGGCGTGGGGAAGCTAACCAGAGTCAACGTTGTATGGCCGGGCGATGGCATGGATCGAACGGGTGTGACATATCCAGCCCGCGCTGCGTGGGTCGACAGTGCGAGCAGTGTCCAAGCCGCTCCCAATACCAATATGCGTCTCTCGATCACATTCATGAGCGACTCCAATTTACTGACATTTCCGCGGTGGGTTGAGCCTGAAACCGATCCAGACTCGCAGTGGTCAATAGTTTCACCCACTCCACCGCCCAAGTCAAATCTAATTGCTATTTTATTGCCATTTTCTCGGCCCTCGCCTGATGCATGCGGTTTTTGGCCGAGGAACCGGGCCGGCGGGCCTGGAGTCGAGTTCCCACCCGCAAATGCTTCCTTTGCTGGGCCTCTTGACTGCAGCCGCCTGCTGACTTGGCCGTCGCTGTCCAAGGCCTTCAAGCAACGGATCGTGGCCGAGTTACGGAAGCCACGCAGGCCAACGCCCCCCGGTGCCTGAACCGCTGGACCAGTGGTTGAGTTTTTTGGATTGACGCAAGGCGGGGCGACTGGACACTGTTGCTAAAATCTCACCCCTCGCATATCGCGAGGGTCGCGGCGTCGCGCCTCCGTCTACGTGCGGCTAGACCTAAAAGTCCGAGAGCACCAATGCCCATCATCGCAATGCTTGACGGCTCGGGGACTGCGGTGGGGTTGAAATTATTGAACGCGAGGCCGATGCTGTTGATCTTCGTTCCTTGAAACGTGATCCGCAGCTTGTCGACGCCCGCCGGCAGACCGCTGAACGAGAAGACCCATGGCCAGAGGTGAAAACTGCGAGGCCAAGAGGTTGTTGGCGCCGTCCAGCACGTCGACTTTCCACAATTCCGTGGCTTGGCTGACGCCGTCGATATCCCAGATTTCGCCCGATAGCGCGGTGATGTTGGCGCCCGTGTTGTAGTCGACAATGAAAGGCGGCGGCGCCGGGCCCGGCGACACTTGCCGCAGAAAGAAGTTTCCCAATTGCGGCCCGAACGGCACATTGGCCGTATCCGACAACGCCAGGGTATTGTTCGTGAAGGCATCCGCACCGTCCGCGCCGATCTGTTCGATGATCGGGTCTGAGTCGATGCCCGCATCGTAGGTCAGATTCGCATTCGTGTCGAAGTAGAACTGAACACTGCCGCCAGCGAACGAATAGGGAGAGGAAAGCACGTAGTCGTCGGTCGAAGGAGCGGTCGTGGGATCGGTCTCGAAATCGATCACGCTGGCAGATGCGATGGAGGTCAGCGAAATGGCGGGCGCAAACAGGAACATAGTCAGTAGGGTGCGATACATTAGTCTCTCCTTTAGTTGAGCCGGCATTTCCCGTAGGGACTGAGACTGCGGCCGATCTGGACCACAACGGCCGCAATTGTAACAACGCGCTGCCCGCCCGGGGGCTAGCGCATATTGAAAATGTCGCCATTAATTGGCCTCCGTCCAACGCGGGCGGCTCTTCGGCCGGGGAAACAGGCCGCTGGCTGCACCAGGCTTCGTAAGCCACTTCCGGCCCGAGCGTCAGGCCCGCCAGCCAGGGACCGTCTTTGCCGGTCTTGAGATCGCGCAGATGATACGCGCCGATAAACGCGATAAAAACTGCCATCCGTCAAAAGAGCGCAACCTCGTTCAAGAAATCCCAAATAAAAGAAATGCAGGGCGCTCGCAGAAGGCTTCAGCGATTCCGCGTTCCGAAAGCCGTTCGTTTTACGACGCGACCCGTGGGACGAATTCTGCGGAAAGGTGAATGAGCCTGCGAGTGTCATCAAAACGTTTAGTAGTTTATCCGATGTGCCGCGCGCAGCGTGAGCCGTTGCAGTCGGTTCGACCGGCACGTCGGATAAACGTACGATAAAAAACGTTTAGTAGTTTAAACGTTTAGTAGTTTATCCGATGTGCCGCGCGCAGCGTGAGCCGTTGCAGTCGGTTCGACCGGCACGTCGGATAAACGTACGATGAACTTAACGCGGTGCTATGGGGTTTGAATGCGGCTGCTGAGGAGCGGCAAGGTGTCGAGCGTCGCGAGCCTTGCCGGCGGTGCTGTGTGGGTCGGTAGGCGCCGTTGGGGTCGTAGGAAAGACAACGCGCAGAGCACGCCTTGTTGTGGTCGTGGCGCGCACCGAGAGCGGTGGTTCATTCCTGAGCCAATGATTGGTGGCAGGTAATACATGAGCAGGTCGGGCGATACCTATGAGGTATCGCAGTAGGCAGTTTTAGCGGGTGTGATCGCGCGCAGGTGGGGGCGTGGCGGCGGCGACCGATCAGCGGCGCGCGGCAGATCGATGCGGACGAGCGTCCCAAGCCGGCAGACCGGGCAGGTCTCCACAGGCGGAGATTCTCCCGACGTATCCGCCAGCGTTTCGGTGCCTTGATCAGGCAACTCCAGTGTTGGTGCAACTCCGAGCAGACCGCGACACTTGTCAAGCCGCGCGTCGCGGTGACGGTTAGCCAACAGTCCAAAGTAACGGATGCGGACAAAGCGGCTCGGGAGCGTATGCATCAAGAAGCGGCGAATGAACTCGGCAGTCGAGAGGCGCATGATCTTGGCCTGTTGAGCATCGGCGTAGTCCTTGTAGCGAAAGCTCACCTGCCCCTCAGCGAGTTGGACCAATCGCTGATTGGAGATCGCGACCCGGTGCGTGTAACGTGCCAGATACTTGAGTACGCAGTTTGGCGAAGCAAACGGGCGTTTGGCGTAGACGACCCAGTCGTGACGCACCGCCTGGTTGAGCAGTCCCTCGAAGGCGGCCGCGTCGCTGAGCGGCTTCAGTCGACCGTGGAATCCAAGCTCACCGGAAGCGAAGGCCTGCTTCAAAAGGGCGATGAACTTGCCTCGGAAGACGCGGCTCAAGATCTTCGCCGGGGCGAAGAACGGCTGGCGGCGTCCGCTCGTCTTGCCGTGGACCCAGTGTGAGCCATCGGGTGACAGGCCGCCGCCGGTCACGACGGCGTGGACATGCGGATGATGCATCAAGTTCTGCCCCCAGGTGTGCAGCACCATCAGGCAACCGATCTGCGCCCCGAGATGCTTCGGGTCGGCGGCGACTTCAAGCAAGGTCCTCGAAGCGGCGCGAAACAACAGGCCGTAGACGACTCGCTTGTTCTGTAGCGCCAAGGGCGCTAGCTCATGCGGCAGCGTAAAGACGACGTGAAAATAGGGAACCGGCAGCAGTTCGCCCTCGCGCTTCTCCAGCCACGCAGCGCGGGCCATCGCCTGGCACTTGGGGCAATGCCGGTTGCGGCAAGAATTGTACTGAATCTTCTCGTGGCCGCAGTCGCTGCACCTCTGCACATGCCCGCCCAGCGCGGCGGTGCGGCATTGGGTGACCGCACGGAATGTCCGACGCTGCTCGCGCGAAAGCGTCGGTCCGTAGTGAGCCAGGAAACCCCGCTCACCGGCACGGAAAACGTCAGCGACTTCCAGGTCAGGCTTCATTGGCTACCCTGGTTCGCTGGAGGCTCGATCAGCGCCATCATGCTAGGGGCGTCATGGGCCTCCTGAAGGGACACGTGCGTGTACAATGCGGTGGTGTTGATGCTGCCATGGCCCAGCAGCTTCTGAATCACCCGCAGGTTCGTCCCCAATTCCAAGAGGTGCGTCGCGAAGCAGTGTCGTAACGTGTGCATCGAGATCCGCTTGGTGATGCCGGCCCGCCGGGCCGCCTGCTTCAACACGTGCCCCGGCGTGGCCAGGTCGTATTGCTTGTCGGGTGACGCGCCAGGAAACAGCCAGGCGCCAGGGCGATAGGCTCGCCAATACTCCCGCAACAGTCCGAGCAACTCGGGCGTCAGCCGCGCGTAGCGGTCTTTGTGCCCCTTGCCTTGCCGGATACGGATGACTCCTCGCTGGCTGTCGATGTCCTCGACGCGGAGATGGAGAATCTCCGAAAGCCGCAGGCCGGCATCGTAAGCCACCATGAACAGGGCGCGGTGCTTGAGGTTCGTGACCACCGAGAAAAGTCGCTGCACCTCGTCGCGGCTGAGCACCACGGGGAGCCTCTGCTCGCGCTTCGGGCGCGGGAGATCCGCCAGTGAGTTCGGACGGCCCAGCGTGTCTTGATAAAGATGCCGCAGGGCGTTCAGTTGCAAGACGTACTGGCTCCGCGACAACCCGCGGTCGTAGACCAGGTGGACAAGGTACTTGCGGACGTCTTCCTCGCCCAACGCTTCGGGGGATCGCCCAAAGAAGCGCGCAAAGGCGGCGACCGCGTGGGTGTACACCCGGATCGTGTTCGGCGAGAAGTTCTTCAACCGCAGGTCTTCGATGTACCGACGTCGCAACGGAGTCATGGCGCCACCTTTCCGGACGCAACAATCGCGTCACAGAAACGTGGCTCACAAAGCCGCCGAGCGCAAATCGGCAGAATCAACACAACCGGTATGCACGGACCGGCCAACTGACCGTGCAACGCGCCAGAAGTCTGCCAACGAGGTCGGCGTCAAGTGCCCACGCGCAGCGTTTAGTTCAACGGTTGAGTTCCCGGCACGCCACCACGGTCTCATCAATGGATTGACTTGATGACACAGCCTGGCTGGTCGGTAGAAGGAATTATTCACACGGCAGGTCAGAGTAAAATTGTCTCAATTACTCTCCGCTGTCAGGTGCAGCGCTTCTTGCAGGAATCGTTTCGCGGTGGCATCTCCTTCGGCTTCCAACCAAACATGACCGAGGTTCCTTTTCACGACAAGCCGGAATTCGAGGAACGCGCAGCAGGTACGCTCCTGATCGATCCATGCCGCAAGATCCGTGACGATCATGTCCGTGGATTCGAAGCGCAAGGCAAATCCGCCAGGCAGTTCTCTCACTTCCCGGATGCGTGGCCGAATCGTGCGATCAAATGAATCTCGCCGGTCGGCTAGGATGGCCGGAGATAACGAGCATTGACGGCAGACCTCGGACCGTGGCTCGATACTTACGACCGCGGCGCCGCAGGCTATGCAATTTCCGGCGCCGCACCAGAACCAGCCATACGATCCAAAAATCACAGCGGCGAAGACGGACAAAGCTCCTCGAAACATGGCAATATACCTCCTTAGTTTGGAAAACGGCTCTCCGCCACGGAACAACTTTTCCCACCTGCGGCGGTGCATTGACTCATGAGGGTCTTGAGCTTTCGTTTGCGGCTATGAAGCTCGGCGATCTGGCGCTCGATATGCTGAATTTTCGCCATGGCCGTCTCGCATAGCGCCGGACAGCGCGTCGCCCCTTTGGTCCAACTACTCAGAATCGATTCGACCTCGCGAAGCGAAAACCCAAGTTGCCTAGCACCGCGAATCAATTCCACTTGCCGTAGCGAGTCGAGCCCGTAGTAGCGATAGCCCTGCGGACCTCGCAGCGGGCGTGGCAACAGGCCGCGGCGTTCGTAGTAGCGGACTGTTTCCAAACCGATGCCCGCGCGGGCTGCGAATTCACTGATCATCATTGGCTTCATCGGTGTCCCTGTGTATCGAGGGGCGCTAAGCCGTGAAAGGTGGTTGCGTCTGTGCTTGAGGTTACGACTCTTAGTGGAGCATAACCTCGGACCTTGGTACGGAGTCAATCCGTTGGCCGGTCAATATGCCAATAGGGCGAACTGTTTCGCCAACTAGTTCCCGAGAACCGTTCCTTTGCCAGGGCTCGTAGTGACGCCAATTCCGCTGCGCGCATCATTCCGAGAATACGGCGGCCAGCTAGAAGCATCATTTATCGGTCCCTTTTTCGGCGTTTTCCGAAATCAACAAGCGACATCGCCGCAAAAGCCTACAACTTAATCTTGCGCAGCCGCAGTGCGTTGCTGATGACCGAAACCGAACTCAGGCTCATTGCGGCACCAGCGATCATTGGGCTTAGGAGCACCCCAACAAATGGATAAAGCACCCCCGCCGCTACCGGAATGCCAAGCGCGTTGTAGATAAAGGCGAAGAATAAATTCTGTCGGATGTTCCACATGGTGGCGCGACTGAGGCGAATTGCCTTAGAAATGCCACGCAGGTCGCCTTTTACGAGCGTGATTCCCGCGCTTTGCATGGCCACGTCGGTGCCGGTCCCCATCGCAATCCCGACCTCGGCCTCGCTGAGGGCGGGTGCGTCATTGATGCCGTCGCCCGCCATCGCGACGTGTTGACCTTTGGCACGCAACTTCTTGATATAGGCAACTTTTCCAGCAGGTTCAATTTCAGCTTCCACCGCATCGATGCCGAGTGACTTCGCTACCGCGGCCGCGGTGCGGCGGTTGTCGCCCGTAAGCATAACAATGCTCAAACCGAGTGCATGGAGTTCGCCAATCGCTTCGGCGGTGGTCGATTTAATCGGGTCGGCGACTGCGACAATGCCGGCTGGCTTGCCATCGACGGCGACGAACACCGCGGTCTTGCCTTCCTCCTGAAGTTTTACTGCCGATGCTTCGAGCGATTCCAAGCCCGTGATCCTCTCGTTCCGCAGAAAGGCGGGCTTGCCGATCATTACCACATGACCGGCAACCGAGCCGACCACCCCGCCTGCCGTCACCGAGCGGAAATCTTTTACGGCATCAATGGCGACGCCCTGGTCTTTTGCTCCCTGCACAATAGCCGCGGCGAGCGGGTGCTCGCTCCCCTGTTCCAACGAACCTACAAGGCGCAGAAATTCCTTCACATCGAAACCGTCAACGGGCAGGACATCCATCAGCTTGGGCTTACCCTCCGTGAGAGTGCCGGTCTTATCCACGACGAGCGTGCTGACTTTCTCCAATCGTTCCAACGCTTCGGCGTTCTTCACGAGCACGCCTACCTGCGCACCGCGACCGACTCCGACCATGATGGACATGGGCGTAGCAAGTCCGAGGGCGCAAGGGCACGCGATGATGAGCACGGCTACGGCATTGACAATGGCGTATGCTAGCTTTGGCTCCGGGCCCAGCCACATCCAGAAGATGAATGTAAGCACCGACACTGCAAGGACGACCGGAACGAAAATGCTCGCGACCTTGTCTGCAAGCCCCTGAATAGGAGCACGGCTACGCTGGGCTTCGGCGACCATGTTCACAATCTGTCCAAGCAACGTGTCGCTGCCGACTCGCTCGGCGCGCATGACAAAACTCCCGGTGCCATTGACGGTGCCACCCGTCACTTTGTCGCCGACCCCCTTTTCCACCGGCAGCGGTTCGCCGGTGATCATGGATTCCTCAACGTTGGAGCGGCCTTCGATGACTACGCCATCTACCGGCACCTTTTCACCTGGAACTACGCGCAATTCATCGCCAACTGTCACATCGTCGAGCGGCACTTCATGATCGCCTCCCGCGGCAACTTTCCTAGCTGTGGGTGGCGCCAGATTGAGCAACGCTTTGATGGCGCTACCGGTGCGACTGCGGGCACGCAGTTCAAGCACCTGGCCGAGGAGAACCAGGACAACAATCACAGCTGCGGCTTCAAAGTAAATGGCTACTTTGCCACCGTGCTGCATCGTGTGCGGAAACAGGCTGGGCATGAGCATCGCCACAGCACTAAACAAGTACGCTGCACCGACGCCAATCGCGATCAGCGTGAACATATTCAAACGACGCGTTACGATGGATCGCCATCCGCGGCGAAAGAACGGCCAACCCGCCCACACAACCACTGGGGTAGTGAGCGCGAACTGAATCCACCGGGAAGCGTGACTATCCACCCATGACTGCGCGACTAACGCTGGAACTAAGTGAGCCATCGCCAGGACAAAAACCGGCAACGTGAGCGCCGCACCGATCCAGAATCGCTGGGTCATGTCACGAAGTTCGGTGTTCTCCTCATCGTCCTTGATCGCGGTGACCGTCATCGGTTCCAGCCGCATGCCGCAAATTGGGCAATCGCCGGGATGGTCTTGTTGGATTTCTGGGTGCATCGGGCAGGTGTAAATCGTTTTGCCCGACGCGGGCGCGACCCAGGCTGGATTTCGCTCCAACGCCATGCCGCATTTCGGACAATCGCCCGGCTTATCCGACTCAACGCCGGGGCACATTGGGCAGAAGTATTTTGCAGCGACGGAGGGTTTTGCCGTCACAACTCCGTGATCGTGCTGGGACAAGGAGTGCTGTGCATGGGTCGCTGACCCGCCGTTTGCGAGGGGCGTGAGCGGGACAGACTCTAAGGATTGAGCCTGGCCGACAAATTGCCTTCGACAGTTTTCGCTGCAAAAGTAGAAAGTCTGGCCGTCTCGGTCGGCCCTTCGAGCGATCGCTTCATCCACCGTCATGCCGCAAATGGGGTCGATTGCCATGAAAAACGCACCTTTCCATTTACCGACTGGATGACCGAGACCGAAAAACACACACCGTAGATCGCTGATTGGCGACAGTCATAGTATCATATTGCCTCGCCAGACCGGTTAAGAGGCGTGTCGCGCCATTGGGCCATTGCCAGCGTGAAGCATGGCCGCTCGCTGCAATCAAGTTTGGCAGCCGCCGCAGTTGACTGTACATCTGCCTGACGTTGTCCCGTCCTGCTAGAATCGCTGCCAGACTTGTTTTCCACATCGCGCACCACAACAGGCGCCTCAATTATGCCATCCAACCCCAAGCTGTTATTGTCGGCCCTGGTTCTTAGTTCATTGGTCGGATTCGGTTGCGACTCAAAGCCCCAACCCGTAAAAGCTCCCGCCGACACCGAGAAGGGCACGGTCCATGATCCGCATGATGTTCCGATCACGGAAGCGGACGTTGAAATGCCCAAGAGTTATGGAGAAGCCGTCGACCGCATCGCTGGATATCGTAACGCGATTCGCACCGCGATTGAAGCCGGTACTCCAACCAAGTGTCATTCACCATTAGAAATGACCCCTAT
>Ga0163150_10010532_pt1 | contig 10001 bp, 10 predicted proteins | sample OliLakLV19P2IB_FD_148628 | JGI IMG/M metagenome (GOLD analysis project Ga0163150, IMG submission 148628) | Freshwater microbial mat bacterial communities from Lake Vanda, McMurdo Dry Valleys, Antarctica - Oligotrophic Lake LV.19.P2.IB | ecosystem: Environmental > Aquatic > Freshwater > Lake >...
CTCAAGGGTGCGTAGCGGGCAGTGCCGGCCACGCCGACAGCAGCGCGAGCATGCCCGCAGGGAAGCGCGAGAGACACGATCCGCCGCGCGCGCTGCGCGAGGATCGCCAGTTCACTTGGCCGGCGCCTGCGTCGCGAACGTGATGTGCACCAACCCCGCCTGCCGCGCGGCCTCCATCACATGGATGACCGATTGGTGCGTGGCGTTGGCATCGGCGTTGATCACGATTACCGGATCCTTGGCGTCGGCAACGGTACGCTTCAGCATGTCCGCGAGCGCGCCAACCGTGGTGAACGTGAAGACGGACTTGTCGATCACGTAGCGGCCCTGCGCGTCGATGCCGACGTTGACTTCCTTCGGCCGTTGCTTGGCCGCGTCGGCCTCGGCTTCGGGCAGCGTGATCTGCAATTCCGCCACCCGCTGGTACGTGGTGGTGACCATCAGGAAGATGAGCACCACAAGCAGCACGTCGATCAACGGAATGAAGTTGATCTCCGGCTCGTCGCGCGGGCGCGTGCCGCGAAGGTTCATTGACGTTCGCCGTGCGCGTAGTCGACGAGCTTGATCGCCTGCTGCTGCATTTCGACGACCAGGCCGTCGACCTTCGACCGGAAATGGCGATAGAAGATGAGCGCGGGGACCGCCACGATGATCCCCATCGCCGTGTTGTACAGCGCGATGGAGATGCCGTTGGCGAGCTGGATCGGATTGGAGCCCGACGCCGTTTGCGAGCCGAAGATCTCGATCATGCCGATGACGGTGCCAAGCAGTCCGAGCAGGGGCGCCGCCGCGGCGATGGTGCCCAGCGTGGTCAGGAAGCGGTCGAGGTCATGGGTGACCACCTGCCCCACTTCCTCGATCGACTCCTTCATCACCGGCCGCGGAGACTTCACGTTGACGATTCCGGCGGCAAGGATGCGGCCCAGCGGACCCGCTGCCGCCGTCTTCGCGATCAGTTCCGGCGTGGCCCCGTGCTGGCGGTATTCGCCGAGCACGCGGTCGACCAGCCCGGGTGGCGCCACCACCGAGATGCGCAGCGACCAGAGGCGTTCAAATATCAGCGCCAGTGCAATCACCGACGTGAGGATCAGCGGCCAGATCGGCCAGCCGGCTGCCTGAATAATGGACCACACGTGGACAAACTCCTCAGCGAATAATCCCGACCATTGTAAACCGGTAACGCCAAACTCCGCCCGCGGGCCCCGCGTTACCCGCGCCTGCCCGTGCCGGGCTGCGTCAACGCGGCGGTGATGGCCGCCCCTGCCAGCACGATCATCCAGAACAGGAAGATCCACAGCAGGAACACGGGAAACGCCGCCAGCGCGCCGTACATCAACTCGTAGCTGGCCACGTTTTCCACGTACCAGCCGAAGCCCTCTTTTGCCACTTCGAGGGCCGCCGCCGCGACGACGCCACTGACCAGCGCCCACTGCGACGGCACCTTCCGCGCCGGTGCCAGCGCATAGAGCGCCGTAAAACCGGCCACGGTGAGCAGGAACGGCACTGGCGCAAGGATCGCGGTGATCGTCTTGTCCTTCAGCGGCGCCGCGACGACGGTGTGCTGCAGCCCCCACATGATGAAGGTGATCGCGGCGCCCACGAGCGCCGGACCCGCGGTCATCCCGACCACGTAGACCAGCATGCGCCGGAGCACCGGCCGCTTCTGCCGAATGCCCCAGATCACATTGATCTCGTCCTCGACCGTGGCCACCAGCAGCGTCGTGGTGATGATCACGAACACGATCCAGATGCCCTTGACCGAGGCTGCTTCCGACGCGATGCCCAGGACGTACCGATGCACGACCACTGATGCACTTTCCGGCAGCATGTAGCGCAGCAGGAAAGACTCCAGCACGCGCAGGAAATCCTGGAATACCGGAAACTGCGCGACGAAGGCAAACGCTACGGTGGCGAGCGGCACGAGGCCGAGCAACGTCGTGAACGACAGGCTGCCGGCGGTGCGCGCCCACCCGACGTTGTGCAGGCATCCTCGGACGCTGCGAATGAAGGTGATGGGGCCGATCACGGTTGCCCTAAAGGGTGAGGACAGGCCGCGCGATTATCGCAGACCGCCCCGTGACCAAATGCCCGGGCTGATGCCGGTTCAGCGGCTGCGCTTGGTGAGCCAGCCGCCGGTCGCGAGGCACAGGCCCACCGACCAGAACACCGGGGTGAGCCCCACCGTGGCGCCCAGCGCGCCGAAGGTCAGCGGCACCGCCACCGCCATCGACTGCACCAGCGACATTCGTACGCCGGCCGCTTCGCCCATCCGCCCCGGCGGCGCATGGGTGTGCAGCAGCGACATCACCATCGGCTGGCTCATCCCGAGGGCCAGTCCCAGCGCGAACGACAATGCCGTCAGCGTCCCGGCCGTGGTCGAGAACGGAAACACGAGGTAGACGAGGCCCGCCATCATCATCGAAATGGTGAGCACCTGGTGCTCGGTGAAGCGCCGCACGATCCAGCGCATCGAGAAGCGCACGAAGAACGTGGCAGCCGCGAACGCGGCAAGGATCATCCCGATCTGCGACGCCGAGAGCCCGAGGCTGGCACCGTAGATCGGGATCACGATCGTGTGCAGGTCCCAGCCCATCGCCAACAGCACATTGACGAAGAACACGCGCCGCAACTTGCGGTGCATCAGCAACTCCAGCGCGCCGCCCACGGGCATGTTGACCCGCGCCGCGTGGGGGCCGGGCAGCGCAAGCCTTCCGCTGCCCAGGATGGCGGCCGGCACCAGCGGAATCAGCGCCAGCACCGCAAAGGCCAGCGTGTAGCTGCCATGGTCGATCGTGAACCCGGTGATGAGCGGCCCCAGGAAACCGGACACGGAATAGCCCAGTGCCAGCAGGCTGAAGTTGTGCGCGCGCTCTGTCGGCCCGCCCATTTCGCCGGTGGCGTTCTGGGCCGCCACCTGGAACAGCATGAACGAAACCCCGACGATCGTGGCGCTGGCGACGAGCGCCGGCAGGCCCGGCATCAGCGCCGGCAGCAACGCGCCGACGGCCAGCGATAACGAACCCAGCACCATCGGCCGGCGTACGCCGATGCGATCGGAAAACTGGCCGGCAGCCACTGCGCACAGCATCGGCAGGAACGCATACAGCGCCAGCAGCACCCCCACGACCGCGGTGGAAGCGCCAAAATGCAATGCGTACAGCGACACCGCGACACGGTTGCCGACCATGACGACGTGGTTGGCAATGGCCAACGCAATCAGCGCGACCAGTGTCGGGTTGGCGCCGCGCAACAGCCTCTTCACGTCATGCCCTGGCACCGGCGCACCCTCATGGGGCCAGCGCACTGGCGCCGGCGCACCCTCATGGGGCCAGGCGACCGATGCGCCATCCCGCGCCTTCGCGCGCGAACACGATGCGGTCGTGCAACCGCGACCGCCGGCCCTGCCAGAACTCGAAGGTGTCCGGCGTCAGCCGGTAGCCGCCCCAGTGCGGCGGCCGCGCCACCATTTCGCCGGGAAACCGCTGTTCCGCGTCCTCAAAGCGTGCTTCCAGCGCCGCGCGATCGGCCAACGCTTCGCTCTGGGGCGAGGCCCACGCCCCAATCCGCGACAGCCGCGGGCGCTTGGCGAAATAGTCGTCGGCGACCACCGGGTCGACCTTGGTGATGGCACCCTCGATGCGGACCTGCCGCTCGAGCTCGGGCCAGAAGAAGAGCAGCGCCGCCGCCGGGCGCGCCGCCAGCTCGCGGCCCTTGCGGCTCTGGTAGTTGGTGAAGAACGTGAAGCCTTGCGCGTCGGCATCCTTCAGCAACACGATGCGCGCGGCAGGTTTGCCGTCGGCATCGACGGTGGCCAGCGTCATCGCATTGGGTTCGGGCACTTTCGCCGCCACGGCGGCGTCGAACCAGTGCCTGAACTGCACGAAGGGGTCGCGATCCACGTCGCGCTCGTCAAGCGCGGCACGCTTGTAGTCGGTGCGAAGGTCAGCTAAGGAAGCGTTGGTGTCGTTCATGCGGGATTGCGACGCACCGCCACGCATGGAACGGCCGGCATCGCACCCTCGATTCTACTCCGTTGGCGGCGGGCCATTGCCGGCGCTGCCCGGCGCACACATTGATGCTTCAGTACACACGCGTGACGCGGTAGCCCTGGTCGCGGATCAGCGCGAGCAAACCGTGCCGTCCGTACAGGTGCATCGCCCCAACCGCCACGAAGACCCGATCCTCACGCAGCGGGCTACTGGGCGAATTTCTTCTCATAGGCCGCCGCAAGCTTGGCCGGTAACCCGCCGGCACGCACCTTCTCCAGCGCCTCGTTCAGCGCCTTCAGCGCCGACGGCGACGTCTGCGGGCTGCAGGCGAGATAGAGCGGAATGTCGCGCACGACGAAGACCAGCTTGATGTCGGAGACCTTGGCGGCCTTCGCGACGTCGCGGGCGCCGAAAAAGCCCGTCACCCACAGATCGATGCGGTTGGGATCCTCCGCCGGCAGGAAGAGCCGCGGCGGATTGGCGCGGTCCTCCAGCGCCTGCCGGATGCTGGTGATTCCGTTTTCCTTCAGGTACTCGACCTTGGCATCGTGGACCACACCGCCGATACGATAGGGCTTCAGATCGACGAGCAGCCGCACGCTGCCGGCAAAGTCACCGCGCCCGTAGACGCCCCAGAGGTTGCTGGCGAAAGGACCCACCCACGTGAAAAGCTTCTCGCGGTTCTCAAGTCGCGCCGTGGCGAAGAGGCACGTGTCCTTCTCCGCCTGCGTGCGCATGTACGCACGCGTCCACGGCAGCACTTCCACCGTGAATGGCACGTTGGCGCGTTTCATCGTCTCCAGCACCAGCTCCGCCACGAGCCCGGTGAGCTTGCCGTTCTCGGTGTAGTTGAACGGCGGGTTTTCCTCGGTGAGCAGCGTCAGCGCGCGGGCCGGCAGCGCGAACGCGGCGGCCAGCAGCAGGATCGTCGTGGCGCGCAGGGCGGCGGAAGGGCGGGTGGTCGGCATCGGCGTCGTGCAGCGGTCAAAGTGGCATGCACCCAGGGACCGCACATCCTCGCGCGGGTGGCCTGTTGTTGCCACCGGACAAGGCGCCAAGCATGCGCCAACCCGAATCCGCGCGCTACACTCGAAGCCCCTCAAGGCCAACTTCATCGCCATGTCGCTCGATGCCAGCCACACGCTGATCCTGGCCATCCTCGTGCTCTACGCGGGCCGGTGCGTCAACCGCAGCATTCCTGGCTGCGCCAGCACAGCATCCCGGGGCCCGTCACCGGCGGCCTCATCGCCTCTGTCGAGCTGACCGCAATCCAGCTGGCGGGCGGGCTCGCTTCGCCCTGGTCGCTGCTGGCAGGCCGCGTACGCGCCGCGCAACACTGATCGCGACGCTGGGCGGTTTCCCTCTGTGATGCCCTTCCCTTGCAGGGAAAATGCGGTATAGTCGGCGCCGATGGAGTGGTAACCCGAGACAGGAGGGCCTGCTTCAGAACGATCGGCATTGTCCGCTCGCACTAAACGACAGGAAGGAGACTTATGGCTACTGCCAAGAAAGCTGCGAAGAAGCCCGCCGCCAAGAAGCCCGCCGCGAAGAAGACTGCGGCGAAAAAGCCGGCCGCCAAGAAACCTGCTGCAAAGAAGGCAGCCCCCGCGAAGATAGCTGCACCCGCAAAGAAGAAACCGGCCGCGAAAAAAACCGCCGCCAAGCGCAAGCCTAACGCTGCGTTCATGAAGGCGATGACCCCGTCTCCGGTGCTCGCCGCTGTCGTTGGCAGCACGCCGATTCCGCGCACCGAAGTCACCAAGAAGATCTGGGACTACATCAAGAAGAACAAGCTGCAGGATCCGGTCAATCGTCGACAAATCAACGCCGACGAAAAGCTGAAGGCCGTGTTCGGCGGCAAAGGCAAGGTCTCGATGTTCGAAATGACCAAGCTGGTATCCAACCACTTGAAGTAAGAATTTTTCGCCTCGGGCCGCGCGTCATGCGCAGCGCCTGCGGATCGAGAGTCGGCCGGCCCCGCGGTAACGCGTGAGCCGGCCGAATTACTTTCAGGGGTCCGCTCCGTGCATCCGCCGCTTGCCGCGATGGCGCCACGGCGGCCTTCAGGCCTTGCCGGATTTGGGCTTCGGCCAATCGTCCTCGTCTTCGAGGATGCGAATGACACGCGTGCGCTTGCCGCCCGCGTACTGCTCCATCTGCACGAGGATCGGGTAGCGCTGCGCCAGCGCCGCGCGCGCCGCGGCTTCGTCGTCGAAGGTCAACAGCTTGCCGTCGTCGCCGAAGACATCGCTCCAGATACCCTTCTCGTCCTCCACCTCGATCTTGAATTGCATCGTGGTTCTCCTAGCGGGCCGACTGCAGTGCGGCGATGCGCACTTCGATCGGCGGGTGCGTGGAGAAGAGCGCCATGAAGCTGGCCTTGTCGGTGATGCCGAAGGCCTTGATGTTTTCGGGCAGCGCGCCGGGCTCCACGCCACCCAGGCGACGCAGCGCGTTCACCATCGGCGTGGGTGAGCCCAGGTACTGCGCCGAGCCGGCGTCGGCACGGAACTCGCGGTGCCGCGAGAACCACGCGACGATGATCTGCGCGAGCACGCCCAGCACCACCTGGAGCACCAGCACGGTGATGAAGTAGCCAGGCCCGTTGCCGCGCTCGCTCTTGAACACGGCGCGATCGACGATCGAGCCGATCACGCGCGCCAGGAAGAACACGAACGTGTTGACCACGCCCTGCACCAGCGTCATCGTCACCATGTCGCCGTTGGCGACGTGCGCGATCTCGTGGGCGAGGACAGCCTCCACCTCTTCCTTGTTCATCGACTGCAGCAGCCCGGTGGACACCGCGACCAGCGCGGAGTTGCGGAAGGCCCCCGTCGCAAAGGCATTGGGCTCGCCTTCGTAGACCGCCACCTCGGGCATGCCGATCCCGGCCTTGGTGGCGAGCTTGCGCACCGTCTCGACAAGCCATGCCTCCGTCTCGTTGCCCGGTTGCTCGATCACGTGCGCGCCGGTGGAACGCTTGGCCATCCACTTCGAAATAAGCAGCGAGATGATGGCGCCGGTGAAACCCACCACCGCGGACATGATCAGAAGGCCGCCATAGTTCGACCCCCCCCCCGCCATGCGGTCGAGGCCGAAGATCTTGATGACGATGGACAGGACGACCATCACCGCAATGTTGGTCGCGACAAACAGCAGGATTCGTTTCATCTGCGGCCTCGTAGTGGAAAGTGCGGCGACATCTTAACGCGCGCGACGCGCGCGCGTGAAAGGACCGGCGTGGACCAACAATGGGGACGGCCGGATCGGACGCAAGGGGCCGGCGGGCGACGGCGCGCCGTCGAGCGGGTTCAGCCGGCCGCGGCTTTGGACCACGAGTCGCGCAGCGTCACCGCGCGATTGAACACTGCGCGCCCAGGCACATGGTCGACCAGGTCGGCAACGAAGTAGCCGTGGCGCTCGAACTGGAAGCGGGCCTCGGCGACCGCGGTGCCCAGGGCGGGCTCGACCCAGGAGCGCAGCACGCGCTTCGACTCCGGGTTGAGGTCGTCCAGGTAGTTGCGTTCGGCGTCCTCGGCCACCGGCTCGTCGTCGCCGGCCACCACGAGGCGTGCCTCCGGCGCCACAGGCGCTTCCACTGCCAGCGCTTCGCCGCGGGCGCCCCACGGGTTGCGCGCGCCGGGAAATGGCGCACGAAAGAGCCGGTCGTAGATCCGGACTTCGGCCGGCACGGCGTGCGCGACGGAAAGCCAGTGGATGTTGCCCTTCACCTTGCGCGCATCGGCGCCCGGCGTACCGCTGCGCGTCTCCGGGTCGTACGTGCAGTGGACGACGGTTACGTTGCCTTCCGCATCCTTCTCGGCGCCGGTGCAGCGGATGATGTAGCCATAGCGCAACCGCACCTCGGCGCCCGGCGAGAGCCGGAAATAGCCCTTGGGCGGGTTTTCCGCGTAGTCGTCGCGGTCGATCCACAGTTCACGCGTCAGCGGCAGCGCGCGTTTGCCGAGCTCGGGTTGCTGCGGATGATTGGGCGCGAAGCAGTCCTCGCTCGCGTCCGCCGGGAAATTGTCGATGACGAGCTTGACGGGATCGAGCACGGCAATGCGCCGCGGCGCGCTCACGTTGAGATCGTCGCGCATGCAGTCCTCGAGGATGCTCATGTCGATCCACGAGTCGGACTTCGACACCCCGGTGCGCTCGGCCAGCAGCCTGAAACCCTCTGGCGTGAAGCCACGGCGGCGGGCACCGACCAGCGTCGGCATCCGCGGGTCGTCCCAGCCGTCGACATGGCCGCCCGTCACCAGCTCGATCAGCCGGCGCTTCGACAGCACGACGTAGGTCAGGTTGAGGCGCGCGAACTCGTACTGCTGCGGCAGCGGCCGCTCCAGCAGGCCGCCGTCGGCCAGCTTGCCGATCACCCAGTCGTAGAGCGGACGATGATCCTGGAACTCGAGCGTGCAGATCGAGTGCGTGATCCGCTCCAGCGCGTCGGAGATGGAATGCGTGTAGTCGTAGAGCGGATAGATGCACCACGCGTCGCCGGTGCGGTGATGCCGCGCATGGCGGATGCGGTAGATGGCCGGGTCGCGCAGGTTCATGTTCGCGGATGTCATGTCGATCTTCAGGCGCAGCACGTGCGTGCCGTCCGGGAACTCGCCCGCCTTCATCCGGCGCAGCAGGTCGAGGTTCTCGGCCACGGACCGATGTCGATAAGGGCCATCGCGCCCGGGCTGCGTCAGCGTGCCGCGCGTGGCGCGCATCGCGTCGGGCGACTGACTGTCGACGTACGCCAAGCCCTGCTCGACAAACCATTCGGCAAAGCGATAGAGATCGGCGTAGTAGTCGGACGCGTGGTAGCGATGCCCACCCCAGTCGTAACCCAGCCAGCGTACGGCGTCGGCGATTGAATCCTCGAACTCGACATCCTCCTTCAGCGGATTGGTGTCGTCGTACCGCAGGTGGCAGGTACCCGCGTTCTCGGCGGCCAGCCCGAAGTTGAGGATGATCGACTTGGCGTGCCCGAAGTGCAGGTAGCCGTTGGGCTCGGGCGGAAAGCGCGTGACGACGCGACCGTCGTACTTGCCGGTTCGGTGATCATCACTGATGATCGTGCGCAGGAAGTTGGCCGCCGGTGCAGGTGTTGTTGCCGCGGACGCGTGGGCCGGCTTGCCCGCCGCCACTGCAGACGCACTCGTCACTTGATGCAGCGCAACACTCATCGTGTTTTGTTCATGAACAATTGGCGTCGAAGCGCCATTCTAACCGGCACCGGGAGGCACGTCATCGGCGCACGTCGCCGTGCGCTCTGGGAACACCCCGGAACGCCACGTCTGGCAAGGCTTCGCGGGCGGTCGTCGAATCTCCAGCACGGACGTTTTCCACAATTCCTGTGGATAGAAGTGTGCATATCTTGTAAATTTGTTCGCTAAGTTGCGCCCCGGCACGGAAAAAGGTTGCGCTGCCCAAAATCACGCCTCCTTTTTGTCTAACGATTTCAGCCCCTTGCGATATGTCGCCTAGGCGCACGAATGTAAAAAATACAAGTCCGAAATCGCGACGATGACGCCGACAAGACAGTCTTCGAGGTTTTGTGTGTCCTGGACAAATGCCATGTTGTAGCGCCATTGTCTACCCTGATCCCACCCCTATAACGACTGTTCTAGGTCCCGATGCCCGCTGAACTTCCCACCTTTTCCCCGGCCGTGTTGCCGGTGTCGCTGCTCGTTTCGTCCGCGCGGTTGCTGATCGAGCGGCACTTGGGCCTCGTCTGGGTCAGCGGCGAAATCTCCAATTTCATGCGGGCGGCGTCGGGCCATTGCTACTTCAACCTGAAGGATGCGCAGGCGCAGGTGCGCTGCGTCATGTTCCGGCAGAAGGCGCAGCACGTCGGCTTTCCGTTGCGCGATGGCCTGGCCGTCGAAGTGCGCGCCACGCCATCCATCTACGAGGCGCGCGGCGAGTTCCAGCTGAACGTCGACGCGATCCGGCTGGCCGGCGTGGGCGCGTTGTATGAACAGTTCGAGCGGCTGAAGGCCAGGCTCGAACTGTTCA
>Ga0163150_10010534_pt1 | contig 9999 bp, 10 predicted proteins | sample OliLakLV19P2IB_FD_148628 | JGI IMG/M metagenome (GOLD analysis project Ga0163150, IMG submission 148628) | Freshwater microbial mat bacterial communities from Lake Vanda, McMurdo Dry Valleys, Antarctica - Oligotrophic Lake LV.19.P2.IB | ecosystem: Environmental > Aquatic > Freshwater > Lake >...
CGAGCGTGGCCTTGTGCTCGGTCTTCTGCGTGATGAGGTGCTTGCCCTTGGTCTTGTAGAACTGCGCCGCGCCCTTGATCGCGAGGTTGTTGCCCTCGGTCGCGCCGGAGGTCCACACGATCTCCCTTGGATCCGCGCCAAGCAATCCCGCCACGTGCGCGCGTGCTTCTTCCACCGCCTCCTCCGTCTTCCAGCCATACGCGTGCGAACGCGAGGCCGGGTTGCCGAAGTGTTCGGTGAGGTACGGGATCATCTTCGCGGCCACGCGCGGATCGACCGGCGTGGTCGCGGAGTAATCGAGGTAGATCGGAAACTTCATCGAATGCGGGTCCTTGTTTGCGTTCAGGCGACTGCTTCGGCCGTGGGTTTCGCCGAGGCGCGCAGGTCCTTGATCACGGTGGTTTCCTTGCCCTTCTGGTGGTCCACCAGATCCTGCAGCGAAACCGAGCTCAGGTAGTCGAACATCTTCGTGTTGAGCGTCGCCCACAGGTCGTGCGTCATGCAGCGCTTTTCGCCGTCGACGCAATTTTCCTTGCCGCCGCATTGGGTTGCATCCAGCGGCTCGTCCACCGCCAGGATGATGTCGGCCACCGACATCTGCCGCAGGGGCTGGGCTAGGTTGTACCCGCCGCCCGGGCCTCGCACGCTCGAGACCAGGTTGTGCCGGCGCAGCTTGCCGAAGAGCTGCTCGAGGTACGAAAGCGAGATGTGCTGGCGCTGGCTGATCGCCGAAAGCGTGACCGGCCCACCGTTCTGGCGCAATGCCAGATCGACCATGGCGGTCACCGCGAACCTGCCTTTGGTAGTGAGTCTCATGGTTGGATTCCCCTCGGTTGGATTCCATGGGTTGGATTCCATGGGTTGGATTCCATGGGTTGGATTCCATGGGTTGAATTCCATGGGTTGGAGCCTTCGTATACCCGATCTAATTAGTCAAGTATAGCCTATCCGACTGGATTACTCAAGTATTTAAGTCTTTTATTTCACAGCTCTAAGTGGGCCGTCGCTGCCCTCGGCGCGCTCGTCCGGCGCCTTTTTGCGCTCGTCCAGCTGGCGCTCCAGACGGTCCAGCTTGGCGCGCAGGGCATGCACGGTCTGGTCCAGCTCCTGCGATTGCTCGACCAGCGTCCGGATCGCCTTGGCGTACGGGTCGTCGCAATCCTGAACCACTGCATACGCCGCGAATCGCACCGCGCCGACCGCATCGCCTTCGACTACACGGCCCGGCACGCCGACCACGGTGGCGCCCGCGGGGACTTCACGCACCACCACCGCGTTCGAGCCGATCTTTGCGCCGTCGCCGACGAAAATCGGTCCGAGGATCTTTGCACCCGCGCCAATGACCACGCCCTTGCCGAGCGTCGGGTGGCGCTTGCCGCCATTCCACGAGGTGCCGCCCAGAGTTACGCCGTGGTAAAGCGTGCAGTCATCGCCGATCTCCGCCGTCTGTCCAATGACCACACCCATGCCGTGATCGATGAATACGCGGCGCCCGACAGTCGCGCCCGGGTGGATCTCGATCCCGGTGAGAAAGCGCCCCACGTGCGAGACGAACCGCCCCGCCCAGCGCAGGCGCAAGTCCCATAAGGTTTTCGCGATCCTGTGGATCCAAAGGGCGTGCATGCCGGGGTAGCAAGTGAGCACTTCCCACGCGGTGCGCGCTGCGGGATCGCGGTCGAAAACCGACCGGATGTCTTCTCTGAGCCTGGTAAGCATCGTTCAATAGTAGGAATGCCTACCTATTTAGTCAACTATTCGGCCGGAGAGTTCCGTCGCTTGAGAAGGGCGTTAAGCAAGCCCCTGATAATGTTGAGTTCTTCCCGCTCCACCCGGCCGCGCGCGAAGAGCCGCCGGAAACGTTCGGCGAGCCTGCCGGGGTTCGCGGGATCGAGGAATCCGCTCTCCAGCGAGGCCTTTTCCAGGTGACCGTAAAGCCCCTCGAGTTCGGCCACGGTTGCCAGCGGCTCGACCCGTGCCTCGCTCATCGCCCCGCCGGTCAGGGCCATGCGCAATTCGTACGAAACGACCTGCACCGCCTGCGCGAGGTTGAGCGAACTCCAGTCGGGGTCGGTGGGGATGCGCACGTGATGCTGGCAGGCGAGCAACTCTTCATTGGTGAGGCCGGAAGCTTCGTTGCCGAACACGAAGGCGACCTGGCCGTTGCGCGCGTCCGCGATCGCAGCGGCCGCAGATTCCCGCACTGCGATGTTGTCCGGTCCCCATTCGCGCACGCGCGCCGAGAGGGCGTACGCCACGTCGCAATCGCCGATCGCCTCGGTCAGCGAATCGACGACGCGCGCGTGCTCGAGCACGTCGATCGCGCCGGCTGCGAGCGCGAACGCGTCCACATCCGGAAATCTTTTGGGGTTGACCAGCACAAGCGATGCGAGGCCCATGTTCTTCATCGCGCGGGCCGTGGAACCGATGTTGCCCGGGTGGCTGGTGCGCACCAGGACCACGCGAATGTTCGAAAAGGGGTTGGGGCTCATTGTGTGAAGTTTAAAATGCGGGAGTTTAAAATACGCGCTCCTTTCCAGAAGAAGAATCCAAATGCAGCATCCGATGTTGAATGTCGCCATCAAGGCGGCCCGGCGCGCGGGCTCGATCATCAACCGGGCCTCGCTTGCCGGCGGTTTCGAGGTGCAGACCAAGCGCGCCAACGATTTCGTCACCGAGATCGACAAGGCCGCCGAGAACGCGATCATCGACATCATCCGCCACTCGTACCCGGACCACGCGATCCTCGCCGAGGAATCCGGTGAGGACACCGGCGCCGAAAAGACCGAGTACACATGGGTCATCGACCCGCTGGATGGCACGACGAACTTCATCCACGGCTTCCCGCAGTATTGCGTGTCGATCGCGCTGCGTTACCGCGGGCAGCTCGCGCATGCCGTGGTCTATGACCCGCTGAAGAACGAGCTTTTCACCGCCTCCAAGGGCCGCGGAGCCTACCTCGACGACCGGCGCGTGCGGGTGACCAAGTGCGCGCATTTGCGCGATGGCCTGATCGGCACCGGGTTCCCGTTCAAGGAACTCGACCGGCTCGACCTCTACATGAAGCAGATGCGCACCATGATGACCTCGAGCGCGGGCGTGCGCCGCGCGGGCGCCGCGGCGCTCGACCTCGCGTACGTGGCTTGCGGGCGCATCGACGGTTTCTGGGAGATGGGCTTAAGCCCCTGGGACATGGCGGCCGGCGCGCTGCTCATCAGGGAGGCCGGCGGACTCGTCGGCGGCCTGACCGGCGAGGACGACTGGTACGAGACCGGCGACATCGTCGCATCCACGCCCAAGCTCTTCCCCCAACTGCTCGAAGCGATCAAGTAGCCCATGGCAGAAGAACTTGATTTTTCCAGCAGTCCGGCCGCGCCGCCCGGGCCGAAACCCGCCGCCGCCGCCGCGATCAGCGCCGTGCAGGGCACCGCCCAGAGCGCGGTCTACAGCCCGGCCCTCGCGCTCGAGTTCTTCCGCCACACCGGCACGGTGGAGATAAAGCCCGCGGGCAAGCCCATCTTCGTCGAGAACGAGAAGTCCGGCGGCTTTTTCACCAAGGGCGCGCGCATGTACCTGCTGCTCGACGGCGAGATCGGCCTCATGATCAAGGGCAAGTTCTTCGGCGTGGTGAAGGCCGGCGAGATCTTCGGCGAGCTCGCGGTGATCGCGGGCGTGCCGCGCAGCGCGACCGCGATGGCCAAGGCCGACTGCAAGGTACTGTCCCTGGACGAGAAGCAATTCCACGCGGCCCTGCAAAAGACGCCGGACTTCGCGCTCATGCTCATGAGCAGCATGGGCAACCGGCTTCGCCAGAGCATCGCCAAGCTGGCGGCGTCGCCTTCCTCCGCGAGCGCGCCGCCCGTGGATCGCAGCGACGTCATCGACAAGAAAATGCTGGCCGAGCTCACGCGCGAACTCGGCGGCCAGCCGCCGGTCCCCTACGGCCCGGGCAAGACCATCATCCAGGCTGGCGCGGTCGGCGCATCGATGTACGTCGTGATGGACGGGCACGTGGCGATCTCGATCGGCGACCGCGTGGTCGAGCGCGTCAGCGCCGGCGGGATCTTCGGCGAGATGGCGCTGGTCGACCGCTCCGCGCGCGCCGCGACCGTCGTGGCCGAGAGCGCTTGCGCGCTCATCACCATCGGGCGCAACGAGTTCATCGCCCTCATCAAGGCCAAGCCGGTCTTCGGCGCCCTGCTGCTCAAGGCGCTCGCGCTGCGCATGCAGTACCTCGCGCAACAGGTTTCTCTGCTGCCCAGTTAAGAAGTTAAAAAGGACGGATGGCCAAACACAAAGCGCTTGGGCACCGCCGAAGTCACTATGTGCGGTACCCCACTTACTGACGCTGGGGACGCCCTTTGCGGCTAGAATATGCGAAGACTATTATTTATACCCGCCCACTGCGGACCATGGCGACCAAATGAAGACGCTCCCGCCTGCGAAAACCCCGCTCGCCCCCACCCAGAACGCGCTTCTGGCCGCGCTCCCGGTGGACGATTATCACCGGCTCGCCCCCCACCTCCATTGCGTCCCCATGCCGCTTGGCTGGGCGCTCTACGAGGCCGGCGATCGCATGGGGCACGCTTACTTCCCGACCGAGGGCATCGTTTCCCTGCTCTCGGTGATGGAGAACGGCGCCTCCGCCGAGATCGCGCTGACCGGCAATGAAGGGCTGGTGGGCATCTCGCTTTTCATGGGCGGCGACACCGCGCCGAGCCGCGCCGTCGTGCAATCCGAAGGCCATGCCTACCGGATGCGCGCCGACTACCTCAGGTGCGAGTTCGAACGCGGGGGCGAATTGCAGCACCTGTTGCTGCGCTACACGCAGGCCCTCATCACGCAGATAGGGCAGACCGCCGTGTGCAACCGGCATCACACGCTCGACCAGCAGCTTTGCCGCTGGCTGCTGTTGAGCCTGGACCGCCTGCCCACGAACCAGCTCCTCATGACGCAGGAGCTCATCGCCAACATGCTGGGCGTGCGCCGCGAGGGCGTCACCGAGGCCGCGCAGCACCTGCAGCAAGCCGGGCTGATCCGCTACCGGCGCGGCCGGATCACCGTGCTGGACCGGCCGGGACTGGAAGCGTGCGTATGCGAGTGCTACGCGGCGGTCAGGCGCGAAACCGACCGGCTGTTTGCGAGTCACATAGTGGGTCGAACACCTCGCGCGTAGGGTCCTTGTTAAGCGGGGTTACCGAACATACGGTCGGTCCTCCCGGCGGGAAAATTCACCAACCAAAACCACGGGGGAAAACATCGATGTTGCCGCACTTCTGGCCCGAGAAGTACCGGTCGGGCGTTTCGAATATCAAGGATGCAATCGAGAGCGGACTCGCTTCGGCCGGGGCGGACATGGCCAACAGCAGTGTCTTCCTGCCGAAGAAATACCTCCAGTTGCCGGGCGTGCCGGCGCGAATGGACATCGCGGCCGTGCCCTGCGACGCGCCCAAGTTCGTCGTGAAATTCACCCAGCAGGAAATCATGGATTGCGCGGCCGGCATCGAACGCGAAGACGTGCGGGAGAAGATCTCGCGCTACGCCCTGGCTTATGCCCAGTACCGCAACAGCCCGGAGCGCTCGGCGCGGCTGCTGTCTTCGTTCAAATAGGCCGCAAGACGGTACGTTGGCGTACTGAGAGACAAGCCCCAAACGACCTGGTCCGGAGAGACCTTCAGCCGCCTATAAAGCCAAGCTGGTGAATATGTCAGTGGGCTATCGAACATACCGGAAGGACGACGAGTACTATGCTCTCGATCCCAAACCGGGTACACCACGCACCCTGAGGAAGTTCGTAGGGCTCCTCGATGCCACGCCGAAGTTCGACAGCGCACAGACCATCGACGATCGAACGCGACGCACCTGACGATCCGGCGTGTGTGCTTGCAATCAATGCGGGCTCATCGAGCGTCCGCTTCGCGCTGTACGACCTGGCGGACAAGCCGTTGCGGCGTTTTCGCGGCAAGTTGGCGCGGATCGGCCTTCCCGACGCAACGCTGGAAGTCGAATACGAGAGCGGCGGTCCATTGCAAGTCGTCGCCATCCAGGCCGGCGACCATGCCGCCGCCGCAACTGCGCTCATTGACTGGCTCGAAGAGGCGCGCGTTCTACCGGGGCTCAAGGCGATCGGCCATCGTATAGTGCACGGCGGGCCGAGGTACAGCGCTCCGGTGCTGGTCGATGCCGATCTCCTGGAGGCGCTTCGCGGTCTCAGCGCATACAGCCCGGAGCACCTTCCAGCCGAGATCGACCTCATCGAGCGCGTTGGCCGGCGCATGTCCGGCATCCCGCAGGTAGCGTGCTTCGACACGGACTTTCATCGCGACATGCCGCGCGTCGCGAAGCTTCTGCCCATCCCGCGGCGTTTCTATGAGAAGGGCGTCCGCCGCTTCGGCTTTCATGGGCTTTCCTATGCGTTCCTCATGGACGAGCTCGATCGCGTTGCGGGCACTGATGCCGCGCGTGGACGCATCATCCTTGCCCACCTGGGCAACGGCTCGAGCCTCGCCGCAGTAAGCCAGGGCAAGCCGATCGACACGTCGATGGCCTTCACGCCGGCCGCCGGCGTTCCGATGGGCACGCGCTCGGGAGACCTCGACCCGGGTCTTGCGTGGTACCTGGCACGCACCGAAGGCATGAGCGCGGAGCAGTTCCATCACATGGTCAATCACGAATCCGGGTTGCTGGGCATTTCGGAGACCGGCTCGGACATGCGCGACCTGCTCGCGCGCGAAACGACCGATGAGCGCGCGGCCGAAGCCGTGGCGCTCTACTGCTACCAGGTCATGAAATCGATCGGGGCTTATGCCGCGGCTCTTGGCGGCCTGGACACACTGGTGTTCTCAGGCGGAATAGGCGAAAACGCGCCCGCAATCCGCCGGCGCATTTGCGAGCGCCTTGGATTTGCCGGCGTAGTCATCGACGACGGCCGCAACGACGCGAACGAAGGCGTCATCTCGGCAGACACCGGCAGGGTCACCGTTCGCGTGATCCCCACCGATGAAGAGGCAATGATTGCGCGCGCCACCCGAAACTTTCTGGCAAGTGAAGACCATGGATGAACGACCATGAATGAACTGCTGAGCGCCGCCCTCCTCGCCAAAATGGATGCCTATTGGCGCGCCGCAAACTACCTTTCGGTCGGCCAGATCTACCTCTTCGACAATCCCCTGCTGAAGCAGCCGCTTGCCCTCGAGCACGTGAAACCACGCCTGCTGGGGCATTGGGGCACGACGCCGGGGCTCAACTTCATCTACGTGCACCTGAACCGGATCATCAGGCAGCACGACCTGAACATGATGTATGTGATCGGACCGGGACACGGCGGGCCGGGCATCGTTGCGAATTCGTATCTCGAGGGCACCTACAGCGAGGTTTACCCGGACATCTCGCAGGATGAGCGCGGGATGCAGCGCCTTTTCAGGCAGTTCTCTTTCCCGGGGGGCATTCCCAGCCATGTCTCGCCTGAGGTGCCGGGTTCCATCCACGAGGGCGGGGAGCTGGGCTACTCGCTCATGCATGCCTACGGAGCGGCGTTCGACAATCCGGACCTGATCGTCGCATGTGTCGTGGGCGACGGCGAAGCCGAGACCGGTCCGCTCGCGACAAGCTGGCATTCGAACAAGTTCCTGAATCCGGTCCATGACGGTGCTGTGCTGCCGATCCTGCACCTGAACGGATACAAGATCGCGAGTCCCACCGTGCTGGCCCGCATCGGCCACAAGGAGCTCGACCACCTTTTGCGCGGTTACGGCTACGAGCCCTTTTATGTCGACGGCGAGGAGCCTTACCAGGTTCACCAGTCCATGGCTTCCAAGCTCGAGCGGGTCATCGGGAACATCCGCGGCATCCAGGAGGACGCGCGTTCCGGCAAAGCCGTCACCCGGCCGAGTTGGCCGATGATCGTACTGCGCACGCCAAAAGGCTGGACCGGGCCGAAGAGCGTCGATGGCAAACAGACCGAAGATTCGTGGCGCTCGCACCAGGTCCCGCTTTCAGACCTGAAAGGCAAGCCGGAACACCTGGGAATCCTCGAGCGATGGATGAAAAGCTATCGCCCCGAAGAGCTTTTCGATCACACGGGGAGGCTGATCCCGGAGCTGGCGGAGCTTGCCCCGAAAGGTGCGCGCCGGATGGGAGCGAATCCGCATGCCAACGGCGGGGCTTTGCTTCGGGACCTGGCGATGCCGGACTTTCGCGAGTACGCCGTTGCGCTCCCGAGTCCCGGCGCCGTGGCGGGCGAAGCCACGCGCGTGACAGGGGCCTTCCTGCGCGATGTAATGAAGCTCAATCTCGACAGTCGCAACTTCCGAGTCTTCGGCCCAGACGAGACCGAATCGAACCGGCTCGGCTGCCTGTTCGAAGCCACCGATCGCGTCTTCACCGGCGAGCTCAAGTCCTCCGACAGCCAGATCTCGCCGGAGGGCCGGGTCATGGAGGTCTTGAGCGAGCACCTGTGCCAGGGCTGGCTCGAGGGCTACCTGCTCACCGGGCGGCACGGGTTCTTCTCGTGCTACGAAGCTTTTGTGCACATCGTCGGGTCGATGTTCAACCAGCACGCCAAGTGGCTCAAGGTCACCCAGGCGATTGCCTGGCGGCGCCCGATCGCTTCGCTCAACTACCTGCTCACTTCCCACGTATGGCGGCAGGACCACAACGGCTTCAGCCACCAGGACCCGGGTTTCATCGATCACGTGGTCAACAAGAAGGCCGGCGTGATTCGCGTCTACCTGCCTCCCGACGCGAATACGCTGCTGTCGGTCACCGATCATTGCCTTCGGAGCCGCAACTACGTCAACGTCATCGTCGCGGGCAAGCAGCCGGCCCCGCAGTGGCTCGACATGGACGCCGCCATCAGGCATTGCACCGCGGGCATTGGTGCCTGGCCGTGGGCGGGCAGCGACGCGGGAGACGAGCCCGATGTCGTCATGGCCTGCGCCGGAGATGTGCCGACGCTGGAGGCACTCGCGGCGGTGGACCTGCTGCGCGAGCACGCTCCGGCGCTGAAGGTGCGAGTCGTCAACGTTGTCGACCTGATGGCGCTTCAGCACCCGAGCGAGCATCCGCACGGCCTGAGCGACGAAGATTTCGATCGCCTCTTCACAGTCGACAAGCCCGTGCTCTTCGCCTATCACGGCTATCCCTCGCTCATCCATCGGCTCACGCATCGCCGGACCAACCACGGCAACTTTCATGTGCGCGGTTATAACGAAGAGGGAACCACGACGACGCCTTTCGACATGGCGGTGCTCAACGGGCTCGATCGGTTCCACCTGGTGCAGGCCGTGGCAGAGCGCGTGCCGGCGTTGGGCGCGCGCGCGGCCCACCTCACTCGGTTCACCAGCGAAAAGCTGCTCGAGCACAAGCGCTACATCGAGCACTACGGCGACGACATGCCGGAGATCCGCGAATGGCGCTGGGGTGCGCGAAGGGCAGCGGCGCCACCCTGAACAAGATCCTCTCTGACCCCTCGATCAAGGAAGTCGCCGTAGTCGCAAGCGCATTGGGGGCCGACCTCGAATCCGGCCTCACGTCGCAGGAAGCCTCGCGAAGGCTCTCCGCGCAAGCGAGGCGACAAGGCAGGGCGATGCCGTAAGGCGCACGCCTACAGTCGAATGGGCGGTCGTCCAATCGCCATGCCCTCGCCCCGTGCCTAGACTCGGGACAAATCCATCCTGGAGTCGAACATGCAAGGGCACAGCACCAGCACGACCGACACGATCCAAATTGCCTTGGGTACGAATCAACGGCAAATAAAGGCCGCAGTGCTGACACGATGGGTGCCCTCGGAAAGGAAATTCGTGGTCGGCGAGTTCAACTGGTCGGACCCGTTGGATGTGGCGCTGGGTATCGCGCTTGCCGCGTTCCGTCCCGGGATCGACAAGTACGACGCCTGACTACGATCCGATCAAGGCGTTTTTCGGGCGGTTCGGGCGAAAGCCGGCCTGAGCGTCCGGCATTAGTCGCAGTCCCGCGCGCGTAATCAGCCACACCACGATCGCA
>Ga0163150_10010535_pt1 | contig 9996 bp, 7 predicted proteins | sample OliLakLV19P2IB_FD_148628 | JGI IMG/M metagenome (GOLD analysis project Ga0163150, IMG submission 148628) | Freshwater microbial mat bacterial communities from Lake Vanda, McMurdo Dry Valleys, Antarctica - Oligotrophic Lake LV.19.P2.IB | ecosystem: Environmental > Aquatic > Freshwater > Lake >...
GGCTCCGTTGCCCGAAAGCTCGCCGCCGGAGAGCCCGCAGCCCGAGAGCCCGCAGCCCAAGGGCCAGGGCCTCGCGCCCCCCGGCCCGCAGCTTCCGCAGCGGGCCCCGCGCTGAGCCCTCTGCGCACGGCTTGTCGGCGGCGCGCTTAAGGCTACCTTCGGGGATTCGAGCCTCCCCGGAGCCCGGCGATGAAGAAGGACCTCCATCCCATCTATCACCCCGTGGTCTTCGTGGACACGGGCGCGGGCGTCGAGTTCGCCTCGCGCTCCACGATCAAGAGCAAGGAAGTGCGCAAGATCGACGGCGTGGACCACTACGTGGTGCGCATCGACGTCTCTTCGGCCTCGCACCCCTTCTACACGGGCAAGCAGCGCTTCGTGGACGCCGCCGGCCGCATCGACAAGTTCCGTACCAAGTACGGCACCTCCTACGTCAAGAAGAAGGGTGCCGCGGCCGCTACCGAGGCCCCGCCCGCGACGAAGTAAGCCGGCGCTGGAGCCGGGCTGCCCACGATGCTCTCGCCCCACCTTCAGGCGCGCGTCGAGGAGATCGTCAAGCACGCTCGGGGGCTGACGGCCAAGAGCCTGGAGCCCGAGGTGGCCTCCGACCACCTGGCCTACAAGCGCCTGCGTCAGGAGCTGCTGCGCTACGAGGCCACGGTCGAGGCCTACGATGGTTGGACCAAGACACGAGCCGAGATCGAAGGGGCCAAGCTGATGATGGCCGACGGCGCCACCGACGGCGCCATGCGCGCGTTGGCCGCCGAGGAGCTCACCGCGCTCCAAGCGCAGGCCCAGCACCTCGAGGAGGCCGTGAAGGCCAGCCTGGTGAGCCAGGACGAAGACGACCACAAGGACGCCGTCATCGAGCTGCGCTCCGGCGCCGGCGGCGACGAGGCCGCGCTGTGGGCCCGCGACCTCTACCGCATGTACAAGCTGCTGGCGGAGCGGCGCGGCTGGAAGATGGAGACCATGGAGGTGAGCGCGGGCGAGGGCGGCGGCCTCAAGGAAGCCATCTTCGCCATGCGCGGCTCGAACGTCTTCCAGGACATGCGCTACGAGTCGGGCGTGCATCGCGTGCAGCGCGTGCCCGCCACCGAGACCGCCGGGCGCATCCACACCTCCACGGCCACCATCGCCGTGCTGCCCGAGGCCGAGGACGTGGACATCGACTTGAAGGAGAGCGATATCGAGATGCAGGCCATGCGGGCCGGGGGGCCGGGGGGGCAGAACGTCAACAAGACCTCCTCCGCGGTGCGCCTGACCCACGTGCCCACGGGTATCTCGGTGAAGTGCCAGGCCGATCCTTCGCAGCACAAGAACAAGGCCACCGCCATGCGCCTCTTGCGCACGAAGCTCTACGAGATGGAGGTCGAGCGCCGCCACAAGGAGCGCTCCGACGCGCGCCGGGGGCAGATCGGGCGCGGCGACCGCAGCGAGAAGATCCGCACGTACAACTTCAAGGAGAACCGCGTCACCGACCACCGCATCGGGCTCACCGTGCACCAGCTCGACCAGGTGCTCGAGGGCCGGATCGACGTGCTGCTCGACGCGCTCAAGATGGCCAGCCGGGAAGAGCGCCTCGACGCGCTCTAACCCTCCGAGCCTAGAGGGGGCCCCTGGGAGCGCCAGGCTCCAGCCTGGCTTCCGGGAGGCCATGCCGCAGCGCAGGTGACGACAGGTTCCAGCCCGACGGGCTGCATGCCAGGCTGGAGCCTGGCGCTCCCAGGCCGGACACTGGGGGCCCGAGCGCCCCCAGTCCAGCGCTCCGACCGCCCGCTGGGGCGTCAAACGAGAACTGCACTGGCGGCGATGGGGACTTGGCCCGGAGGGGGTGGATCCGTAGGATGGCGCCCCTGACCCAGCGGGAGCGGACCCATGAGCCAAGAGAACGTGCCTGAGCAGCAGCCCTTCGGGGCCGACCCGATCGTCCCGCCGCCGGTCGACCCGCCGGTCGACCCGCACCTGCTCGACGAGGAGGCCCTGGACGATGTAGGTCCGCCGCCGGGGGGCACGGCCGAGGAGCTGCTCTACGACGCCGAGGCGGGACGCCGTCGCGCCCTGGCGTCGATGAGCCTGATCCACAAGGAGCACTTCTCGCTGCTCTTTGCCAACTGCCTGTTCCTGGCCGGGGCGCTGGCCGCGTGGACGCGGGCCACCCCGGGCACGCTGGCCCGCAGCGGCGATCTCATCAGCGGTCTGCACACGATCCGCGGCGCAGCCATCTTTGCGCTGGCCCTCTACGGGTTCTGGGTGATCGGGATCGGTCTCTACACCAAGCGCACTCTCGTATGGCCCTTCCTGCTCAATGCGCTGCTGGGGCTGTGGGTGGGCTTGGGCGGCGTGATTCGCGGCATCGGCAGCGAGGCCTGGGAGAGGTCCTACGAGGTCTTGAAGGATCCTCAGCACACGACCTCCTACAGCCCGCTGGACACGGCCCTGGCCGGCCTGGGCACCATCGCTCCCGGCTTCTGGATGCTGACAGGGGCCTCGCTGCTGGTCCTGTTCATGGTGCTCAAGGGCATCCTGGGCGGTGCCTCCCAGGCCAAAGCGGCCAAGGCCGACGCAGCAGCGCGCAAGCGCCGCTAACGGCTCGCGTTGACGCTGCTCGAGGTTCTGACGCGCTCCACCGCTTGGCTCAAGGAGCGCGGCGGCGAGTCGCCACGCCTGGACGCCGAGCTGCTGCTCGCTCACGGGCTGGGCCTGAAGCGGCTGGACCTCTACCTGCAGTTCGATCGACCGCTGGGCGAGGCCGAGGTCCTGCGCCTAAGGGGCCTGGTCAAGGAGCGCGGACGCGGCGTGCCGGTGGCCTACCTGCTGGGGGAGCGCGAGTTCTGGTCGCTGGCCTTCAACGTCACGCCCGCGGTGCTGGTGCCTCGCCCAGAGACCGAGCACCTCGTCGAGGCGGCCCTGGCCGCGCTCGCAGGGCGTGCGCAGCCCGTGATCGTGGACGTGGGCGTGGGCAGCGGCTGCGTGGCGGTGAGCGTGCTCCACACCCTGCCCGAGGCGCGCGGCCACGGATTGGATCTCTCGCCCCTAGCACTCGAGGTGGCCCGTGGCAACGCGCACCGGCACGGCGTCGCCGAGCGGCTGGCGCTGCACGTGGGAGACCTGCTGGCACCCCTGCGCACGAGCGCCGACTGGGGGCGCCTCGATGCCGTGCTCTCCAACCCTCCCTACATCGTGAAAGGCGATCCCACCGTCGAAGCGGGCGTGGCCGCGCACGAGCCGGCTCTCGCGCTCTACGTTGCCGGCGCCGACCCGCTGGAGCCGGCCACGCGCATCGCGGAGCAGGCGCTCGAGGCGCTGCGACCGGGCGGGTTCCTGGCCTTGGAGGTGGGCGCCGGCAGCGCGCCGGAGGCCTGCCGACGTCTCGCTCTCCTTGGCTATCAGGAAGTCCGTTCCATCCGCGATCTCTCGCAGATCGAGCGCATTGTGACCGGCCTCAAGCCCTGACCCGGCGCGTCCAGGCGCGTCCTCAGCGGATCGAGCCAGCCGGCGGGGGCACCCAATCGGCCTCGCCGCCGGGCGAGCCCACCTCGGTGCCGTCGCGGCGGTAGGTGCGCCGGCTCTCGGGCGAGAGGGTGCGCTGTTCCGCGCGCGGCATGGCCAGCGCGCAGGTACCGGGCAGCAGCACGCCCAGGTCCACGGCATAGGCTACGGCCTTGGCGTGACGCGCGGCGGGATCCTGCGCGGCCCAGGCGAGCACGTGCCGCGCGAGCCGTGCGCGGTACCAGCCGGTGACCGCGTCGATCAGGTCGGCGTCGGCGTCGGCGCGCTCGGTCTTGAGGGTCACCGGGAAGCGCTCGACACGGTCCTCCAGCACCAGCTCCGCGTCGAACGTGACCTCGCCCGCCTGGGGGATGAGCCGGGCCGTGAGCGTGACCGCGCGGCCGTCGGCGGCGATCTCCGCAGGGACCACGCGCTGCGTGTAGCCGCCGCGGCCCGTGAGGCGCAGCTTGGCGCCCGCGGGTACCGACGTGATCCCGCGCTCGGCCAGGAAGGCCGCCGGATCCATGTGCCAGTAGGCCACCTGCGTGCCCAGGCCCCCGCCGGGAACGGTCAGCGCCGGCAAGGTACCCGCAGGCGCAGAAAAGCGCACGTGTGCCTGGAGCCCCGCTTCGGCTGCGTTCCCCGCGCGGAAGAGGAGGCGTTCCCCCCCGCCTTGCTGCGACACGAGTCCCGCCGAGACGAGGCCGCCGTCGGTGCGATCGAAGGCCAGGCTTCCAGGCTCGACCAGCAGCGTGGTCAGCGTGCCTGTGCTAGGGGCCGTGGGCACCTGACCGCGTGTGCGGGGGGGCGCGTCGAGCCAGAGCGGGTCGTGGAAGCTGCGCCGGTGGCCGCGGTCGGCGAGCGAGGTGACGAAGCTCAGCTTCACGCGCACCGTCTCGCCCGCAGCCAGGGGGAACACGAGCACGCGCAGCGCGCCGTCGGTCTCGCGCTCGACGCGCAGCGGGTCTTTGCCGGTGGGATTGGTGGGGCGCGGGCGCACCGTCTCGTCGTAGATGCGGCGGCCGTCCTCGAAGGTCAGCGTGCGCGCGGCGAGCGCGATCCCTCCCGCACGCTGCAGCGAGCAGCCGATCAGCTCGGCCCCGGGATCCATGGGGAACACGCGCTCCCACTCGAGCACGCCCGTCGTGGTGTTGGTGGCCTCGAGCGTGACGTCCACGCGCGCCAGGTCGCGCACGAAGCGCGCCTCGCCCACGCGCAGGCCCACGCGGATGGGCAGCGCGGGAGCCTCGTCGCGGCTCGGGTTCGTGGCCCGGTCCACCGCGTCCTTGAGCCCCACGTCGGTGGGGTCGCCTTCGTCGGCGTGGGCCGAGAGGGGCAGCAGGCCTAGGGCCAGAGCCCCCAACGTCGCCGCGAACTTCCAGTTCCGATCGCTGGCCTTGCGCATGAGGACACCTCCGCACCTAGAAACGCCGCCGGGAGGGCGCTGGAACCTTCGACCGGCCTGGGACGTCGTCGGTCCAACCTCCGGACCTGTCCTGGCTTCCACTCTAGCCGGATGCGCTGCCTGAGTGGGCTGCGCGGGCGCTCGGTCTCAGGCGACCTGGCAGCTGCTACTTTGGAGCTGCGGGCACATCCGCGGTCGTTCCCGGCGACGGCTGTGGGATGCACGGGTCCAAGATGCTGTCGTATCGAAAGTACGTGCACATGGCGAGGGTGAGGAGTGCGGTCGTGGCCACCCGGCCCCCGAGGCGCCCAACAGCGCCACTGGGCGCCCAAGAGCCCCGTACAGCGCAGGGATCCTCCCCCGCACCCTGGTGCGCGACGAGGTGTGACTGGATCGCGGCATCCCAGACCCGCCAGCCCGGTTCTTGGGCGTGGAAGGCGGAGTGCACCCCCGCCCACCAGCAGACCGCGTCGGCCGGCCCGACGGTCGGATCCCAGCTCGGCGGGTGCCGCGCGAGCGATTCCAGGCCACGCTTGAGCCAGCCCTCGGCCTTCGGGTCCTGACAGTCGAGCGTCCGCACGAGCAGGGCGAGCGCGGCGAGCGCCAGCGGCGAGCCGCCGGGCACCTCCTCGGCGGCGTGCGGGGGCGCTCCCAACACGCACCACCCTGTTGCGGGCTCGGTGGCGCGTTCCAGCCATGCGCGGATGGACGCAAGGGCTGGCTCATCCACCTCGAACGGCGCCACCCGTGCGGTACGCAGCGCCACGTCGTGCAGGTTCTTGACCCGCAGGAGCGGCAGCGCGGCCCAGAGCGTGAGCGATTCCTCTGTGCCGCCGTGCGCAACGGGGTAGCCCCACACACCGGCACCGGCCGCTCGCTCGGCGCTCAGTGCACCCAGCGCCTGCCGTGCGCCTCTGCGCCACAGGGGACTTTCGGTCAAGGCGGTGATCTCGACCAGGGCCAGGGTCGCTGCCGCGTGGTCCCACAACCATGTCGGGTGCGCGCGCGTGATGATGTGGCCTTCCGTGCCCTGCATCTGCGTGAGCCAGCGGAAACCGCGCTGCACGACGGTTGCATGCGCGTGATCGCCTCTATGTGTGTAGCCCGCGCCCAGGAAGGCAAGCAGGGCTAGGGAGGTCACTCCGACTTCGTGCTCCGCTAGACCCTTCTCGGTGCTGGGCAGCGCCTCGACACGTTTGCCCCAGCACCAGTCTCCGTAGTCTGCGGGATCCCAATGGCCGTCCTCGTGCTGATGCGCTGCGAGCCACGAGAGCGCCATCCCCACCGCGTCTTGCTTGCGAGGCGCCCCGGGGCGGGCGCCCGGTGAGTAGACCTGCCTCCTGGATGGCGTGGTCGCGGCGTCCGCGGCAACGAGCTCGGTCTCCTCTTGGGTCTCGAAAGTTAGATCGACGTCGTCGTCCGACGAGGGGGACGTCAGCTGAGTTTCCACGGCAGCTTGGGGCGCGACGACAGCCAGACGCGGTCCGGCATCCGCCGACGCAGACTCGGCCCTCATCAGCCCGTCATCCCGGGGCTGCGCGGGTTCACCGCAGGCAGCCAGAGCCAGCGGCAGGGCCAGCAGCGCACAGGAGCGACGTGCGACGGCCCGCAGGTGCTTCATCTCCCCGAGGGTAGCAGGTCGAAAGCCCGGCGCAGGTGGCGGACCGCGTTCTTGAAGGGCAACAGACCGTCGGGCGTCTTGGGGGCGAGGCCGGCGTGGAAGAGGGGGGACTGCCAGGGGAACTGGTTGCGTTCGGGGTGCGGCATCAGGCCCAGGACGCGGCCGGTTGGGTCGGTGATGCCGGCTACGTCGCGCGCCGCGCCGTTGGGGTTGAAGGGATAGCGAGCCGGAACGTGGCCCGCGGGATCGACGTACTTGAGCGCCAGCTGGCCGGCGGCCTCGAGCATGTCGAGCGTGGCCGCGTCCTGGGCCAGGAAGCGGCCCTCGCCGTGGGCCACGGGGCAGTCGATGCGGTCGCCGCGCGAGAAGAACGCGTTGTCGCTCACGGCCTCGAGGGTCACCCAGCGGTCCTCGTAGCGGTTGGAGACGTTGGCGGCCAGCGCCACGCTCTGCTCCTCGCTGCCTTCGAGCGCCGGCAAGAGCCCGGTCTTCACCAGCACCTGGAAGCCGTTGCAGATGCCCAGCACGATGCCGCCGCGGTCCACGAGGCGCCGGATGCGCGGGAGCAGTCGCGTACGCAGCAACGCGCCGAAGACCGTGCCCGCGCCCAGGTCGTCCCCGAAGGAGAAGCCGCCGGGGAGCACCAGGCCCTCGAGCGTGTCGAGGGTCTTGGGCTTGTCGAGCAGAACGTTCACGTGCAGCGTCACGGGCTCGGCCCCCGCCGCAGCGAAGGCGAAGGCCGTCTCGCGCTCGCAGTTCGTGCCCGGGGCACGCAGCACGAGCACGCGGGGCTTGCGGGAACGGCTCACGATTGCACCTCCGTCGGCAGCGGAAGGGCCGAGCGCCAGGCGCGGCGCAGGTCGGCGGTGGGCGCGGACACCACGTCGTGCTCGCCCAGGCGCCCACGGATCTTGAGCTGCGGCTCGGCCGTGACCGTGCCGATCACGGCGTGGGGCACGCGGGCCTTCAGGAGCAGCGCGCCCAGGGCCGCCGCCTTCTCGGGCGAGACCTCGAGCAGGAAGCGCGTGGGCGACTCGCTGAAGAGCAGGCGCGGGTCGTCGAGCGCGCCCTCGAAGGGCAGGGCCCCGAGCTCGAGTGACAGGCCCAGGTCGCCAGCGAAGGCCATCTCGGCGGCCGCCACGCAGAGGCCGCCCTCGGAGAGGTCGTGGGCCGCGTTCACGAGCCCCCGGCGCACGGCCAGGCTCACGGCCTTGAGAGTGCGCGGAGCGTCCTTGGTCACGCGGGGCACGTTCGCCCCCAGGACCCCCTTCAAGCGATACCAGTGGCTGCCGCCCAGCTCGTCCTTCGTGAGGCCCACCATCACCACGGCGTCGCCTGCGCGCTTGGCCTCGAGCGTAGTCGTCTGGCGCACGTCGGCGATCACGCCCAGGGCCGAGATCAGGAGCGTGGGCGGCACCACGATCAGCCGCCCGTCCTCGGTGCGGAACTCGTTGTTGAGCGAGTCCTTCCCGGAGATGAACGGGGTCTTATAGAGCAGCGCCGCGTCGCGGCAGCCCTCGGCGGTCTTGACCAGCGTGCCCAGGGTCTCGGGCCGGGTGCACGAGCCCCAGGTGAAGTTGTCGAGGATGGCGATGCGGGCCGGGTCGGCGCCCACCGCGACGGCGTTGCGTAGCGCTTCGTCCACGGCCAGGAAAGCCATGGCGTAGGGATCGATGTCGCCGTAGGCCGGGTTGATGCCGTTGGCGAGCACGAGGCCGCGTCGGCTGCCCAGCGTGGGCGCCAGCACGGCCGCGTCGCTGGGCCCCTGGCGCGTGCCCATGAAGGGCCGCACCACGGCGCCCGACTGCACCTCGTGGTCGTACTGGCGCACGACCCATTCCTTGGAGCCGATCTGCGGCATCCGGAGCAGCGCTGTGAGATCGCCGTCGTAGGACGGCTTCACCACGACCGTGGGCTCCTCGACCAGCGGCGGCGCGTAGCTGGCCTCGCGCGCGACCTTGGGCAGGCCTTCGTGCAGGAACTCCATCGAGAGATCGGCCAGCAGGGTCTTTCGGTGGCGTACGACGAGCCGGTGGGTGCGCGTGAAACGGCCCAGGACGAAGGCCTCGACGTTCTGACTCGTGCACAGCGCGTGGAAGCGCTTCCACTTCGCGCGCGGCACCGCCGCCACCATGCGCTCCTGAGCCTCGCTGATCCAGATCTCGAAGGCCTTGAGGCCGGGGTACTTGAGCGGGGCCGCCGCCAGATCGACCTCGGCGCCCACGTCGGCGCCCATCTCGCCCACGGCGCTGGAGAACCCGCCCGCGCCGCAGTCGGTCACGGCGTGAAAGCACCCCTGGTCGCGGGCCTCGAGCAGCACGTCGAGGACCTTCTTCTCGGTGATGGCGTCGCCGATCTGCACCGCGCCCGAGGAGACGCTCTCGCTCTGAGCGGTGAGCTCCGCGCTCGAGAACGTGGCGCCGTGGATGCCGTCGCGGCCCGTGCGCCCGCCGAAGGCCACGATCAGGTCGCCGGGCCGCGCCGCTTTCGCGACGTAGCGCTTGGGGATCAGGCCCACGCAGCCGGCGTAGACCACCGGGTTGCCCACATAGCGCGGATCAAAGACGATGGCCCCGTTCACGGTGGGGATGCCCATGCGGTTGCCGTAGTCGCGCACACCCGCCACCACGCCCTTGAGCAGCCGGAGCGGGTGGTGGCAGCCCTTGGGCACCTCGCTCTCGGGCAGGTCGGGGGGGCCGAAGCAGAACACGTCGGTGTTGGCCACCGGTCGCGCGCCCAGGCCCGTGCCCAGGATGTCGCGGATCACGCCGCCGATGCCGGTGCCGGCGCCGCCGTAGGGCTCGATGGCGCTGGGGTGGTTGTGGGTCTCCACCTTCATGCAGACGCCGTTCTTGCCGTCGAAGTCGATCACACCGGCGTTGTCCTTGAACACGCTCCAGCACCAGGGCTTGGCCAAGCGCTGCGTGGCGGCGAAGACCGTTTCCTTCAACAGATTCTTGAACTCGCGCGTCTTCCCGCCCTCGGTCATCCTGACCGCGCCCGCAAGGGTCTTGTGCTTGCAGTGCTCCGACCAGGTCTGCGCCACGGTCTCCAGCTCGATCTCCGTGGGCTCGCGCTTGAGCTTCTTGAAGTGCATCTGCGCCGCCTGCATCTCGATCCGCGAGAGCGAGAGCCCCATGCCTTTGGAGAGCGCCACGAGCGCCTCACCGTCGAGCGCGCGCAGCGGCACCTCCACGCGCGCCGCCTGCACGGGCAGGGGGTGCGGGAAGCGATAGACCTCGAGCGTGCCTGCCAGCACCTCCTCGATCACGTCGTTGCCCAGCGCCCGGCGCGCGGCCGCCACCAGCTCCTCGGCGCAGGCCGAGGTCGCCACGCGGTAGACGCGCGCGCTCTTGACCTGGGTCACCATGAGCCCCAGCGCGAGCAGCAGGCCGCGGGCCGTCTCGGCCTCGGGGTCCGAGACACCGGCGCGGCGCATCACGCTGACCTCCACCACGCCCGCGGGCGGGGTGGAGGT